>WNGL01014939.1_pt1 | contig 11464 bp, 13 predicted proteins | sample 5400591 | NCBI WGS metagenome assembly WNGL01 (sample SAMN13153377, study PRJNA577476) | soil metagenome | isolation source: 80 cm soil or saprolite under Garry oak tree replicate 1 | place: USA:California | collected 2016-06-15
TCGATATGAGCGCCTCGAACAGCTGGGCCGAGTTCGCCGGGACCTTCCTGCGGACGCGCGAGGCCCATGTCGAACACGAACGGGCGAAGACCGAGCTAAAGGCCCTGCTGCCGGAGGACGCCAGGGAGGGCATCGGCCATGGCATCCGGGCTCGCCGCTCGAAGAACGGGGCCGTCAGCTTCGATGTCCTCGAGACGGAGGCTGCCCATGCACCGGTCCAGTGAATCGATTGCGGCGCTGGCGGCCGCTCTCGCCAAGGCACAGTCGGAACTATCGAACCCGGAAAAATCGCTCGTCGGTACGATCGGCGCGGACAGGCCAGGGGAGGGGACCCGGACCTTTCGCTACGCCCCACTCTCGAGCGGATTGGACCTCGTCCGCAAGGCGCTGGGGCAGCAGCAGATCGCGACCGTGCAGACCACCGCCATCGACGCCGCGAGCGTACGCTCGGCGGTACGCGCTCTTCACCGTGGTGGGTATTGCTGGCGAAGATGATCTCGATGCTCCCGACCTGAACAGCACTGCGCCCAAAGGAGGCGATCCTGGGCGCGCCAGCCCGGTTAGAGCCGTAGCTACCTCCCACAACCAACCGCGTCCACGCGGGAATGGGAAGGACGGCCTCAAGCCGATTCTCGACCCAGAAAGCTCAGCCGCGCTGCGAGACCAGCTCGTGCACGAGATCGCCGGCCTCGGTTCCGAGGAGGCGGCCACCGAGTGGGTCCGCTTGGCCTTGCCGGCCAAGAACACGCTGAGCGCGTCGGACGCCCGGCTGGTGCAGGTAGCGTTCGAGCTTCGCCTTTCTGCTCTCGAGGGCGACGGCGAGCGCCCGCAGGACGCGGTGCAATCACCTCTGGCTGGCCCGAAGGAACTCGGAGGCACCGAACCATCCGGACAATCATCGGCTGCCGACGAGTCTTCTAGCCCCGCGGCGGATCGCATCGAGCGCCAGGCAGGGCGAGGCCGCTCCGGCGGCGGCATCGACAAGAGCATGCTGCCGATCGGGGAGCCGCGCAGGTATCGAGACAAGGCGCACCTCCAATTCGTCGCCTCGCAGTCCTGCCTCATTTGTGGGCGGCGGCCGTGCGACCCGCATCACCTGCGCTTCGCCCAAGTCCGGGCGCTCGGCCGCAAGGTGAGCGATGAGTTCACGGTGCCGCTCTGCCGGACTCACCATCGCGAACTCCATCGCACCGGCAATGAGGCAGGGTGGTGGGCCAAGGTTGGGATCGATGCCGTGAGCATGGCGCGAAAGCTTTGGAACGAGACCCGCTCAGCCGGCTTCCCGGCGCCGTCAGCAAACTTTCAACCGGCAGCCGCCGGAGCTCCGAGTGCAAGCGTTGCGACGAAAGCCCGAACTGGCCGCCGAACCCGGAAAGGGGCCACGCCCGGAACGGCCGACGCCGCCCCGAATCGCGCATGAGTTCGCCCCGGCAGATCGAGGCCAATCGGCTCAACGCGGTGAAGAGCACCGGGCCGACGAGCGCAAACGGCAAACATGTCTCGCGCCGGAATGCGCTCAGACACGGGTTGACGGCCGAGACCGTCATGGAGCCCCTGGAGGATCCCGAGGAGTATCGGATCTTCGAAGCGGCCATCGTCGCGGAGTACATGCCCCAGACCCCGGTCGAGCGGGAACTTGTCCATCGGCTCGCTTCGCTCTTTTGGCGAATGCGACGGGCAACCTCGATTGAAACGGGGCTGCTGCGCATGCAAAGCGAAATCCTCCAAGCATTCAGGAGCTCTCGCCAGAAAACGGTCGATACCCGAGGGGAGGGCACTTCCATCTCGTTCGCCGAAGGCGATCTCGAATTCCGCCAAGAGGTCGCCCCCGGTAGCAACGGCACCCACGAGCTCGGTCCCAATGGTGACCGAGGCCCTGCGGCGAGCACGTCGCGCGACATCGCGCTCAGCTACTTGCGGTTGGCCAACCTCGATAACGAACTCATCGACCGGCTCAGCCGATACGAGGCCAGTCTCTGGCGGCAGGTCGTGCAGACGCTTTTTACGCTGCAGACGCTCAAGCGCCGATGAACACCCCCATGCTGCTGGTTGAGCACTGCGATTACCAATCCGTTCTCTCGACAAATCGGGTTCGTTTCGTAAAACCGGGTAGGCCGTTATTCGGCGTGCAATTTTTGGGCGCCGATTGACAGCCCAAACCCGGGATGGGGATGGGGGAGGGTACCGGAAGCTGCGGCGAATGCCGCCGAGGTGCTCTGGCCAATGCGCAAGCCGCCCAAGAGTTGAACCAGGAGGTCGGCCCCGGCCAACGCGGCGAGTCCATCGCGCGACGTTGCCGATATTTGTGGTCTGCTTCCTATTTTGGGTGCTGATTTTGCGAAACGAAGCCAATTATTGCGAGTGCAGTTCGGCTGGCTCTGCCAGCCGGACGGCCACTCTCGTGCCTGGCGGCGCTCGCTATCCGTCCAGTTGCATCGAACCGCATATCCCTCATTGCATCGGTCCAGTGCATCGATCGCGGTGAACCTGGCGGTTCGCGGATCGCTGCTGGCGCGACTGGGTCTCGCGCGTCTTCTCTCCGTGCGCTTGGCCGTTCCGTCTCGGGCGGGCAGCCAACGCCTCACGCCGTCACGCTACCGGCGATCGCCGGGTCGCAGTCAGGTAGCGGCGGGCGCCTTAAGGAAGATTCCATTGACCGGGTTGACGTACGGATATAGTACGTACATTGTGGAAAGGGGAGGTCGCCATGCCGGCTAGCGGAGCCGCACGTGAGGACAGGATCGAGTTACGTGCGACGAAGGAGGAGAAGCGCCTCCTGACGACGGCCGCCGCCCATGAGCGGCTGGATGTGACCAGCTTCATCATGCGAAACGTGCTCCCGGCTGCGCGTGAAGTGGTGGGCCGCGCAGAACGGATCGTGCTGACCGAACGCGACACCGAGCGGGTGCTTGCGCTTCTAGAAAAGCCGCCCAAACCCACCCCCGCGTTGATAGCCGCCGCACGGCGCCGGGCCGCTCGCAGGTGATCAATCCGCTCGACTGGCGCGAAGAACCGATCGGACGACACCACGACAGGAAAGCATTCGATTGCGGCTCGCGCGAACTCAACGAGTACTTCGACCGATACGCTCGGCAGAACCATGAGTCGGGTGGCGCCAAGACCTTTGTGGCAGTGGCACTAAGCGAGCCGATGCGGGTGCTCGGATATTATTCGATCAGCCCTGGGGCCATCGAGTTTGCTCGCGTGCCAGCCAAACTGACCAAGAAGCTCGGGCGCTACGAGGTGCCGGTCTTTCGGCTTGGGCGTCTGGCGGTCAGTCTGTCAATGCAGGGGCGAGGGCTTGGCGGCGATCTGTTATTGGCAGCAGGAGAGCGAGCCTTGGCTGTTGCTGCGGAAGTAGGCGGTGTCGCGCTCGCCATCGATGCAAAGGATGAGATGGCGAGCCGGTGGTATCAGCGTTTTGGCGCCCTGCCTCTGTTGGATGACCGGCTCAAGCTCGTGCTGCCGCTCACCGTGATCGCCGAGACTTTCAGGGCCGAGGAAAGATCGCTGCGAAAAAAATGGTGACTCCCCCGTTGGCGGTCTGCCGCAGGAGCGGGGAAGGTGGGGGACGGTCGACGGAGTTACAATCCGCAATTCGCTCGCGCAGGGTTTCTTGAAGGGTAAGCGCGGCTAGCGCGCTAGAGCCCCGCCTGAACCCGCCGGTTGGCGGCGGACTCGACCTCTGCGTCCCTAGCGTGACGGCGTGAGGTTGTTTCGCCGCCCGACGAAACGCGGCGGCTATCTCGATGTTCTCCGGTAGCTGACATTGGGCTGTCGCAAAATCTGTGGTTCGCCCTTGACAGGTCATGCTTACGTGTAGTGCTTGTCCTACATTAGTGTGGAGCGATTATGAAAATCGTCAGCGCGCGTCAGGCGAACCACGAATTCTCGGAACTGCTTTCCCGCGTGGAGCGCGGCGAGGAAATCCTGATCACGAAAAGGAGCAAGCCGGTTGCGGTATTGAGCCCGTATCGGCCGGTACTGATGACTCCCGAGCGTCAAAAGGCCATCGCTCATGCGATCGGCGTGATGGCAAAGGGTCTGCCCTGGGGCGCCTTGCGCAGGTTCCGGCGCGAGGACATGCACGAGCGGTGATGGTCACTTTCGACACGAACGTTCTAGTTTACGCCACCACTGCGGCGCCCGATGCCAAGGCGAAACGCTCGCGCGATCTCATCGTGCGCGGCATGCAGTCGGGATGGAGCATCCTGCTGCTACAAACCCTTGCGGAGTTCAGTAGCGTGGCGATCCGCAAAGCGGGGATTCCGATCGACGACATCCGGGCGACGATCGATGCCTGGCGTGCGGTGCTGCCGGTTCAAGCGGCTGAGGACGGCGATCTTGCGGCGGCGCTCGACGCGGTGAAGGCGCACCGACTGGCGTTTTTGGGATGCGATGCTGTGGGCTGCGGCGCAACATGCGGGCGTGCGGCACTTGCTCACCGAGAACCTGCAGGACGGTTTCGCGCTGCAGGGCGTCAGATTCGTCAACCCATTCGAACGAGCGAACGATCGATTGATCGACGAAATTCTTCCGCGATCGTGATCGAGCCCGTTTGCGTACGAGCGGACCATCCAGCCGCGACTGAAGCTGGTGGAGGGCCGAGCTCGTTGACCTGCTGCCAGAGAGCGTTGCTCCGATGCGTTGGACAATCGCGATGTTGATCGCATCAGGCGTTCGTAGGGTGAGATCGAGGCGCCGCAGGAATGCGTCTGCCGCGCTTACGTCTGCGGCGCTGATCCCGGCGCGTTGCGTGCTCCGCGTGGTCCAAACATCGAATGTTGAGAACGCGAGGCGCGCATTGTCCGGTCTGATGTCCCCCGCGATACATGGCGGCGATCGCGGAGGAGAAGCCGGCCATTCGCGAAATCACTTACGATTAGAACGAATGCATTCGCGCGCAACGGCTTCGAGGGTCAACGGATCCACCGTGAACAATGTGAGGAGAACGCTTGCGTCAGGATAGACGCGCACCGCGAAGGGGTTTGCGACTTCGTCCGATTGCGGCCAGCAGCGCGAGCCCAGTCCGGCGGCGCTATCGGATTCTCGGTTCAGCCAGGAAGTAGCCCCGGCGGCACTTCATCTTCGCCGTCTTCTACCCCGGCGCTTTCTTCCTCTTCTTGCAGGTATCGTAAAGTATCCCTCTTGAACTGCTCTATCTGCCGACTCGACGGCCGCGGGGAGGAGACAAGATACTTATCCGGTTCTTGATCCAGCTCGTAACGCTTCAACATGGCCCAAAGTAAATTAAATGCATTTCTCTTGCGCATCATTGCCTGCTTAAGCAAGACGTGCAGTAAGGCTTCTTGCTTGGCAATCGTCTTTGTTTTGCCGTCTTCGGTAACCGTGATCATTTCCTGAAGCTCGAGCAACAGATCGTCCATCATGTGAACGCGTTCCGGTAGGTATTGCTTACCAGGATCGTCCGCCGTTCTGCGCACCCCCTGTTTCCGGTCAAGACTTGAGTTGCCAGATTGATCGGGGCCTGCCGCTTTGGCGCAGCTGATATTTTCCTCGTTTAGGAACTGCTCCAGCATCGCCTCAAGGGCAGGCGTCCAACGAGAGTATTCCAGGTCCCTTTGCGGCTCGCGGTCCAGACCGAAATGCTTGAACATGGTCCAAATGTGGGCGATCGATGCGCTGTCGCCGTTGATCGCGTTATTCACAAGGCTCTTGATCAGCGCCCGTTGCGCGGTGATGCTTTTGGTTTTACCCGCCTCCGTTACCTTCACCGGCCGCTTAAGCACCCGAACGATGTCATCCTTCAGATGCCCGCGTGCTGATCGATGGGCGTAACCCGGGTTCTTGCGGCGCCCGTTGGGGTTTCCCGATTTGCCCTTTTGGAATCGGGTCGATTTGGGGGGTTGCAGTACCCGACTTTTTCGTTGTTGCTCACGGGCCCCTCACTCCATGTCTTTCAGGCGTCGTTCGACGATCTGCGGGAAGGTGTCCGTGCCCCCGGCAAGACGTGGCGGCAGGTCGCTCAGCTCCTGGTACTGGCGCAGGATGAGGTCACACCACGCCGGGTCGCGTTCGATCAGCCGTGCCCGCCGCCCGAGCCGTTCCGCCGCGATCAGGGTCGCACCCGATCGCGCGAACGGGTCGAGGATAATGTCACCGGGCCGCGAGCAATCCCGCAAAATGTCGATCACCAGAGCGACTGGCTTCACGCCGGGGGCGGGCGGTTGCGCACCGGTCCCGTCGCAATAGTGCCACACGCTCGGTCGGTGACGTCCTCGTTTCGAGAGTTGATCGTGCCGGAGCGGAGGGCCGTTCCCGGCTACGTAGAGCGCGACGAGTCCATGGCAAGATCGGTAGTACCCACCGTGCTGCGGTTTCGGGTCCGCCCACACCATCAGGTCGCGCGGCCTGCCGAAATATGGTTCGGCTATTTCGCACAATTCGCCAAACTGATCCCACGGCACGAAATAGTAGATCACGGCCCCGGAGCTCACGTGAGCGCCGATCCGCTCGCATACGATCTTGAAGACTTCTGCTCGGGCTTCCGCGCCCAGCTCTTCGCACGGCGCGCCGCCGATCGCCGCTGTTGCCCGCTCACCGGCGAAAATCTTCTCGTATGGAGCGGCATCCAAAGGACCGCCGCACGCTAGGATATGATCACCACACACCCAGATGTCGCCGAGCCTGGTGATGACTGGGCCCGAGGCGGAACGGGCCGTGAGCTCACTCGCGCCGGCGGGCCGCCGGCCAATGGTTGGCATTAGGATCTCATCGATCTCGACCGTGTCGAATCCGGTGAGGGCGATATCGAGATTGACCTCCAGTGCAGGATTACTGAGTTCCCCCAGCTCGATTGCGAGCCGGTCAAGGTCCCATCGGCCCAGCTCTGAGATCCGATTGTCCGAAATTGCCAAAACCCGTTTCTGCGCCTCGGTCAGGTGCGAGAGGCGGATTGCCGGAATTTCGGGCAGTTTCAACTTTTGGGCGGCCAGGTGCCTGCCATGACCCGCGAGAATCATCCCGTTCTCGTCAACGATAATCGGGGTGGTGAGGCCGAGTTCAACAATATTCTCGACCAATAACGCAATCTGCCGGGCGGGATGTTTTTTGTTGTTACGCGGGTTCGGATGAACCGCGCCGATGGCTACATGCTCAATTTTGACAGCTTTGGCCCGGGCGATAACCTCGCCTAGGGCTTCAGCACCGATCGTCGCTTTCTTGGCCTTCTTGATCTGAACCGCCACGTCGACCTCCTCTTTGACAAAGGCTGTCGACGCAGTGCGGGTGCGCACAACGCGACAGCCGGTTAAACCGGCTGCACATCGTTCGCACCCTCCTTGGTACTAGGAAAAATTTGACGCCGCTCGAAGAGCGATCGGGGCCGACCTTTTTCCGAGTCGGACGATGACGCGTCAGGAGGGAATGTGCTATTCCCCCACCAGATTTCGTGCGTTTAACCGCCGAACCGGAACATGTCAATACGGACGCCGGCCGGCTCGCCTTTTAGTCATGAGTATGCCAGCACGAGGTTGCGCTTTTCGGTTCCGGGCCCGCGCGTTGAGGAGCAGGGTTCCGCCGCTCGCTATTCCCTGTTCTTGGAAGCGAAATTCCCTGTTCTCAGATGCGCATTTCCCTGCAAGCCGGATCCAAATTCCCAGCTCCTAGAACCAAGCAAAGCAGAGCAACAAGTTGAAATAGAAAATCTTTTTTGGCTGAGGCGGACTAGAGCGTGGGCCCGTTGGCGTGCAAATTCCCTGCATTAGGCCCATCAGTCGGTCCAGCGAGCTGCCGCGGGGCTTTCGAACCCCGAGAAGTCGCTCGTTGCCACCATCGGCGCGGACAGGCCAGGGGAGGGGGCCCGTACCTTCCGCTACGCCCCGCTCTCGAGCGGGCTCGACATTATCCGCAAGGCGCTCGGCCAGCAGCAGATCGCGACGGTGCAGGCGACTGCCATCGATGCCGCAACCGGCACGGTGAACTTGACCACCGTCCTCGCCCATGCCTCGGGGGAGTGGATCGCATCCGATTGGCCGGTTTGCCGGCTCGCCGATACTGCGGCCCCGCACCGGATGGGCGCCGCTCTGACCTACGCCCGACGGTATGCGCTCTTCACCCTGGTCGGCATCGCGGGCGAGGACGACCTCGATGCTCCCGACCTCAACGGCCGGCCGCAAGCTGGAGGCTGCGTTGCCACCGCCGCCGCGGCGACAGCCGCAGCTGCCGGCACGCCCCGTAGGTCCCGTCGGCCTTTGGGCGACGGTCGGAATACCGCCTGGAAAGTGCTGGATCCCGATACCTCTGTCGCGCTGCGCGACCGGCTGGTTAGCGAAATCGCCGCGCTCGGCTCCCCCGCCGACGCCGCCCAATGGGCTCACGCGGCGCTGGCGCCGAAAAACTCCCTGACGGCGTCGGACGCCCGCCTCGTGGAGCTCGCGTTCGAACTTCGTCTGTCGGCCTTCGAGTCCGAAGCGGATCCGCAGAATGTGCCCCAGGCGTCGCCTAGGGCGGCCGACGTCGACCCGCAATCGCCCGCCAGCGAGCCCCGGAGCCGCGGCGGCGCGGCTCCCAAACCAGCTGAAGCCGACAAGCCTCCCGGCATCGACAAGAGCGTGCTGGCGCTTCCCGAACCGCGACGGTACCGGGACAAAGCTCATCTGAAATTCGTAGCCGCCCAGCCCTGCCTCATTTGTGGGCGCCGGCCCTCGGATCCCCACCACCTGCGCTTTGCCCAGAGGCCGGCACTCGGCCGCAAGGTCAGCGACGAGTTTGCGGTCCCCCTCTGCCGGCTACACCACCGCGAGCTCCATCGCTCGCGCAACGAAGCGCTGTGGTGGAAGCGGTTGGGCATCGATGCGATGAAGCTTGCCCGCCAGTTTTGGGACAGGACCCGGTCCTCTCCACCGGAACAGCCGGCGGCCACGACAGTTCTGGCGGGGGGTGAGATGCCCCTGCCGGGCGCGGCGGCCGCAAAGCCCGGGGCCGGCGCGAGAGGTGCCGACAAGACAGCGGCGGCTTCGCCCGCAACGCGCTCAAGAGTACCGGGCCCCGGAGTGCAAACGGAAAGTACGCCTCCCGCCGGAATGCTCTCCACCACGGGTTCACGGCCGAAACCGTTATCGAACCCCTTGAAAATCTCGAGGAGTACCGGGAATTCGAAGCGGCGATTCTCGCGGAGTACCTCCCCCAAACGCCGGTCGAGCAGGAGCTTGTCCGTCGCCTGGCTTCCCTCTTTTGGCGACTTCGCCGTGCGATCTCGATTGAAACCGGGCTGCTGCGGATGCAGGCCGGGATTGTCCACGCCTTCCGGAGCTCCCGCCGGAAAACGGTAGAAACTCGAGGGGAGGAGACACCTAGTCGGTTCAACGAAACGGATTCCGAATTCCGGCCAGAGGTCGTAGCGGGGAATGGGGTTGATAAATTTGTCGCCCGGGATTGCGGCGGCGCTGCGGTGAGCTCCTCGCGCGATATCGCGCTCACCTACCTGCGCTTGGCGAACCTCGACAATGAACTCATCGATCGGCTCAGTCGCTACGAGAGCAATCTCTGGCGGCAGACCCTACAGACGCTTTTTGTGCTGCAGACGCTTAAGCGCCGATACTCACCGTAATATCAACAATATCAACCCAAGAACTACGAATGCTCATCGAACAGCCATCTCCATACACCCTGCCTAGCTAGGCTCACCGGACAGAAAGGGCAGCGCACCGCACCGCACCGATGAAAAGACACTTGTTACCGAAGAGATTGTCCCCCACGGTCGCCATTCCCGGCAGATATCTTGAGACGCCTGCCCGCTACCTCCGGGGCCGGAGGTCCGCGTGCTGAACGCGGCGTCCCCCGGACCGGGCCCCGTTGCCTCGCTGTTTTGGCGAATGCGCCGGGCGACCTCGATCGAGGTGCCTTCTGCGCCGGCAGAGCGAGATTCTCAGGGGTTCCGCAGAGCTTCCGTCGCAAGACCATCGAAACGGAACTTCGCTTTGCAGACGCTGAAGCGCCGATAAGGCAAGGGCTTTTTTGAATGGCTTCGTTTCGCAGACGACGGCCTTCCGGATGTTCCGGCGACCGGGGCCAAATTTGCGAAACGAAGCCAATTGCAGACCGCATGGCTTAAGCCGAGGGCTACCCAGAGGCCAGATCCGCCTAAGCCGAAACGCAGTCGCCAGCCCCCTCAAGCCGACTGGCTGCGCATTGGGAGGTGCGCGGTAAGCCGAGTGGCTACGCATTCGGGGGGATCGTCTTAAGCTTGGGCGGCCGCCCACTCGGAAGGTCCCCCAACCCCAGGGGGCTGCGCAGGGGGAGGGCGCCCCGCAAGCCGAGGATCGGGGTGGCCGGCGGGTTCGTTCGACCTTGCTTGACGCTGTCGTTCCAGAAAATATTGAGCCGTGCAACACAGTGAGGGATCAACCGTGCAACACAGTAAGGCAAATGTGGAAGCCTAGTCTCCAAAACCGGCCAAACCTAGTAGAATTGTGTCCACAGCGCGGCGTCAAGCCGTTGGCAAAATATGCAAAATTTTCCTACGCCAACCTTGCCGGTTAAGACCGAGGCCCTGCGGCGAGCACATCGCGGGACACCTTGCCAAGGCACAATCGGAGCTATCGAACCCCGAGAAGTCGCTCGTTGCCACCATCGGGACGGACAGGCCAGGGGAGGGGGCCCGGACCTTCCGCTACGCGCCGCTCTCGAGTGGTCTCGACATCGTCCGCAAGGCGCTCGGCCAGCAACAGATCGCGACGGTGCAGGCGACTGCCATCGATGCCGCAACCGGCACGATCAATCTGACCACGGTCCTGGCGCACGCCTCGGGGGAGTGGATCGCCTCCGATTGGCCGGTGTGTCGGCTCGCCGACACCGCGGCCCCGCACCGAATGGGGGCCGCGCTGACCTACGCGCGCCGGTACGCGCTGTTCACCCTGGTTGGCATCGCCGGCGAGGACGACCTCGATGCCCCCGACCTGAACGGCCGACCGCAATCGGGAAGCGCCGCCAACGTCGGGGCAACCTCCGTACTCGCCCACTCCCAGAGATCTCGTCAGCCCGGTGGGAATGGCAACGATCGCGGGCGGCCGACCCTCGATCCCGATGGCTCGGCCGTCCTGCGCGACCAGCTCGTACATGAGGTGGCGAGCGTCGGATCTGCAGCGGAAGCCGCCCAATGGGCCCGCACGGCCCTGCCCGTGAAGAACAAGCTGACCGCCGCCGACGCCCGCGTCGTCGAGCTGGCATTTGACCTTCGCCTCTCCGCCTTTGAGACCGACGGCGCCGCCCGCAAGGCAGGGGTGCCGTCGCCAGAAGCGGCCGAGCGGTCATCCAGTCCGCGATCGACCGCGGTAGCGCCCCGCAACGGCCATAGCAGCGATGCGCTGGAGCGCTCGACCAAGCCTCCGGGCATCGACAAGAGCATGCTGCCGATTGGGGAGCCGCGACGGTACCGGGACAAGGCCCACCTCAAATTCGTGGCCTCGCAGCCCTGCCTATTCTGTGGGCGAAAGCCCTGCGA
>WNGL01058370.1_pt1 | contig 11464 bp, 10 predicted proteins | sample 5400591 | NCBI WGS metagenome assembly WNGL01 (sample SAMN13153377, study PRJNA577476) | soil metagenome | isolation source: 80 cm soil or saprolite under Garry oak tree replicate 1 | place: USA:California | collected 2016-06-15
TCGCGCGCGTGAAGCATTCCTGGTCGTATTCGACGTCCTGGCGGTACTGCGCCTTCAGCAGGCAGAGTCGGACTACCTCTCCCGGGAAGTCCTACAGAATCTCGCGGATCGTCACGAAGTTCCCGAGGCTCTTCGACATCTTCTCCTGCTCGAGCGTGATGAATCCGTTGTGCATCCAGATACGCGCCCACTCGCCGCCCCACGCGCCCTCGCAGATCATCGCCTCGCTCTCGTGGTGCGGGAACTTCAGGTCGACGCCGCCGCCGTGGATGTCGAGTGGCGCGCCGAGGTACTTGTACGCCATCGCGTTGCACTCGACGTGCCATCCTGGGCGGCCGTCGCCCCACGGGCTCGGCCACGACGGCTCGCCCTCTTTCGACTTCTTCCACAGCGCGAAGTCCAGCGGATCCTCCTTCGGGGTGCCCGGAGGCGCCGGATCGACGACGATGTCCTCGACCTTCTGGTGGGAGAGGATGCCGAACGAATGCTTCGCTTTCTTCGTCCGGAAGTACACCTCGCCGTCGACGGAGTATGCGTAGCCGCGGTCGACGAGTCGCCGCACCAAGGCGGTGATCTCCGGGATGTGCTCGCTCACCTTCGGCATGTGGTCCGCCGGCCTCACGTTCAGCGCGCGCATGTCCTCTAGGAAGCAATCGATGTAGTACCGCGCGTAGGCGAGGGGCTCCTGGCCGACCTCCTTCGCGCGGCGGATGATCACCTCCTCGATGTCCGTGAAGTTCTGCACGTACGCGACGCGGTTCCCGAGGAACTCAAGGTACCGACGCGCGGTGTCGAAGTCGATGTACGAGCGCGCGTGGCCGAGGTGGCTGTGGTCGTACGTCGTCGGGCCGCAGACGTACATCTTGACGACGCCGGGCGTGCGGGGCGAGAACGGCTCCTTCCTCCTCGAGCGGGTGTTGTACAAACGGAGGACCATGGTCGCCGCGAGCGCGTTCACAGGGACCGCGCTATTAAGCCCTTGGCCCGCGCCCGCGGGGACCCGGTCGATTTCGTCGCGAACCGTGTCACCGGCGACGAAACTTATATGTCGCGCGCCGATGTGCACGACCCCGCGGGCCGATAGATCAGCGGAAGATCGCCGCCTTCGCAAGGCGGAAGCCGTGGGTTCAAATCCCACTCGGTCCACGCGCACCGCATTTTGCGCAGAAGGCGTCTTCCGCGTCGACCGGGGCATCGCACGACGGGCAGCCGTATTCGATCGGCGCGCCGCACCGACCGCAGAACCGGTCCGCGGGACGTAGCGGCGCACCGCACGCGGGGCACGCGTCTTCGGCCGAGGCCGCCGCGGCCTTTGCGGCGCAGTCCGAGCACAAGATGACGTAGCCGCCATGACGCCGGAACGGCTTCCACCGCGCCGTCCGGGTGCCGCAGTCCGCGCACCGCCGCTCGCGCGATGCGCCCGCCTCCACGATCATCACATCGGGTCGGTCGGTTGGCGGGATCGGCGGTGGCGGCGGGGGAGCCTCTCCCTCGGGGGGTGCGGCCACGGCCTGAGGCATCGACGCTCCGCCGTGAAAAACTTGTCTTACTGGGTTTCCTTCGAGATGACGACGCTCTTCACCCGCGGGGCGGTTTCCGGCGCGTCCTGCTCGAGGTACGTCAGGTAGCCCGAGCCGACGTTGAAGTGTACGACGGAGACCTTCTTCTCCAGATCGACGATCGGCTTGCCGGATTTCCGCTTCACGGGACCCCTTCTGTTGGATCGACTCTCCCGAGACGCCTTAAAGGGTATTCCTCAATATTCGTTACTGATAAGCGTAATGCGCGGGAGGGCCCTAGGACCGGGGTCAAGGCGCCGTGCCGGGGCTTTGCGGCAAACCTATAAGGCGGACGGGGGACCCAATATACATGAGGACGCAGAGGGGAAATGATCACCGTCCAGAAGCTCGCCCGGGCGATCGAGAAGCGCCTGGGCGGCACGAGCGCCGAGGCGATGGCGGAGGCGCGCATCGTCATGAGTTACTTCGGGTTCCGGAGCGTGATTATCGATAACGCGATCGAACCGCCGGACCGCAAGGTGTTCTACGCGCTCCACGACGCCGGCCTGCTGCAGAGTTTCTGGGAGACGATGCCCCTCCTCGACGGTCGGAACTGGCGGATCTTCTACTGGTCCCTGAACGAGGCCGACATCGACCGCATCCTCGCCGAGGCCGAGCCGCCGGAGGAGCCCCCACTGTACAAGGCGCTGCCCGACGAGGCGTGGGGCCATTCCGCGCCCACGGCATGAGCTATTCCGGCCAGGCGGCCTCGCCGACGAGCAGTACGAACGCGCACGGGGTGCCCTCCTGAACCCGGAGCGTGCCGTCCGGCCCGAGGGTCGCGACGACGAGCACCTGGCCGTGCCGCGTCGCCCCGACCGGCGCCACGATCCGGCCGCCCGGGGTGAGCTGGGCCGGCCACGCGTCCGGGATGCGCGGGGCGCCCGCGGTCGCCATGATGCACGCGTACGGCGCGCGTTCCGGATAGCCGAGGCTGCCGTCTCCGACGACAAGCCGGGCGAGGAGGGCGGCGTGATACCCGGAGCCCGTCCCGATCTCCAGAACCCGCTCCCCGGGCCGCAAGCGCGCCTCCTCGAGCATGATCGCGATCATCGAGGGAGCGGAGATTGTCTGGCCCAGCCCGATCGGCAGCGGAACGTCCGCGTAGGCGTCGTCGCGGTCTTCCGGCCGGACGAACGCCTCCCGCGGGACCGCGAGGAAGGCGTCCCGCACGAGAGGGTCGCGGATGTAGCCGGACGAGACGAAGCGGTCGACCAACCGCCGCCGTTCCGCCGCGAAGTCTAGCGATCGGCCCATCGGCCGTGCCAGGGCCGGCGCGCGCCATAAAACGTTCGCTTACGCCGGCACGAGGAAGGCGATCAGGACCGTCGCCACGACGAGCGTCACGGCCGTCACGGGGAGGCCCGCCCGCACGAACTGCTTCATCGAGACCTCGACCCCGTCCCGCGCGGCGATCTGCACGACGATCACGTTGCACGCCGCGCCGAGGATCGTCGCGTTCCCGGCGAGCGTCGAGCTGGCCGCGAGGGCGAGCCAGAGCTGCCTCGAGCCGGTCGGCACGACCTCCGCAAGCAGGAGGACCGCGGGCACGTTGCTGATCAGGTTCGACAGGAGCGCCGAGAGGGCCGTCAGCCAGACGAGCCCGCCGGACTGCCCGCCGAACCCGGACGAAAACGCGTCCTGGATCGCCGTCGAGAGGCCGGACGCCCGCACGCCAGCGAGGACGACGAACAGGCCGACGAAGAAGAGGATGATGCTCCAGTCGACCTTCGCCACGAGGGTGCGCGGCGTCGCCGTCGAGACGAACGGCAGGAAGAACAGGACGAACGAGCCGCCCGCGAGGGCCACGAGGGGAAGCCAGTCCGGGGTAGGGGCCGCGAAGAATCCGACCGACACCGCGATCGTAATGCCGAGCGTGAGGGCGAGGCCCGTCCGCTGCAGCCGCACGGGCGGAAGGACGGCGGCCTGGGTCAGGGGCGCCTTCAGGTCCCGCCGGAACGCGAGCCAGACGAGCCCGATCGCGGCCGCCAGGCACGCCAGGGTCGCCGGCAGCAGGTATGCGGTGAAGGTGAGGAACGGGATGCCCGAGCGGATCGCGATGAACGCGTTCTGCGGGTTGCCGACTTCGGTCGCAACGCTCCCGATGTTCGCGGCGATCGCGACCGCCACGAGGTACGGGACCGGATTCACGCGGAGCGCCCGCGTGCTGCGCACGACGACGGGGGTGACGAGCAGCGCGATCGTGTCGTTCAGGACGAGCGCCGAGAGGAACGCCGTCGCGATCATCAGCCACGCCAGGAAGGATGCCTGGCTCTTCGCCCGCGCGGCGATGCGTGACGACACGAGGTCGAAGAAGCCGCACACGTCGAGGCCGGAGACGAGGACCATCATCCCGACGAGCAAGAGGATCACGTCGACGTTGATGGCCGTGATCGCCTCGTCCGGCGTGAGGACGCCGAAGAGGAGCATGAGCGCCCCGCCGAGCATCGCGACCGCGGGCCGCTCGAGTGGGAACCGCCCGACGTTGCGGAGAGAAATCAGCACATAGGTGACGAGGAAGATCGCCGTCGCCGCGACGAGCGCGTAGGACGCGGCCACGGACGTGGCGGATGGCCCTCGGCGGTATGGAACTTTCCTCGATGGGAGGCGGTTCGAAGCTTCACCCACTACGCTTAAATACCGTCACTCAATTCGCCGCATCCTCCGGCCCCCGAACGGGTTTCGTGACGGGGGACGGCTCGACTGTGTGAGCGAGGAGAAACCGCATGAATCCCAGGGGACAACGGGCAATCCGAGTTCTCGCTGGGGCCCTCGTGATCCTCCTCGCCGCGATGGCCCTCCTTCCGTTGAGCGCGCTGGGAGCCACGAACCAAGTCACCGGGGCCGTGACCACGTGCGGACCCCAGACTCCGGTGACGGGGGCCGCGGTGACCTTGGTCGACGCAAACGGGATCAACGCGCCTCTCACCACGACGACGAACGGGGCAGGCGTCTACGCGTTCACGCCGCCGACGGGCAGCTACACGATCTCCACGACTCGATCGGGATACTACGACGCATCGACCTCGACCCCAATGCGCTTTGACGGCAGCCGCACCGTCACGATCAGCGTCTGCATGAACCGCTACGGCAGCCCGAGCAAGGTCCTGGTCGTCCGGGTCCTGAACGCCGGCTCGCCGGTGGCCGGCGCATCCGTCGCGGCGTTCAACGTGTCGAATCCGACGGGGAAAAGCCAACTCGTCGCGACGAACACGACGAACGCAAGCGGCTCCGCAAACCTGACGCTTTGGCCCGCCCCGTTCGTCATCCGAGCGGTGGCGCCCGACTTCCAGACGGATCAAGCGGTCGACGTTAGCAGCATGTCCACGACGACCATCAATCTCGTCGCCGGCCCACGGATCTTCGGACAGGTCCGGGATACGGATGGGAACTTCCTCGGCTCGGGAGTGGTGGCGTGGCTCTACAACCCAGGCGCACCGGCCTCGAGCCTCTACCGGCTCATCCCTGCGGCGGTCAGCGCAAGCTTCTATGACATCCACGCGCCGGCGGGGACGTACACGCTCATCGTGGATGCCGACGGTCACCTTTCCCATCAGGAGCAGGTCCCCCTGCCGACGACGAACCCCCACGACGTCAACCTTACGGCCGCGCCGCCCGAGCTCTACCGGACGAAGGTCGCCTACGGCGGCAACGACTGGAGCAACCTCACGGTGTGGCGCAACCTGACTCTGAACCCGGACAGCACGTTGCCCGGCCTGAGCCCGGCGAATCTGCGGAACCTGCGGCTTCAGATCGACGCGACGCTCGGCAACGGGGACGGTACCCTCTCGGCCGGGGAGATCGCCCTCTTCCAGCCGTAAGGTGTGGATCAACACGACGGCAACGTACTCGCTCAAAGGCGCCCCTCCGTACATCGCCGTCGGGGCCGCGTCGTATCTCGTGACGATGACGATGGTCCCGGACTCGAACACGTCCGCGTACCAGAACTACACCTACACGGTCGCATTCCCCCGAGGCTACGAGCTGACCACCTCGCGGGTGCTTCCGGACCCCACCGTGGTGGACATCCTGGGCTTCTCGCCCGCCGTGATCGACCCGCGCGTCACCGCGAACGACACGAGGGACCCGAACGACCACGAGTCCAGGGGCAACTTCACGTGGCGCTTCACGTCGAACCCGGGGGACGTTCGGTACAATATCTGGACGGCTTTCAACTACACGGTCAACGGGACGTTTACAGTGAATGTGACCTACCGTGACACCGGGGGCAACGTCAGTTATCGGGACATCACCGTGTTCGTGGACGACCAGCTTCCGATCGCGCGCTTCAAGACGAACCGGACCGTTGGCGACTCGGCGACCGGCGCGAAGCTGAAGGTGGACGAGGGCATCCCCGTCAAGTTCGATGGCGGGCCGTCGACCGACGGTGCGTATCCTGGGAAGAACGGCACGATTCTGGACGGGGGATATTCGTGGGACTTCAATGGTGACCACATCGCCGACGCCACGGGGCGAACCGTCACCCACACGTTCACGAAGCCCGGAAATTTCACGGTGAACCTGACCGTCACGGACAGCGTCGGCTGGAAATCCAAGAACGCCTCGATGAACGCGATCATCAACGACACGAAGGCACCGGTGCCCGCATTCGACATCCTCGACTCCTCGAAGGACTGGGGGACGATCACGAGCCCGATGGAACGGAAGACGTACTCCTTCAACGCATCGCGGACGACGGACGACCACGACAAACGAACCACACGTTCTACGGCATCAACGTGACGTTCGCGTGGCAGGAGTGGAACTCGAGCTATACGGTCCGGCTTGCCGTCAAGGACTCGGGATTCGGGTCGAACAAACCGAACACGGGCTACCTGAACCGATCCGTTCAGGTCCAGATCGACGTGACCCTCCACGCGGACCTGAAGGTCGAGGCGGGCACGCTCAAGCTGAACCCCGCCGATCCGGAGGAGTCCGCCCAGATGACCGTGACGGTGAACGTCACGAACAAGGCGGGCCGCGCCGCCGCCGGGAACGTCACGACCCAGGTCCTCGCCATCAGCGGCGGCGTGACGACCGTCGTCGCGACCCAGGCGGACTGGTTCGACAAGAACGGGAACCCGAAAGGGAGCAAGTCGATCGCCTCGCCCGAGACCGTGACGCTCGTGTTCCACCTCAGCCTGTCGGGCCAAGGCAACAAGACCCTCCAGGTATACGTCTACGACTCGTCCGAGCCGTACACATGGATCACGAGCGAGAACCGGGCGTCGTTGCCCGTGAACGTCCGACAGCCGGCCTGGCAGCCCTATGCCATCTACGGCAGCGTGATCGGGATCATCGCCCTCTTCGTCTTCGGCATGTACGCCCGCCTCGTTCGGTGCCTTCAACCCGAGGCACTCGAGCGCGTTGCGGAGGACGACCCGGGCGCCGTCGACGAGGGCGATCCGCGCATTCCGCAGGCCGACGGGGTCCGCGGTCAGGACGGGGCAATCCCGATAGAACTGGTTGAATTGCGCCGCGAAGTCCGCGGCGAACGAGGCGACGGCGTGGACGCGGCGACCATCCGCCGCATCTCGAATCATCGAAGGGAACTTCGCGATCCAACGCAGGAGCCGTTGCTCCTGGGGATGGGTGAGGCGTTCGAACTCGCCGGGGCCTTGTCCCTCGGCTTTCGCGAGGATGCTGCACGCCCGAGCGTGCGCATACTGCAGGAACGGCGCCGAATTTCCCTCGAAGTTGAGGGCCTCCTCCCAGCGGAACAGGATCGCCTTTTCCGCCTGGACACGAACGATATTGTAGCGGACCGCGCCGATTCCGATCGTCTCTGCGATCACCCGTTTCCGCTCCTCCGAGAGGTCCTCGCGCCGCTTCGCCACCTCGGCGTAGGCGCGGTCGAGCGCCTCCTCGAGCAGGTCGTCCAGGTAGACGACGCGACCCTCCCGCGTCGACATGCGGCCCTCCGGCAGGGTCACGAACGCGTAGAAGATCGTCTCTGGCGCCCAATCGACGCCCATCAGTTTGAACGCCGCCTTGAGCCGCTGAAACGTGAGCTTGTGATCCTCCCCGAGGACATCGATCGCGACGTCGCAGCGCTCCTTCTTGTCCAGGTGGTACGCGATGTCCCGCGTCGTGTACAACGAGGTGCCGTCCTTGCGCACGAAGACGTACTTGGCCGCGTCGCCCTCGAGCCCGAAAGCGCTGAGGTCGACGTAGCGCGCGCCGTCCTCCTCGTGGCTCAGGGGCATCAGGGACCTCCTCGCCGACCTTCCGGATGTCCTTCGTCAGCTGGACGTCTCCGCCTTCGAAGCGCTGGGTGAGCCGCTCGATCTCCCGCTTGAGCGCCTCGTCGGTCTCGAGCCTCGCGCTCGCCTTCTGGTACAGGGCGACATACCGGTACTCGATCCGGGGCTCGGCCGCCACCGCGTCCGTCGGGAGATTCCGGACGGCCCAGTAGAGGAGGACCATCTGGCGGCCGATGTCGTTCACCAGGTACTCGCTCTGCACCGGGTAGCCGGCGAGACGCAGGATCCGCACCAGGGCGTCTCCGACGAACGGGTTTCGCGCGCGCCCGACGTGGATCGGGCCCGTGGGGTTCGTGCTCGTATGCTCCAGGAGGACCCGCTCCTCGCGGGGCGGGGACGCGCCGTACCGCTCGCCCTGCGACCGCACCGACGTGAGGACGAGGTCCGCGAACGCGGACGGCTCGACGCGGAAGTTGACGTACGGGCCGTCCGCCTTCAGCGGCGAGAAGGGAGCCGCGACCCGGACGCGGGCGGCGCGGGATGCGATGTCCGCCGGCTTCGATTTGAGTTCCTTCGCCCACGCGTGCGTGGCGAGCGCGAAGAGCCCGCGGTCCTCCGGCGCCTCCTCCAGGACGCCGGGCGTCGTCACCTTCAGGCTCGATTCGATGGACCGCCGGATCGTCTCCGCCTGATCCCGGAGGTCGGCCCAGGGGTCGTGCCCCATCACGTCACCCGATAGCGGAGGATCGCCGCAATCCCGCTGAACGCCTTGAGGAGGAGCGCGCCCTCCTCGGAGTCCTTCGAGACCAGCTCGACGTTCGAGCCCATCTGCCCCGCCATCCCGCTGAGGTCCTCGATCAAATCGCGGTTCTCGACCACCGTCAAGGGCCCGCCGTCTTTCGGGCACGAAGGCAGCTCTCCGTCCTCCGCCACGGTCTTCTCTCCCTCCCAGTCGCCGTTGGCACACCGCAGCTTGAGCCGGGATTTCCGCAGCCCTTCGGAGATGAGGAGCGTCTGGACCGCCCCGAGCTGGAGCGCGTGGCGGACCTGGTCCTCGCCGTACGCCGCGAGGCCTCCGTCCTCCTTGCGGATCTCCTCCATCAACCCCTGCACCAGGGCCTTCTCTCGCATCAAGTCGAGACCGCTCAGGATCTCCCGCGACTTCTCGACGAGCTCCCGGAGGCCGTACTCGTCCGTGTAGCCCGTGTCGAGAAAGGTCGGCATGACTCTCTTCTTGAGTTCGTGGTGGAGATAATCCCCCGTCGCGAACTCTTCCTTCGAGTAACCCGGGCCTCCGATGATGATCCCCTTGACGGCCGGCTGGTTCAGGAAGGCGTCCGTCATCAACTCTCCAATTTTCTTGTACCACTCGTGGACGGCGATGTCGTGGCCCCGTTCGAAGCGCCGGGCGCTCTGTCCACCCATCCGATGCTTGGAAGGCACCTGAGACTGGAGGTTCTTGATGACCTCGATCCGCTTGCCGCGCAGCATGCCCAGGGTCGCTTCGCTCCAGTCGATCACCACGAGGCCGTAGAGGTCCTTCTCCGCGAGCATCTCGTGGAGCGGCGCGGTGTAGAACTTCGAGTCGCAGCGGTACAGGAAAGACGTGACGGGCTCGGGAGGCTCTAGCACGAAGGCGACCATCTCCGTCTGGTCCGACCTGATCTGCTTGTGCCCCGTGAAGACGACGAGCCCGTTCGAAGGCGGCATCCTGTACGACTTGAGGCGCTGCATCGCCGACTCGATCGCCTGCGTCACGTTCTTGCGGGTGCTCGCGCTCTTGATGTTCGACGACTGCGAAAGCTCGGCCCGCAGGTAGTTCGTCACGTCGAAGATCGGTCGCTCGGGCGGGATGTAGACGCTCACGAGTTCCGTGCCGCGGCCGGCCGCTTGTTCGATTTGCTCGAGCGCGCGTCGGAACTTGTACTTGTCCATCCCGGACAGTTCGGTCATTTCTCGCACCACACAGTTACTTATCGTTCATTAGGATGGCGGTTCAAATAAGGTAACCATTGCGGCGTCGGAAGCCCGTCGGATCGTCGAGTTCGGATGTCTCGACATGCTCCCGACGGGGACCAAACAATTAATGGCGATGAATCAGCAGCCTTCGAAGTCGCCGGACGAAGGCATCACCGATCTGGGTCGGCGCTGCGAACGCTCGCCGCGTGAGGAGTTCCCGATCCGAACGCTTCCGACGGCTACGGTCCGGGCGCTGTGTGAACGTGTCTCACTGCGGGCGATCTCAGGCGGGCGGCTGCGCGCCTCCCCGCTTGCGCCGCCTCAGAATGGATATCGCTGCTACGACCGCAGCGATTACGAAGCCTCCGGCAACGAGACCGAACAGGAGAAGGGATGCGCCGGCTCCGGTCACGCTGACGGTGACGGTTGCGGTCGCGACGTTCCCGGACGTATCCGTCGCCCGCACGGTAATCATGTTCGGACCTTCCCGCAAGGTCAGGGTCGCGGTCCACGATGTCGTGCCCCCCGCGACGACCCACATGGTTCTGTCTAGGCTCACCTCGACCTTGGCGACGGCGACATCGTCCGATGCGGTCCCGGTCAGTGTGACTGTCGTGGATTGCAAGCTCCCTCCGTTTTGCGGGAACGTGATTCCGACGGTGGGAGGAACCGTGTCCGGCCGGACAGGTGTTACGGACACCTCCACGGAACGAGGCCCTTCTCCCGCTGCGTTGGCTGCCGCCACTTGGTAGTAGTAGGTTACGCGGTTGGTCACGCCTGCGTCGGTGTACGAGAGGACGTCGCCGGCCGCCGAAGTCAGAACGGAGAGAGCCCCCGACGACACGCCCCGATAAATACGGTAATTGGTAGTCGGCCAGCCGCCGTCCGAGGTGGGAACCTGCCAGGTCAGAACGACTGTGCCATCGCCGGCGCTTGCCTGTAATGAGCGAGGCGCTGAGGGTGGGCCTGTAGGCGTTGAGGACACTTCGTTCGATCGCGGACCCTCGCCCACCGCATTGACCGCGCTGACCTGGTAATAGTACCGTACACCATTCGTCACGGTGTTGTCCGTGTGCGCGGTCAGATCTCCGACCGTGGTGAAGAGCGTGAGGGCACCAGAGGACGTTCCCCGATAAATTGTGTAATTGGTGATCGGGGTTCCGCCATCGAGGGTCGGGGGATTCCAGGCCAAGGCGATCGTGCCATCGCCGGGAGCGGCCTGAACGATCGAGGGCGAGTGGGGGAGCGTCGCGTCGCCGAATCCGCAAAGGAATGCGTCAAACCCGCCTGCGTTTGTCTCGCCAGGAAACGTGCCATCCGTACGTCCAGCGACATAAAACCCAGTCGTGTTCCCGGCGACCCCGTGCGCCTCCGTGGACCCGGAAGTACCGAACTGCCGGGTCCATGCTTCTGTTCCCGACAAATCATACCTCCGGACGAAAACCTGGCCCGAGGTCAGGCTGCCGGGGATTGTGCCGCCCGCTTCGCCCGCAACGATTACGCCCGACCCGTCGCCCGCTGCTGCGTAGGCATCGTCGATTCCACCCGTGCCGAACTCACGAGTCCACGACTCCGTCCCGGAAGTGTTGTACTTCCTGACGAACGCGTCCCACGCGCCCGCGTTTGTCTGTCCCGGCAGAGCACCGGCCGTGGTGCCGGCCACGTATACCCCCGAAGGATCGGCCGCGACGGCCCACGTCAGCTCGAACGAAGACGTGCCGAACTGGCGAGTCCAGAGCTCTG
>WNGL01021843.1_pt1 | contig 11461 bp, 10 predicted proteins | sample 5400591 | NCBI WGS metagenome assembly WNGL01 (sample SAMN13153377, study PRJNA577476) | soil metagenome | isolation source: 80 cm soil or saprolite under Garry oak tree replicate 1 | place: USA:California | collected 2016-06-15
CGGCCCGCGCCGCGTTACGCGCAGCGCGGGTTTCCCAAATTCACGGCCGGCAAGGAAGCCGGCAAGAGGCCGCTCTGCTGCGGCGGAATGTTCGCCGTAGCCGCAAGCGGCTAATTTCCTGAGGAGGGACGTTGGCGGTTGAAATTACGATGAAGGAGCTTCTGGAGGCCGGGGTCCATTTCGGCCACCAGACGCGGCGCTGGAACCCGAAGATGAAAGAGTACATTTTCGGGGAGCGCAACGGCATCCACATTATTGATCTCCAGAAAACCCTAAAAATGTTCCGCGAAGCGGCTCGCTTCGTCAGCGAACTTTCCGGCCAGGGCAAGACCATCCTTCTGATAGGCACCAAGCGGCAGGCGCAGGAAGCCATTGCGGAAGAGGCCCAGCGCTGCGGCGCGTTCTACGTGAACCACCGCTGGCTGGGCGGCACGCTCACCAACTGGGCCACGCTGCAAAAATCCATCAAACGCATGAAGCTCTTGAAAGCCATGGTGGAAGACGGGCGGATGGCGCAGCTCTCCAAAAAAGAGGCCGCGCGGCTCGACCGCGAGATGAAACACCTGCACCAGAACCTCGAAGGCGTCGAGAACATGACCGCGCTTCCGGACGCCATGTTCGTGGTGGACTCGAATGCGGAAGAAATCGCCGTGCGAGAAGCCCGGCGCATGGGCGTTCCCGTGGTATCCGTGGTGGACACCAATTGCAACCCCGATTTGGTGGACTGGGTGATCCCGGGCAATGACGACGCGCTGCGCGCCATCCGCTTGTTTACGTCGAAGATTTCGGACGCGATTCTGGAAGGGCGCAACGCTTTTGAACAGACGCAGATTGCGGAAGAAAAGGCCGCCGAAGAAGGCGCCGAAATAGCCGAGGTTGTCGAGTACGTGGACACCAGCGCTTACGAGGCCTACGAAAAGCAGGAAGGCGACTTTGTGGAGGGCGAGACGCCTGCCGAGCCGGTCGTGCCCGCCGAAGAGGAAGAAAAGCGCTAGTTCTTCCAGAACCCTCGCGGGAAGAGCCCCTGATTTCCCTTTGGCTGTCTTGCCCCGGGAGACTATGCGGCGGAAGAAATGGAACAAGAAAAAGCGCGCGATCCCAGGTAAGTCCCGGCAGAAAATGCAATCCGCGGGGCGGGCCCGCAAGCCCGGAACGGAATCAAGACAGAAGGAACCTGCACCGGCCATGAGCACAAAACCAGAGCAGATCAACATCCCCGCGCAACTCGTCAAGGAGTTGCGAGAGCGCACCAGCGCCGGCTTCAGCGATTGCCGGGCGGCGCTGCTCGAAGCTGGCGGCGACATCGAGAAGGCCGTCAAGGTCCTGGGAAAGAAGGGCCAGGCCGCGGCGCAGAAAAAAGCTCAGCGGCAGGCGTCCGAGGGCCTGGTGGGAAGCTACATCCACGCCGGCGGGAAAATCGGCGTGATCGTGGAAGTCAACTGCGAATCGGATTTCGTCGCCCGCACCGAGGCGTTTCAAAAGCTGTGTCATGACATCGCCATGCACGTTGCCGCCCTCGACCCGCGGTACGTGCGCCGGGAAGAGGTGACGCAGGAGATGCTCGATCGGGAGCGCGAAATCTACCGCGAGCAGGCTCGCGCCACGGGGAAGCCCGACCCCGTCATCGAGAAAATCGTCAACGGGAAAATGGAGAAATTCTACGAGGAAAACTGCCTTTACGAGCAGCACTTCATCAAGGACGAATCACTCACTGTCCAGGAGCTGATCCACCAGGCCGTTGCCAAGCTCGGCGAGAACATCTCCGTGCGGCGCTTCTTTCGCCTGAAGGTGGGCGAGGACAAGGCCGCCCCGGCAGCGGGCACCACGGAGTGAAGTCAAAAACGCAAACCGTTTGTTTCGAGAGCGTCCCAGCCGCGGGGCGCTCTTTTTTTTCGGCCGGAGCGGCGGCCGGGAGTGCGGCGGGTGGGATTCTTTGTTACAATGCCGCGCGATTCTGCAAATCGATGCATTACTCGCGGCGGACCGTCTGATGAAAGCAACCAGCACCGCAGCCAAACGGGAACCGAAAAAGGCGGCGCCCGTGTATCAGCGCATCGTCCTGAAACTTTCGGGTGAATCCCTGCAGGGGCCCCAGGGTTACGGCATCCATGGGGAAACGGTCGCTGCGATTGCGCGGGAGATCAAGGAAGTCAACGACCTCGGCGTGCAAGTGGCCATCATGGTCGGCGGGGGAAATATCTTCCGCGGAACGCGCCAGAAATCGCTGGAGATTGACCGCGCCACCGGCGATTACATGGGCATGCTGGCGACGGTGATCAACGGGCTGGCGCTTCAGGACGCACTGGAAAAACAGGGCTGCTTCACGCGGCTGATGAGCGCCATCGAGATGCATCAGGTGGCCGAGCCATTCATTCGCCGGCGCGCCACGCGCCATCTGGAAAAGGGCCGCGTGGTAATCTTTGCGGCAGGCACGGGGAATCCCTATTTCTCCACCGACACGGCTGCGGCGCTCCGTGCCATGGAGATCAAGGCGCAGGTGATCCTGAAGGCCACCCGCGTGGACGGCATCTACGACGCCGACCCCGAAAAAGTACCGGGGGCGAAACGCATCGAGCGAATCAGCTTTCGCGATGTGTTGCAGAAGAGTCTAGAGGTCATGGACTCGACGGCCATTTCGCTCTGCATGGACAACAACATGCCCATCATCGTGTTCAACCTGAACGTGCATGGAAATATCAAGCGCGTGGTGTACGGCGAGCGCGTGGGCTCCAGCGTGACGCGGGGCTGAGGGCCCGCGCGCCTGCGGATGAATCTGTAGCAGCAGGAGATCTCCTGAAACCTCCACACCGGGAGGAAAAATCCCATGACGGCAATCGGCAGCAGCAAAGACGCGATGGCGCAAGCCAGGACTCGCATGGAAAAAGCCGTGGATGATTTTCGCAAGGAACTGGCCGCGCTGCGCACCGGCCGCGCCAACGTGGCGCTGCTCGACCACATCCGCGTGGACTACCACGGCACGCCGATGCCCGTGAATCAACTGGGGGCGCTGTCGGTGCCCGAGCCGACCATGATCATCATCTCGCCCTGGGACCCCAGCGCGGTGTCCATGATTGACAAAGCGATTCGCACGTCCGATCTCGGCTTGAATCCGGCGACGGACGGGAAAATCGTCCGCGTGCCGATTCCGGCGCTCACCGAAGAGCGCCGCAAGGACCTGGTCAAGCACCTCCACAAAGTCCTCGAGAACCACCGCACCGCCGTCCGCAACATCCGGAGGGACATCAAAGAAGCGGTGGAAAAACTCGAAAAAGAAAAGAAAATCAGCGAAGACGAGAAGAAACGCACGCTCGAAGAGCTCGAGAAAGTCACTCACCAGGAAACCAAGAAGATTGAAGACCTGTCGGCCGCCAAAGAGAAAGAAATCATGGAAGTGAAGTAGGTTCTGTCCGTCTGTCCTGGCCGCGAGGGGTCAGCGGGCTGCCGCGGAGGCGTGTTTTTGCGGAGACGTCGCCGGCGGGTTCGGCGACTGGCGCTCCAGTCCGGCAGTCTGCGCTTCGTCGTTGCGCACGGCATGGACAAACGCCGAGTAATCGGCAAAGCGCGCGACGGGGAGTTCGCGCATCAGGAAGCGCAGGTCACGCGTGGCGATGATTCGGTTTCCCTCCAGGCGGTAAGTCGAGCGATATTCCGCATAATCGCGTCTTACGGCCACAGGAAAAGGAGCACGGACGGTCACTCCCGCGGGCAAGACGATTGAGGCGCGAGTGGTGATGTCGAGCGGCGTCCCGAGTTGCAAGGCGGGCGCCCCACTGTCGTCGGCAGGAAGATGCTCGGGGAGATCGGGCAGGCCCATCCCCGGCAAAGGTAGAGTCAGACCGGCCTTCTGCTCGGCCCATTTCACCGCATGATCCTGCACAAGTTGAAACTCGACGTGAAACGGGTCCGCGGCCGCTTCGGGGTCGGAGGGAGTCACTTCGCTGACTTCGCCGTGAAACCCGTCGGAAAACGCGAGGAGCAGGCCAATCGTGTTCCATTGGTCCTTCGGCGCGCGGTGAAAAGTCACACGCAAGAGCAATTCTGCGTCACCCCGCAATGTGTAAGCGACGCGCGCAGTCAATTTTCCAGCGGCATTCAGCTCGCCCGTCACGGTTACGCTTTGCGTCGCGGGGAAGGGAGGGTCTAGGGGAGTCGTCAGCCAGTGAAAAGTCTCCTTCGAGGTGGCATCCGTTCCCGCGGAAGTTGGGAACACGGCAAAGCCGCGTTTGTTGCGCAGATTCGAAGACAGCATGCGGAACGGTGCAACCTCCGGTCCGGTATCAAGCCACACCAACTCGCTGCCGGCGTGCACCGCGGTGATCACATTTTCAAATTGAGCCGGCGAGGGAACGTCCTCATCCAGTTTGCGCGTGGGGCTGACAAATACCGGGACAGCGGAGAGACCGATGCTCTTCGCCAGGGCGCCGAGCAGCGCGTGTTTGTCTTGCGGCGTGGCATAGCCCTGTTGGAGGACCTGCCCCGGCGCCAGCGAACGATAGCGCGCTGCGCTGAGTGGAAGAGGAACCGTCCGAATCTTCAAGGCCACGAATGAATACAAAGCTTGCAGTTTCTGCAGATCTTCCTTTTGTCCTCGCGTGAGTTCGGCCGCTCTCGCAGCGACTGCGTCGTCCGCGGATGCAGCGGTCTCTCCCCGGCCGGAATACCAGCGCGCGACCTGTTCCCAGCTTTGCCACGTGCTCAGTTGGACCGCGCCTTCCTGTGCGGCCGGTTCGTAGCCGGGGCGAGTCTTCATCCGTAGAACGCGGCCCCGAGGGACATCGACGTCCAGCGATTCTTCGTCCGCAAGAACGTCACGCAAAAAACTGTGCTCGAACCAGAATTCGCCGGGTGCAAGTGGCTGGGTGACAGTGGTCGTCACCCGGTATTCCAAAGTGTCCCCCGGTTTCAGCGCCGGAACGCGAACGGTTTTCTCGCGGGCGTCTTTATAAGCGGGCGCATCTTTAACGGCTTCGACGGGGACATCCATAACGGCGCCCGGGAGCACTTCGATGGAGCCTCCGCCCGGCTTGTGAACCACGATGGAGTTGATCGCCATCTGCTCGCTCGAACGGTCATAGCCAAACGCGAGCCGCGAAAGCTGTTGCGCGCCTTCGGGCGTCTGCACACGCGAGCGCACGTGAAGCGCTTCCCGGCCCGTGCCGTCGTTTTCGAAACGCACCTGCAGGTCATATTGCTCGATGACGTAGGGAGAATCCGCATGAGAGGTGTTTTTCCCCGTGGGTTTTTGGTTTGCTTCTTGCGGCCGGACCTCGAGCGGCAAGAACACCAGCGCCATGGCAAGGAGAGAGCGGCGCAGCAGAAACAACCAAAATCTCCTTCGGAGTGACAACAGCTCGTACCCGATGCAGTGTAGTTTCTGCATGGCGTCAGGTAAAGTGCGGCCGCTTGAGGCGTTCCCTGCCAAACACGGGCGCAGAAGTCCGCATTCGTGTGGCTCAATCTTTTCCCCTCTTTCCTTTCCTCGTTCGTGGCAGAATACGCCACGGCTTTTTCGAGGGGACGAAAGAATGATTTCACAATTCGCAATTAGAAAATTCTGGAAGGGATTCGCGGCCGGAAGTGTAATTCTCCTTCTGATTTCGCCCGCACTTCTCGGGCAACAAAAGCCGCAAGAGCGCCGAAAGTATGTCAGCGCGGATACGCCGACGTCCGACGATCCGCGCCGCGTCCCCGTTCCGCCGGGTCCTCGCGGTCCAGAGGGCACCCTCGTTCTGCGCGGGGGGCGCATTTTCGACAGTACGGGCGCGCCCGCCCATGAGGGCACCCTGGTCATTCAGCGCAACAAAATCTTGAAAATCCTCCCTCCCGATTCCACCGATTGGCCCGCCGGTGCGCGCATTCTCGAAGTCAGCGGAAAAACCATTCTTCCGGGGCTGATTGACCTCCATACGCACCTCACCTATCCGGCTGCCTCGGCGGACATTGCAAACGCCATTAGCGACGCCGATTCCGCGCTTCGCGCCGCAGAAAAGCTCCGTTTCTTCCTGGAGTGCGGCATCACCAGCATCCGCGATGTTGGTTCGAAGGGCGACGTGCCATTTCGCTTGAAGGAATGGGTGTCGCAAAACCGCATTCCGGGGCCGCGCGTTTTTCCCGCCGGACAATTCATTACCTCCACCGGCGGCCATTCCACCGAGGGCCTGCCGCGCGATTTGATCCTCCTGGAAGGCGCCACGCGCCTAGCCTCCGGGCCGGACGACTGGCGCCAGGCCGTGCGCGAGCAGTTTGCGCGCGGCGCGGACCTCATCAAAGTCGGCAGCCATTTTTCGAAGGCGGAAATTGCCGCTGCTGTCGAAGAAGCGCATGCGTTGGGACTGAAAGTTACCGCCGACGCGGAAACGTTTTACATCGAGTGGGCCGTGGAAGCCGGAGTAGATACCATCGAGCATCCGCTCCCTCGCAGCGAGGAGACTATCCAACTCATGGCGCACAAAGGCACGGCCGCCGATCCCACTCTCATCCCGTATCAAATTATCTTTGACGAGTTCGGCGGATATTTCGGCTCCACTTCCCGCCGGTTCACCTTCTCAAAGGATGCAAACCTGGAGACGCTGCGCAAACTCAAAAAGGCAGGCATCAAGTTGGGCATCGGGACGGACTTGATTCTCCAGTGGTTTCGGTACATGCCTGCGCCGTACATCAATGAGATGAAGAATTTCGCCGCCGCCGGGTTCACCGTGCCAGAAGTCCTGATCACCGCGACCAGGACCAATGCCGAAATCCTCGATATGGCCGACAAACTGGGAACACTCGAACCGGGGAAACTCGCCGATGTCATCGTGGTAAGCGGCAGGCCGGACGTGAGCTTGGAGGACATCGCCAACGTGGACACGGTCATTCGCGATGGCTATCTGGTGGTCCAAAACGGGCAGGTGGTCATTCCGCGACACAGCCCTGTGGCAATGCGGAAGGCGGCCAACCAGGCCACCGTGGATAAATGGTGAAGAGGCCATGTTCATTATTAAGTGTATTAGAATGAATAAGTTAGAGCGAAATCTTATTTGCTTGGATTGAGTTCGCGCGATTGTTTCTGCCCTCGTTTGGCCATTGCGCCGGGCCCGGAGAACAGGAGGCGAAGAGTTTTGCACCGCCGGACTTACTTTTTCTGTTTGACACAAGCGGCAGATTTCTCTATACTTACGGTTTTGTCAGGGGAGTTTTGGCCCTGGGAGTGAAAGGGAAGGTCCCCGGCCCCGGAACAAGTTCGACGGAACGGGACTAGGGGAGCGGCCGGAATGGGGCGCCAGCCCCGCAAAGCCGAGTGAGCCTCTCCGATTCGAACCGGAAGTGCTGCCCTTGCTTCTGGAGTGGGTGCGGAGTTTCTTGCTGGTTCCTCCGGGTTCGCAGCTGGACCTTTCTGCAAATTAACCAACGACGCTCCGCGCAACTGTGTCTGTGCGCGGAGCACGAAACGAAATCTTGCACGATTGAGGGAAAGCCGTGCCCACGTTTTCACAGTTGGTTCGCTCCGGGCGTGAACAGGTTCGTGTAAAAACGAAGTCGCCGGCGCTGCAAGGCTGCCCGGAAAAGCGCGGCGTGTGCATCCGCGTGTACACGCAGACGCCGAAAAAACCAAACTCGGCGCTCCGCAAAGTAGCGCGCGCGCGCCTGACCAACAGCGTCGAAGTGACCACGTACATTCCCGGCATCGGCCACAACCTCCAGGAACACTCGATTGTGCTCGTTCGGGGAGGCCGCGTGAAGGATCTCCCGGGTGTCCGCTACCATATTATCCGCGGCACTTTGGATGCCGCCGGAGTGGAGAACCGCAAGCAGGGCCGGTCGAAATACGGCGCGAAGCGCCCCAAGGCCGCACAGAAATAAGCGCGCGCTGAGAGGGAATAGAGGAGACGTTCGAAGATGCCTCGCAAAGGATGGGTCAGCCGCCGGACAACGCCGCCCGACTCCGTGTATGGCAGCGACCTGGTGCAGAAGTTTATCTGTTCGATGATGTGGGACGGCAAGCGCTCCAATGCGCAGCGGATTTTTTATGGCGCGATGGATCAGATCGCCCAGAAAACCAACGACGACGCGCTGAAGATATTTAAGAAGGCTGTCGAGAACGTGAAACCGGTCTTGGAAGTGAAAACGCGGCGCGTCGGAGGCGCGAACTATCAGGTGCCGGTGGAGGTGAACCCGTTTCGCCGCCAGTCGCTGGCGATCCGCTGGCTGATTCAATACGCGCGCGACCGCGCCGGCAAGACGATGACCGATAAGCTGGCCGAGGAGTTGATGGACGCGGCCAATGCCAAGGGCGGAGCCATCAAGAAAAAAGAAGACGTCCACCGCATGGCGGAAGCCAACAAAGCCTTCGCGCACTACCGCTGGTAGGACACGGAACCAGGAATCGAACAACGACGGAAATGGCCAGACAGGTCCAACTCGAAGAAACGCGCAACATCGGCATCATGGCGCACATCGACGCCGGGAAGACCACGTCTACCGAGCGCATCCTGTTCTATACGGGTGTGACTTACAAGATCGGCGAAGTGGACGAAGGCACCGCCACGATGGACTGGATGGAGCAGGAGCGCGAGCGCGGCATCACCATTACGTCTGCCGCAACCACCGCCTCCTGGCCTCGGTCCGGCAAGAAATACCGCATCAATATCATTGATACGCCGGGTCACGTGGACTTCACCGTTGAGGTGGAACGCTCGCTGCGCGTCCTCGACGGGGCGGTGGCAATTTTCGATTCCGTCGCCGGAGTGCAGCCGCAGACGGAGACCGTCTGGCGGCAGGCCGACAAGTACCGCGTTCCGCGCATTGCTTTCGTGAATAAGATGGACCGCGTCGGCGCGGACTTTGACCATTGTATCCGCTCGATGCGCAAGCGCCTCAGTGCCCACCCCGTCCCCGTCCAGTTCCCCCTCGGCAAGGAAGACACCTTCATCGGCTGCATTGATTTCATCGAGCAGAAAGTGATTGTCTGGCTCGAAGAAACCCTCGGCGCAAAATTCGAGGTGTTCGAGGTCGAAAAACTCTGGGACGCCACCTTCGTGAATTCGCGCCCGGATATCAAAGCGGCCCTCAAGGCCTCGGCGATTGACCAGGTCTTCTACAAAGAGCACCGCGATAAAGTGGTGGAATACATCGCGGAACACGATGACACCGTGCTGGAAAAATATCTCGCCGAGCACACCCTTTCGTCCGAAGAACTGCGCGCTTCGATTCGCCGCTCGACGAATGCGCTGAAACTGGTGCCGGTGCTGGCCGGGTCGGCGTTTAAGAATAAGGGTATTCAGCCCTTGCTCGACGCCGTCGTGGATTACCTCCCTTCGCCCGTGGATGTGCCCCCCCTGGAAGGAATCAGCCCCGATAACGACGAAGCTGTCCTGCGCCGGGCCAGCGACGACCAGCCCTTTTCCGCGCTGGCCTTCAAGATTATGTCCGACCCTTTCGTGGGTCATGTCACCTATATCCGCGTGTATTCCGGCGTGCTGAAAGCCGGCAGTTACGTTTACAACTCCTCGAAGCGTACGCGCGAGCGCATTGGCCGGCTCCTGCAGATGCACGCCAACAAGCGCGAAGAAATTGATTCGGTATACGCCGGTGACATCGCCGCGTGCGTCGGGTTGAAGAGCGTAACGACGGGCGACACCCTCTGCGATGAAGACAAACCCGTCGTGCTGGAGTCCATCGAGTTTCCCGCCCCGGTGATCTCCGTGGCCATCGAACCCAAGACCAAGGCCGACCAGGACAAGCTCGGGAACGCCCTGCAGAGACTCGCGCAGGAAGACCCGACCTTCCGCGTGCACACCGACGCCGACTCCGGCCAGACAATTATTTCCGGCATGGGCGAGCTGCACCTGGAAATCATCGTGGACCGCATGCTGCGCGAGTTCAGCGTGCAGGCCACGGTGGGACGTCCGCAGGTTGCCTATCGCGAAACGATTCGCAAGAAAGCGGCCGCCGAGGGCAAATACATCCGCCAGACCGGCGGCCGCGGCCAGTACGGCCATTGCAAAATCCAAGTGTATCCGCTGCCCAGCTCCGGCCACGAAGACATGCACGAGATGTCCACCGACGAACTGGACGCGCTGGCCAAGCAAGTGGCCGGCTCCGGAGGCAAATGGCGGTTCGACAAAGAGCACCGCTTCCTGTTTATCGACAAGATTGTCGGCGGCGCCATCCCCAAGGAATTTGTTCCACCCATCGAAGCGGGCATCCGGGAAGCCATGGACACGGGCATTCTGGCCGGTTACGAAATGGTGGACATCGCCGTGGCTCTTGTGGACGGCAGCTTCCACGAAGTAGACAGCTCGGAGATGGCGTTCAAGATTGCCGGCTCGATGGCCTTTAAGGAAGCGTGCGGCAAAGCGTCGCCCGTGCTGCTCGAGCCCATCATGAGAGTGGAAGTGGTTACGCCGGAAGAATACATGCACCCGGTATTCGGCGACCTGAATTCGCGGCGGTCGCAAATCCAGGGAACCGAAACGCGCGCGGGGAGCAACGTGATCCGCGTCGAGGTGCCGCTGGCCGAAATGTTCGGCTACGCCACGGACTTGCGCAGCCGCACGCAGGGCCGCGCGAGTTTTACCATGCATTTTTCGCACTATGCCGAGGCGCCCGCCTCGATCGCCGACGAGGTGATCGTCAAGGCGACCGGCCGGGCAGTGAAGTAGAACATGACCGAGCCCGAAAACACTGGCCTAGATGTTGTTGTAGAGTTTTTCAACAACATGAGTTCGCTCGGGAGCGAGGTCCTGCAGTTGTGGCTGGACGCTATGGACTTTTTGACCGCTGTGAAAAAGCTACGGGACCCGGGAAAGAGAGAACGTTCTCTGCGCGCAGCTGTGCTTACAGTGGCCGCTGCATTCGAAGCGTTCACAAATTTTCTAGCTGAGCGCATCCTACAAGCAGGAAAGATAGGTGGTCGAGAGCTCACTGAATTCGAGATTGATTGCTTGCGCGAGAAGCGGAAGGTTCTCCACCCCAACGGTAGGATCGCAGAGGACACTGGACGCCACGGTGCCAAGGCCCGGTTTCTGCTCCTCTTACAGTTGGTTAGCGGAGGCCCGGACTTGGCTGCTGGTATGCGTGCTGAGCTTGATAGCTGCTTCAGGACTCGAGACGAACTAGTGCATCCCAAGCCCGGTGTTTCTATCAAACTCGATGAAAACGGCAAAGGGGAAAAAGCAGTAGGGGGATTCGTGAAGTGTGCATTCCTTCTTTCGAAGGTATGCGGTGGGAGAGACTTACTTTCAACTCGCCCGCATAGTTTTGCCTCGCTCGCAGAGCGTGGTGCAGTGGTAAGACAGGATTAGATTTTTGGTTTATACACGCTGAGGAGTTGACGCAGACATGGCGAAGGAAAAATTTGAGCGCAGCAAGCCGCACGTCAACATCGGGACGATCGGTCACATTGACCACGGCAAGACCACGCTGACCGCGGCCATCACCAAGGTGTTGGCGAAGAACAACCCCAAGGTGCAGTTCCGGG
>WNGL01031840.1_pt1 | contig 11459 bp, 11 predicted proteins | sample 5400591 | NCBI WGS metagenome assembly WNGL01 (sample SAMN13153377, study PRJNA577476) | soil metagenome | isolation source: 80 cm soil or saprolite under Garry oak tree replicate 1 | place: USA:California | collected 2016-06-15
GAAGCAAACTTCAGACGGCTGTTGCATGCGACACAGGGAATTGGGGTTTCACCGCTGAGGTAACTGGTCACAAACGGCTGCACGACATCGCGTTCGAATTCCTTCTCGAGATTCAAAACATAGAAAGGAAAACCCAACTCTTCAGCTACGCGCCGGGCGTCGTACACATCATCGAGTGAGCAGCAGCGAGAAGGGAGTGGTTCGCCGTTCTGATCTACACTGATGCCGCGGCGCTGGTTCCACAACTGCATCGTAAAACCGAGGAGTTCATGCCCCTGCTGCTTCAAAATGGCCGCAGCCGCGGACGAATCCACACCACCTGACATTGCTACTGCTATCTTCATTAGTTTTTGGGTACGCACGCCTCTGGCGTGCTTCCGAGATGAATATGATAGATTAATAATCGTCTCGATCATAACCAATACGCTGGAGGCGTGCGTAACCGTTGCCTAAGATATTTAAGGGCAGATTGGTTCTGCCGAAAGATGAAGGCCGCGATGGCTGGCACTCCCGCGGCTACTTCCCTCACTTCGATGGCGAAGGTGTCACTCAGCATGTGTGTTTTCATCTCTTCGATTCACTGCCACAACCCGTGCTCGCACGTTGGCGCGATGAGCTCAAGGCACGACCGCCAAAGGAAGCCGACCTCGAATGGCGCAGGCGAGTCCAGGCTTTTCTCGATAGCGGTTACGGCTGCTGTTTTCTTCGCGATGACCAACTGGCCCGCACCATGCAGGACGGATTGCTTCATTTCGACAGTCAGAGGTATGTCCTGCATGCTTGGTGTGTGATGCCTAATCACGTCCATTCCCTCTTCACACCAAAATCCGAATTTAAGATGAGTGAGATCCTGCATTCCTGGAAAAGCTTTACTGCGCATGAATGCAACAAATTGCTGTCGCGCACAGGACAGTTTTGGGCGCGCGAGCCGTTTGATCGTTACATCCGCAATCAACGTCATTTTGACAATTCGCTTGCCTACATTGAAAACAATCCAGTTCACGCCGGTCTCTGCAAGAAATCTGAGGACTGGAAATGGAGTAGTGCACGAAAGCGACAGAGCACACAGACCCCCGACGTGGTGAATGCTATGATGTGATTTTGGGATAGCACGCCAGAAGACAAACGAGAGGCACGCCGGAGGCGTGCGTACCGAAAATAACGACAGCACGCCAGAGGCGTGCGTACCGAACATGCCTGAACGCGCCATTGAAGAATACCGAATAGTTGACGAGCCGTTTTATTTGCCCGTCGATCATGAAATCGATCTGTTCGAAGCGGCGCATTCGGCCCGGCTGCCGGTGATTCTGAAGGGCCCGACCGGCTGTGGCAAAACCCGCTTTGTCGAACATATGGCGTGGCGTCTGGAGCGCCCGCTGATCACCGTCGCTTGTCACGAAGATCTTTCGTCAACCGATTTGGTTGGCCGCTTTCTGATCGAAGGCGAAGAAACCGTCTGGCATGACGGCCCGCTGACTTCCGCGGTGCGCCACGGCGCGATTTGCTATCTCGACGAAGTCGTTGAGGCTCGCAAAGATACGGTGGTCATCATTCACCCGCTGACCGACCATCGCCGGCGGCTCCCGATTGAAAAGCGCGGCACCATTCTCGAGGCGCCTTCCGATTTCATGCTGGTCGTTTCTTACAATCCCGGTTATCAATCGATTCTGAAGGACTTGAAGCAATCCACGCGGCAAAGGTTTGTGGCGATCGATTTCGACTACCCGCCGGCGGAAATGGAGCAGGCGATCGTCGCGCGTGAAGGTGGCATCGACGAGGGCACCGCTCGCGATCTGGTTTTGATTGGACAGAAGGTGCGCAACCTCCGCGGTCATGGATTGGAAGAGGGCGTGTCGACACGCCTGTTGATTTATGCGGCGCAATTGATCTCGCACGGCATTCCACCGGCAACGGCGGCGCAAACCGCAATGTGCTCACCCATCACCGATGATCGCGACCTGCAAAGCAGCATTCGCGAGATCGTGACCACGGTAATCTGACAGTGTCTGACGATATTCCGAAGGACAATTCGACTGAGTTCGGCGAAGAACTCGACGAACGGTTGCGCTCAGTCAAGAATCCTGCTGAGCGCCGAAAGATAACACGCGTGCTCGGAGAGGTAGGCAGACTCCCGCTCGAGCACGCGCGCGCGGCGATCGAAAAAAGCGCCTCAATTGCAGCAATTTCTCTGCGCGCAAGCATTGAATTTCTTCGCGCAGCGCCCGAAATCACAGAGGTGCTGGAACCTGCCGAACTGCGCGCGTGGGGCGAACTCGGCCGGCGGTTGACGATGACGGACGTAGAAGACGGCGTCGGCTTTTTCGTTACCGGCGTCAACGATTTTCGTCGTGTTCCATCCAGCGCGAGGCCGTTTGTCTTTCAAGTTTGCTCGCGACAAATGGTGTTGTCGCCGCAAACAGCGGCCGATACCTTCCGCGCCGCACCCTCGCTTGCCGAACAAATCAGCGATCCCGAACTGTTGCGCAGAATTTATGAAGTAGCGGCTGAGATTTCGCGACGCTCAGCAAAGCACAGCGCCGAGTTTTTGAGCGCGACGCCACTTGTTATCTCCTCGTTTAGCGGCGGACTACCGCCCGCCGGCTCCAAATCGATGGCGGACAGTAGCCCGCCTCTAAAGGAATCGCAGAACGTGGCCGCCGGTAGTCAACCTCTCAACGATTTGACGCAGGCCGCGATAACGCTGGCCGCGTCATTCGCCGAACGCGCGGGAGGCATCGCGGCCGATGTCTGGTCGTCTTTGCCAACCGCACTCGAGGGACTCGCTCCGGACACAGCACTGAAGCTGATGCGTCGGGCGGCAAATTTTCTTGAGCGCGGTGGCGGCGCTGCATTGCATGTCCTGGCTGCCGGCGGCGAAATCCTGCGTACTCAGCCCGATTGCTTTGACGATTGGATCGAACTGCTCTGGGCCGTGGCCGCGCATGGCAACGCCGGGCTCGTAGCATTTGTTCGCGCCAGTCCCGCTTTCTTTCAGATGATTACGGCGCAAACCAGTCAAGAGAAAGCATCTGTTCTGGCCCGTCGCGTCATGACCCTGACACGCGAGGTCGCCCGGGTCGATGCAGAAAGCGCGCTCGCCTGTTTGCGATCGAGCGGAAAAGCGCTGCGCACAGTTTCGATCGAGCAATTCGAAACCTGGGCGCGCGCCGGTTTGGTCAGTAGTGATGGACGAGCGCGGCGCAGCTATTACGCGCTCGAGACGCGTACGAGCAACGAAGTGTTGCGCGTCGGCGGGGGCGGCTTGTCACTTGAAACTGTGCAACCTTTGCTCCGCTTGTACGTCGAAGGACTAACCGGACGCGCGGTTGAGATCGTGCCCCTCGCGGCTGTCCCGGCTGAAGCACGCATTGGCGACGGCCGCACGATTCACCTTCCTTCACTTGTCGCTGAGTTCGGTGATGAAGACCTCGATTTTCGACTTTACAAAGTTCTCGCCGCGCATTCGGCGGGCCAAATCGAGTTTGAAACTTACGAGCGTGATACCGATGACTTGCGAGCGGCTTACGCAGCTCTCTCGGATCTTTATGATCCAGCGAGGCAGGAGGAACGCGATGCATTCGCGTTGGGCGGTTATATGGACACGTCAGAATCCCGACCTGTCGGGATAGCGGGCGGTTTGGGTGATGACAATGCCAAACTCCCTCCCCCTTTGGGGGAGGGTTGGGGTGAGGGGTTACGCCCGGATAATCCCTCTCCCCTTACCCCTCTCCCAAAGGGAGAGGGGAATGAACCTGCGAGCATCAACTATCGTTCGGTGCTAAATCTGTTTCCGATTCCTACTTTGGCGCGTCGAATATTCGGGACGCTCGAGAACGGCCGCATCGACCGCCGTTTGCGGCGGACGTATCGCGGTTTGACTCGCGATCTCGATCTGATTCGCGAGCATCTCCGCAGCCGGCGGCCGAAGTTATTCGATCTTCCGCCCGCTCTGGTCCCGTTTGAGTTGTTGTTTCAGGTCACTCTGTTGGGCGGCGCACTTGATGACGCGCGAGAATTTTATCGTCAGGTGGTTTCTGAACTCGAAACGATCGTCGCCGAATATCTCTCAGGGGCGAGCGCCACCGTGGCGGACACTTTGATGGCAACCAGCCGCGTGTATTCCCTTTTTCAATCGATCGCCCTGGAAAACGCTGAACAGCAGGTTGAGGTGCCGGACGAACTCGACCAGGAAGACGCGAGCAAGTTGTCGCAGGAGATGCTCGCCGAACGCGACGCCAGTCGCCAACCCCAACGCCGCGACGCGCGCGAACTCTTCAATGCCTGGAACAGCGAGGCGGAAGGTGAATTCGACGAACTGGATGGCAGCGAGGCCTGGAGCAAGGGCGAAATGGCCGAGCAGGATCTGGAGGCCGGCGAGGTTGCTTTTAATTATGATGAATGGGACCGCGAGCTGGTAGATCATCGCATCAGCTGGTGCCGGGTGGTGGAAAAGAAGGTAAAACGCGGCAGCCGCGCATTTGTAGACGAAACGCGCGAACGGCACAAAGGAATGATTTCCTCGATCCGTCATCAGTTTCAGTTGATGAAGCCCGAGAATCTCACCAAAGTCGCGAACGAACTTGACGGCGAGGATTACGATCTCAACGCCGTGGTTGACTACTACATCGATCGCCAGGCGGACGGTCATCAGTCCGAGCGGATTTATACAAAGCGACTACGACGACGGCGGGATGTTGCGGTCTCGTTTCTGCTGGATCAATCCTCTTCGACCGCGCGCACGATTGGCCGTCATCCGCTGCAACCTTATACGCATCCGGGCCGCCGGATTATCGAGATTGAAAAAGAAGGGCTCGTGTTGATGAGCGAGGCGTTGGAAGCCGTCGGCGATGTTTACTCGATTAATGGTTTCACTTCTGAGGGGCGGCGCAACGTAAAGTTTTATGTGTTGAAGGATTTCAACGAACAGTATTCAGACGAAGTGATGCGGCGCATCGGCGGCATCACTTATCAGAACAACACGCGCCTCGGCGCCGCCATTCGCCACGCCAGCGCAAAGCTGGAAAAACAGGAGGCGCGCACACGTCTCTTGATCGTCTTGTCGGACGGACGGCCTTACGATCACGATTACGGCGATGCTCGGTATGCGCGCGAAGACACGCGCGAGGCTCTGCGGCAGGCCAAGACCGCCGGGATCACGCCGTTCTGCATTACGATCGATAGGGAATCGGAAAGCGAACTGCGCGATCTGTACGGCGAGATTGGCTACACGATCATCGACGACGTGCTTTCACTTCCGGAACGGCTGCCGGGAATTTATCGGCGATTGACAACTTGAGATCACGAAGCAAGATACCTTCTCATTCACGCCTCGCTTCAGCGAGGCGATATCGAAACACTTCATCTTCTTAGCCGTTTCAACGGCTTCAGTAAACTGTTGAAACAGTTTCCCCGATCATTTGCCCTTCGGATTCACCTCGCTGAAGCGAGGTGTGAATTGGTCGCTGCTTCCACCACGTTTGAGCGCATCAATTCCTGCGGTATAGTTCTGTTGCCAGTCGCGGAGGGGTCGCATAATTGGTAGTGCAGCGGTCTTGAAAACCGCCGCCCGCAAGGGCTTGCAGGTTCGAGTCCTGTCCCCTCCGCCATTTCTTTTCAACAACTTACCAACTTACGCTCCTCATTAGATCACGTTCCATTGGTCCCAGTAGCCAGTTGGCGCGATTTTGGCGCGCTTCCAGTCGCCCTAGAGACCTCGGACGAAACTGCAAAGGACGTTTGTTCAGAGAATCGACGGCGGTCCGGAGATTCTCCGGCATTGCGTGAGTGTAACGAGAAGTCATCTGCAAAGTGGTGTGGCCTAGCAATGACATGATGTCCATCTCATGCACTCCCTTTGATCTCAAACGAGTCGCGAACGTGGCTATGATATCCGTACGATTCAGGAATTGCTGGGTCACAAAGACGTGGCGACGATGATGACCTATACATTCGACAATTTGTTGATAACCAAAGACTTGACAGAACCTAGCGCACGGTTTTATACGGAAGAGAACTTAGGTCGCCGGGTTTATACGGAACCAGATATACATTGTTGGGCGAAATATCATGAAACGCACTTGGACGATCATCGGCGTAAGCGATGTGCCGAGTAGCTTCAAATGGTACCAGTCACTCTTCGGCCAGCCCGAGACACGACCCGACCATGACTACTTTGGTCAGGTCCTCGATTCGGATGGAACTGTCCTGCTCTGCCTCCACCAGTGGGGCGCCCACGAGCATCCGACGTTGACGAGCCCTGACAGCGCGACACCTGGCAACGGGCTCCTCTTGTTCTTCCGCGTGGACGATTTCGATATGGCACTGAAGAGGGCACGCGCGCTCGTTGCCCGGCTCGAAGAGGAGCCGCACGCGAACCCGAATACTGGAACACAGGAGTTCGCGCTCTGGGATCCGGACGGATACTACGTCATGATTAGTGCGCTCTCTTCGCTCGAGCTGAGCGGCCACGAGGCGCCGGCCTAACAAACGCATAAGCCCACCCGTCTGTTTTCGCTCCGCGCCCGAATAGTGGTCGTCTGGCTGTACGGAACGCTGGTGCTCGCCGAACGGCGATCGGGGTACGTCATCATCCTTCTCGGGTCGCTCCTTGGGTTAGCCGTCCCCATTATCCACATGATGGGGAAGGGTGTCGGCTTCGTCAGCGGCATCGCCAATTCCAGCGAAGGCTTCTTCTTCGTCTGGACGCTCATCGCGCTCGGCGTGACCTCGCTCTTCTCCGTCATCCTCGCGGCACGCGGACTGTGGAGCCTGCAATGGCGCCAGCGAAGTCGCACTGATCGTTGATGAGATATAGGCGCCTTGCGCCTTGCACCTTGGCCCAGACCGTTCGCATCGACGCCGACACTAGAGCTAGACCATCTCCCAGTCTGACGGGCGCGGAGCAAGAGAAGAAAACAAGACTACTGCAAATGGACGAATCGAGATCTGTTGTCCGCCCGACGAAACGGCTAAGGTAGCGGTACGCAGTTAACTTTGCGTAAAGAAACTTTGATCTTTCCATTGACAAGTTAGCGAGGTTCGAAACGGCAACCAGGCGTCTGCTTGCTTACTTTCCTAACCGCGCTTTCTTCTTCTCCCCATAACCGACCGACACCGACAGGGCGAAACGGAGTGGAGCATTCGGAGTCTTTGCGGAGAGTTGTCCGGGCGGGCTCTCGTGGCACAATCGGCCCGAAGAGGGGAAACTAAATCAAAGCATCTCTGTGAGTTCTAGAAGAGGATGCGACTATACAGAAGACGATGCGACTGATTACAGAAGAGGATGCGACTGAGGGTAAGTAATCGTTCCTGATGATGAGGAATTTTTAGATGCATGTCTTAACAAATCTTGGCGACTGGGCTTGCCCTCCGATTGCTGCTGCAACGGCGCGGTGCTAGTTGAGGTGCAAGTGGTCTATGACTGGAAGAAAATGCGCCCCAAAATAAGAATGAGCAGAGAAAAAAGGCACTCACTCTGAAGGCGCTGCCTTTGGCGGCGAGCTGGCCACCAAATCGTCGCATCGGTTCTGCATCACCAACGCACGCGTGGCAAGCTGGTCTGCTGCAAGGGTAACCGTTATGTCGCGGCCGTCATTTCGACGGGCCTCCCGCTAACTTCTTTTCATCTAATCTTAAAAACCTCACCGCGTTGTTGTAGAAAATATCCCGCTTCTGATCCTCGGTCAGAAACTTTGCCGATTCGATACCTTCGATTGCCATACCAATGCCTTCTGGCCAGATCATCTGGTCCAACCCGAACATCAGCCGCTTCCCGAATCCCTCGCGCACCAGTGCCCGCAGGTACTCGTGGAACGCCTCCCGCGGTCTGAGCCAATCAATTGCGGCCAAATCCGCATATACCTGGGGATACATGTGCATAATGGCTATCGTCTCTTGCAAGTATGGGTAGCCGGCATGCATGAGGTAGACGCGCAGCTTCGGATGGCGGATCAAGACTTCTTCGAGGAGCGCGGGATTGCCTAACGAATTACGGAACTTGGGACAGCACGTGTAAGGAGTCCTCGGCGGGGCGAGGCCCGTGTGGAGGCCGACCGGTATGTCCAGCTCCTCGGCCAGTGCCCAGTATGGCTCCATCTGTTGGTCGTTCGGAGCTACTCCGGCGTATGGCAGCCCAAGCTCACCAAGGACGCCGAGTCGCCCGGCGCGAAAATCCTCGCGGAGCACATTCACATCCGGCAGAGGGAACCTTGGGGCCATCATGGTGCCTCCGATAATTCGCCCGGGGTCAGCGGCGAGCCAGCGCGATACGTGTTCGCGCGGTCCGCCCGCGACCGCCTTTACCACGTTGTAACGTTTCAGCTCCGCCAGCGTCGCGTCCATAAACTCTTTATCAGTTCGGGCTGGTGGTACTTTTCCGGTCAGCGGATTGGGCGGAGGGGGATTGCCGCTATGATCCCAACCAGTAGCATGTACGTGCATGTCGATAATCGGCGGTCGCTGAGGCGCGGATGGTTGTTCAGAGTATGCTTGGTTGACGCTGACGCATAGCAGAAGTAGCTCGTTATGGGAACTCAAGCCTGCCCAACATCTTAAGTATCTATCAAAAGTGATCCCTAATACTCAGAAACTCGGCGTTGTGTAATATCGCTGAATAAGCCCCCTCTTGATCGGTGGTATGCTTTGATAGGTGCAACAGTTAACCATCACGCCTTTTCTCAGGGATCCAGCGTGGCGCGAGGTCTTGTGTGAGTCGCGGCTGCGCGTCCCCATGGAGAGGGTAAACATCAATCCGTTTCACTGGGTGCCTGTGAGCCTCGAGGTGCTGGTCCATCCGGCCTCCGCGCGTCTCTCACGGCAGCTCCATTTCGCCGCCCGGTAACTGGTGCCGCGAGAGTGCCCCTCTACGAGCATCTCCAAATGCAACGAGCGATATCCGTAAAGTCTCTCCAAGTCCGCAAGCGGTTGCCGTGCAACCAGCGTCCTCGCCAAAACCGTTGCATCCTCTTCTGTATTTTCTGAAACCAGTCGCATCCACTCCTGTATGTATTCGCATCCACTTCTGTGAAAAATCCCCGATTTGACACCTCTCAGTCGCATCGTCTTCTGAAACTCACAATCTCTGTGAGTTCTAGAAGAAGATGCGAATATCTAAAAGAGGATGCGAATACATACAGAAGTGGATGCGAATGACGGTAGGTGGAATCATTTTAGACTGGGTGCGTTCACGAATCTTGGCGGCTTGGTTCCTCTCCGAATGCGTTGGCAATGGGGCATGTGCTGGTTGAGGGGCAGGTCGTCCTATGACCGCAAGAAAATTGCGACCCTCGAAATAACAGGGAGCAGAAAGAAGGGTTGAGTTGACCGGGCGGCGCAAATTCAATCGAGTTGCGCCGGAGCGATCAACTTGCGAAGTGGGCTGCCGCCGATCCGGTCCGACGAAGTTCTTAGGTGCAGCTTTGGCATCGCCTTCTACCTGGGACGAATTGACCCTTGCAGCTCAGGTCTGCTTGAGTGGCGCTCTGCCACACGCCAGCCGCCCTTCTGCTTCACCCAGATATCTGTAATTACGAACTGTGCGCTGCGATCTTGACCTCTCATTGTAGCCTTTTGCGTAAAGAGCATGACGACCACCGCCGTATCACCGTGTATGTGTACCTTGATGTCATCTATGCTGTAGGACTCTGTCACGTAAAATTTCAGAGTCTCCAACCATACTTTTCTTGGAAAGATTTGTAGCGGCGCTCCCTGCACGCCGATGGCTAAGAAATAATCTTCGGAGAGAAGCCGACTCGCAGCGCTAATATCTTGACTCTTGATCACAGCAGCCCATTGTCTCTCAAGCTCAATAATCTCTTGCTCAACAGGCGTGCTTGGCTTTGCTTTAGACACGGCTGTTTGAGCCAACAAAGGTAAAGACACAAAACCTAAGAGGAACAAGGTGGCGCAGATTGTTTTCATTTATACATCTCCTTTCACTTGTCAGTAGCGGAAGCACTAACGCCCGGCGTCAGCGGCGCGCTCGGCGATTGAGTCTAAGAGCTGATGGGATGCATAATGCTGTTAGACGCGGCGCAAAATAGCTGATTTGCTACCTGTTCTGAGCCTTCTCGGGGAGCGGAGCGTGCCGCAATTCTTCTATGTCCCTGAGTATCCCTTCAGTCAGCGCTACCGCGAACTGTTTGCCTTTCTCGCGGCTCGCCAAAGTGGCATCACCGTACACGCCCGACGGTAGGTACGTCCTGACCGTATTTTTCGGGTCTCGCGTCGGAAAGCCTTTCCGCTCACGGTAATCCTTCACCGCCTTCTTCATGTCGACCGACTTCGCACTGATGTAGAGCAGGATTGAAGTCTCCACCTCGTCCGCGTGCGAGCCGCCTTCCTGCCGGGCGATCTTTTTCTTAATCGGCTCGAGCGTTTTTTCGAAATCCGTGTAGCGCAGGGTGATACCGTTCTTCGCCAACAAGTCCGCCGCCGGTTTTAACGCCTGCAAGGTAGAGAGTCCAATATTGACTGACCCTTTAGCCTCCTAACAACATCTTAAACATCTATCAAAAGTGCTCCATAATACTCGGACAATCGGCATTATGCATCACCTGGCTGAAGAAGCCGCTTGATTCAGTAGTCCCCTTTAATTGAGAGAGAGCAAGCATTAACCATTACGCCTCTCCCCTCGGGACCCAGCGCGGCGCGGAGTTGTGTGCGAGTCGGTGCTGCCCGTCGCGCCAGAGAGGGTAAACGTAGATCCGTTTCACCGCGCACCCGTGAGCCTCGTGGGTGCTGGTCCATCCGGCCTCGTCCACGCGTCTCACCCAGATAGGTCCAGTTGGCAGCTAGGTAACTGGTGCCGCGAAACTGTGCGTCCACGAGCGTCTCCAAAAGCAGCGGACGATAGCCGTAAAGGCATTCCCAGTCCTCGGGTAGTTGCCGCGCACACAAAGAAAGAATAGTGCTCGCGAGATTGCGCACCCGCACCCAGGGTAGAATCAAAAAGCGCGAGTTATTGACCAAGCTGAAGATGGCGCGACCGCTGTTCATCGGCCCAGCCGATCCAACGATCCCTCGCTGCCATCTTCCAAGCTGGGCTGGACCACAACATGCAAGCCAGAACCTGGAAGACACTTGACATATTTGGGGACACAAACATTCCTATCACTGCAGCTTGGAATTTGAGCGATCTCACGGAGGCACAAGACAAACAGCAGCGGTTCACAAAACAATTACCTCAGCTTAAGGAGTTGCAGAACCGCGCGCTCATCGAGAGCCAGCAGACGACTTCGCTCTGACACTCATTTGCTCCTGAAGTTGAATCGCTTGACCAAGAAAGACCTTATCCATCGGTACGTCTCGCGTAGCCATCCATTGCATCATGGAAGAGAGAAATAGTTCCTTCATGTATGCAAACGAGAAGCCTTCGGTTTGTTGAACCACTTCTATTGTCACGGCTTCTGAGAGGCGTAATTCAGGCCGTAGTTCCTTATTCCAGGCGGCGATATAGGCAG
>WNGL01019301.1_pt1 | contig 11458 bp, 9 predicted proteins | sample 5400591 | NCBI WGS metagenome assembly WNGL01 (sample SAMN13153377, study PRJNA577476) | soil metagenome | isolation source: 80 cm soil or saprolite under Garry oak tree replicate 1 | place: USA:California | collected 2016-06-15
CACGGGTGAGCGCGGCGACGTCCAGCGGCCGGCGGTGGGCGATGGTCTCAGGCAAGGACGTGAGCAGCAGGACGAAGAGGACGAGGCCGTATGCAGTCAGGAACCAGAAGCAGGACTGCCAGCCGAAGCGCTCGTGGAGCCAGGCGCCCAGCACCGGTGCCACGATCGGCCCGAGCGCCCAGGCGAGGGTCATGGCGTTCGATGCCTTCGCGAGCTCGGCGCCGCTGAACGTGTCTGTGAGGATCGACCGGTTCAGGGTTCCGGTCGCCGAGAGGGCGACACCCTGCAGAAACCGGAAGGCGAGCAGGACCGACACCGTCGGCGACAGTGCAACCCCGAGCGCCGTCGCCGTGTAGATCAGGCTCCCGGCCACGACGACCGGCCGTCGCCCGAGGATCTCGGACGCCGCCCCCATCGCGAGCTGTGCCGATCCGTAGCCGAGGAGATACATCGTGATCGTGAGCTGAATGAGGGCCGGGGTGGTGTGGAAATACTCGGTCATCGAGGGCAACGACGGAACGTAGATGTCGATGCCGGCGCCCGAGAGCGGCGTCATCAACACCACGAGGCCGAGGATCCGACCCGGCGAGCCTACGCGGATGCCGGCAGGGGCCAGCCGAGCCATTCGCAGACGCCGCGGCCCATGACCCAGTCGAGATCCTCCCCTTTGAGCCAGGGGAGGTGGTCGGTGAAGAGGTGGATGCACTCGTAATAGGTGCAGGGCATGCGCGTGAGATCGGTGCCCCAGAACATCCGCTTCGGGCCGAAGGCGTCGAACAGCGTCTTCATGAATGGCTGCACGTCGCGATAGGGATAGCTCTGGTTGGACAGCGATGGGACGCCCGAAGCCTTCACCGCGACGTTCGGATATTTGGCGAGCGCGCACACCTTCGGCAGATCCTCGAACACGTCCGGCCCGCGGGTGAACCGGCGCAGCCCGACGTGGTCGATCGTGAGACGGAGTTCGGGATGGCGCTCGGCGATCTTCGCCAGCGCATCCAGCGATCCCGGCACCAGCACCATGAGCGGGATCCTCGCCTTCTCGGCCGCCGGCCACAGCCAGTCCGCCGTGCCGTCCGTGAGCCACGGGCGTTGCAGATCGGTGTGGAAGGTGAAGCGCATGCCGAGCATGCCCGGCTGCTTCTTCCAGTCCGGCACGAGCGCGCGGCTCTCCGGCTTCTCGAGTGCGATCCGGCCCATGACCGCGAAGCGGTCGGGATAGAGGCGCGCCGCTTCCAGCGCGAGCTCGTTGCGGTCGCCCTCCCACGAGGGAGGCACGATCACGATCCGGCTGACGCCGGCCAGATCCATCTGGAGGAGCAGCGCTTCCTTGGTGACGGGATAGGGTTTCTGAGCTTGGGCCGCGCGGCCCGGCGGCCACGGACGGTTTGGCGTGTCAGCCGCCCAGAGGTGCACCTGCGAGTCGACGATATGCGTGCGATGACTCCTTCCGCCCGCTCAGGACCAGCGAATGTCGGGCAGGTACGCCTCGCGCCACAGCTCGAGCGTGAGCAGGCTCCACAGCGCCTTGCCGTGATTCTGGCGTGCGGTGACGTGCTCGGTCACCAGCCGCGACACGCCGTCGGGATCGAGCAGGCCGACGCGGCGTAGCCGCGCCGGCGCGAGCGTCGCCTCGAGCAGCGGCCGCAGCGGACCGCGAAACCACTGAGCGATCGGCACGCCGAAGCCCTGCTTGCGACGAGTCAGGATCTGGTCGGGCAGTCGGCCCTGCAGCGCGCGCTTCAAGACGGCCTTGGTGGTAAAGCCTCGGACTTTCACCGACGACGGCATCGCGCACGCCAGCGCCACCAGTGCCGGATCGAGGAACGGCGCCCGGGCCTCCACGCCGTGGGCCATGGTCGCCCGGTCCATCTTCACGAGCGTCTGCCCCGCGAGATAGAGCTTGCAGTGGTGGTAGACGAGCCGGCTGATCGGATCGTCGGTGGGCGCCCACGTCATGGTGCTGACGACGTCATCGTAGGGATTGCTCCCGACGTTCGCCGCACGCACCGCGCTGCCGACGAGGCTCGCCTGCTCGTCCGGCGTGAGCCCGTTCATCATGATCTGGGCCGCGACGTCGAACGGATTGACGGCGCCTCGGAAGAACTGCTTGAGGAGGAAGCTCGGGCTGCCGTAGCGCGTGGAACCCGGCAAGACCTCGACACCGCGGCCGGCGGCGCTGATGAGGCCGGTGGGCAGGCGGTTGACCCACTGCATCGGCTTCACGGCGAGGAACGTGGGGTAGCCGCAGAGCAGCTCGTCGCCGCCATCACCGCTGAGCGCGACCGTGACCCATTCCCGGATGTGCCTCGCGAGATGGACGGTCGGCAAGAAGGCAGGATCGGCGAGGGGCTCGTCGAGCAGCTCGCCCAGTCGCGGGAACAGCGCGGCGGCGTCGCCGGACGTGAACGTGAACTGGCGATGCTCGGTCCCGAGCCGCTCGGCCACCGCGCGAGCGTAGGGCTCCTCGTTGTAGGTCGTCTCCTCGAAGCCGATGGAGAAGGTCTTGAACTTCTGGCCGGGCGCCACCGTCACGGCCGCGGCGGTCGTCGCGCTCGAATCGAGGCCGCCGCTCAGGAAGATGCCAACGGGCACGTCGCTGACGAGGCGGTTCTTCACCGAGGTGCACAGCGAGTCCCAGAGCGCGTGCGACCACCCGGCGTCGCTCGTCGGCCGTGGCTCGCCGACGGTGAAGGGGAGATCCCAGTAACGGCCGACCCGGACCTTGCCCGCGGTGAGGTGGAGGAAATGACCGGGCGGCAGCTTCTGCACGCCGGCCAGGATCGTGTGAGGATCGGGCACGTAGCCGTTGCCGAGGTAGCGGGCCACGCTGCGCAGGTCGAGGTCGCGGCGGATCTCGGGGTGCGCGAGCAGCGCCCGCAGCTCGGAGCCGAAGACGAACCAGCCGTTGCGCTCCGCGTAGTAGAAGGGCTTCTCGCCCATCCGGTCACGAGCCGCGAACAGCGTCTGCCGCTCGGCGTCCCAGATCACGAACGCGAACATGCCGTCGAACTCCGCCAGACAGTCCTCGCCGAACTCTTCCCAGGCGTGGACGATCACCTCGGTGTCGGAGCTGGTGGTGAACCGATGGCCCCGCGCGCGGAGCTGCTCCGCCAGGCGGCGGTAGTTGTAGATCTCGCCGTTGAGGATGGCATGAACCGTGCCCGTCTCGTTGGCAATCGGCTGATGCCCGGTGGTGAGATCGATGATCTGCAGGCGCCGGTGGCCGAGCGCCACCTGACCGTCGACGTAATATCCTTCGTCGTCGGGGCCGCGATGACGCAGCGTCGCCGTCATCCGCCGGACGATGGCCGGATCGGCCCGCCGATGGTCGGGCGCGACGAAGCCGCTAAGCCCGCACACGCCGATTTCCGAGCATCACGGCGAGCAAGAGTCGCATAGTATGAGGCCCCGAGGACCCCTCGTGACGAACGAGCCGAGCCGAGACCACACGCTGGATCACCGCCGGGGTTTCATTGTACTCGCGCCGTTCGCCGTGGCGGCTCTGCTTTTCCTGCCCGGCATCGGCCAGCGGATCCTCTACAGCGGGGACGAGGCGCGGTATGCGCTGCTGGCGCGCAACATGGTCGAGACGGGCGACTGGCTCGTGCCGCGGATCGGCAACGACGTCCACATGGAGAAGTCGCCGCTCTTCATCTGGTCGATCGCCGCGTTCTCGCTGGCCCGTCGCGACGTGACCGAGCTGACCGCGGTCCTGCCCGCTGCCCTGAGCGGTATCGCCGGCGTCGGGGCCACGTTGCTCCTCGGCCGGCGGATGTTCAATGCCGGGACGGGGCTGCTCGGCGCGCTGATCCTCGCGACCACCTGGGGCTACTACTGGCACGCCCGGCTCGCCCTGGCCGATATGATGGTGACCTTCTTCATCGTCGTGAGCCTCGTCGCGTTCTGGGCGGGAGCCGCGGACGGTGCGGGCCGCCGGTGGCCGATGGCGCTCTTCTGGCTGTGCCTTGGCCTCGGCTACTCGGCGAAGGGCCCGGCCGGCCTCATGCCGCTCTTGCCCTGCGCCGTGTTCCTGGTCATCGAGCATGGCTGGCGCGGCCTTGGCAGGCTCCATCCGCTCATGGGTGTCGCCATCGTTGCGCTCGTCTCGGCCCCGTGGGCGCTCGCGTTCGCGCTCCAGCGCGACGAGAGCTACGTGCAGAGTGTGCTGCTCGGCGACTACCTCGCGCCGCGGCTTCAGCCCTGGGACCGGTTCTCCGAGCTGTTCTTCGTCGTCGGTCCCATCGGCGTCGGCTTCCTGCCCTGGACGCTGTTCCTGCCGTCCGCCGTGCGCCACGGATGGTGGAGCGCCGAGGACGAGGATGTCCGTCGGCGGTTCCGCTTTCTCCTCATCTGGGTGGTCGTCTACGCCGTCGTCATCACGATCTTGCCGCACAAGCGGGAGCGATATCTGCTCCCGACCTATCCCGTGCTCGCGATCATGATCGGCTGGTTGTGGGACCAGTGGGCCCGGCGGCCGGCACCGAGCTCGTTGCGCAAGCACGGGTGGGCGTGGGCGGTGCTCGCGATCGCGATGTCGCTCGTCGTGCTGCTTCCGCCCCCGGTCCGCCTGGAACAGGCCGTGTTGATTCCAGCCACGTTCGGCGGGAAGCTCGTCCTCGTGGGATTGCTGCTGGCGACGGCGGTCATCACGATCGTCACCGCGCGCATGGGGCGACCGCTCTTCACGTTCGCGGCCGTGTGCGCGCCGATGGCGCTGATCCTGGCGTACGAGACCAGCATCTTCGTGCCGGCCTTCAACCGGAGCTTCGACGTGAAGAGCTTCTCGCAGCGACTGGCGACCAAGCTCGCGCCCGAGGCCCGGCTGGTGACGCTCGGAGTCGGGGCGCTTCCGGTCGAGTTCTACTCGCACCGCAGCGCCCGGGCCGTGCGGGATCCGATGGAGGTCGAGGAGTCCCTCCAGGACGGCGGGCCGGTTCATCTCGTCGCCGACGAGCGGTGGTGGCGAGTCGTCAACGACACGACGGGCCGGGCGTGGTCGGTCTGGGACCGGACGAGCTTCGCCGGTAAAGCCGTGGTCGTCGCCAGCCCGGGAGAGCGCCCGTGACGCGCGCCGCCGTCGAGCTCTCGGTGGTGCTGCCCGTCTACAACGAGGCCGACAACATTCCGATCCTCTGGGATGAGCTGGCCGCGGTGCTGCCTCGGGTCACCGGGTCCGCCGAGGTCATCTTCGTCGACGACGGATCCACCGACGGCAGCGCCGACATCGTGGAGGGCCTCGCCAAGACAGATCCGCGGATCCGCTTCATCCGCTTCGAGGCCAACGCCGGCCTCAGCGCGGCGTTCTATGCCGGATTCCAGGCGGCTCGCGGCCGCGTCGTGGTGTCGATGGACAGCGACCTGCAGAACGATCCCCGCGACATCCCACTCCTGCTGGCGCGTTTGGACAGCGCCGACGTCGTGGTGGGATGGCGACAGATCCGGCGCGATCGGTGGCTCCGGCGCATCTCCTCGACGCTCGCCAATCGCGTGCGGACGCGGCTGACCCACGATCCCGTGGCGGACAGCGCAAGCAGCTTCCGGGCCATGCGCCGCGAGTGCGTGGCCGCCATTCCCCCGTACGCCGGCATGCACCGGTTCGTGCCGACACTGATGAAGATCGCCGGGTTCCGCGTCGTCGAGATTCCCGTGAGTCACCGTCACCGGCGGTTCGGCGCGTCGAAGTTCGGCGTGAGAAACCGCGCGCTACGGGCCTTCGTCGATCTGCTGGCCGTCCGCTGGATGATCCGCCGGCGCTTGCGCTACAAGATCGCGCAGCAGCCGTGCGATCTCGACGCCGGCGAGAGCGGCACCGCCGCGCGTTCGCAGGAGAGCCGTTCGCAGGAGAGCCGGGAGCCCTCGCGCTGATCGCCGGGATCGTGCTGGCGGCGGGCTTTGCCAGGCGGATGGGCCGCCAGAAGCTGCTGCTGGCGGTGCGCGGCGCACCGATCGTGCGTCTCAGCGTTGAAGCCCTCCGGCCTCACGTCGAAGACCTCGTCGTCGTCACCGGTCGTGACGACACCGGCGTGCGCGAGGCGCTCGCCGGCATCGACACGCGCTTCGCGACCAATCCGCGGCCCCAGGACGGCCAGGGCTCGTCGATCGCCATCGGCGTCGCCGCGCTGATGCCCTGGACGAGCGCGGCGCTCGTCGCGCTCGGTGACCAGCCGCGCGTGCCCGCGACGGTCGTGCCGACGCTCCTGGACGCGTGGAGGCGGACGGGCAAGCCCATCGTGGCGCCCGTCTATCACGGCACGCAGGGGACGCCGGTGCTCTTTTCCGCCGACGTCTTCGCCGAGTTGCGCGCGCTCTCCGGCGACAGCGGGGCGAAGTCCATCGTGCAGGCACGCCGCGAGCGGGTGGAGCTGGTCACGATCGACGCGCCGATGCCGGCCGACGTGGACACGCCCGAGGATTACGCGCGGCTTCATGTAGAATAGGCGTCCGTGCGCCCCGAGATCGAGAAGATCCAGAAAATGATGGAGGCGGCCGAGTACGTCACCGACGCCCCCGTCGCCACCTCCGTTCACCTCGCGCTGTCGCTCCGGAAGCCGCTGCTGATCGAGGGCCACGCCGGCGTCGGCAAGACGGAAGTCGCCAAGGTGATGTCGCGGGTCCTCAGCACGAACCTGATCCGACTCCAGTGCTACGAGGGCCTCGACGCCTCCACCGCGCTCTACGAGTGGAACTATCAGAAGCAGCTCCTGCACATCAAGCTGGCCGAGACTGCGCCGGGCCGCTCCGTCAGCGAGCAGGAGCACGAGATCTTCTCCGAGCCCTTTCTCCTGCGGCGCCCGTTGCTCCAGGCCATCAGCCAGGAAGGCCAGTCGCCGGTCCTGCTCATCGACGAGGTGGACCGGTCGGACGAGGAGTTCGAGGCCTTCATGCTGGAAGTGTTCGCGGAGTGGCAGGTGACGATCCCCGAGATCGGTACGATCAAGGCGACCCATCCGCCGCACGTGATCCTGACCTCGAACCGCACGCGCGAGCTGTCGGACGCGCTCCGCCGCCGCTGCCTCTACCTCTGGATCGACTATCCCGCGTTCGAGAAGGAAGTGCGGATCGTCAGCCTCAAGGTTCCGGGGATCAACCGCCGTCTGGCCGCCGAGGTCACGCGCTTCATGGAAGCGCTGCGCCGCATGCGGCTCAGCAAGGTGCCCGGCGTGGCCGAGACGCTCGACTGGGCGCAGGCGCTGGCGGCGCTGCACGCCGACCACCTCGACGAGGCGCTCGTCAGCGAGACGCTCGGCTGCGTGCTCAAGGACGCCGAGGACATCAAGCGTTTCCGGGCTGAAGTGGCGCGCTCCGGCCTGACCCCGTTCGTCCCCGCCCAGCCGTAACCGTGCCGTCGCGCGACCTCGGGAGCGCGATGATCCGCTTCTCCGCGCTCCTCAGACGGGAAGGCCTTCCCGTCACGCTCAGCCAGACCACCGACGGCGTGCGAGCGCTCGAGGTGCTCGACGTCGGTGATCGCGACGAGCTGCGGCTCGGGCTGCGCACGGTGTTCATCGGCCGGCCCGAGGAAGTGCCGGCATTCGACCGCTGCTTCGACACGTCGGAGGCCGGCCTGCCCGGGCTGGTGCAGCCGACCCGGGAAGGCGAGGACGATGCGGCGCCGAGCGCGAGCACCCAGAAGCGCGAAGCACTCGCGCTCGAGACGTGGGGAACCGAGGAAGAGTCGGAGAGCGACGAGCCGCTCGGCGTTCCCGCCGTGTCGGACCAGGAAGCCCTGACCGGGCGTGACTTCTCGACGTTCACGCCGGACCAGCTCGACGAAGTCTATCGGCTCACCGTGCAGATCGCCCGGCGACTGGCCCGGCGGCTCAGCCGTCGCCGGCGGCCGGTCGCCCGGCGCGGGCGCGTCGACCTGCGGCGGACGCTGCGCGCCAACCTGAGCCGCGGCGACCTCATCGACCTGAAGTTCCGCCGGCGCAAGCGGCGCAAGGTGCGGCTGGTGCTCCTGTGCGACGTGTCGGGCTCGATGGACCTCTACAGCCGTTTTCTCCTCCAGTTCCTCTTCGCGCTCCAGAATGTCTTTGAACGAGTGGAGACCTTTACATTCTCGACGCGGCTGACGAGGGTATCCGACCATCTGAAAGGACGTTCATACCGGCAGGTGCTGCGACGACTCACCGACGTGCGCGACTGGTCGGGAGGCACGCGGATCGGAGAATCTCTTGCACAGTTCAACCGCGAGTGGTCGCGCGTGGTCGATCGCCGGACGATCGTGATCGTGCTCTCCGACGGCTGGGACACGGGCGAGCCCGACCTCCTGGCCGGCGAGCTCCTGCGCATCAAGCGCCGCGCCGGGCGCGTGATCTGGCTGAATCCCTTGCTCGGCAATCCCTCGTACGAGCCGCTCACCCGGGGCATGGCCGCGGCGCTGCCCCTCGTCGACGATTTTGCCGCTGCGCACAATCTTGCCTCCCTGCGCGATCTCGCGGCCCGCTTGACGCTGTAACGCGATCACCAACTTTCGCAGTCCGCTCCACAGCCCGACGGCCAGGCTGCGGGAGTTCTGCAAGCGGTTGCAGAAGGCTCCAGCGGGTTCGCCTGATTTCTCCGCGCCCGGCGCATGGCGCCGGCCTTGCAACCACTTCAAAGTGCTGGCGAGAGGAGAGGCCTTGGGTCGGATGCGTAAGATCGTGACACCCGTGATTCTGCTGCTCGTGGCCGTCGTCCACGCACCGATACCGGCCCAGGCTCGTCTGTTCGAGCTGCTGCCCTACAACTTCACGACCAGCGAGCCGGTCGTCCTCTTCCTGACCGGCATCGCGCTCCTGAGTCTCGGCCGGTTCGGATCGCACCGCGCGCGCTCGCGTGACGAGCAGGTCGCCGTCTCCGAGACTCCGGCCCGTCCGGCCGCCGCGCCGATTCGCCGCGAAGAACCCGCACCGATCAAGCGCGCCGCGTAGCCGTCGGCACGCCCGTTTCGTTTTCCTTTTCGGCGGCGTATGATTGTCTTGCCATGCCCGAAATCTTCGAACACATTGATCAATTAGGTCGCGCTCCCGGTCGCGTCGCCGTCGCCACGCTCGTCAACACCCGCGGCACCACTCCACGAAAAGAAGGCGCCAAGATGCTCGTCGGCGAGGGCGGTGGCGTCCTCGGCTCGGTGACGATCGGAGGCTGCGTCGACGCCCAGGTCATCGAAGAGACCGCCGACGTGCTCGACAAGAATCGCCCGCGCTTGCTCGAGCTGAACCTCGGTGACGAGGAAGCGTGGGAGATCGGGCTGACGTGTGGCGGGACCATCGAGGTCTTCGTCGAGCCGCTGACGCCCGAGCTCTACCTGAAGGTGCGCGAGCACGCCGCCCGCGGCGGACACGCGGCGATCGTCACGCGGCTCGATAGCGGCGCCAAGCTCCTCCTGCTCGATGACGGCACGAGCGAGGGCACGCTGGGCGAGGCGTTCCTCGACGAGCGCTTCGGCGCCGAAGCGCGGGACGCGATGGCCGCCGGCCTCTCGCGCACGCTCGTGCTCGAGGGCGTGCGAGCGTTCCTGGAGGTCATCGCGCCGCCCGCGCTGCTCCTCGTCGTCGGCGCGAGCCACGTCGCGATGCCGCTCGCGACGCTGGCCCGGACGCTCGGCTACCACACGGTGGTCATGGACGGGCGGCCGCGCTTCGCCACTCGCGAGCGCTTCGCCGACGTCGACGAGCTCCGCATCGGCATCCCGTCGGAGATGATTCGCGAGTACGCGCTGACGCCGTCGGCCGCGCTCGTCCTCGTCGCTCACGACTACAAGTACGACCTCCCGGTGCTGCGCCACGCCCTGGGAACCGACATCGGCTACATCGGCATGCTCGGCTCGGCGCGCCGCGGCGCCACCATCCTCAAGTTCCTCGCCGACGAAGGCGTGGGTGACGCCCAGCTCAAGCGCGTGCGCGTGCCCATCGGGCTCGATCTCGGCGCTCGCAGCGCGCCGGAGATCGCCCTCGCCATCCTGGCCGAGATCCAGGCCGCGCGAGCGGGCGGAACCGGTCAGCCGCTCTCCGCCAAGGTGAAGGCGCGATGAAGGCCCTGGCCCAACGGCGTGCGGATGCCACCGTCGAAGGGCTCACCGGCACCGTGCTCTGCTACGACGTGCGCGACGCCGAGGGCAAGGTCGTGGGCGGCAAGGGCGCCCAGCTCGACGCGGCGACCGCGCGGAGCGTACTGGCGGCGCCGTGGGACGAGCTGCACGTGCTGGCCGTCGAGCCGGGCGATCTCCACGAGGAAGAAGCTGGAGCACGCCTGGCGCGTGCCGTGGTGGGCGACGGCGTCGAGGTGAAGGCCTACACGGGCGGGCAGTGGACGCTGGCGTCGACCCGGCGCGGCCTGCTCGCGATCGCAGCATCGGCGCTGGCCGAGATCAATGCTCACGAAGGCATCGCGGTCTTCACGCTCTTCCATGGCCAACCTGTCGAGCCCGGCGAGACCGTGGCCAAGGCCAAGGTGACGCCGCTGGTCATCGCCGAGCAGACCATGGCGACCGTCGAGAAGGCGGCACGCGCCGTCGGCGGCGTCCTCGCCGTCCGCGCGTTCCGGACGCTGACCATCGGTGCCGTCGCGCGCGAGAAGCTCGAGCCCAAGCAGCGCGCGCGCTTCGAGGCGGCGCTCGGCCAGAAGATCGACTGGTTCGGGAGTCGTCTGCTGCCGGTGCGGTACGCCGGCGCCAGCTCGCGATCCGTCGCCGAGGAGCTCGAGGCGCTGCGTCGAGGCGGCGCCGAGGTGCTCATCGTCGCGGGCGCCAGCGCACTCGATCCTCTCGATCCCGTGTTCGGCGGATTGGAGCTCCTCGGAGCGCGGATGGAGCGTCACGGCGCGCCGGCCCATCCTGGCAGCCTGCTGTGGGTCGCGCGCTGGGACGGCCTGTCGGTCCTCGGCATGCCGACCTGCGGCATGTTCTCTCAGGCGACGACGTTCGACCTCGTGTTCCCGCGGATCCTGACGGGCGAGCGCGTCGGCAACCGCGAGGTCGCCGATCTCGGTCACGGCGGTTTGCTCTCGCGTGACTCGGCGTCGCGCTTCCCGCCGTACAAGGCCAGCGCCGCGCGCGGAGAGCTCGAATGATGTGCGAGCCGAGCCGCGCCCGAGTTGCCGTGGCCGTGCGAGGTGAGCTGCGCTCAGGCAGCGAGCCGAGCGGTGAAATGGCTCGGGAGATCACGAGCGCGGCGAGGTGAGCGGTGAAATGACCGACATAAGGGCGACGGTGAGGCCCGCGCTCTATAGCGACGTGATCCGCGCCCGCTGGCGGAATCCCCAGCGTCGCGGCGACTTGCCCGGCGCGACGGCGGTCGCCGAAGACGTCAACCCGCTCTGTGGAGATCGCGTCCGCATGATGCTGCAGCTCGGCGACGGCCGGATCACCGCGGCGCGATTCGTCGGAGACTCGTGCGCCATCTGCACCGCGTCCGCCGACGTCGTGGCCGAGCTGGTGGAAGGTCGCCGGCGCGCCGAGGCCACGGCGCTCGGC
>WNGL01009223.1_pt1 | contig 11457 bp, 11 predicted proteins | sample 5400591 | NCBI WGS metagenome assembly WNGL01 (sample SAMN13153377, study PRJNA577476) | soil metagenome | isolation source: 80 cm soil or saprolite under Garry oak tree replicate 1 | place: USA:California | collected 2016-06-15
GCACCACAACATCCCGCTGGGCGGCATGACCATCAACATGAACATGGGCTCCTCCCCGTCCCCGTCCATGAGCGGCATGTCCCCCTCCCCGGGCGCGTCCATGACCAGCCTGCACCCGTCCCCGTCCATGAGCGGCATGTGATGGCGGCGACGCTCAGCCACCTGACCTGACCGGCGTCCGGCCGCCGCCGAACCGTTCGCGGGCTGACGCTCCCGCTCCATGCCCTGCCATTCGGGCCGTTCGACCATGAGGTGATGTCGCCAGTGAGCCATCCAGACCGCCGGGCCGTGCTGCGTGCCGGACTGGCCGCCGCCGCGCTAGGGGCCGTGGGCGCGGCCACCGGGTGCACGGCCATTCCGAAGCCGGCCGCGTCGCCCGCACGGCATGTGCTGATCGGGCCCGACAGCCCGCAGGTCGCCGCGGCCGAGGCGGCCCGGCACGCCACCGGCGGCACGGTGCTGGCCGGGGTGGCCCCGGAAGCCGGGCACGTCGACCTCGGCGGCCCGGTCGTGCCGACGTGGAGCTACGAAGGCCAGATCCCTGGCCCGGAGATCCGGGTGCGGGCGGGTCAGGTGATCCAGGCGCTGCTGGTGAACCAGCTTCCGGTCGAGACGACCGTGCACTGGCACGGCGTGGCGATCTGCAACGACATGGACGGCGTGCCAGGCATGACCCAGGCGCCCGTCCCAGCGGGCCGGGAGTTCACCTACCGGTTCGCGGTGGCCCAGGCCGGCACGTACTGGTACCACCCCCACGTCGGCGTCCAGCTCGACCGCGGCCTGTACGGGCCGCTGATCGTGGAGGACCCGGCCGAGCCTGCCGAGTACGACCACGACTGGACCGTGGTCCTTGATGACTGGATCGACGGCACGGGCTACACCCCCGACCAGGTCCTGGCCGCCCTGCAGCAGGGCATGGGCGGCATGTCCATGGCGGCCGTGTCGCCGTCGCCGTCACCCATGACGAGCGGGATGAGCGGGATGCCGATGCCGTCCGCGCCCGCGTCACCGTCGCCGGCCGGCCCCACCGGGCCCAACCCGGTGATGACCGGCGCCCGCAGCGCGCTGCTGGGCGGCGATGCGGGCGATGTCCGCTACCCCTGGTACCTGATCAACGGGCGCGTCCGCGGCGCCCCCCGGACGTTCGCCGCCCGTCCCGGGCAGCGAGCCCGGATCCGGTTCATCAACGCCAGCGCCGACACCACCTTCCGCGTGGCCCTGGGCGGCCACGCGATGACCGTGACCCATACCGATGGCTATCCGGTCCTCCCGGTGCGCGCCGATGCGCTGCTGATCGGGATGGGGGAGCGCTACGACGTCCAGGTCACCCTGGCCGACGGCGTGTTCCCGCTGACCGCGCTGGCCGAGGGGAAGAACGCCACCGCGCTGGCCCTGGTCCGGACCGGGTTCGGGGACCCGCCGCCCGCCGCCGTCCGGCCCGCCGAGCTGGACGGGGCGCTGGCGCGTTACGCCCGGCTTCGTTCGGCGCCGTCGGCTCGGCTGGATGCGCGCCGGCCCGACGTGACCTACCGGCTGCGCCTGACCGGCGGGATGGCCCGCTACGACTGGGGCATCAACGGCCGGGCCTTCGACATGTCCCGGCCGGGTGCGCTGCAGTTCCTCCTGACGCAGGGCCAGCGGGTCCGGGTGATCTTCGCCAACACCACGACGATGTACCACCCGATGCACATCCACGGCCATACCTTCCAGCTCGGCCAGGCCGGGCCGCGCAAGGACACGGTGATCGTCCGCCCCGGCGAGCAGGTGGCCTGCGACTTCGACGCCAGCAACCCCGGCCAGTGGATGACGCACTGCCACAACCTCTACCACGCCCCGCAAGGCGGCATGATGGCCATGCTCAGCTACCAGACCTAGCGCGTGGAGCCGCGGGGGGCGGCTGGCGCTTCGCCCGGCTGGCAGGACGGGCACCAGAAGGTGACCCGGTCCTGCTGTCCGGCCGAACGGATCAGGGTGCCGCACCGGCGGCACGGCCGGCCCCGGCGGCCGTAGACCCAGTTCTCCTCGCCCCGGCGCATGCTGCCGGTGGTGATGTGGCCCTGGCGCTCCTTGTTCGCCTCGAGCAGCCGCTTGGCCAGGTCGGCCAGCGCGCCGAGGTCGGGCACCGCGCCCACGGGCTGCCACGGGCTGAGGCCGCGCAAGAACAGTAGTTCGGCCTTGTACACGTTGCCGATGCCGGCCAGGTTCGCCTGGTCGAGGAGCGCCTCGCCGACGGGGCGGTCCGGTTCGGCGCTCAGCCGCCGCACCGCCTCGGCGCTGTCCCAGTCCGAGCCGAGAAGATCGGGTCCCAGGTGGCCTGTGACCCGATCCTCCTCGATGGTGCGGAGCAACTCGACCACGCCGAGCTGGTACCCGATCGCCTGCCAGTGATCGTTGGCGAGCAGCAGCCTGATCCGGTGGCTGTCCCGGATCGGCTCGGCCGCGGGCCGGACCCGCCAGGAGCCGTCCATCTTCAGGTGGGTGTGGATGGTGAGGCCGCTCTGGGTCCTGGTGAGCAGGTGCTTGCCGCGGGAGGCGGTCTCGGTCACGACGTCGCCGGCCAGGTCGGCGGTGGCCAGCCGGGGCACGCGGAAGTCGCTGCGGGTCAGCCTCCGCCCCGCCAGCGCCTCGTGCAGGCGGCGGGCGGTGTACCAGACGACGTCTCCCTCGGGCATGACTCCAGTGTGCCGGTCAACGCTGGTGAGTTAACCGCCGGTAGTCGTCCCGCGGGTCGTACGGGGCGCGGTGACCGTTGCCCCGATAGCCGCCGGGCGGATAACCCCCCGTCGGGTAGTTCCCGTTGCCCTGGTACATCCCGGTCGCCTGGTGGCCGTCCTGCCGGTACACCCGTGCGGGCCTGGTCCCTTCGCCGGCGGCGGCCGGGCTCCCGCTGCCGTATCCGTAGTTCTCGCCGTGCGGCGGGGTGTTCATCGCCTGGGTCGCCGCAGACGTGTCGCCGTAGGAGCCCCCGGGGTACCGGTGCGGCGAGGTACCGCCGCCCGGCCGGGGCTCGCTGACCCTGAACTCACCGGATCCGCCGCCGGACGAGTCCCGTGACCTGAGGGCGGACCGGCCGTCGACCGGGCCGCTCGCCCGGAGCGCGAAGGCCGAGCTGGTCAGCGGGTCCTCTTCGGCGCTGCTGCGTCGGCGGTGCCCGCGTGTTTCCGCGGGCTGGGTCCTGGCCGCCGGCGGCGGCTGGGTGGCCTGGACCCGGACGGGCTGGGTGGCCGTGTAGGCAGGCTGGACCGCGGTGCGCTCGGCCGCCGGGTTCGGCCCGGTCCGTGATTCGGGGTACGCGCCGTAGCCTGCGCCCCGCCTGTCCCCACCGCGGCTCCGCTCCTCGGGCTTGGCCCGGACAAGCTGCCGGTCTTCGGGCTTGGCCCGGACAGGCTGCCGGTCCGGGACCGGCGCAGCGTCCAGCGGCCGCTTCCTGGGCCCCGGTTCCTGCTGGGCGGTGCGCGCGGTGGTGGTGAGCGGCTTGTCCGACGCCAGGTCGTCCCAGAACTGCTCGTCGCTGATGCCGCCGAACGCCTCCGTCGGCCACAGCTCTTCGTCGAGGTCGGCTCCCTTCCGGAAGCCCACCCGCCGGCGCGGCCGGTCCGTGCCGGCCAGCACCGGATCGCCGAAATCAGGGACGGGATTTGGCCCGGTACTGGCTTCGGCCCGGTAATTCCGGGAGGCGGCATTGGGCGCGCGCCCGGCATTCAGCGATCGGCCGGCATTTGACATCCGGCGGGCATTGTCGGCCGGGCCGGGCCGGGCCGGGCCGACGCTTCTGCTTCCCGGGCGTCTATCGGTCCCGGCACGGCCTGCCGCGGCGGACCGAAGGCGCTTATCGCCGCCGTGGCCTGAGCGGATGCTGAAATAGAAGGCCGCCGCGATGCCGACAAGCCCGGCGACGGCCAGTCCCGCGACCAGAATCATGGTCTCCATCCAGAATGCCCGGGCCTGCTGGGAGGCGCTTGCTAGGCACACGCGGCCAATGACGCGAGCCTGCCCCCGTTGTCGCGAGCGCCGTGAACCTGCTTGATCATCGATTGTTGCTTACTGGTGGGGAGCGTGTCACACGATTGAAAAAGTTCCGATTTTTGCCGCTTACGAGGTGTATCAGGACGATCACGGACCTCCGCTGACCACTATTCGGCCGCGACCGATTGTGGCCGCCGCGATCGCGGTCCACACGGACTGCAACGGCGCGCCGTTGGGCAGGGTTAGCGTGGTTCGCAACGCATAGACGGTAAATCGATACGAGTGCCGATGACCGTTCGGGCACGGCGGGTCGTAGGTCGCGGTGCCCGCGCTGTTCATCGCCTGGCGTGCGTTCGTGGGCAGCGAGGCTGCCTGGATGTCCGTGGCCCCCGCGGGGATGTCGAAAACGAGCCAGTAAATGAACGGCGTGATCGGCGCCGAGGAGTCGTCGACAATAAGCGCGAGGCTCTTGGTGCCCAATGGTGCGCCTGACCAGTTGAGCGGCGGGTTGATTTTCCCGCCGTGACAGGTATAAGGCGTGCCGAGCGTACCGGAGATGAACGCCTCGCTCTTGACCGTCATCGGGTACGGCGCCACGGGCGCGCCGTACCCGGCGGTACCGCAGCCCGCCAGGGTCAGGACAGCCAGTACCGCCCCGCCGACGGCGCGCGCCCGGAGCGGCCGCCCGCCTCCGCCGCGAGTCCGGTCCTGGCCTGAAGTCACCTTCCCGCCTCTTTCCTGCCGACGGTTGATATTAGAACCTGCCCCGTTAGGAAGCGTAGGGTGATGCGGCGTGTTGAATGGTCTTTGGGGAGTACGGGCAAGATTACGGCTGATCAGCGAGGGCAGATGCCGAACGCGCTGCGTATCGGGCTCGTGCCGGCGGGCTCGCTGGCCGACGGGATCTGGCCCGAGGACCCGCCCGGCAACCCAGGTAACGCGTGCGGGTCCTGACAGGGCGGGTTCAGGCCCTGGTGCTAGTCGCGCTGGCGGGAATTACCGAACATGATCTCGTCCCACGACGGCACCGAGGACCGCTTGCCACGCTGGGCTTTGCGGCCCTGGCGCGCCGCCTGGTCGCCCGCGGGTTCCGCCGGGGACGGCGGCGACGGCGACGCCTCGGCGGGAGGCGGGGCCGGCGGGGCCGGCGCGGCAGGACCAGCGTCGGCGGCCGGCGCCAGTGCGGCGTCCGCGGTGACCGGAGCCGCCTGCGGGGCCCGTCCCGGCGGGGGGGCCTGTGCGACCCTCGATACCTGGGCGGCCACCGTGGCCGGGCTGACCGGGGGAGCGCTGGGGACCGGAGGCGGCGCGTGTTCGTGGCGAGCCGGGGCTTCGGTCTGACGGGGCTCGGGAGCGTCCGGCTCCGCGACCTGGGGCTCGGGAAGAGACGGCCGCCCGGAGCCCGGCCGCTCGAACCTGGCCCGGGAGCCGTAGCCCGGCGAGCCGTTGCCGAGGCTGCCGTGGCCCAGGCTGACGGGACCGAACACCGATGCGGTGCTCAGCCTCGGCGCCAGTTGCGTCACGGTCGCCTCGCCTGGCGCAGGCGCGGCGGGCTGAGGGGGCTCGGTGCCGGGCAGGGACATCCGGGCGGCGTTGTCGTCGGCGGGCAGCACATGCCTGCGGCGCGAATCGAAGACCCACTCGGCGGTATGCAGCCGACCGCCGGTGATGAAGGTCAGCTGGACCTCCCAGCTTCCGTCGCCGCGCTTCTTGGCGTCCCACTCCGCGTCGTCCGGATCAGCGCCGAACAGCTTCAGCCGTTCGGCCACGATCTCACCCAGCCGCGGACCGGGAGTAGCGTCTCCCTGGCGTCTGACCGACGCCAGCTGAGCCTGATCTGCCATGTAGGCGCGCTCGGCCAGGACCGGGCCCTCAAACCAGCGCACGCGCTCGATCGCGATGCCGGCCGCGTCCGCGATTTCCTCTACCGTTTCCCCGGCCCGGATTCGTGCCTGGATCTCCTTGGGTCGCAACGGGCTCTCCACTTCGATCTCGTACTGCGCGAGCCGGGAGGTCTGGCCGAGGGCAACTGCCCTGAGCCGCTCGTCAATCGGCAACGTGAAGCGTGCGCTGCGCCCCGGCACCCCGAGGACGGCGTACTGGCCGTCCTCGCTCACCGCGACGAAGCGCAGTTCCTGCATCGTCGTCCCTTCCGCTCCGGCCCGTTCGCGCGCCGGTCCTGCCGCCGTCGGGTTCGTGCTTTCCGGCACGTTCCCGGCGTACTCTAGCCGAGCGCCCGGCCCGCAGGCCCTGGACCACTCCACGTCCCTGAGTCTGTCGGGTCCTGAACGCCAAGGCCAGCACCACGCCCGGCATGTCCCGAGTTAATCGTGGTATCGGACTCCAAGAGGTTCGCTTACAGAAGGATATTGCACGAGCCGACCATAGTTCTCAGGCCGGCAATCACGGGTACCCTGGGACAAATGCAGGCAGGCGCCCAGCGGACTAGCGCACTCCGGTGGGCCGAGCGACGTCATATAGTTCGGAGCCATGCCCTTGATCAGCGTGGTCATCCCGGCGCACGGGGTCGCGGACTACCTGGACCGCTGCCTGGACTCCGTGCTCGGCGAGCCTGCGCCCTGGCTCGAGGTGATCGCCGTCGACGACGCGTCCCCCGACGGCTGCGGCGCGATCCTCGCTGCCCGGGACGATCCCCGGCTGCGGGTGATCTCTACCCCCTCCGCGGCGGGGCCAGGCCCCGCCCGCGACCTGGGCGCGAAGGAGGCGACGGGCGAGTACGTCTGGTTCGTCGACGGGGACGACGAGCTGGCAGATGGCGCCCTGGCGGCCGTGGCCGAGACGCTGACCCGGCTGCGGCCTGACCTGCTGGTCGTCGACTTCGAGCACCTCTACCCGGACGGGACGACGCGCCCGAGCGGCGGTGCGAGGTACCTGACTGGCGCGGAAAGCGGCACCCTGGCCGACGATCCCGCCCTGGTGCACCTGACCATGACGGCGTGGAGCAAGGTGTTCCGCCGCGACTTCCTGGCCGGCCTGCCGCTTTCCTTCGGCTCCTCGGGGCCCGCCCCGCACGAGGACGTGCCGGTCACCACGATGGCCCTGCTCACCGCGGAGAAGATAGGCGTGCTCGACCGGGTGTGCTACCGCTACCGCCGGGCGCGCCGCGGCTCGTTCCTGGCCGCTCCCAGTGCCGGCAATTTCACTATCTTCGGGTCCTATGAGCAGATCTTTTCCTATTTTTCCGAACGGGCCGGGTCGCGTGCCCCTGTCCCCCCTCCTGTTTACGCGGCGGTATTCGAGCGGGCGATCTGGCACTACACCACGCTGCTCCCGCTGGTGCCGTGGCCGCGGCGCCGGGAGTTCTTTCTCCGGATGTCCGCTGACTTCCGGCGCTGGCGTCCAGCCGGCTACCGGTTCCCGCCCGGCCCGCGCGGCGTGAAGCTCCGGCTGGCGGCGCGCGACGCCTACTGGGCCTACTCTCTCCTGGAGCCGGCGAACCGGCTACGCGTGCGGTGGCGGGGCGGCCCGCCGTAAACTTCCGTCTGTCGACCACTAAGGGGTTGAGGCATATGCGTCATCTGGTGGGTATCGTCCTGGCGGTCGCCCTGGCCGCCGCGGTCTTCTTTGCCGCGTCATGGGGGTACCTGAAGCTGCTCATCGCCCCCTCCGCGCTCGGCTCGCTGCCGGGCGGCGGCGGTTCCCTGCTGCACAACCACGCCGTTCTCGAGGGGTTCGGCGCGCTGCTTGGCGTGGGCCTGGTCGCCGGGCTGCTGATCGCGGCGCCGCGCATCTCCCCGCTCGCGGCGGGCCTGCCCGGCCTCGCGCTGCTCGCCTGGAGCGGCCTGTACCTGTTCAGCGTGCGGCACGCGGTCCAGTACGTCCCGCTGAAGTCCCACGCCTACGGCCGGGGTTTCGAGGCCATGCTCTTCGACGGGGTGCTGGCCCTGGCGGGCCTGGCGATGATCATCCCGCTGTTCGTCCCGTCCCGGTGGCGGAGCAAGAAGGCGGCGGCCGAGCCCGAGTCCTACGCGGGCAGCACGGCCTCCTTCCCCGACCTGCAGGCCACCCAGACCATGACCGCCGACAGCGGCCTGCTGTCCGACTGGACCCAGACCGGGCCGCAGCCGCAGGCCGACCCGGGCAGCCCGGGCGCCCCGGGCTCCCCGCGGGCGCCCTGGGGCCCGGCCGAATACAGCTGACCCTCGGGGCGCTGCCGGGCGCGATGCGTCAGGCGGCGTGGAACTGCTCGGTTTCTGTGGAGCCGGACAGGGCGACCGTCTCGGCGTGCGGAGAGATGGCCGAGGTGACCTTGTCGAAGTAGCCGGTGCCGACTTCGCGCTGGTGGCGGGTGGCGGTGTAGCCGGAAGTCTCGGACGCGAACTCGGCCTGCTGGAGCCGCACGTAGGCGGGCATGCCCTCCGCCGCGAAGCCCTTGGCCAGGTCGAACATCGAGTGGTTGAGGGCATGGAAGCCCGCCAGCGTGATGAACTGGAACCGGTAGCCCATCGCCGCGAGTTCCTTGCCGAACTTCGCGATGGTGGACTCGTCCAGGTGCGCGCGCCAGTTGAACGACGGCGAGCAGTTGAAGGCGAGCATCTGGTCCGGATGCACGTTCTTGATGCCCTCGGCGAACTCGCGGGCCACGTCGAGGTCGGGCTTGGACGTCTCCATCCAGAGCAGGTCGGAGTACGGCGCGTAGGCGAGCCCGCGGGCGATGCACGGCTCGATCCCGTTGCGCACCCGGTAGAACCCCTCGGCGGTCCGATCGCCCGTGACAAACGGCTGGTCGCGCTCGTCAACGTCGGAAGTGAGCAGCGTGGCGGCCTGCGCGTCGGTGCGCGCGACGATCAGCGACGACACGCCGCACACGTCGGCGGCGAGCCGGGCCGCGTTCAGCGTCTTGATGTGCTGGCCGGTCGGGATGAGCACCTTCCCGCCCAGGTGGCCGCACTTCTTCTCGGACGCCAGCTGGTCTTCCCAGTGCACGCCCGCGGCGCCGGCCGCGATCATGGACTTCATCAGCTCGAAGGCGTTCAGCACGCCGCCGAACCCGGCCTCGGCGTCGGCGACGATCGGGGCGAGCCAGTAGGGCGAGTCGCGCAGGTAGCCGTCCTCCGACTCCGACCAGGCGATCTGGTCGGCGCGCAGCAGCGCGTTGTTGATCCGGCGGACGACTTGGGGCACCGAGTTGACCGGGTACAGGCTCTGGTCCGGGTAGGTCTGCCCGGCCAGGTTGGCGTCCGCGGCCACCTGCCAGCCGGAGAGGTAGATGGCCTTCAGCCCGGCCTTGACCTGCTGGACCGCCTGGTTGCCGGTCAGCGCGCCGAGCGCGGTCACGGCGTCCTCCTCGGCGAGCAGCTTGCGCAGCCGCTCGGCGCCGCGCCTGGCCAGCGTGAACTCCTCGGTCACGGAGCCGCGAAGGCGCACCACGTCCTCGGCGGAGTAGGTCCGCGCGGTGTCCTTCCAGCGCGGGTCGGTCTGCCACTCGCTGCTGAGCCTGGCCGCCTGCTGGCTGATTGTCTCCACTGTGGTGCCTTCCTGAGGTGCTGGTCCAACGGGATCGCGTTATGCCAGGTGCCGGCGTGGTCCGGCCCCGATTCCCAGGGTCCGCGCCAGGATCGAGGGCCGCTAGGGCACAGCGTTGTAAACTTCTGCATATTTTTCTAAATTAGTAAGTTACTATGAGCTTCACTATGAAAGTTTCGCAAAATTTGGTCCAGACCGATGGTATAGACCTTGCGACGTTCGGCCAGCGGCTACGGCACCTGCGCCGGATGCGCGGCCTGACGCTCACCGAGCTCGGCGAGCAGGTGGACCGCGCACCCTCGGTCCTCTCGCTGATCGAGAACGGCCGCCGGGAACCGAAACTGTCGCTGATCGAGCAGATCGCGACGGCGCTTTCCGTGCCCATGACCGAGTTGCTCAGCCGGCAGCCGCCGAGCCGCCGGGCGCAGCTCGAGATCGCCCTGGCCGACGCGCAGCATGACCCGTCCTACCGGCGCCTCGGCCTGCCGCAGCTGAAGATCGGCGCGCGCGTCCCCACCGACGTGCTGGAGCACCTGGTCGCGGTGGCCGCGGAACTGCGGGCCCAGCAGTCCAAGCCCGCCGCCACCCCGGAGGAGGCCCGCGCGGCGAACGCGGCGCTGCGCGAGGCCATGCGCGAGCGGGGCAACTACTTCGAGGTCATCGAGCGGGAGGCGGCCGAGGCCTTGCGCGCGGGCGGCTACTCGGGCGGCGCGCTGTCCCAGGGCATGCTGGTGTCGGTCGTGAGCCGCCACGGCTTCGCCATCCGCTACGTCCAGGATCTGCCGCGCTCGGTCCGGTCGCTGACCGACCTGAGGAACCGGCGGATCTACGTCAAGCAGGAGCCGGTCGGCGTGCACTCACCCCGCGCGATCGTGCTGCAGGCCCTCGGCCACTTCCTGCTCGGCCATCAGGTGCCGCGCGACTTCGCCGACTTCCTGCGGCAGCGGGTCGAGGCGAACTACTTCGCCGCCGCCGTCCTGATGCCGGAGACGGCGGCCGCACCGGTCCTCGACCGCGCCAAGCAGAGCCGGGATCTCGCCGTCGAGGACCTGGTGGACCTGTTCTCCGTGTCTTACGAGATGGCCGCGCACCGGTTCACCAACCTGGCCACCCATCACCTGGACCTGCCGTGTCACTTCGTGAAGAACGACGCGAGCGGCGTCATCTACAAGGCCTACGAGAACGACGGCGTGGTCTTCCCCGCGGACCCGTCCGGCGCGATCGAGGGGCAGCGCCTGTGCCGGCAGTGGTCCGGCCGGCAGGTGTTCGGCGCGGCCGACCGCTTCTCGCCGTACTGCCAGTACTCCGACACCCCGTCGGGCACCTACTTCTGCGTCGCGCAGGTCGACCCGCGCGCCGACCGCGGGTTCGCCATCACGCTCGGCGTGCCGTTCGAGGACTCCCGCTGGTTCCGCGGCCGCGAGGCCACCACCAGGACACGTTCGGCCTGCCCCGACGGAGAATGCTGCAGCCGGCCGCCGGCCGCGCTGGCCGAGCGCTGGGAAGGCCAGGCCTGGCCCTCGGCCCGCGCGCACTCACACATCCTGTCCGCCCTGCCGGCCGGCAGCTTCCCCGGCGTGGACGACGCCGACATCTACGAGTTCCTCGACCAGCACGCGCGGGATTAGCCTTTGAGCTCGCCGCGAACCTCGTCGGCGATCTGGTGGATCTTCTGCTCGGTCTCGACCAGCGAGGCCTCGGCCCTCGCGGTCCGCTCGGCGGCCTTGCGCTCGCGCCAGGTCGGCTTCCGGCTGGCCCGCGTGGTCTTCTTCGATCTGGAGAACAAGCCCATGCGCAGTGAGCTACCCGTGTGACGCCTGTTTATACCCGGACGGCAGGATGGTCGATGCGATGGCGGGTACCCAGCCCGTTCGGCATAAAATTCGGCTGGACTGCTGACGCCGGCCCCTCTCGCGGAGGCACCATGAGCCATACCGATCCCGCGGCGTTCTCGCTCGAGCTCGGGGACGACCTGGTCCAGACGCGGGACTGGCTGCACGGGTT
>WNGL01009224.1_pt1 | contig 11457 bp, 9 predicted proteins | sample 5400591 | NCBI WGS metagenome assembly WNGL01 (sample SAMN13153377, study PRJNA577476) | soil metagenome | isolation source: 80 cm soil or saprolite under Garry oak tree replicate 1 | place: USA:California | collected 2016-06-15
GCGTATCGGCCAGGATCAGCCGGCCTTCGGCATCGGTATTGCCGATCTCGACCGTGATCCCCTTGCGCGAAGTATAAATGTCGCGCGGCCGGAAGCTTGATCCGGCAATGGCGTTTTCGACCGCCGGGATCAGCACGCGCAGCCGCAGTTGCAGCCCGCGCGCCATGATCATATGCGCCAGCGCCAGCGCGGTCGCCGCGCCGCCCATATCCTTCTTCATGTTGAGCATGCCGGATTCCGGCTTGATGTCGAGACCGCCGGTATCGAAGCAGACGCCCTTGCCGACAAGCGTCACCCGCGGATGACTGGCGTCGCCCCAGGATAAATCGATGAGCCGCGGCGCGGCAGCCGCGGCGCGACCGACCGCATGGATCAGCGGAAAATTCTGCTCCAAGAGCTCATCGCCGACCACCGCCGTAATCGTGGCGGCGTGGCGCGCAGCGAGCTTGCGCGCCGCCTGCTCGAGCTGCGCCGGGCCCATATCGTTTGCCGGCGTATTGATGAGGTCGCGCGCCAGCGTCACGCCCTCGACAATGTGCTCCAGTTCCTCGCGCGCAACGCTTTGCGGCAGATCGAGCTTGATCGAGCGCGCTTCGGCTTTGCGGTAACGGGTGAAACGATAGCAGCCGAGAGCGAAAGCGAGCGCGGCGAGCCGCGCATCGTGCGGCTCATTGGCGAAGCGATAAACGCCGTCGGGCAAATGCTGCGGCAGCCGCCCCGGCAGGAACGCATCCTTGGTCTCGTCGGCGCCTTCGATGCCGAACAGCACGCCGCCCAGCGGACTACCGCCGGCGCCGCCGGACGCGGCGCCGCCCTTGCCGGAAGGTTTGCCGGGAAACAACAGATACCGGCCGGGCTTCGGCTCGAAACCGGCCGCGTCGGCGAACGCGCTTGCCTCGGCGCCGATCGATTGCTGCACGTCCGGATAGTTCGCGGCCGAGACGAACCAGATCGGAATCGCGCCCGCCGCGGCGCGTGCAGTGAAGAGGGGGTCCATCGATCATCCCGCGTAAAAGTCAGGTTCTGCTAGCACGCCGGTTGATGGGCGTGAAGCAACGACGCATTCTTCTGACGAAACGAACGAATGCCGTCGACAGCCGGCATTGATCCCGCAAAAACGTCGCAAAGTGGTGTTAAAAGCGTGCGTCGTTCACAGCCACGGCATCAGCGAGGCGTGGATAACGTCGGGCACGCCTTCGCCGCCAACCGAGCGGATGGCGAGATCGACCTCGTCCAGCCCGAAGCGGTGGGTCGTGATCAAGTCGAGCGGGAAGCGCTTGGAGGCAAGCTGCGCCAAAGCGAGTTCGCAGGCTTTGTAGCTGTGGCCGCGCGCGCTCTTCATGGTGATGAATTTCACCGTGAACTTTTCCAGCGGGAAGTTCGGAAATTGCGCCATCTCGCCTTGCGCAACGATAACTCCGCCCTTGCGCTTGAGCGCCTCGATGCCGAGCAGCATGGGAATGGTGCCGGCGCCCGCGGTGCAGTCGAGCGAAACGTCGACGCCCTTGCCGCCGGTGATCGCCATGATGCGCGCCAGCGGATCTTCTTTCTGCACGTCAATGACGTGGTCGGCGCCGAGTTTCTTGGCGACGTCTAGGCGCACTTTGTCCTTCGACGTGCCGGTGACGACGATGAGCGAGGCGCCGGCCTGTTTGCAGATCACCGTCTGCGATAACCCCTGCTGGCCGGGACCTTGAATGAGGACAGTGGAATTGTAGCCGATGCCGCCGTCGAACAATGACCATTCGACGCCGTTGGCCATCGGCGTCACCAGGCCGGCGAGTTCCGCGGTGACCCCTTTGGGCACGTGATGCACGACCGCGTTCCACGGTAGATAGACATATTGGGCGAAGCCGCCCCACAAATGCGGCGCCCGCTCCGAGGAGGTGTAGCCGTAGCGGATCGCATCCGGGTTGGTGCGCCAGTTGGTGTTTTCGCAGTGCCGGTATTGTCCGGCGTGGCACCACTCGCATTTGCCGCAGCTTACATAATGTTCGACGAAGACGAGATCGCCTTCCTTGAAGCCCTTGCGGCGGGTGAATTCACGGCCGGCTTTGGCGATGGTGCCGATATTTTCATGGCCCATGATCACGGGCGCAGCCGACGGTGGATGCTTGTAGAGCTTGACGTCGGTGCCGCAGATGCCACCGACTTCCATTTTCATCAGTGCGGCGTCCTCCGGGATGTCCGGCATCGGAAATTCGCGCAGTTCGGTCCTGCAGGGTCCGATCCGCACCGCCGCTAGTACTTTTTCGGACACGCTCGCGTCCCTTATCGGTCTTTCCTTCTGGACCCTGGCCGGAGGCGGTCCGGCCATCCACGTCCTTGCTCTATTAAGGTGTATAAAGTCATGGATGCCCGAGACAAGCCCGGGCAGATGATTTGCCATGCTCGGTTTCATCAAAAAAGACCGCCAAAACAGCGCATTGACCGAGCGCGTGCGCGGCTGGACCCGCCAGCGCTTTGGGCTCGACGACGACGAAACCGTGATGGTGTCGGAGATCGCTTGCCAGGTGCCGGGCTGTCCACCGATCGAAACGCATGTGGTGTTCTGGACGGCGGCCGGCCGCCATCATTTCAAGATTTTCAAGCCGCTTGCCGCGGTGAGCGAGGACGACCTGCCGCCGGCATTCATGAAGAATGCGCTGCTCGCGCCCGAAGGCTTCGACTGCGATTGCTGCTGATGCGCAGCCTCTACACTGTCAGCCCGCTCGCTTAAACATCTTCGTATTCCCTTTCGCGCGCGGAATGCTGGATCGTCAGAATTACGATTTCATCTTTTGCTTGGTCAAAGCTGTAATAGATAAGGTAGGAATATTTTCGCGTCACAAGCTTGCGTACACTCGGCAAGCCTTGACGGCGCCCAGCTTCCGGAAAAATAATCAAGGTCTGTAAAGACTCTAAGAGAGCGGCGCGAACACGCTGTGACGCGTTTGCATTGCGCTCACGGATGTACTCCGAAATTTCGATAAGGTCCTACGTTGCACGCGCCGTGAAGCGCAGCTTCATCGATCGAAACGGCGGAACGCGGCTTCAACCTCGGCGTCGCTGGAGAATTGGCGATGCTCGGCCTGGGTAAGGCCTTCCAGCACTGCCGGAAGGTGCGCCGCGTCGATTTCCTCAGGGTCGCCGTTACTTGCGGCAAGCTGCAGAACGGCCCGTGCAATCTCATCCTGTGTCTCGGGCGGGAGACGCGTGACCGCCTCGAATGCCTTCTCAAGAAGCTTAGTCATGACCACATCATACTTCTTTCAGTGAATCGCACAAAGGGGCGACACTACAGCCCCGCTTTCGCCAGCGCCGCCGCTTGGCGCTTGCCGACCCGCTCCATCGAAAAACGCTCGATGGCCTCGTTGAACAGGCGATAGAAGTTGAGCTCGGCCCGCAGGTGCAAAAACACCGCGCCGAGACCGATCGCGGCGCGGTCCATGAAGACGAATTCGCGGGGCACCGTCACCGGTCCTTTCTGCTTGAGCGCCTGGTGCACGCGAAACGCTTCGCGGCGGCCATATTCGGACGGCGCAATGCCGTCGGCGATAGTCCGCACGCGATCGTCGAGCAGCGGCGCATAGATGAAGCGCGCCCAGATATTGAGTGTATCGATGAGGTCGCGTGATAGATTGCGAAATCCCCAGGTCTGGTAGGCGTGCACAACCAGATCGTGCTCGCCGCGAAGAAGCCCGTGATAGAGATCAACCACGCCGCGCACGAATTTCGGCGCGAAAATACGGATGCAGCCATAGTCGAGAAGGTTGATGCCCGCGGGCGCGCCGTCGCGCACGAACACTGTGTAATTGCCGAGATGCGGGTCGCCGTGGATCACGCCGAAGCGGCTGAACGGAAACCACCAAGCGGTGAACATCGCCGTTGCCAGCGCGTTGCGCACCGCAAGCGGATCGTTCTTGTGCGCCAGCATACGTGTGCCTTCGAGCCAATCGAGCGTGAGTAGGCGTCCGGTCGACAGTTCGGGCCAGGCGCGCGGCACGCGCACATTCTCGACGCCGTCGAGCATTTCGCGATAGAGCGCGACGTGCTTGGCTTCGCGCCGGTAATCGAGCTCCTCTCGTACCCGCGCCCCGATCTCTTTGCCGATTTCGGTGGTATCGATCGCCGGATCGAGCCGGCGGCGGATCGCCAGCAACCATTGCAGCTGCTGCAGGTCGGCTTCGACCGCGGACTGCATGTCGGGATATTGCAGCTTGCAAGCGAGCGCGGTGCCGTCGAGCGAGCGAGCGCGATGCACCTGGCCGAGCGACGCGGCGGCGGCGGGATGATGTTCGAAGCGCGCAAATTTACTTTCCCAGCCGGGACCGAGCTCCGCCATCATCCGCCGCTTGACGAAGGGCCAGCCCATCGGTGGCGCCTCGCTCTGCAGCTTCTGCAATTCGGCGGCGTATTCCGGCGGCAACAGATCGGGAATAGTCGCCATCAATTGCGCGACCTTCATCAGCGGCCCTTTAAGCCGGCCGAGCGCCGACGACAGCGCGCTTGCGTCACCGGCGCGGTCGGGCTCACCGCCGAGCAGCCGTCGGCCGGCATAGCGCGCGGCCACGCCGCCGACATTTGCGGAAACGCGCGCATAGCGCGCCGCGCGGGCGGAGAAGCGATTCTTTTCGCGATCAGCCATGATCAATCGTGCAGCGAGCCGAACATAAGCAAGTTAGGGCGCCATACCAGGCGCGTCCAACGACTTGACGTGATCGGTGATCCAACCGGCAAGAACCGTTTCCGTCACCTCTCCCGCGGCCATTCCAAGAACAATCGCAGTGGCGGCTTCCTGCGGCGCTTCCAAATCAAACTTGTTGAGCGCGAGAAATACGATCATGGCTGCCAAGGCAGTTCTTTTGTTGCCGTCGACGAAAGGATGATTGCGTGCGATTCCGAACCCATAAGCGGCAGCGAGAGCGGCGATATTGGTTTCACCATAAGTAAACTTATTGCGCGGGCGCGCCAACGCGGATTCAAGGAGCCCGCGATCGCGCGTGCCGTCGGCACCGCCGAAAAGGGCCAGTTGCTCGGCATGAAAATCAAGAACGATGTCGATGTCGAGCCACTCCGGCTCGTTCATTTCGCCAATGCTCGATAGGTATCGGCATATTTGCGGAAAGACCGCCGCGCGATTTCCATGGCCTTGGCATGCTTCGGATCGTAAGGACTAAGCTTAAGGCCGCGCTCGGTCTGCTCGATGACGTGGAGCTTGTCGCCTTCGGCTAGTTTGAGGCGCGCCAGTAGTTCCTTCGGCAGGATGAGACCCGTCGAATTGCCGATCTTCTTGATCTGCAGAACGTAACCTTCGTCAGCGGCCATCGCTCGGCTCCGTTGTTATACAAAACGTATAACATCGGCGAAGCGCCGAGTTCAACAACGGTGTTTTACTCGCAACAAGTCATTGTTTCAGCTTACTTTTTCGAGTTCACCTATCATCCGCTCGATGACAGCCAAACCGCGCTGCCAGAATGCCGGATCGCGGGCATCGAGCCCGAACGGCGCCAGCAGTTCGGAGTGATGCTTGGTGCCGCCCGCTGCGAGCATGGCGAGATAGCGTTCGGCAAAACCTTCCGCGGCGTTCTCGTAGACGGCGTAGAGCGAGTTCACCAGGCAATCGCCGAACGCATAGGCATAAACGTAAAACGGCGAGTGAATGAAATGCGGGATGTAGCACCAGAACGTCTCGTAACCGGGCTTCAGCTCGATCGCCGGGCCGAGACTTTCCCGCTGCACGTCAAGCCATAGCTCGCCGATCTGCGCGGCGGTCAACTCGCCGTTCTTGCGTTCGCTGTGCACCGCGCGCTCGAAGGTATAGAACGCGATCTGCCGCACCACGGTGTTGATCATGTCCTCGACCTTGGCCGCGAGCATCGCTTTGCGCTCTTTCTGATTGCGCGTCGCCGCCAGCAATTTCCGAAATGTGAGCATCTCGCCGAACACGCTCGCGGTTTCCGCAAGCGTCAGCGGCGTCGGCGCCATCAGCGCGCCATTTGGGGCCGCGAGCACCTGATGCACGCCGTGGCCGAGCTCGTGGGCGAGCGTCATGACATCGCGCGGTTTACCCTGATAATTCACGAGCACATAAGGATGCGCCGACGGCGTGGTCGGATGCGAGAACGCGCCCGGCGCCTTGCCGAGACGCACCGGAGCATCGATCCAGCGTTCGGTAAAAAAGCGCTCGGCGATCTCGGCCATTTTTGGCGAGAACGCGCCATAGGCGGTCAGCACCGTGTTGCGCGCCTCGGTCCAGCTCACGGTGCGCATCGGCACCTGCGGCAGCGGCGCGTTGCGGTCCCAGTGCGGCAGCCGTTTTTTGCCGAACCATTTGGCTTTGAGTGCATAATAGCGATGCGACAGCCGCGGATAGGCGGCGCGGACCGCCGCGACCAGCGCATCGACCACTTCGCGTTCAACGCGGTTCGACAGGTGGCGCTCGTCGGCGATATCGACAAAGCCGCGCCAGCGATCGGAGATTTCTTTGTCCTTGGCGAGCGTATTGGTAATCAGCGCGAACTGCTGGACGTTGTCCTTGAATGTGTGCGCCAGCGCCTGCGCCGCGGCCTTGCGTTTGGCGCCGGAGCGGTCCTGAAGCAAATTAAGCGTCGGCTCGATGGCGAGCGATTTTCCTGTGACTTTGAACCGCAAATTCGCGATCGCAGCGTCGAAGTGTCGGTTCCAGGCCGAATAAGCGGTCACCGATTTTTCGTGGAAAAGCTGCTCGACACGATCTTCGAGCTGATAGGGCCGATAGCGCCGCACGTCTTCGAGCCAGGGCCGATAATGACCGAGCGCGGGATCGGCCATCGCCTTTTCCAGAATCGCGTCCTCGATCCGGTTCAGTTCAAGCATGAAGAATAACAAATGAATCGAGGCTGCGGTGAGCCGTTCCTGGACGTCGCCATAAAATTTGGTACGGGCGGGATCGACCGTATTGCCGGCATGAACGAGCCCGGCAAAGGAGCCGAGCCGGCCCATCAGGTCGTCGATCGCTTCATAGCGCCGGACCGCCGCCGCTAGCGCCGTACCGCCGTCGGCAGCCAATGCCGCGAGCTTGCCCTTATAGGCGTCCTCGAAAACAGCGCATTCGGCGTCGGTGCGCTCCAGGTCACGCTTGATCGCCGGATCGTCGAGGCCGGAATAAAGATCGTCGAGATTCCATTCCGGCAATTGGCGCAGAGCTTTATGACCGGATCGGATTGCTTGCTTGGCGGCCGATTTATTCGCGACTTTCGTCATGTGCTGATTGGACTGTGCCGATTTCGGGAATGCTGAGCCAAAACCCTGCCCACGGTTGATGTGGCGCAGCGGCGTCAGCGGTGCAAGGCCGCTCCGCATGAGAGGATCTCAACGCGGCCAAACTGGCGCATGCGTGCCGAGCGGGACCGTTGAGCGAATCCAATGCGGCGGCGTCTCCGACATTTCGGCGGCATGGCGAACCGCGGTGAGCCGGCCGAAGCCCGACGGCGTCTTCTGCAACCGATCGCGCACATGATCAAAAGCGGGATCGTGACATTGCATGCCGTCGATGCGGCCGAGCCCGCGCAGCCAATAACCGGTCTGCGCCAGCGAGACCCGAACATGCCAGGAGCCGCCTTGTTCGGCGCGCCGCTTGAGCGCCGCCATCACGCCGAATGCCAGAAGATAACCAGCGGCATGGTCGAGCGTTTGCGCCGGCAAGGGCCGCGGTTCGGCGCACCCAAATGCCTCGGCCTCCGCAATATTCAATCCGCTCGCGGTTTGCACCAGTGAATCGAAGCCGCGACGGGATGCCCAGGGCCCGTCGTGTCCGTAAGCGGACAACGAGGCGTAGACGATTCCTGGCCGAAGGCGGGCAACCTCCTGCGCGTCGAAGCCATGCGCAGCAACCGCGCCAGGGCGATAGCCCTGAACGAAGACATCAGCCTCGCGCACCAGATCCGCGAGCACTTTACGGCCCTCGGGCCGACGCAGATCGATGTGCGCCGACAGTTTTCCGCGGCCGGTATCGATCACGAGCGGCAGCATCGAAGGAAGATGCGCGGCAGTGACCAACAATACCTCGGCGCCGTGGACGGCCAGTGTCCGTCCGCATACCGGACCGGCAATGATGCGGGTCAGGTCGAGGACCTTGATGCCGGACAGCGGCCGCTCCGCCGGCGCGAGCTTTTGCGCGGGCGCGGCGCCGATCTTCTCGATGCTCAACAATGGCAAGTTCGCGATGGCGCGGCCTTGCGGATGCGTATCCCATTCGGCGAATGAGCGGCAGGCAGTGACCACAAGCCCGGCTTCGGCCGCCGCCGTTTCCAACGCCTCCGCCTCCCAGCGCGCCAGCGCGCGTTGCACCGCCGCTTTGTCGTGATCGCAGCCGAGGAGCTGCAGCAATCCTTGGCGATGATGCGGCAAATTGGTGTGGAGCCGCGCCCAGCGGCCGTCGCCGCAACGGTACAGCCCGGCAATATGATCGTGATGATCGTCAGGCTCTTTTCCATCGACGCGCAGGTAGCGTTCGCTGCGGAATTCGACCGCCGCATCACGCATCTCGACGCTCACGCGCTGCCGGCGCCCGCTGCGCAGCCGCCACAGTTCGGCGGCGGCAAGCCCGGCGGCGCCGATCGTGGCCTGCGCTGCCGTACCGACTGCGAATGAGGACGGCAGTACCGGCTCGGTGCCGGTGAAGACGACGTCATCCAATACATCGTCGTCGAGGCCGGCGTCGCGCCAGAGTTCGATGAGTACATCCGCGGGATCGAGAGCGGGCATGGCAAGGTCCTGCGGCGCAAAACGCCGGTCAACGCACTGATTCGATAATAATGGCGGCGGGAGAATTTTTCTTGGCCGTCTTCGTCGGCCGTTCTGGCGCGTGGGCGGCTTACAAAACCGTACTTGGCCGAATTTCCCTTGCCAGCGGACGCCCTAATTACTGAGGGCGGCGAACGAGTTAGCTAAGCCGTGGCCGCGCTGCGACAGGCGGCAAAATTCGTCGCGTTCGCGGGAATGTTAACGGCCGCCGCAGGACAAAAACCGGCGGCTCGCGTAAAGTGGCGCGCCGCGGTGGCTCCGCCGCGGCTTCTGCCATAAATTGATGCCAATCCTCGTCGAGGAATGGCGCTTCGCTCCGCGCAGGCTGGGAAGGAGAATTCGTAATGTCGGGATACCGTGTCGATCGGTTTTTCGCCTCGACCGCCATTGCTCTCCTCCTCGCTGTTTCCGCCAGCGGAACGTTCGCGGCTTCGGAACCCGCTTCCGGCAGCGATGCCGCGGCATTGCTGGCTCAGGATTCGCAAGCCGACAAGGCGGCGCAGCCTGCAGCCGCCGGATCCGCACAGAATGCGCCAACCACCGATGCCAAACCGCCTGCGGCGCCGAGCAGTGCGGCGACGCCGGCTGCCCCGACGCCATCAGTTGCCGGCGAGGCCAAACCCGATGCGACGCCTGGCGCCGCCACTGCCGCCCCGGGCGAGTCCGCACCGGCTAAATCGGCGGCTGAGGCCCAGCCCGCCGAGAAGCCTGCCGATAACGCCGCCGACAAGCCGACGGACAAGCCGGCTACGACCGCAACCGCGCCCGCCACCGCCAGTCCCGAAGGGGCAGCCCCCGCCACGGCTGTTGCCGCCAACCCGGACGCCGCCATCACCGAACAACTGCGCGAACTTGCCAATGGCAAGTTCGATCGCGTCCTCGGCAGCAAGAAGGACCGTACACAGATCGACGCATTCTATTCCGGCCGCAATTACGCGCCGTTGTGGATCAGCGACGGCAAGGTCAATGCGCGCGCCACGGCGGCGATCGATTATCTTCGCCATGTCGACGGCGACGGGCTTGATCCAGCCGATTATCCGGTGCCGAGCTTCGCGGCGCTGAGCGCGCCGACCGATCTGGCCGATGCGGAAATCAAGCTGACCGCGGCGGTCGTCACTTACGCCCATCACGCCAGCGTCGGACGCGTACATTGGTCGCGCGTCAGCGCGGACATCGAATTTTCTACGTCGGCTGCGGAGCCGGGGGACGTTCTTGCCGCCGTTGCCGGCGTCAGCGACGTGGCCGCCACGCTCGATTCCTACGAGCCGCAGACTCCTGGGTATCGCGCGCTCAAGGTCAAACTCGCCGACATCCGCGCCGGCAAGATCGATAAGGAGAAGGCGCCGATCGGCAAAGGCGCCGTGCTGAAGATCGGCATGGAGGACGCCCGGGTGCCGGCGCTGCGCGAACGCCTTCATGTTTCCGGCGACAGCGGCACCGCCTACGACAAGCCGCTTGCTGAAGCAGTCAAGAAATTCCAGCAGCAGCACGATCTCGCCGCCACCGGCACGCTCACCGCGGCGACCGTCGAAGCGCTCAATGGCCGACAGCCCGATCGCGTGACCGATATCATCATTGCCAATATGGAACGCTGGCGTTGGATGCCGCACCGGCTTCCGGACACTTACGTGATCGTCAACCTGCCGGACTTCACGCTGCGCGTAATGCATGGCGGCAAGCAGATGTGGGTGACCAGAATCGTTATCGGCAAGCCCGAGATGCCGACGCCGATCATGACGGCAGAAATGAAATTCATCACCGTCAATCCGACCTGGAACGTGCCGCCGTCGATCGTTAATCACGAATATCTGCCGGCGCTGGCGCAGGATCCGACGGTGCTCGAGCGCATGGGTTTAAGAGTCGACCGCAACGCCGATGGCAGCATTCACATCTCGCAGCCACCCGGCGAGAAAAATGCGCTCGGCCGCATCCGTTTCAACTTCCCAAACAAATTTCTCGTCTACCAGCATGACACTCCCGACAAATACATGTTCGCCAATGACAAACGCGCGTTCAGCCACGGCTGCATGCGCGTGCAAGACCCGGTGCACTATGCCGAGGTGCTGTTGTCGCTGGTCCGCCCCGGCGATCGCTATACCGAGGATCGCATTCGGAAAATGTTCGGTACAAGCGAGACCGACATCCAGTTTCCCACTTTCATCCCGGTCAATCTGACTTATCAGACCGCCTTCGTCGACGAAGCCGGCAAACTTGAAATTCGCGACGATATTTATGGCCGCGACCGGGCACTGCTTGCCGTCCTCAAAGGCACCGACCGCAAGGTCGCGGATATCCCCGTCGAGCACAAAATCGACATTTCACACCGCGAGGTGTTGGCGATTCCCGACGAGCCGTCCTGGTTCGGCGGCCGAACCGCATACGGCGGCGGGCGCGGCTACTATCCGAATGGGGGCGCGTATTACGGTGGCGGCAATTTCTTCTCACTCCTATTCGGCGGCTTTGGCAGCGCTCAACCAATCCCGCCAGCGCCGCTGCGCCAGCGCGGCACGGCCCGCACCAAGAAACTCACCCATTCAGGGCAAACTGTGGAGCGTTAATCGGGGGGCTCTCCGGCTTTAACCCTATCTACCCCCAAATCACGCTATTTCCTCGGGCCGCCGGGCTTGCGGCGGCCCTTTTTTGCCACACTGGGCCTTTAGCCCTATTCCCGGTGTTCGGGGGTGGGGTGCG
>WNGL01009226.1_pt1 | contig 11456 bp, 11 predicted proteins | sample 5400591 | NCBI WGS metagenome assembly WNGL01 (sample SAMN13153377, study PRJNA577476) | soil metagenome | isolation source: 80 cm soil or saprolite under Garry oak tree replicate 1 | place: USA:California | collected 2016-06-15
TGTTTCCGCTTTCATCTGTCGCCCTGACTGTAACCGCGATAATTCTTGCGGTCTGCGCTTTTACTCTAGTCTGCTGGCCGAGGCTGCTCGTGACCTACGCCATCGTAGGAGGCGGTTTTTTCCTGCTGCACAATTTTAAGACGCGCAATACGGAAGGCCAGCAACTCGTCGCGGAGCTCGGCGGCCGGCCACGAGTCGTCACAGCAACCGGCTGCATCATCAGTGAGCCTAAAATCGCGCCCAGCGGATTCGCGACGTTTCTGCTCAAACTGGAGTCAATCGAACTCGAAGGCAGGAAACAATCTACACGCGCGGTCTGGCAGGTGCGCTGGAAAGGCGCGCCCGAATTTGGCGATGAACTCAAGTTTTTTGGTACCGCCGAGCCGATACCGCCGCCGCGAAATCCCGGCGAGTTCGATATGCGCTCTTACCTCGCGCGCCGTGACGTTTGTCGAATGCTCTTTGTTCGCTACCCGGAGGACGGGACGCTCATTCGACACGGCGGTGGAAATCCGATTCTGCGCGCGGCGCAGAAGTCGCGGGCTTGGATGCAAAATGCACTTTGCCGAGGGCTGGAGGACGCGCCCGAGGTGCAAAATTTTCTCAGCGGCATCGTGCTTGGCCTGAGGCACCAGACCCCGGAGGACATCGAAGAACCATTTCAACAAACAGGCACGCTTCACCTCTTCGCTGTCGCTGGCCTGCACGTGGGAATCGTCGCCGCGCTTTTGTGGATGGTGGCGACAATGGCACGGCTTTCGCGCAGGTCCGCAGCGGCGCTCATCATTCCCCTTCTTCTTTTTTACGCCGCAGTGACAGGACTGCACATTTCCAGCATCAGGGCAGCAATGATGGCCTCGATTGTGATTGGCGGTTTCTTTTTCGAACGAAGAGCTTTTGTATTCAACAGCCTCGCAGCAGCGGCGTTCGTTCTTCTCTGCTGGAATACAAACGAGCTTTTTTCCACAGGCTTTCAACTGTCCTTCGCGGTTGTGGGCGCGATCGTGTTGTTTGCCGATCCGTTCTTCGGATTTTTGCAGCGTTGGGTGGCAGTCGATCCGTTCCTGCCGCGAAGCTTACTGCGTGGTCCGCGTCGCTGGCTGCACTCTGGATATGAATTGCTTTGCCACGGAGCATCTGTATCGCTCGCAGCCTGGATTGGCTCTCTGCCATTCATTCTCTGGTATTTCCATCTGGTTACACCGATTTCATTGCTTGCGAACCTCGTCGTTGTTCCCATCGCATTTTTCGTTCTGGCCATTGCGCTGCTTTCGCTTCTTTCAGCGCCCCTGCTGCCGTGGGTTGCTGTGATTTTTAATAACGCCAACTGGGCGCTGGCCACGCTCGTTATCGGGATCGTCCATCTGTTCGCGCAAATTCCCGGCGGACATTTTTACATCGAACACCCGCATTGGCCCGAAAAGCTGGTGGCCAGGATCACCGTCCTGGATCTCGGGGCGGGAGCGGCCATTCATTTGCACACAAGGAACGCCGATTGGTTGTTCGACTGCGGCAGTGAGCGGGACTATCAACGTGTGGTCCGCGAGTATTTGCATTGGGCAGGCGTGAACCGGCTTACGGGCTTGCTGCTCACGCATGGCGATGCGCTTCACTTGGGTGGGACGGCACAATTGCTGGACGATTTTCCTGGAGTGCGTGTGGCGGACAATTCGGCGCCGGATCGCTCAACTATCCACCGGCGATTGCAACGTCTGTTTCAACAACGCCGCATCAAAACGGACGCTCGGGCCGCGGGAGACAGTTTCTCTCTATCACGCGACGTCACGGCCAATGTCTCGTTTCCTCCGCGTAGCTTCAGCTCGCCGATGGCTGATGATCAGGCGTACGTTATCCACCTGTTAATCGGGCCAGCGGCGTCGATGTTGTTTATGTCGGATAGTGGCATCAGAACTGAACAGGCACTTTTGGCCGGCCACTTGAATCTCAGCAGCGATATTATCGTGAAGGGCCAGCATCATTTCGGAGAATCTGGCTCCGAAGCGTTTCTTGATGCTGCGCGCGCGCGTTTGATAATTGCCTCTTCGCGCGATTTTCCCGATCACGAGCGAATCAGCGACGCGTGGGCCGAGGAGCTGCAAAGACGAGGCATTAAACTTTTTCGTCAGGACCAGACCGGCGCGGTGATATTGCGCTTCCACCGCAACGGTTGGGAGGCGCAAAGTTATCTCACCGGCGAAACTTTTCGCAGCGCCAACCAGTGAATCGGCGCGCCTTTTTGGCGGAAAGCGAGGCCAAACTTGCTCTGCGGCAGATCGACGTCAGCGTCATCGATTGCAAAACCGGGAGTTGATTCGGCGGTCTTTTTAATCTTCCGAAAGTAATCGAGGTGATCGGTCGCAATGTAAATGACCCCATTTTGCTCAAGCGCAGCATGAACGGAGTTTAGGAAGTCTGGTGTTACGATTCGGCGCCGATGGTGGCGCCGTTTTGGCCATGGGTCGGGAAACAAGAGATAGAACGTTTCCACTGATTCGGCAGGCAACAGATAACGCACCGCGTAGGAACTCTCCATCTGCAAAAGCCGCACATTATCCAGACTGGCGGCTTTACGCACAGAGCTGCGGATTCGACTGAGCAATCGTTCGATCCCGAGAAAATTTTTGTCCGGCAGGCGCTGCGCCAGTGCGCAAAGAAACGAACCGTCGCCGCAGCCAAGATCGACATGCAGTGGCGCTTTGCGTCGGAAGATCTTTTCCAGATCGAGCCGATTCGTCAGCGACTCGGGCGACTGTGCGATCAGCCGAGAACAGACGTGCCTGCGGTGAGCTAAGCTACCCTCGCCCGCAGGCACGCTGAGGAGAAATCACACCGCCGCTTTGCTACCAGAGGCGCCGAAGCCGAGAAACAACATCACGGCCGCGAGCACAACATGCAGGTAGGTAACTGCGGGATTGTTGGAAACCACCCACAAAGTGTTGCCGGTACCAACGGTGAAACCCCAAATAGCAACAACTGCATAAATGATTCCGAAAATTTTGAACCATGCTGTAGATGCTCCCGCACCCCCCATGGCAGCAATCAGAAAGATGATTCCCGAACCGATGTGTACGATGTTGTGCGCAGCGTTGACATGAAAAATCTTGAACAACATCTGATCTGGAGCGACGCCGGGAACGAAACCAAGAATTCCGACGAGCAAGAAGACAATGCCGAAGAGAACCGCGGCTGATTTAATCATTTCTATGTCTCCCTGGTTTGAGGTCGATCCGCTTATGACAGGCGCGCTTGTCGCTGGCAAGCAAAAAGAGTTTGAGTTATTCACAACGCGCCGGTCTGGATGGTGTCTAAGATCGACACTATGAAGCGAACCTTTCTTCTCGCGCTCGGCTGCGTAACGCTCGGCGCTGTCACCATCGCGCGTAGCCATGCGCAAGATTCCTCTCCGGCACCAATAAGAACCGCGATTTTTGCTGGCGGTTGTTTTTGGTGCATTCAGCCGGCGTTCGATAAGGCAAACGGCGTGACCAAGACCGTCGTAGGTTATTCTGGCGGAACAGAACCAAACCCCACATATCAACTTGTCTCGTCCGAAAGGACAAACTATCGCGAATCAATCGAAATCACGTACGACCCGGCGAAAATTTCCTACGAGCAGCTGCTCGACATCTACTGGCGGCAAATCGATCCCACCCAAGCCGACGGGCAGTTTACCGATATCGGCCCGAGTTATCGCGCCACGATTTTTTACGGGAACGCGGAGGAGAAGAAAATCGCGGAGACCTCAAGGGAAAAGCTCGCACATTCAGGCAAATTCCATAAACCAATCGTCACGGAAATTTTGCCGGCGATGAAGTTCTATCCTGCCGAGGTGTATCACCAAAAATATTATCAGCAAAATCCGGAGCACTTCGAAGCGTTCGAAAAAGGATCAGGAAGAGTTTCCTTTCAAAAGAAAACCTGGGGCGGCCCGTAGCATCAGCTCGAGGTGCCACGGCGGTCATAGACCGCCGCTACAAAAAGACTAGACAACTTGAACGCCTTCGTTCGTGGTGCGCTGAGCGTAGAGATCGCTGAGGCGCTTCGTCATTGGGCCGACGTTACCATCGCCGATCTGGCGGTTGTCGATCTTCGTCACGGCGGCTAATTCGCCCATGGTGCCTGTGCAAAAGATTTCGTTGGCGCCGTAAACATCGACCACTGACAAGTCGGTCTCGATGCAACGAATTTTCTCCGCAGCACAAATCTCCATCACCGTCGCGCGGGTAATTCCCTCGGGGCATGCCGCCACACGACTGGTCGCAAGATCGGAGTTGCGCACGATGAACACATGCGTCGCATTCGTTTCCGCGACAAAACCGCGCGTGTCGAGCATGAGCGCGTCGCCCGCGCCAGCGTTGTTCGCTTCGATCTTTGCCAGAATCGAATTCAACAGGTTCGCGTGATGAATTCGGGCATCCAAAACCTCCGGCGGGGGGCGCCGGATTTTGCTGGTGATCAAAGTCAGTCCTGTCTTCGCGTAAACGGGCGCCTTGTGTTCTGCAAGCACAATCAATGTCGGCCCGCCCTGATTTAACCTAGGATCCATCCCCGAAGTGATTTTCTCCCCGCGCGTGAGTGTCAGGCGAATGTGCACGCCGTCGCGCATTTTGTTTGCGGCGAGGGTGCGTTTGATTTCGTCGATGATTTTTTCCCGCGGCGGAATTTCGGCGAACGATAAGGCGCGGGCCGAACGCTCCAGCCGGTCGAGATGTTCATGCAACTTGAAAACCCGGCCGTTGTACAGACGCAACCCTTCCCACACCGCGTCACCGCCCTGCACAGCCGAATCGAACGGGCTGATCCCGGCCTTGTCGCGATGCACCAACTCTCCGTTGATGTTCACAATCAGATCGCGGTTTCGGTCGTCGAATTTCTGAAGCATTTCAGTTTGTCATCCCGAGCGGGGCGAGGAAGCTCTCATTGGGCGAAGGAAGCACCAAATCAATCTCACGGCCGCACGACATGCTGGATGATGCGTAGCAAAGGCACACAGGTAAATCTCCGATGCATTGTGAGCTACCTCCCCAGCTACTTGATGGATTCTTTTCGCTGATTGTCCACAGGGCGCTGCAAGTAGCTGGCTCGGGATGACCCCGTTTTAATGCAACCGCCATTCGTATAACCGCTCGTAGCACTCGCGACAACGTTCGTAAATTTTGGTGAAGCGTTCCGGCACTTCATCGTGTCTGGGACGATACGGCCGAAACGATGTCGTCGTTGCCACCTCGCCATACCAATGCTTTGCCCAAACTCCATCGGTCTCGCGCAATCCCTGCGGCCAGGACAGCATCGACTCGCTAAATTGGACACCGACTGAATCGCAAAGGAGCCGCAGCATTCGTTCAGGATTTTCCAGCACGTCTCTGGCATCGAGAACGGGCGGTAGCGATGTCGTGCGAGCTCGCACAAAATCGAAAATCTCCGCCTGCTGCACGTAGCCGAGATCTTCCAGCGCCGGATTCTCACGCTTCTTGATATAGGAGGCGATCACTTCGCGCGGATCGCGGATGAGAAAACAATTCGTTACCTCATCCAGCCATTGCCGATCGACCTCGGGCAGGAGATGATGCGTCATCTGCTTCTGAAAAAAAATGCTCGTGTCATTTGGGACCGCGCCAGTGAGTTGCGCCACGACTTTTCGCCAATCGATTTCACCTGTGGCTATCACTTCTTCTGCATCCGGATGCTGTTTACCGGTTGCCTTCAAATAATAGGCATAAAACGGTTCGTCCACGACAAGCGTGTCGCCGCGATTTCCCCAGGCGCGCATCATCGCCGTTGAGATATTTCGCGGGCCCGACCACATGGCGATGCGGACTGGCCCAGTCATCTGCAAAGATTCTCGCGCAACTGGCAGATTTGCCAGCCGGAATCTTTCGAATTACCCGAGATCGCGCGGACAGCGCGACCTAGGTCTTTGCGAAAACGCCCAGCAGCGGGCGGCGTGACGGCGTCTTTGAGCGAAAATCGCTAACGAAACCGTTCTCAGTGCGGATCTCGACGTGACCAGCCGCGCGCTTGGCACCATAGACTAATACCGAGCCGACTGGCGCCTGATAGGGATCGGACACAGGAAGTTTTTTGAACCCGTAATTGTTCACGAGCTCTTGACCGGCTTGCTTCGCCAGAGGTGTTTGCGGCCGGGATTTCACCACCCCCGCAGCAACGAGCGCTTCCTTAACAAAATGCCAGCACTTCGAAAGCGAGTGCGCCCGGGCGCGTTCCTCGGCAATGGTCGCAGCCCGACGCAGTTTTGGATCGATCTTCGAATCCCCGGCAAACGGTTTCACAATTTTCTTTGGATAAGATTTGTCCACGACGTCAGCCGACTGCTTCTTCCCAGAAGCATCGGTATAAGCAAATTGTGGCTTCGGCGCCGAGAATCCCAATGCCGATGCCGGGCTGGGACAAAATGCTGCGCATCCTAAAATGGTGAACGTAACGGTGAGAAGTTTTCGCATAAAGAGCGCGACCTATCCAGCAGATCGGCCAGGCCCGCAACTGTTTTTTTTCAGGAAACGTAAAATTCTTTATTTGACATCCGTCGAATGCCCGAAAGCTCTCCGCGGCTCTACAGCGACGAGACCAATTCCAGCATTCGCCGGCGCATTTTTGCGTCGGGAAGCCGGCCTAACCCCGCGGCCATGTTATCTTCCATGTGCTGCGGTTTGCTCGTTGCAGGTATCACGCAAGTGACCGCGGGATGGGCCACAATCCATTTCAGAAAGAACTGGGCCCACGATCTGCAATCGATCTCCGCAGCCCAAGGCGGCAGTGGCTTGGCGGCGACCCGCCCAAACAAACCGCTGCCGCCGCCGCCAAACGGACGATTAATAATGACTGCCATGCGAAGCTCCTGGGCCAGCGGCAGGATACGTTGTGCTGCTTGGGGCTCCATGACCGAGTAATTGATCTGGACAAAATCGGGTTTCCAACTGCGCATGGCCCTTTCTACTTCGTAAAAGCCGCGCGCCTGTGAATGGGTGATGCCTGTGTAGCGAATGCGGCCATCCGTTTTCCACTCGCGAAGTGAAGACATTTGCGTTTCCACATCTGACAGATTGTGGACCTGCATGAGGTCAACCTTCCGACAGCGAACCATGGAACGCTGCATCATCGCGAGCCCGGCTTCTTTGCCTTTTGTCCAGACCTTGGTGGCGATAAAGAGCGAATCGAGCAAACGCAATTGGGCGGCCAGCTCGCCCACTACTCCCTCGGCGCGGCCGTACATTGGGGAGGAATCAATCACGCGCCCGCCGTGCTTGACCAGCAGCGCCAGCACTTCTCCCAGTTGCGTTCTGTTCTCTGGCGTAAGATCGACGTCAAACACGCTCCATGTTCCCAGGCCGATCACCGGCAACTTTTCGCCGGAGGACGGAATCGAGCGCATTAGCATCATCGATGATTGGCTCGCGCCTCGGGCACCGATTGGCAAGAGTAATCCGGCGGTTGTTCCGCCGATCAGTTTCACAGCTTCGCGTCTCTTCATTTTCGATTAGAGATTCCTCGACTTCGCTCGGAATGACAAGAAAGGTTAGCGGGCAATTGAAAAGGACGCGCCGCCAATTTATCAAACTCTCCGCGGTCACTGGCGGCGCGCTTGCCTTCGGAACGAGATCGGCCACGCTGTTCGCAGAGAAATCCGTGAAACCTCTTCGCATTCTCATTCTTGGCGGCACTGGCTTCACTGGACCATACCAGGTTCGGTACGCGCTTATTCGCGGACACAAGGTCACGACGTTCAACCGCGGGAAGACGCATCCAGGCGAATTGCCGAATGAAGTCGAACAATTGATTGGCGATCGAAACGGCCAGTTGGACGCGCTGAAAAATCGACAATGGGACGTCGCCATCGACAACCCGACGACGCTTCCGGCGTGGGTGCGGGACGCGGCGCAGATTCTCAAAGGCAACGTCGAGCGATACATCTTCATCTCGACGATTTCCGTTTATGGCGAAGTAAAGACCGGTCCGGACGAGACCGCGCCCACAGAAAAATACGAAAGCGCCGATCCGTACAAGGAAACGCTCGAGGCGATGAAGGCGGGCGGTTACAAAACCTACGGTCCGCTCAAAGCGCTCTCCGAAAGAGAAGCCGAGAAATGGTTTCCCGGAAAAACGCTGATCATCCGCCCGGGGCTCATCGTCGGTCCGCGCGACGAGACCGATCGCTTCACGTATTGGCCGGTGCGGATCTATCGCGGCGGCGAAGTTCTTGCGCCGGGTTCGCCTAACGACCCAGTGCAATTCATCGATGCCCGTGATCTCGCCGAATGGACGATCCGCATGGTCGAGAACCGCGAGACCGGAATCTACAACGCAACTGGCCCGGCGAAGCCACTTGGCATCGGCGGGTTGCTTGATGAAACCAAAGCCGCACTGAACTCAAACGCCATATTCACATGGGTGACAGAAGATTTTCTCACGCGGCAAAAAGTGCAGCCGTGGTCCGACATGCCGGTCTGGACTGGAAAAGAGAGCGGGCTCGCTCGCGCAAAAATCGACCGCGGGCTGAGCAAAGGGCTGACATTCCGGCCGCTCGCAGAAACTGCGCGCGACACGCTGGTGTGGCTCAAATCACAGCCGCAAGATCGCCAAGCGAAATTGCGCGCCGGTCTCACGAGCGAGCGCGAGGCGGAAGTTCTTGCCGTATGGAAAAAACAAAATGCGCAGTCATCGTGAGCGTAGCGAACGACCTCTCCTACTCGTGTGACGTGTTCCGCATTTGTGAGGTCCCTCGCATGCGCTCGGGATGACATTGCTTATTGATGAAACGCATCTTCTCCAAAACCGTTGACGTAAAGCCGGAGGAGATCCGCGCGCTCTGGCGTGCGTTCGTTTTCAACTTTGTCGTTCTCGGCGGTTATTACGTCATCCGGCCAATCCGCGATGAGATCGGCGCCGACCGCGGCGTTGAAAATTTGCCGTGGATGTACACCGGCACGCTGATCGGCATGCTGATCGCGAACGCGCTCTATGCCGCCGTTGTCGCGCGCATGTCGCGGCGGAGGTTTATTCCGATCGCGTATCGTTTCGCCATCGCGAATCTTTTTCTTTTCTTCCTCCTCATGCGCTCGATGCCAGCCGCGCAGGAACGCGCGGTTCTTGCGCCCATATTTTTCATCTGGGTCAGCGTCTTCAATCTTTTCGCCACAACAATGTTTTGGTCGTTCATGGCTGACGTTTTCACACCAGAGCAAGGCAAACGGCTTTTCGGATTTATTGCTGTCGGCGGATCGATTGGCGGAATCGTTGGTGGTTTTGTCACGAGTTCGCTCGCCGGAAAGCTGAGCACCGGACTCTTCCTTCTCATCACAGCAGTCATGCTGGAGATTGCCGCGCAATGTGTGCGCCGATTTCCTGCTGATTTTCGGACGCACGACGAGCAAAGTGAGCAACCAATCGGCGGCAAATTATGGGAAGGCGCGACGCACATTGCTCGATCTCCCTACTTACTTGGTCTGGCCGTGTTTCTCATGATCTACACGCTGACGAACACGTGGGCGTATTTTCAGCAAGCCGACCTTACCCAACATCAGCTGCAGGACCGTGCCGCGCGCACGTCCTTCCTGGCGAACATCGATATCGCGGTGAACACGATCACGGTGCTGATTCAGATTTTCCTGACCGGCCGGCTAATGAAATGGTTTGGCGTTGGGATCACGCTGGTGCTCATGCCGCTTTTGAGCGCGGTTGGATTTGCCGCGATCGGTTTCGCGCCGATTCTCACCGTCCTTGCCACGTTCCAGATTTTGCGACGAGCGGCAGGCTTCGCGCTGCTTCGACCAGCGCGCGAAGTTCTCTTCACGGTCTTGCGGCGAGAGGACAAATACAAAGCTAAGAGTCTGATCGACACATTCGGCTACCGCTTTGGCGACCAAATCGGAGCCTGGTCCTATCCGTTAATGCGCTGGTTTGGCTTGGGACTGGCCGGCATTTCCTGGGTGGCGGTTCCGATTGGAGCAATCTGGTGCGTCCTTAGCATCTGGCTCGGACGCAAACAGCGCCAGCTCGCTGAAGCAAAACACGACCAGACCGCGCCGTTGACCGGCGCTGCGGCTCCTGAAGCGGCGTGAGTCGCGTAGTCGAACCCGTTGTCAGCCCAAAACAGATTGCGCGCGTCCAAATCTGGCGCGAATCGTAACTCGAACAAACCTAAAGGAGGCAAAACAATGGCAACACGAACTGGAGCGGCTATCTGGGAAGGCACGCTGAAGGAAGGCAAAGGAACCATAAAACTCGGCAGCGGCGCATTCGAAGGGCAGTATTCGTTTTCATCGCGCTTCGAGAGCGGCAAAGGCACAAATCCGGAAGAATTGATCGGCGCCGCAGAGGCCGGCTGCTTCTCGATGGCGCTGGCGTTCAATCTCGAAAAGGCAGGTCATCCCGCCAAACGCGTCAGTACCATGGCGACGGTGAAACTGGAGCCTGGCGATGGCGGATTCAAAATCACTTCCATCGATTTGAAAACGGAAGCCGATGTTCCCGGAATGGACGAAGCAAAATTTCGTGAGCAAGCCGAGCTAACAAAAAAGACTTGTCCAGTCTCCGTCGCTCTCGCCGGCACGCAGATCAATCTCGAAGCGAAATTGGTTTAGCGGCAGCCGTGTCGCCTGCAAAGTAGAAGCCCACGCAGCCGACACGGCTGCCACCACTGATACGTGGTGATTTCGCCAACTCGCGGACTCCCTACTCCAGCACGAAATGAATTCCGTGCTCAGCGCCGATCTGCACGATTCGCGCCATATCCGGCCCGCCGGCTTTAGCGAATTCCTCGGCGCAGCGCGCGAAGAATTTCTCGAACCCTGACGGCGTGGTGCTAATCAGCATGCGAGACGGCTGGTCCCCAACATTCTTGAACGTATGCACGACGCCGCGCGGCATGAAAGCGGCGCCACCCGGAGCGACTTCATGCCATTCGCCACCCGAAAGGAATGCAACTCGTCCTTCAAGGACGTGAAATGCTTCATCCTCATTCACGTGATGATGCGGCGGCGGCCCGCCACCGGGCGGAGTGATCTGCGTCCACATCGTGAGTTTTCCGCCAGTCTGTTCGCCGTCCAAGAGAATCGTCACCTCCTCACCGAACGCGTGCAACACGCGCGCGTCATTCCGCCTGACTATGGCGCCCGATTTATCGCTCACTTGCCCAGCTCGTAGAGATATTCGACGAACGACATCACCGCGCCGTCGAGCCCCTGGATTTTCGAGTTGGCCGATTCGATGACGTAATATTCATCCGGCGCGTGCGCCCCGCTGCCGTGACCGAGTCCGAAATGGCCGGCAGGAAGTTTGACCGGTTCGCCCGTGAAGACGTAGCCGGGATATGAACCGGCGTTGCGCGGCCAGAGCAACGGATCGATTCCGGATTTTTTGTAGGTCGCGGCCTGCGCTTTGATCAGCGCGGAATCAGCCGACGTGCTCGTGGGATCGTAACCACCGGTCATATTCACTTC
>WNGL01009228.1_pt1 | contig 11454 bp, 10 predicted proteins | sample 5400591 | NCBI WGS metagenome assembly WNGL01 (sample SAMN13153377, study PRJNA577476) | soil metagenome | isolation source: 80 cm soil or saprolite under Garry oak tree replicate 1 | place: USA:California | collected 2016-06-15
GACCTGGTGGCCGAGCAGATCGCGGTCGCGGAGGGGCGCCGGCTCGGGCTGTCCCAGGCCAGCGTGCGGCTGGACGGCCACGCGATCGAGTGCCGGATCAACGCCGAGGACCCCGCGGCCGGGTTCCGGCCAAGTCCCGGACGCGTGACCAGCGCGGTCTTCCCGGCCGGGCCTGGCATCCGGGTCGACACGCACATCCAGGCGGGTTCGGCGGTGCCGCCGCAGTACGACAGCCTGCTGGCCAAGCTGGTGGTGAGCGGGGCGAACCGGGCCGACGCCCTGGACCGGCTGCGCGGCGCGCTGGCCCGGTGCGAGATCGGCGGGGTGGCGACCACCCTGCCGCTGCACGTCGCGCTGGCCGCCGACGACGAGTTCGCCGCCGGAGGCGTCGGCACGGGATATCTCGCACGGTGGCTGGAGCTCGAAACCCGGCCCGTTCGGGATAAAAATGGCTGAGATCCAGCTCGTCGACGTCTCGCTGCGGGACGGCAACCAGAGCCTGTGGGGGGCCACCGGGCTGCGCACCGACCACATCCTGCAGATCGCCCCGGTGCTCAACCGGGTCGGGTTCCGGGCGCTCGACTTCATGTCGAGCACGGCCATGGGGGTCGCGGTGCGGACGCACCGGGAAGACCCGTGGGAGCGGATCCGGCTGACCCGCGCCGCGATGCCGGACACGCCGCTGCAGCTGATCGGCACCGGGTTCCGGTTCATCTCCTGGGAGCGGGCCCACCCGGAGGTGATGCAGCTCGTCTACGAACGGCTGGTCGCGGCGGGGATATCGCGGTTCGTGCTGCTCGACCCGATGCACGACATGGACGCGGTGCGGCGCAGCGCGCGGATGGTCAAGCGGGCCGGCGGGACCGAGACCATCCTGGCCCTGACCTACACGATCTCGGCGGTGCACGACGACGATTTCTACGCCGGGATCGCCGCGGCTGCGGCCGAGTCGCCGTACATCGACCGCGCCTACATCAAGGACCCGGCCGGCCTGCTGACGCCGGAGCGGGCCCGGACGCTGATCCCGGCGGTGCGGGCGCGGCTCGGCGGCAAGCCGCTGGAGCTGCACGCGCACGGCACGATCGGGCTGTCGCCGCTGGTCTACCTGGTCGCCCCGGACCTGGGCGTTTCCGTGCTCCAGACGGGTTGCGGCGCGCTGGCCGACGGGTCCTCGCTGCCCGACGCGCAGCGGGTGGTGGCGAACCTGCGCGCGCTCGGGCACACCGTAGACGTGGACGACCGGCTGCTGGCCACCGCGGCGCGGTACTTTGACCGGCTGGCCGCGGCCGAGGGGCTGCCGTCGGGCCGCCCGCAGCCGTACGACGAGGCGTTCACCCGGCACCAGCTGGCCGGCGGGGTGCTGACCACGCTGCGGCGGCAGCTGGCCGAACTGGGTCTTGAGGGCCGGTTCGACGCGGTGATCGAGGAGGTGAGCCGGGTCAGGGCCGAACTCGGCTACCCGATCATGGTCACTCCGTTCCCGCAGATGGTGATGGGGCAGGCCTTGTCGAATGTGCTGGGTTCTGAGCGGTATGCGGTCGTCCCTGACCAGGTGATCAGGTACGTGCTGGGCAGCTTCGGCAAGCCGACGGCGCCGGTCGAGCCGGAGGTGCTCGACCGGATCCTGGACCGGCCGCGGGCCAGGGAGCTGGCCGCCGAGCCGCCGCCGCTGTCAGTGGCCGAACTGCGCCAGCGGCTGCCGCGCGGGATCGGGGACGAGGAACTGCTGCTGCGGTTCGGCATGCCCGCGGGGGAAGTGGACGCGATGCTGGCCGCCGCCCCGGCGGCGCGGCACTACACCCCGGAGGTGCAGCCGGTGCTGCGGCTGCTGCGCGAGCTCGGCTCGCGGCCGCCGGCGGCCCGGCTGGTGGTGGACAAGCCGGGGTTCCGGCTCTCCCTGCGGGGGTCTGCGGGGTCGTCCCGTGGTTAGCGTGGTGGTGCGGGACCGGCTGACGACGGCGCGCGGGTTCGTGTTCGACATGGACGGCACGCTGGTGCTCGGCGACCGGACCAGTAACGGGCTGCGGCCGCTGCCCGGCGCGCTGGAGATCACGCGGTGGGCCGCGCGGCGCGGGCGGCCGTACGTGGTATTCACCAACGGGACCAACCGGACGCCCGCGGCCTACGCGCGGCTCATGCGGGAACTCGGGTTCTCGCTGCCGGACGAGGCGATGCTGACGCCGGCCAGCAGCGCGGTCCGGGTCCTGCTCCGGGCTGGCCACCAGCGGGTCATGCTGCTGGGCGGGCCGGCGCTGGCCGAGCCGCTGCGAGAGGCGGGGCTTGACGTTGTGGCTCCCGTGGCTGGCGTGTCGGCTGATGCGGTGCTGGCCGGCTGGTTCCCCGAGTTCACCATGCCCGCGCTGGAGGCGGCGTGCCAGGCCGTCTGGGACGGGGCCGAGCTGTACAGCTGCTCGCAGACGCCGTTCTTCGCGGTGGCCGGAGGCCGGGCATTGGGCACCTCCCGGGCGATCTCGGCGATGATCCGGTCGCTCACCGGCTGCGGTCTGCAGGTGGTGGGCAAGCCGTCGCTTGACGCCCTGCGCACCGCGGCCGACCGGCTCGGGTTTCCCGTCCCGCAGCTGGCCGTGGTCGGCGACGACCCCAACCTCGAGGTGCCGATGGCACTCCGCGGCCGCGCGCTGGCCATCGCCGTCGGCACCGGCCTGGGTGGTTCGGTCTCCTATGACGGGCTGCCCCTGTCGCGCCGCCCCCACCTGCAGGTGCGGGGCGTGGACGAGCTGCTGGAGATGCTGGCCGGCTGGTGCTGACCCTTCTGGCTGATTTCAGCACCAGCCGGCCCGGCCGGGGGCTAGCTCCCCTGGTTCGTCATCTTGACGGACCGGTTGATAACGGGCCCGTTAATCCTGGTCAGCGCGGCTGGTGCGGGCGTTTTGGCCAGCGCGGGGGCCAGCGCTGGAGCCAGCGCGGGGGTTACCGGCGTTACCGGGCTCTGGCCGTTATTGAGGATCGTCACGACATCATCCGCGATCTTGTCGAGCCTGTTTTGCAGCGCATTGCCCTTAAGGCTAGTGAACCGCAGGATCATCAATCTAAACCGCACGGCATTGAGGGACTGGATCTGCCATGGGGCGAGCTTCCGGTTACTGGCGTAGACAATCTGGTACGCCCCGGCGAACGTTGAACACCTGACGCAATTCGAGCTCACCGCGTTGGCCTGGTTAGTCGCGTTGAGGTTGGCCAGGTTCTGCGCCGATGTCACGACCACCTGGAAGGCGATCCCGTCGGCGGCGCAGCGGCGGCACGTGGTCGCCGTCGCCGTCGCGTTGTTGGTGACGTTGAGCGTCGCTGCCGAGGAGACCTGCTTGAACTGGTACTTCAGCACCCAGTCGGTGTGGCCGTTCCGCTGCGACGACGCGTTGGCCTGGTTGGCGATGGTCTGCGTGAGGGGGGCGGCAGGCGAGGCGGCGGGGGTGGCCGCCGACGCGACGCCCGGGACGGCCAGGGTGGCGAGCGCCGTCAGCGCCGTCAGCCCGGTCAGCCCCTTCAGCCCTTTCAGCCTTTTCAGCGCCGCCGGGCCCGGACGGGGGCGAAACGTTAAAGCATTAATCCTGGGTCGCATTTTCATCCTTTCATTTACTGGCTCGCGCGAACATATCACACATGATGAGACCTCAGTTACTTGTTCTGGTGATTTCCTGATCTTTCGTTAATTCGGCCATACCGGCTTTATGCGACAAGCCGGAAAGCGTGCGCGCGTACTAATTGGCCGGGATTTGCGTGTATGCCTGGAATTCATGGTGCGCTGCTCCGGTGGACGGCGGACCCGCGGACAGTGATGCCGTAAACCTCCGCCTGGAACCGGTCCGGGCCGGCCGGCGGCAGCCTGGTGAACCAGATCAGCAGGTAGCGCCCCCGGGCCGGGCTTGATGTCCGGAAGGTGTGCGTGCCGCCCACGCCGTCGGCGGTGGCGACGGTGGTGAAGGTCCCCAGGGCGGGGGCGGCGAGGGTGCCACTCCCGCCGGTGGTGCCACTCCCGCCGATCTCGACGGCTACGTCGGCACCGGGTTCGGCGCCGAAGGTGACCGTGACCGACCTGAGCCTGACGCGCCTGCCCATGTCCAGGATCAGCCCGCTGCCCGGCTTCAGCCCGCCGAACACCGGGTTGCCGAGGTAGTACTGGCTCCGCCAGGCGGTCGCCGGGTTCCCGTCGATGGCGTATCCGGCCAGGGCGTCGTTCTCGTCGTTCGGGTCACCCTGGGTGTCGAGCGGGTCGAACCCGTGCGCGCTGACTGGCCTGAGCTTGACCGCCCGGTGAGCCTGGCGGGCCGGGTGAGACTGACGGGCCTGGCGGGCCGTGGGCGTGGGGTGGGGGCGGGCCGGGGCGGCGGGAGGGCGCTGGGCGGTGACGTCACCGACCGCGGACGGGCGCGGGGTGACGGTGCGGGCGGCCGGCAGCAGATGCCAGTGCGCCGCCAGCAGCGCGGCCACCAGCAGGGTCGCGGCGGCGGAGGGCAGCCACAGAACCGGACGCCGGCGGTTGACGGCGACGACGGAGCGGACCAGCCGCCGCCCGGTGATCAGCAGAATGCAGGACAGGCCCGCGATCGGCAGGACGAGCAGGACCATCGAGAACACGCTCAGCAGGGCGGCCGGGATGTCGGCCCGCCTGAGCTGCTCCGCGAGGGCACCGGCCTGGTCGGCGAGGGACAAGGCGAACGTCCTGGCCAGGCTGGGCGCGTTGAGGATCGTGAGGCCCAGTTCCACGATAATCAGCGGCACCATGACCAGCACCCACGCGGTCAGGGTCACCCGCGCCCCGCGCTTGAGGCCCTGGACCCGGGGATCGGCCGGGCGGCCCGGGATCAGGCTGCGCAGCACGGGCCCGATGCGCCGGAACAGGTCGGGCACGCCGATCAGGTCGGCCAGGATGAAGTATCCGTCGAACCGCAGCGACGGCAGCAGTTGCTGCACCATCTCCACGTGGACCAGCAGAACCGCCGCGAGCAGCGGCTGGTAGCCGGTCGCCAGGTAGACCGCTGCGAGCCCGGCCGAGAAGATCGCGTTGAAGTAGACGCCACCCAAGTCGGTCCGGATGCGGCCGGCCCGGCCCAGCCGGTAGGCGTCGGTTACGTTGGTGAAGAAGGCAGGCCACACCACGTAGACGCCCATGCCGATGACCCCCGGCCGGGCCCCGCCGTAGCGGCAGGCGGCGGCGTGGCCGCACTCGTGGAACAGCGTGGACAGCAGGGTCAGGCCGAGGACCAGGAGCAACAGCACCGGGTGGATCACCACGTACCCGAGCGCGGTATTGAGCTGCCCGGCGCGTACCAGCCAGACGTCGGAGACGATCAGGCCGCCGAGGGCCGCCACCACCACGGCGGGGGTGAACAGCGGCCGGAACAGACGGGCGAAGAACTGCACGCCGCCCTCGGGAATCAGGGTGCAGCGGAATCTCAGCGTCAGGACGCCCTGGTCCCAGCCGGGATTGGCGGGCCCTGGAGCGCCGTCGGCACGGGCCAGCAGGCCGAGTGGGGCGAGCTTGTGGTCCAGCAGGTACTCGACGTTGCCGGTGCTCACCGTCCGGCCGAATTCGGCGCTGACGCGCGCGGCGATCTCGCTGACCGCACGCTGGCCGTCGATCCCGCCCAGCACCAGGTGCAGCAGCCGGGACACCTGCACAACCCGGCCTTCCGGATCGCGTACCAGGAACGTGGCATCGGTCAGGCCCGAGCCCTGGTACTCGCCGAGCGGCTCCACCCCGGCGAGCAGCCGCGGTACCGGGGCCCGCACCGCGGGCAGGTCGGGACGGGTGGCGTCGAGACGAGCGGCGTCGCCGATGGCCGCCCTGACGCCACGGCTGAATGGCATCACCTGCTGCCTCCTCGTGCGCCCCGGTCATGCCGCTCCCGGCGGGGACCTGGAGGCGGCCCCCGCCGGGAGGCGATGTCAGACGGTCAGAATGCGCAGGCTCAGCCAGACACGAAGACGCCCTGGTTGGCCGTTGAGGTGGCCGAGCTGAAGGCACCGTTCGAAACGGCGCTCGAAGCGTTGGTCGCGGTCACGGTGGTGGTGTGGCTGACCTGGGTGATGCGGTTATGCGAGCCGAAGACGAAGTAGGCGGACAGCGCCTCGCGCTCCGGCAGGACCTCGCCGGTCTGGGCCTCCAGCTCGTGCATACTAAGTTCAGACATAATGCTCCCCTTCTTCTTTCTCTTAGATTTCCGATACCCACGACTTGCGGGCACCGGGGGGTTTGCACGCGCTGACCTGGGGTCAGGCGCGCACGTGCCGAATCAAGCGGGAAATCTCGCATGACCCGATGGTCGATGCGTGAGGAAGCGGGGTGTCGTGAGCATCTCCCGAGTTGACAACAGTGCATTCAGCTCAAGACCTGGCTCGCATTTACGGAGCGCCTGAATCACAGGCATCCGGAACCCCTCCCTCGGCAGGTCATCGTCGAAAGACCGTTAGGAACTCTGTGTCACGGGTATGAGATTAATTGCCGCAAGACCTCGTGGGCAATCCCTCATTTTGCCGAGATTTCCGCTCTCCTCATTCTACGTAGAATAAATTAGGCATACGTCTAGCGAATTCGGCGAATTTCACGTGAATGACTAAAAGGGACCATCCGGTTGCTTTCCCGGAGGGTGTCCTGGTTGCTCGACTGGCTGCTGGCCTGGTTGCCGGCCCGGCCGGAACCTGGCCAGCGCGACCGCCTCCAGGGTGGAGTGCACGCCGAGCTTGCCCCGCAGGTTGTGCAGGTGCGTATTGATGGTCTTCACCGACATGTGCAGCCGCTTGGCCACCTCGCGGAGGCCTGCGCCCTCGGTCAGGTGCGCCAGCACCTCGCGCTCGCGCGGGGTGAGCGCGGCCAGCAGCGGATGTTCGCCCTCCGGCTCAGCCTGTCCCGGAGGGCCGCCCCGGCTGGCCAGGGCGGCGGCCTCGAGCCTGCTGTGCGCGCCGAGCTTGCCAAGGACGTTCTTGACGTAGGTACGCAGCGTCTCGGTCGTGACGCTCATCTCGCGGGCCATCGTCTTGGTGCTCTGGCCTGCGGCTATCCGGCGCAGTACTTCGGTTTCCCTCGGGGTCAGGGCGGACAGGCGGTCCTCGCCGGGCGGTTCCGGCGGGGACGTCACCCGGCCCGCCGCGATCGCGTCCAGCGCGATGGCAATCTTGTCAAGTTCCTGGTCCTTGCCGAAGAAGCCGGCGACGCCGATCTGCGCGGCAGCTAACGGAGCCAACTGGCCGCCAGGGCCGGAGACCACCAGCACGGCGGTGTCCGGGTACTGGTCCCTGATCGCCCGGGCCGCGCCGAGGCCTTCTCCTCCCTCGTGAAAGCGGAAATCAAGCAGGCAGGCGTCGGGCTGGTGCCTGGCCACGGCGGCGACGCCCTCGTCGGCGGTCGTCGCGATCGCCAGGGCCTGGTGGCCGCGAGCCTCCAGCGCGACCGCAAGCGCTTCACAGAAGATGCGATTATCGTCACACAAAACCAGCCGCATGGGGTTGCTCCTTTGCCCGCTCAGACGACCCTCGCCGTACCGAGTTGGCTGTTCGCACGATGAGTTCGGCCGCCTGGAGAAAAAGGTCGCAGAACAGACGACAAGGAACACCCGCCCCATAACCCCGCCCAGTAGCCCAGCAAAATGGTAGATGACGGGGAATGCCTATGTGCACGATTGCCGAACTACCTGCGCCTTTGCGCGCCAGGCATTAACGATTTATTCGGAGCGAGCCCGCTCATACACCAGGTAACGGGCATATGAGGCAAATGGCGGAATCAGCGGTTATACCCGGGCCGGGCGCGGCCGCTGGGCTTCACTGCGCTCATACGGCGTGGACGGACGCACTGGAACCGGGCTTTCACTGCGCTAGAACGCGCTGGATCCGGGGTCTCATGGCGTTCGGCTGGCCCGGTGCATGGGAGTCGAGCCGGCGGGAGATACGGCTATCCGGCAGCGGGCTCTGGGCGGCAGGATGTCTTTATGGTGCCGTTCGGCGGGAAGGGCAGGTGCAGATGGCGGTCTTTGTCTTGGTGCACGGCGCGTGGGGCGGTGCGCATGGCTTCCGCAAGGTGCGCGGCCCGCTCGCCGATGCCGGTCACGAGGTCTTCACGCCCAGCCTGACCGGCATCGGCGAGCGGGCGCACCTGACCAGCCCGCAGGTGGACTTGACCACTCACATCGCCGACGTGGTCAACGCTGTCTGGTACGAGGACCTCAGCGACATCGTGCTGCTCGGCTACTCCTACGGAGGGGTTGTGGTCACCGGGGCGCTCGAGCACATCGGCGACCGGGTTCGGCACCTAGTCTACCTGGACGCCTTCGTGCCCGGCGACGGTGACACGGTGGCCGGCCTGGGCGGCGCGGCGGCCGAAAGCGGCCTGGCGGCCCTGGGCCGTGACTGGCTGGTGCCGCCGCTTCCCCGCGAGTACGACGATCCGGCCGAGGCGGTGTGGGCCGGACCGCGGCGCACGCCACACCCGGCCGGCTGTTTCACCGAGCCGGTCCGGCTGGCGCGCCCACTGGAGGACTACCCGTTCACCCGCACCTACATCAAGGCGACCGGCGAGCCGCGGCCCGATGACGGCGGGCCGTTCTGGGCCGCGGCGGACCGGGCCCTGGCCTCGCCGGCCTGGCGCTACCGGGAGATCGTCACCAACCACATGATCGCCAGCAACCGGCCCGATGACCTCGTCCGGTTGCTGCTCGAGCTGACCTGAGCCTTCGAGCCCTCACCCGCAGGCCGGCCGCCTCCACATGATCTTCACCGGGCCTGCAAGCGGTTTGCGCGGCCATGGCGTGATCTGGGGCCAACCCAGAGGAGGACGCGATGAGCGACCAGATCCAGCCGTGGCCAGTGGTACAGCAGGGCAGCCAGGGGCATCCCGTCCCGGCCCTCCAGTACCTGCTGCGGGACCGCGGCCACCACGTGACCGTGGACGGGATCTTCGGGCCGAAGACCGAGGCGGCGGTGGAGCAGTTCCAGATCGCGGACCAGTTGCACGTCGACGGGATCGTCGGGCCGCAGACCTGGGGCGCCCTGGTCATCGTGCTGGCCCGTGGCAGCACCGGCGACGCGGTACGCGCTCTCCAGGAGGAGTTCCGGTTCCGCGACCAGTCCGGCGGCCCGGGCCGCGGCCTCGCGGTCGACGGGATCTTCGGGCCCAAGACCGCGACCGCGGTGCGCAGCTTCCAGCAGGCGCTCGGAATCACCGTCGACGGGATCGTCGGCCCGCTGACCTGGCGGGCGCTGGTCAGCGGCATGCTCTCGTCCTGATCCGCCCCGGGCGGCGCATCTGGGCTCGCTGGGCCGCGGGGGCGCGGAGCGGGCCCGGGGCGAAGGCGGCCGCGCCCGGGGCGAAGGCGGCCGCGCCGGGGGGCGAGGGCGGCTGCGCCCGGGTGAGGATGACCATACCGGAGCTAAGAGGGCTGCGCGGGGCGGGAACCACGCCCGTTCGGCCTTAATGACCTGCTCGGACCTGTACCGATTCCTGTCGACAGTTAACCAGGTTGACGTGAAGCATGTTACTGAAGTGACAAAAGAGGCCCATGGTGCATGATGCGGGCAGTTTAGCAGCCTGCGGCCGATTTAGTCCATTTTGAGCAATTAACGCCCAAGTGGCCGTTAAGCTGCCCGGATGTTAGGCGCTCCGAAGGCACCATGCACCTTGTGGTGCCTTCCGGGTGAGCGCGTACTACTCGGGAAGGAACCCTTTGGGCTGCCACAGGAAAGCATCACGCAACCGACTGAAGCACCTCGTTATACCCGCGGCCGCCATGCCCGCCCTGGCCGGCATGGCGGCCGCCGTCTGCCTCGCGCCGCAGGCGCAGGCCGACCCAGCGCCAGCTCACGCGGCGGCGCAGCCCGCCGCGGCCACGCGGACCGGCACGATGTCGGACGCGCTCAGCCAGGCCGGCCTATCCCCGGCCGAATTGTTCGCCGCGGTGCGGCAGACCAGCGGGAACACGTCCCGGCCCGCCCGCTACACCGTCCGGTCGGGTGACTCGCTCTCGGCGATCGCCGGGAAGGTCTACCACAAGCAGAACGCGTGGACCGTTCTGTACTGGGCCAACCGCGGCACGATCCACTGGGCGAACATGATCAGCGAGGGGCAGGTGCTGAAGGTCCCGGCTCTGCCCGCCAAGATCCCGGCGGCGCCCTCTCAGCTCGGCCCGGCACCGGCACCGGCCCCGGCGGCCGCGCCAGCCGCCGCGTCCACGTCCGCGCCCGCCCAGGCCACGGCCTCGGGCAGCTACTCGGGCGCCAGCGGCTCGTACGCCGCCTGCGTGATCGCCCGCGAGTCCGGCGGCAACTCGCAGGTCATGAACGGGAGCGGGCACTACGGCCTGTACCAGTTCAGCGCGTCGACCTGGCAGGCGTACGGCGGTTCGGCCAGCGACTTCGGGCACGCCAGCGTGTCCGAACAGAACCGGGTGTTCAACAACGCGATGGCGCGGGGCGGCCAGTCCAACTGGTCCCCCTACGACGGCTGCTAACCGGCTGAACGGCCGGGCCCCGCGGTGGCGGCACCCGCGGGGCCCGGCCCGGGCCGGGACGTATCGTTGAGCGATACTAATCTGGCTGGACGAGCCGAGGATTCCCGCGGGGCGCGCTGCCCCGGCGCTAGGCGCCCGCGGCGGCGTCGTGCTTGGCCACCAGCTCGTCCAGGACGGCGGCGAGCTCGCGCAGGCGATCCAGGTGAGCCCGGGTCAGCTTGAGCAGGACCCGGTCGCCGTCGCGGGTCAGCCGGACCCGGACTACCCGGCCGTCTTCCCCGTCCGGCGTCCGCTCCACCAGCCCGGCGGCTTCGGCCCGGTCGACGAGCTCGACCGTGCTGTGCGGCCGCAGCATCAGGTAGCCGGCCAGGTCGCCCATGGTCGGAGGCTGGTTCTCGTGGTGCCCCTTGATGGCCACCAGGAGCTGGTGCTGGACGTGGGTCAGGCCCTCAGCCTGAGCCTGATCCTCGCTCCAGCGATGGAAGCGCCGCAGGGTGACCCGGAACTCGAGCAGCCGCTCGAAGTCCTGTCGGGTAAGCCGGGGCATCGTCACCTTCCGAATGTGCATGCAGTTTCCCGCCCGAGATTACCCGGCCGTTCCGCCGTCCGCGGGAACCGGCGCGGTGAGCTCGAGCTGGATGCCGTCCGGGTCCTCGAACGAGAGCACGTCGATGCCGAACGAGGGCAACCGGGTGATCTCGCCGTGCGTCACGCCACGCTCGTCGAACAACCGGACCGCCTGCTCCAGGTCGCCGCGGGCAGGCACGCCGAAGCTGAGGTGATCCAGGCCCGCCCGGTCCGGGTGGAAGCGGTCGGCCGCGGGGGCCATCGGCCGCAGCCCCATGATCAGGTTGCCGCGCGCCATCACCACGCCGCCGAACAGGAGCTTGAACACCTCGTCCGCGCCCGGGTCGCCGGGCGGCGGCGACTCCACGACGACCTGGAAGCCCAGCAGGCCGGTGTAGAACTCGCGGCTACGCTGCACGTCGGTCACTGT
>WNGL01024476.1_pt1 | contig 11454 bp, 14 predicted proteins | sample 5400591 | NCBI WGS metagenome assembly WNGL01 (sample SAMN13153377, study PRJNA577476) | soil metagenome | isolation source: 80 cm soil or saprolite under Garry oak tree replicate 1 | place: USA:California | collected 2016-06-15
ACACTGGAGTTCATTCGGTCAAGCGGCGCACACCCGTGGCAAAGAGAACCAGGAAGCGATCGTCGGTTTCCGGTAGGCCATGATATGGTGGGCGCACAAGGACTCGAACCTTGGACCCGCTGATTAAGAGTCAGCTGCTCTACCAACTGAGCTATGCGCCCGGACCCGGGAATCCAGCGAAAATCGCGCGCCGGCGTCGTGTAGCAAAGCGCTGCCCGGCTGTCCAGGGAACCCACGGATCCGCGCAATGTAAGGCGGCGCACCGGAATCGCTAGGGCGAGCTGGCGCAATCGCCTGGTACTCGAGGCAAAGCCGCCGGGCAGCTTGCATTTTCGGCGATGGGTCCCGGTTCAGCGGCGCAGCATTGCGTGCTGCGCCGCGCCCGGGACAAGACGCAGTGGTTCGCCGGCCCGTCAGTCGCGCTCGAACCCGCGATGCTCGCGCCAATGCATGGCCATGCGGTGGCCGTGCATCGAGCGCACCAGGAACAGGAGCCGGTGCTTCTGATCCTCGTTGAGGCTCTGGTAGAGCGGATCGGTCGCGTCGGCGAGGCGCTTGAGGCCCGCCGCGGTCTGGGTCATGGCGTCGGCGCGCTCGCGCAGGCGAGCGATCGGATCGGTTGGCCCCGCGCGCCGCTCGCCGCGCCCGGCCCGCCGTTCGGTCCGGCGCTCATAGCGCTCCTTGGCGAGATCGCGGATCGCCTGCTCGACCGCCGGCCAGTTCCTCTCCTGGTCGGGCGAGAGCTTGAGCGCCGCCTTGACGGCGGCGATGCGGGCGTCGGTCAGCGCATCGATGTCCTGCTCGCTCGGGCGCCAATGCTGCCGGCCCTCGGGTCCGGCCTGCGGGGCCTGTTGCTGCGCGAAGCCGAGGGAAGAGCCGGCGATCGCCAGCGCGGTCGTTCCGGCGAGAATGGCTTTCCACATGGATGCCTCCAAGGCTGCACTCGGATGCATCCAGTAGAACCGCGCGCGAAAATCCGGACAAGTTAAAGTTTGGACAGAGATTACGAACCGGTAATCTGACGCGTCCTTTCATCCCGCATCCGCGGTTCGCTGCCGGCAGACGCCGGGATCGCGCGGCTAAGTCGCGCCGGAGAGTTCAACGCGTTCCGGCCGGTGATCGTGAGGTGCCAAGCCCTCAGACCAGGAAGGTCATCGAGACATCTCCACTCGACCCAACCCCGGACTTGGCAGGCGCGCTTCGTGGACTTCCGGATCGATAGGGTCTGCGCGTTGTCTCGAGGCCCGAGATCTCGCAGCATCTCGAGAAGTTTGCGCTGATCCTCCGACGGATGCTCCCGCAGCCTGTACCGCTTTGCGTATCCGACCATCCCTCCCCCCACTCGCCGAGAGTGCTGTACCCCGGCCGCAACACTCCGCTAAGAAAGCTAAAGATCGCATGTCCCAACATGCGAGAGAGTCACACTCGGCCGGGTCGATAGGGTAGAACGGTCCCGGTCTGCAGGGGGCAACCTGTGACCGGGACCGCCAGGTCGGGGAGTGGGCCGGCACGAACTGACTCGCTCCTCGACCGTGGCACCGTTGCTAAGCTTTGTGGCGACACGGTGCGGTGATCAGGTATTTCTATGGCGGCGGTCGATGCGGCCGTTTTTCTGTTCACCTGGTTGCAAAAACGTCACAGCCACGGCTTTCCCCACCTCTGCCGGAAAATGCCACAAAGCAGCTATTGACTCGTCCTGCCTCGATTCGGATTGCGGAATGGATAGCGCGCCAGAAACCTTGCCTATTGTCCGATGTCCGGGCTGCGAAGAGCCGATGCAGCCCAAGAGCATCGTACCAGTCACCAGGGAACTGGATGACATCAGCTACGTGTGCCCGAAGTGCGGCGCCGAGACGAAGCGCACGATGAAACGAGCATAGCGCGTGTCTGCGCGGAGCCTTCGAGTCCGCGCAGCGCGTTGCCGTCGACGCCTCTACGGCGAGCGACCTCGTGAAGCCGCCAGAGATGTCCGACGCGTTTTTGCCGTACTTTCGTGGCACTGGATGCCCGAGGGACAAAGGTCGCTCTTTGCCGGCGCAGAATGGCATCGGCCAAGAGCCATGACACTCGGGGACGGCTCCATGGATGCGAAGGTGCTGTTGCTGATCGCACTACTCGCGCCGATTCTGATGCTGGCAGCGGGCGTTTTCGCACGCCAGGAAAATGCGAAAGACGATGCACGCCCGGAGGATCCGGGAAGACGCACTCTGCGCCAGTGGGCATACAACTCTTTCACTGGGACTCCACCCGCGGGAAGGAGCCAAGGGCATGGACGAGCTTATTCGGACATTGGCCGTGCTCGGCCGGCCATTTCCGCCAGAACTCCGGGAAATTTATCTCCAGATGGAGAAAGACTGTCGTAAGCGCCGCCGGGGGCTGATGAACCTGCAACACGCAACGCGGACGCCGCCGAAGACGAGCCGTTCGAGCGGGGCTCGAGGGTCTCGAGCTAGGCCGCCAGCTGCGGCGGCAACTCATACGCACCCCGCAGATCTTCCTTGATCGGTTCCGTAAGGCTCAGCCACATCCGGGCAAACAGCAGCAGGTCGGCCCGCCGCTCCGGATCGTTGACACTCTCCGCGAGCGACAAGCATTCCCATCCCTTGGCTCGGTATCCGGCCAATTTGTATTGATCGTTCCGTTCGGCTTGTTCCGCCAGCCTGACCCACTCCTGGGCCAAATCCAGCATGGACGCGCTGGTTTGAGGGTTCGAGGTAGCCTCGGCCAATTTCAGGCAGTCCCACGCGGCACGCCTATATTTCACTGCCGTACCCATGGAGGGTTTCCCTTTCGCGCGACCCCCCCTGCCGCTTCAGAGACCCCACGAAGCCAAGTTTAGGCCGACGACCCACCTGAGAGCGCAACGACCCACAAGCTTCAGCCGTTCCTGGCCCCGGGAAATAAAAAATAAAAAATTGTATTCGGGAAAATCGGGTTGCTTCCGTCATAAACAGTGACACTGAGCCATAAGCTATGGCGGATCCGGCCACCGCCCGGCGGGCAAGCTAGCGCCTAAGCTTGGTGACGCCTTTGACGAACGTCGTCAGCCCGATGGACGCGCTTCGCCGCCCGATCGGGAAACGATTACTCGGGCAGTCCAGTGCCCATTCATTTGCAATACGATGGCACCCAGTATACTGCAGAATTGGTTCTCCTCGTTTCTCTATAATGGGTTTTCAGCGCCTCGACGACATTGGCGGTGAATGGCCCCACGCGTGCATTGTCCCAGTCGTAACCGAGCTGAATCAGCGAGTACGAACAATCGGCAATCCGTTCTTCAAAATGCGACTCCAGAGCCGGCTCGGCCCAGATCAGCGTTTGCAGATTGTTGAGATCGACTTCGAATCGCTTGCCGGCCCAATAACACAAGGCAAGATCATCACAAAGTACATGGTCCCCATGGGATCGCACGTAAGCCACATCGTCCCGTTGCGTGTTATCGGCAACGGCATCGAAGGCATACGAAGCCTCTCGAAATCCCGACTGCAATGAAAACGTGAGCGACAGCAAAGCGACGGCGAGCCAGCCGGTAGACACGACGCCGTTTCTGATTATTTCTGCTTTCTCCCTGACGAGGTCATTGATCGATGTTTGCAGCAATCCCAGCCCGATGGATATGGAAACGGCGAAATCGAAGAATACATTGATATCTACGTCAGCTCCACCGGCAAACAAGAAGCCAAGTATAAATGAAATCATCGAATATATGCAGACGAGTTTCGTGTTTGGGTTCGCGCTGAACGAAAGGAATAGAGGGATCGACAGCAAAACGTTGTAGTTGACGATTTGACCTTTGGTTATGATCCACGCGGCCGAAATCTCATATGGCCGCGGAAATAGCACGGATGAGAACAAGCTCGGACCGAACGACGCGTAGAGCACGATACAAGTGGTGACGAAACCCATCGCGGATAAACCGAGAAAATGCGCGAGCCTCGAGCGACGGTACAACATCAAGAAGACAGCGATGCTCGCGGGCGCGGCAACGACATTGGGTTTCAGCAATCCGGCGATCAGCATCAATGGGACACTGAAGTACTCGGCATTCTTGCTCCATGTTCTCTCCAACTGAGGGAGGGACAACAGAATCGCAAAGCTCATCAGACAATTGGCGGCGATCTGCGGGTCATTGACCGCGACGTAAGTCTCGTAAAAAACCCCGAAAATCGCGAGTAGCGCCGCACCGGCGAACCAGGATCCTTGTCCGCGCCCGGTGATCGCGCGTACGATCAGCGAGACGGCAACTGCATTCAGAAGTAATGCCAAGCTGGCCAGGATGCGACCGGCTTGAACGTTGTCGCCGATCAGTCTGCCCAGCGCTCCGGTCGCATAAGACCACAACGGAGGGTAGTTATTGAGAACTTGCTGGGGTCCGAATACAGGTCGGATCCGCCCCAGGCGGCGGCGGCCCAGAACGCATTCCAACCTTCGTTATTATTGAAACTGTATCGAACGGAAACCTTGCAAAGTGCAACGGCCAAGACAACGGCCGTCACGGAACAGTAGAACAGCCGCGGCAAATGCAATGCCAGGTGAAACGGCGTGGAGGGTGTGCCCACGACTCATGTCCCTTCTCGCACAGGCGGCGCATAGTCGAACGTGTCGATCATAGTACGAGGAGGTCCGGGAACCATCCTGCGCATCCCCTTCATATCGATCGCTGAATCACCCTATTATCGAAAATGGGGATTTGATATTCCACTGGCTGGCGGGACGCCTTCAACCGGAAACCGGCATTTCCGGAATTACCCGTTAACCGGGCATATCGCAGACATGGCCCAAACGACGCGAATGACCCATTCCGGAAGGCGCGGGTCAGGCCGAGTACGATTCGAACCTCGGAAGCCCCGACTAGCTATCCGTTCGCAAGTTGCCAATTTGTGCTCCGCTCCCGCCTTGCTCTAGTCACACGATGATGATCCGTTGCGTTCGATCCAGCCGGAAGGAGGGGGAGTGACGATGAGTTCCACGCTGAGCCGCACACGGAGTTCCACGCTGAGCCGCACACGATCCGAGTTCTCCACAGGTCTGTGGGGCACCGAGCCATCGGGCGACGCGACTTTTCGCCCGGCCGACCTGGACAATGACAATGACCGGTTCCCGAGCAAGCGGCCGGCGCCCGGCAAGCGAGCCTCCCGCGCTTTCTCCCGGTTCCTGATCATGTTTTGCATGGGTGTCGCTACCACCTTGGCTTGGCAGTCCTACGGTGACGCGGCCAGAGAGATGATCGCGAGCTCGTCCCCGCAGCTTGGCTGGTTGGCACCGCAGGCCGCACCTGTCGCGCAGACCGCTCCCAACATGATCGCACCGGCCGCGCCCACCGCCCCTTCTCCCGATCGGCAGCAGCTCAACGCGATGTCGCTCAGTCTCGCCGCGCTGCGGCAAAGCGTCGACCAGCTCGCCGCCGGCCAGGAGCAGATGACGCGCGACATCACCAAGCTGCGGGCGGTCGAGCAGGACATCCTTGACAAGATCACAGCGCCTCCGCCGCGGCCGGCCGCTGCCCCCGCGCGCAAGCCCGTGCCGCTGACGCCGTCGCCGCAGGCGCCGCCCGCGCGCTGACGGCCAGATCGGGTCGGCGGGGCCACCGGCGGCCACTCGAGCGCGATGCTCTATGTCGCGACCTTGCATGCGGCTCCTCTGCGATTGCGGTCGTGTATTCCAACGGATTTGCTGGAAAAGGACCTCGAAATCATTGTACCCACTACATCGGCGGTCAGCTTGGCGGCTGGTGTCTCGGGCTAAATGAGTGCCTGAGCCAATTAGGTTCCAAAACTTCCTCACCCCCGCCGTAAACCTTCGCAACGATAGTGCGGTCGGGGGCGCGGACCTGCAGACACAGCCCTCTCTGCCCGACTCCTGGCGGTCCCGGTCCGCGACCACCCCCTCGGATCGGGATCGCCCTCAATCTTCAACGGGCAATCTCTGATCAGTGACCTGGCCGGCCGACGCGATCACTATCTGGCGAACCTTGGTCTGCGGCTGCTTGCGCGCAGCGAGGGGGCCCAACCGCGGACCTTGTCTCAATGTCCTGACACTACCGTGAGTTTCGAGCGCGGAGTCAACACTGCGATTTGATGCGGAGAGGCTGGCATTCCCCCCAACGTGAGCGCAGGGGTCGGCGATCGTTCTTGAACATGGGCCGATCCGATTGCCACGAGCTGGTGCTGCGTGATGGGGAAACCCATAACCTCATAGGTTGGAAGCTCTGCAGCCGCCGCACCGGGTCCGCCTAGCAGAAGGGCTGCGGTCGCGACGATCGAGAACCGATACCACATGGCGATCTCCATTCGCTAATAGTAACGAAGTACGGCCTTCCAACGTTTTATAACGCCGCACGCCCGCCGGTGATGTGAGCGTGTTCACATGAGCCGCCAAGGAATGATGGCCGCCAACGGATCGGCCAGTAATGGCGCGCAAGGGGCCGCGCGCCTGCCAGCATCGACGTTGGGGATGCTGATCCCCAGCAGTCCGCAACCGCAAAAGAGCTCGAACACATGTCCGCACGGGCTCTCGAAGCGGATAGCATCCGCAATGCCAGGCTCCGGCCGCTCGGCCCAATGACGAGTCGTAGGTTCCGTCTTCGATGTCGCTGAAATACCGAAGCCCGCGCCGGCCGTCTCGATGGGCCGCTCATTCACCTCTCGTACACGTGGCCACCATCGTACTCAGACGGTGCTCGTGAAATGATCGGCGTTGTTTGATATTCTAGATCGGTCAGAGTGTGAAGAAAGGCGAGAAGACCGTTCTTTTCCTGGTCAGTCAATCCAAGCGGTTCCAAGAGGGGGCTTTGGTAGGGATTCGGCTGTCCACCAGCGTCGTAAAATTCGATGACGTCTTCTAGCGTGCCCAGGCTTCCGTCGTGCATGTACGGGCCGGTGACCGCCACGTTGCGGAGGGACGGAGTCCGAAAAGCGCCGTAATCCTTCTCGCCGAGAGTCACGGCGCCGCGGCCCAGGTCACGGAAGCCGTCACCGGTGAATCCAATACCAATGTTGCGAAATTCGAAATCAGTAAGCAACGGAAAGGCAGAGACCGTTGGAGCGAAAATGGTGTGACAGCGTACACAACGTCCCCTGTTCGTGAAGACTTCTAAGCCGTATTTTTCCAGGGGGCTAAGTGCACGCTCGTCTTTATTGAGCACAAATCCGTCAAATCGGCTATTGCCAATCACCAAGTTGCGTTCAAATGCAGCCAGAGCCGCGACAATTCCCTCCGGCGACGGCGGCTGTCCAAATGCATGGGAAAATTGAAGCCGGTAATTTGGATTTCGAGAAATCCGGGCGGCTGCGCCTTCAATATCTATCCCCATTTCGCCATCCGATCGGAGAGGACCGAAGGCCTGTTCCTCAAGTGAACCGAAGCGACCGTCCCACATGAGGTGCGGCCGGAAGCCAACGTTAAGGAGGGACGGGGCATTACGTAGCCCCGGTTGCCCATTATCCGAGATGCTAACTGGCCGCGGATCCCCATAAGCAAAGTCTGGATTGTGACAGGTGGCGCACGCTGTGCGTCCGGTTCCTGATAACCGAGGATCAAAGAATAACTTCTGACCAAGCGCGATGATCTCTTTGCTTGAGATTTCGGTATATTGGGACCACGGATACGGAGAATCTCGAAGGGAACGCGGACCTTCGCATGCGGCCCCCGTCAATAGGCAAGTGACCAGCAATACGTAGCACAATGGCTTTGACATTATCGACCAGCACTGGACGTTACTGATCGATCAAAATTGATCCTCAAAAGTAAACTTGTGGTAAAGAGTCTTAACAGAGTATTTGCCTCAAGTCCGTGCAATTTCCAAACGAGAACGTTCTGTTCCCTATGCGCGCGTAATCAATTGAAGGCAGCCGTTTTCGACCTCTTCCTGATTCCATGCCGAACTCGTGCCGTACCGTGGTCGATCGACGGGCGTCGATTGATCTCGCGCCCGGCCGTCTCGAGGTGAACGGGCCGCGGGCGCTTCGGCAAAGCTCGGCTCGCGGCTCGGTCTGAGGCCGTTCGCGCCCATCAAGGAGCGCAACAAGACTCGGACCACCTCCGAAGGGCCATCTCAGGCCATTGTTGCGGCATTATCATTGATGAATCTTGGCAATGTCAGAATTTCCTCGCCGCATGCTTGGGGCGGAACGAGTTCCGAATGACAAGCTTCCAAATCGAAGAATAGTTCGGGTTCGCGTCTGCGGAGCGAAAGCAGATTCCGCAATGTCGTCCGATCTATACTGCAGGCTTGCATCTCTTGAATCACGGCCTTGTACGCTCGCTCGGAAGCCAGGGTATGTTCATCATGCCGGTCGATTAATGCGCTTCTTTGTTCCCGCCGGACTTCCCGCAGCTTGGTTTCGTACAGAGCCTTGGCATCGAAAAGAATGAATTCCCAGGCGGCTGCATTTTTCGGCTTTACACCGGGTCTTCGGTCTCGGCGCTTCAGCCTAATCAGGTAGGCCCGTAGTGTCTTCGTCAATGGCGTGTCCGGATTTCGTTCCAGTACCAACGCGACCTGTTCCGGCGTGAGTCGGCCGGTATCAGCCAAGACCGCTTCAGCCCAATCGAAGCTCCCAGCCTCACAGGTGCATACATTACCGTTCCATGCACTGCGAAGTGCGCTCATCGCGGATCCCTCTTCCCAGTCCCCAAAACTGGGACCATCGTCGCGCGGTGCCCCTCACCAAAAAATTAAGTCGCTGGATCCGGGCGAGGTGTGGCGGATCCTAGTCCCAGTTCTGGTTAAAGCATTCATGAGAGCCGAAGACGACCTGCCCGCCCAGCAGGAGAGCGGGTCCAATAACGGCGGAGTTTAGATTCTGATAATGGAATGTTATCCGAGGTAATCGCTTCGACGGGAACGCTTAGCTGCAGGATGGGTACATCGCTGCGAGTTCGCGACCACGGAGCAATAGAACCTTCCTCGAGAGTCCTCCATGCCGAGTAATCCAGGCGCGAACAGGTGCCGGATAAGTTTCGGCGATGACCCGCGTCGCGGCTGAAGCCGAGTAGCGTTGCCCGGTCCGATCTACGGCGACCGCCGCGTGAAAGCCGAGAATCGCTCTGCGCGTGACGCAAATCCGGTCGTCCGGCACGACGCTCAGTACCAACGTGCAGGCAGATAGGCACGGACCGTCGATGATGACTCGTTCTCCGGACTTGCGGACGAGCTCGAAGAGGCTCAAGTAGGACAAAACCTCACCGCCCGGGCTGGATCGAATCCGCACGTCTGCTGAACCTGGCCCCGAGGCGACAAGGAACAAGGCGGCAGCACAAACGTATCGTCCCACGAAAATGCTCCTTACCCGGGTTGCCATCATTCCAGAGCTCGAAAGCGACAAAAGTACGACGCTCAGTTTTGGTACCGCATGACCAAGACCAACAAGGCTCGGTATGGGGTTGACGCCGCAGCAACTCCGGCTAGGACGAGCAAATCTACCCGCAACCGCCGGCCCGCCGAGGAAAAGCTCGCGGAGCTGAAAAGAAGGCTGCACGAGATCGGCGACCTCACTGCGGCGGGGGCTGCACTCGCTTGGGACCAGGCCACCTACATGCCAATTGGGGGCGCCGGCGCCCGGGGTCGCCAACGAGCTGCTCTGAGCCGACTGGCTCATCAAAAGAGCGTCGCTTCTACCCTTGGCAAGCTGCTCGACGAACTGGAGCCCTATGCTGCCACCCTCCCGTATGACTCGAACGAGGGGAGCCTGTTTCGCGTTGCGAAGCGGGATTTTGAAAGGGCCATCAAGGTCCCTTCCGATCATGTCGCGCGTGCCAGCGCGTTCGGCGCTGAGTCTTACGAGGCTTGGAAGCGAGCTAGGCCTGCGAACGATTTCGCGACCATGCTCCCCTTTCTACAGAGGGGTATCGACCTTGGCCGCGAGTATGCCGACTTTTTTGCCCCCCTATCACCATGTCGCCGATCCCCTGATCGAGGAAGCGGATGAGGGCATGACGGCAGCTTCGGTACACAAACTCTTTTCGGCTCTGAGGACCGAGCTGATCCCAATCGTGGACTCCATAACCGAGCAATCGGAGGAAGATCATCGCCGTCTCGGTTGTTTTGGCGAATCTGCGCAGCTCGCCTTTTGCCTCTCGGTCATCAGGCGGATTGGCTACGATTTCGAACGCGGTCGCCTCGATAAAACGGTTCATCCCTTCTGCACACGGCTTTCGGCGGGAGACATCCGAATTACCACCCGTGTGTTCGAGAATGACCTCACGCAGGCACTATTCTCCAGCCTGCATGAAGCCGGGCATGCCCTTTATGAACAGGGTGTCGATCCGGCCCTGGAAGGAACCCCGCTCGGACGGGGAACATCGGTCGGCGTCCATGAGAGCCAATCGCGGCTATGGGAAAACGTGGTCGGCCGTAGCCGTGGATTCTGGGAGTATTTTTATCCGTTGATGCAGAGGACCTTCCCCGGCCAGTTCGATCGAATGCGGCTGGAGACATTCTATCGCGCTATCAACAAAGTCGAACGTTCTCTAATCCGAACCGAAGCGGACGAGGTTACCTATAACCTCCACATCATGCTGCGTTTTGAATTGGAGCTGAATATGCTTGAGGGCACTCTTCGCGCCAAAGATCTGCCAGAAGCGTGGCGTGCTGGAATGGACTCTTATGTCGGAATCGTCGCGCCAGACGATCGCGACGGTTGCTTGCAGGACGTACACTGGTTTTCCGGAATCATGGGAGGTGGATTCCAGAGCTATACGATTGGCAACATCTTGAGTGCGCAGTTCTACGCTGCCGCAATGAAGGCTCATCCAAACATCCCAAAGGAGATTGCAGCCGGTGAATTTGAGCCACTACATAGTTGGCTACGAGAGAACCTTTATCGACACGGCCGAAAGTTCAAGCCAAGCGAGCTCGTTAGACGAGTCACTGGTGAGCAGATGAACACCGGCCCCTATCTGTCGTATCTTCGCGCAAAGTACGACAGAATACGAGCGTAGCATTCGTCGATTTACGACAAAATCATGATTTACGACAAAATCATAACGAGGGTCTCATCGGGACGCCTGATGAGTTGCTCCGATGCGGTCGCGGTCGAGCTGATAAAGATGAAAACGCGAGAGAGGATCCGCCCGCTTCTCGTCATCGACGGCGATTCCTTAGCGCACAGAGCGTATCATGGTCTGCCGAAAACAATTGCTCTTGGGGACGGAAGAGGCGCCGGTGCAATAGTCGGTTTCGCAAACTTTCTCCTCCGGCTATACGAGAGCGAACAGCCTCGGGCCGTCCTTGTCGGATGGGATACTCTCGACGCTCCGACCTATCGGCATAAAGCCTGGCCAGAGTATCAGAGTGGGCGGCATTTCGATGATTCCCTGCTCGAGCAATTGGCCTTATTGCCAGTCTTCGTGAGCGCCTGCGGGTTGGCGAACGGAAAGGCCCCTTGCTATGAGGCCGACGACTTCCTGGCATCCGCCGTCGCCCAAGAAGAGCGGCGCCGTGGGACGGCCATA
>WNGL01013272.1_pt1 | contig 11453 bp, 8 predicted proteins | sample 5400591 | NCBI WGS metagenome assembly WNGL01 (sample SAMN13153377, study PRJNA577476) | soil metagenome | isolation source: 80 cm soil or saprolite under Garry oak tree replicate 1 | place: USA:California | collected 2016-06-15
GATCCACGGGCGTGCGGACGGCGCTCTTGTTCTTGACTGCCGGCAAAGGCGGACGCTGCAGCGGGAGATAGGACCAATGTTTGCGGTCGTCATCGGTGACAACCATTTCCGCCCGGGCCGCAACGCCGCTGGAGGCGGCTGTCTCGGGCCACGCCGCCCCCGCATCAATCCAACCCCTCAATAGTTCGATCTGCGGGGCGGACAACGGTTCGCCTTTCGACGGCATCCGCTCGGCGTCATCCTTCGATGAAACCAGTTTGATGAGCCGGCTTTCGCCGGCGCGTCCCGGTACGATGGGTTTTTCGCCCGATTCACCCACCTTGAAGGCGCCCTCTTTAGTGTCGAGCCGCAGTCCGCCTTTTTGCTTCTCCGGCCCGTGGCACTTGAAGCAATGCTGTTCCAGCAATGGACGCACCTCGCGCGAGAAATCCGGAGCCGGCGCTGCGGACGCCGTGAGAACGGCGGCAAAAAGTCCAAGAGCCGCCAAAACGCAGACTGCCTCTCCGCATGCTGCGATTTTTCGGCTCATCGGATGGCTGTGCTCATTCCCGTAAGGCGGCATGTGATGGAATTCATGGACCGCGCCGATGGTAAACGGGCCGCATCGGTTTTCAACGCAAAGTCTGGGGCACACACCGAACGGGCGAACCCCTCACCTTGATCCTCTCCCCTTCAGAAGGGGAGAGGAAACACCCAGGCCGCAGTTGCTCAGTACCACAGTCCAGCCAACGTCTAGTTTCCTCTCCCCCATCGGGGGAGAGGATCAAGGTGAGGGGGCGACGACTCTGACCACTCGTCCCGGTGCTTTCAAACCAATCGAAGCAGGAGCTTTCTCCTTCATGGATTCGACGCCGACAGACGCTCTTGTGGCAAAACCGCTTTGCCAAAAGTATCCACATGCAGAAGGATCCGGGGACACAACCGAACGGGACCAACGCTTCACCTTGATCCCTCTCTCTAAGATGGGGAGAGGAAACACCTCGCATTCGAACCGTTATCCTGTAAACTGCACTCAACAAATTTCCAAACAGAATACCAACCTCCGAAGGATTCGCGGCCTATGAAAACGAATGCTTCAACCATCAGGAAAGCAAGCGAGCGCATCAACCAACCCCAGCCGTGGGGTTTTTCACGACGCAAGTTCATTCAGGCCGGCGCCGCCGCCACGGCATTTACGATCGTGCCGAGGCACGTGTTGGGCGGGCAGGGATTTGTCGCTCCCAGCGAGAAGATCACGGTGGCCTACATCGGCTGCGGCACGCAGGGAATAAGGGAGATGCTGCGAATGCTCTCGATGCCGGAGGTGCAGATTGTCGCCGTCTGCGATCCGGTCAAAGACGGCCACGACTATGTGGACTGGTCGAGAGATGGCATGCGATCATCCATCGCCAGTGCGCTGGGCAAGCCTGATTGGAGACGGGACGCGCCGGGGATTCCAGGAGGACGGGACGTGGCCAAAGAACTCATCGAGGCCACCTACGCAGGGCGGAGGGCTTCCGAGAAGTTCAAGGGCTGCGCCACCTACGCTGATTTTCGAGAACTCCTCGAGAAGGAACAAGACGTGAACGCGGTCAAAATCATGACGCCAGATCACCTCCATGCGACCATTGCCATCGCGGCGATGAAAAAGGGCAAGCACGTTCTGATGCACAAGCCAATCGCTAATCGCCTTCATGAGGCGCGATTGGTCATCGAGACCGCGCGCAAGACGAAAGTCGCCACGCACTTTCTACCGGCCAACGACGGAGCCCAGATCCGCGCCATCAAGGCCTGGATTGACGACGGCGCCATTGGCCCGCTGCGGCAAGTGCATAACTGGTCGAACCGTCCGATGTGGCCCCAGTATTCGGTCATTCCGACCGACACGCCTCCAATACCGGAAGGCTTTGACTGGACACTCTGGCTGGGGCCCTCGCTCGACCGGCCGTATCACCCGAACTACACCCACGCGGTGTTTCGCGGCTGGTATGAGTTTGGAGGCGGGTCACTGGCGGATATGGGCCATTACAGCCTCTGGCCGGTATTTGCGCAGTTCGATCTCGACGCCCCGTTTGCCGTGGAATCAAGGCCCGTCCATTCCTGCGCGCTCAGAGGCAACGTCGCGGTCACGCTCAAGAACGACTACTCGTTTCCGGCGGCCTGCATGATCCGATTCAAGTTCGCCGCCAAGGGTAACCGGGCGCCGCTGGACCTCTTCTGGTATGACGGCTCGATGAAGCCACCGACACCTGAGGAGTTGGAGGCGGACAATCAAGAACTGGAGCCTGAGGGGATGATGTTCGTCGGCGAGAGCGGCAAGATTCTCGCCGGCTTCCGCGGAGAAAACCCGCAGATAGTTCCCGAGAAGAAGATGCGCGATTACCGGACGGCGAAGAACTTGCCTGAAGCGGCCTCGCCACAACGCGGCCAGGGCCAGGCCCGAGGTGACGTCGCATGGGTGGAGGCGTTCAGAGGCGGCAAGCCTACTTATGGGGATTTCCTGCTGAGCGGACCGATTTCGGATGCGTTCAACCTGGGCGCGGTTTCGTTGCGTCTGGGTGGCCGGAAGCTGCTCTTCGACTCCGCGAACATGAGAGTCACAAATGTCGCCGAAGCCAACAAGTACCTGGCTCGCGAATATCGGAAAGGGTGGGAGTTGTCTGGCGTTGAGGCATAAGTTCAGTTCGCAAGTTTGGCTCTGGCCAAATGATTTGATTCTTTGAGAAGAGTCAGGCTTTTCTACCCTCTTCATTGCTCTCAGACACATCGATGATCGCCCACTTCACCTTGTCCTTGACCCAGTTCTCATACGCGGGCTTTACGAGTTCCGGTTGATGGATGATGCCTGCCTTCACCCAGGCGTATTCCGGCCTGGCTGGGTGCAACGTGAAGCTCGTTCATGTAATCTGGCGCATTGATGGGTCCACTACGGGAAGTAAACGCCGCGGTAAAAGAGCGTGGACTGATTGCTGGCCACGTCATCGATGAAATCAAACGGGGCGGTGTTCGTCGTGATCGCTTTCCAGGCGGCCAGGTCGGGTGAGATCTGGACGATGTAGTTCAGGCCGGCCCCGCCGCTCAGCGTGAATTGAATCCGTTGGTTTGTGAACCATCTCAGGCTGGCAAAGCTCGGCGGCACCGGTTTGAGGCTGGCCGGCGCGGTGTAGTTGACTTTAATCCAGACTCGCTGGGAAGCATTCGTCGGCTCCGGATAATGGATGTTGATCGTTTCGTATTCGGCCGCCGGCGGCGAGTAGGTCAGGCTCAGATTGCCAAAACCAACCACATTCGTGATTTGCGCTCCAGTGCTTGCCAGAATCAGCAGTTCGTAGCGATTGGTGAGAAATTGCGGATAGGCGTTGAGCGTGACCGTCTTGGCGGGGGCCGGAAAAATCTTTCCGACAACGCGCATCGCCGTTGAGTTCGCCGGCAGCGCGCCGCCCTGGCGGAGGGAATTTGGATGGGAATCGCCGAGATCGTCGGCCATTTCCCATTCCTGAGTGGTGCTGCGATTCGACATATTGAACCCGCCCGTGATCCCCGCCAGACCCCAAACCGAATAACCCCGGCGAACGTTTGAACCATTGCACGGCGGAACGAGAATCGTCGCGCGACCGGCGTTGTCGGTCCAAATGTCGTTGCTGTTTGCGCCGGAGTAGTCGTGCAGTTGAACGTTCGGACCAAAATCGGTCTGGATCAGGGCTGATTGTCCAGTGTCCCAGTTGTCGCTGACGCCAATGATGGCGCGGGCGCCTCGCTCGATGATCAACAAATCCGGCGTCTGCCAACGCAGGCGATACATTCCGTCCTTGAAGTTCAGTTTCTGGTAGCACCAAATCAAGTTCACCAGCCAGTCACTCGCGGGCAGCTCGCTGGCATTGTCCGGATGATGCGTCCAGCGGCGGCCCGTCCCGCCGATGTCGAAGAGGTCTTCGAAGAAAATCGTGGGAGAACCGTCCACGGCCATCGCCACGGCGTAGGCGGCCTGGATGCGTGGGTCGGACGGATCGATGTGCCCGCCGAGTTCGTTGGCTGTGTCCCAGCCGGTGTAATTTCCGGTCGCGCTCAACGTCGGGCGGAAAGTATCGTGATTATTCACGAATGGCACGGCGCGCGAGCGATGATTTTGTAGCGCGGCGGGCAGCGAACCGAGGTCGAACGAGCCGGAGGAACCGACCATGCTTTTCAATGCGCCCCGCAGGCTGAAAACGAACGTACCCACGAGATCGAAACCGCCGCCGTTGCTGGCATTGACGGCGTCCACCCAGGAATCCATTTCCGCCGCGCTGCCGATGTATTCGCCTACGGCAAACATCTGACTGCCGCCGGAGGCGAACCCCGCATTGTACGCGAGGTTCCAGAGAAAATCCTGGGTCGCCCACGGTTCGAAATGTTTCGCGGCATCGAGCCGGAATCCATCCACGCCGGTTTGTTTCTTGAGCCAGACGGACCAGTCGCGAATACCCTTGCGCATGTAATTCGTCGATTGCGGCGGGTTGTAGCTGCAGTTGCTGCTCAGGCCGTCCGCGTGGTTCCAATAACAAATGTCCGGGCCAAAGAAACTAGCGGTGATGTCGTCCGTGCCTTCGGCGTTGTGGTCGGGATTTGGATGAAAATTCTGCCAGTTCTTGGGAAACCGTCCGCGTCGCGCTCCGTAGTCGGCGGCATTGCCGTTGGCGGCGGGTGTGGCGTAACAAACGTAGCGAAAATTCTTGTATTGTGTCGAACCCTGCGCCGATGGGTCCAGTCCGCCGGCCCCGCTGTTTTCTGTGCCGGCGCCGTTCAGGTGGTTCCAGACCATGTCTTGAATCACGTCGATTCCGTTCGCGTGCAGCACCGCCACCATGCGCAGGTAGGCGTCTTTGGTTCCGAACCGTGTCGTGGTGCTGCCGCACTGAAATTTATCGCCGAGATCGTAATGATCGAACGGAGCGTAACCGACTGAGCCGGTCGGATTTTGGTTTTTTGCGGTGGGCGGAATCCAAACGGCGTCGATGCCCATCGCGCGGAGTCGAGGCGCAAGATCGGCGAGATAGGTGGCCCAGTCGTTGGGATAATTGTTGTTCCAGTAATTCCACCAGAAACCTTGCAGCACCACCTTGCCGTTCCAAGGATTGGCTCCGGCTGTGCCGCTGAGGCACCAGAGCAGGACGACCAGGAGGATGTGCTGTCGGAGTCGCATCGAGGTACATGTAACGCTATGAACAGCCGGAGGCAAAAAGAATGCTGAGCCGGCTGCCGAGTCCACCTCAATCTTTGAGAAGCTGAGAGTCCAGGCAACAAGCTCCAAGCCCAAAAAACGACCTGCGCGCCGTTTGCCCCGGCATCTGGAGGTTTGGCGTTTTGCGATTTGGAACTTCTCTGGAGCTCGGGTTTGGAACTTGGCGTTTCGCTCAGCGGTGGCTCAAAAACCCTTTCGAAGTGGAGAGGAAAAGCACGTTCCGCCGCTCGGCGCGTGGATCGATCTAGTGTGGGGAGCGGAGCCCCGATTCATCGGGACCGCTTCACTCGGCGCCTCTCCAACCGTGAGAGGGTGCGAGAAATTTTTTGGTGCGTCCCTCGGCGAGGGGAGGCAACGCGGCCTGGCTGATTTTTACTTAGACGGGCTGGGAGCCATTCGTCGCTTCTGTGGTATAAAGGATGTTGATCGCCTCGTAATTGGCAGATCTCGGCGTGTGGGTCAGGGTCATCTGGCCAAAGCCGACCGCGTTCATGAATTGCGCGCCGCTGGTTCCCAGAACGAGCATTTCATAGCGCTGGGTGAGCAAAGACGGACAAGCGTTGAGGGTGACCGTCTTGTCAGCGGCAGGAAAAATCCTTCCGGCAACGCGCATCACTTTGGGGTTCGCCGGTTTCGCGCCTCCTGGGAGAAGGGAATTCGGATGGGAATCGCCGGGATCATCGGCCTTTTTCAATTCCTGGACGGTGCTGCAGTTCGGTGAGTTCAACCCACCGGTGATCATGGCCGGTGGATTCGCCGGTGGATTCGCCGGTGGATTCGGCGGTGGACTCGGCGGTGGATTCGCCGGTTGAATAGCTGGTTGATTCGCCGTCGTCGCTCGAACCGCTCCCGGTTCCAGTGGCTTCTGCTCGGCGCCGATGATACTCGCGCCATGGTGATGGAGATCGTTCCTATATTGGCTGGCATCTTCCCAGGATCCAAACTCGCCTATCGGCCCGTTTCTATCGATTAACAGGAACCGCGTCGAGGTGTCTGAATCCGGGTTTGACTTCACTTTGCGAATAACTTTCTTCGTCAGGTATTCGGTCCTTCCTGGGGAAGTTCCTCCGTCAAGGGCGGATAAGAGCCGACTGATTCTCTCGGCACATTCGGCGCGTCTGTGACTGTCTGCCTCTGCCTGGTCACGATGAGGATCAAGGGGGCGTTCGGAGTTTGGCTCGGGAACGTTACTCATATTTTCAAACTTTTACCGAAACCGCAGGAATCGTGCCGTCTCAAAACTGGAAAACACTGTCCCAAAATGTCGAAAAGCCTGGCAGAGCCATGAGCAGGTCATCGGGCTTTTATCTGCGTCCAGATTTCGTCGTAAAGCCGGGTGTTGGCGCCGAGATCTTCGAGGAATTCCAGTTTGGTCATGACTTCGGGCGGCGGATAGATGACCGGATTGTTCAGACCTTCCGGCTTGATGAATTGCCGCGCGGCGTGATTGGGCGTGGCGAACTGAGTGAAGTTGGACAACTGCGCGCCGATCCTGGCGTCAAGAATGAAGTTGATGAACTTCTCGGCCAGGTCGCGATGCGGCGCTTTGGCAGGCACAGCCAGATTGTCGAGCCATATCTGGCTGCCCTCCCTCGGTATGAAATAGATCGTGTCCGCGTCATCAGCCGTTCCCCGCACGGCCTCGCCACTGTAAACAATGGCTGCGCGGGCTGTTTTCGCCAATACTTTGTTCTTGGCGCCAACGCTGCCGTCGAAGCCAACGCAACGCCGCTTGGCATCGAGAATCAGATCGCGCGCTTCCTTGAGTTGGGCCGGGTCGGTGGAATTAAGGCTGTGGCCTTTGTATTTGAGCGCGGCGCCAAGCAAATCGCGGACTGAATCGATGAGCACGAACGATCCGGGTTGTTGGTTCTTGTCGAAGAAAACTCCCCAGGTTGGCTCGACCGGCTGGTCTTTCGCCCTGCGCAAATAGACGCCCACGGTGCCCCACTGGTAAGCGACGGTGAATTGATTGGTGCGGTCGTAAGGCGGGCCGGCAAATTTCCCTTCGAGGTTCTTCAGGTTGGGAATGTTTTCGTGACGGAGTGGAGCGAGAAGTTTCAGCTTAATCATCGCGGGCACGATATGGTCGGGAGGCACCACCACGTCGTAGAGTGATACGCCGCCACCCTGGATTTTGGAGAGCATGCTTTCGGCGTCCTCGTAAACGTCCAGCGTGACCTTGCAACCGAACTCCTTTTCGAACTGCCTGACGATTTGGGGGTCGATGTATTCGCTCCAGATGAACAGGTTGAGCTTGCTTGATTGTGCGTAAGCGGCGTGAGTGAGCGCGAGCCACAGCGCTAAAACCCGCAGCCAATTGGCCGCAAATCGAGTCAGCAGACCCACACCTGGCCCTTCCCCGGACGGCCAGCGGGCGTTCGAATGTGGGGCCTTGTTCATCAGAGAGTTCAAACCGCGAAATTCCTAGGTGTTTTGCCGGGTTGAAACAACATCACACTGATCGTTCCCACAATGGACGCCAGCAACAGCAGAGTGGAGAGCGCGTTGATGTCCGGCGTGATACCACGCTTGACCGACGAGTAGATCAAAATCGGCAGCGTCGTCGAGCCAGGTCCGCTCGTGAAAAAGCTGACGACGAAGTCGTCCAGGCTGAGCGTTAAGGCCAGCAACGCCCCGGCGACAACCCCCGGAAACATCATCGGCAACGTCACATGCCGGAATGTCTGCCAGGCGTTTGCGCCGAGGTCGCGGGCGGCTTCTTCAATGGTTGGGTCCAGGTCGGCCAGCCGCGAACGCACGACGATGGTGACGAACGGAATTTGAAACGTGACGTGGGCCAACACCATCGTGAACAGGCCGAGTTCAAGGAATTCAAACCAGCCTCGGAACAATGAATAAAACAACAGGAGCGCAACGGCCATCACAATGTCCGGAACGAAGACAGGGAGGTAAAGGCACCGGGCGGCAAACGCTCTTCCGGGGAATCGGTAACGGCCCAAACCGTAGGCGAGCAAAGTGCCGAGCACGGTTGAAATCGCCGTGCTGAGGAGGGCCAGTAGCAATGTGGTTTTGGCCGCGGCCAGCGCCTGGGAATTTTCCAGCAGGGCGCCATACCATTTCGTGGTGAACCCTTTCCAGCCCGCGCCGAACCGCGCAGCGTTGAACGAGTAAATGACGACCACCGCAATCGGCGCATACAAGAACAGATACAGCCCCGTGGAGGCGAGCCAAAGCGGCAGCGACGAGCGTTTCCTCACGCGCCTCCTTTCCGCTCGCTGCTGCGCGCATGAACCCAGATCCCCGCCACCACCAGCAGCAACGCCGAGGTTGCAATGGCCGATCCGAACGGCCAGTCCCGGCTCGGGCCGAATTGCTGTTGGATCGCGTTGCCCAGCAGCGCGGTCTTTGCGCCACCGAGCAAATCCGGGACGACAAATTGGGCTGTCGCGGGTAGAAAGACCAGCAGGCTCCCGGCGACGAGACCGGGCCGCACTTGAGGGAGCACGGCGTGCCAGAGCGCGCGACGCGGGTTCGCGCCAAGGTCCATCGCGGCTTCGACTATGCTCCAATCCAGTTTTTCCATCGAGGCGTACAACGGCAGTACGGTGAACGGCAGGAAATCGCACACCATCCCGACGGCCACGGCGAACAGTCCCGGATAAAGCGGCGTTTCGGGCGGGACCACGCCGATCATCGCCGCCAGCCGGCTCAACCAACCATCCGGTGCGAGCAAGATCTGCCACGCGTAGGTGCGGACGAGGAGATTGGTCCAGAACGGAATAACGACGAGCGTTAACGCTGCGGTTTTGAAGCGCGCGGGCAAAGTCGCGATGAAAAAGGCGAGCGGAAACCCGGCCAGGATGCAAAACGCCATGGTGAGGGCGCCGAGCGCCAGGCTTCGAAGAAAGATGAGCGGATAAAGGGAATCGAAGCCGAAAGGACCGAACCCAACGAGACGCCGGTAGTTTTCCAGAGTCGGCGGCCATTGGATTTCGCCATACGTGCCACGCGTCAGGAAGCTGATAGAGATGATGGCCAGCAATGGCGCCAGCAGGAGCAGGGTCAGCCACAGCAAACCGGGACCACTCGTGAGCGCCGAGCGGACGAGATGTCCGCGTCCAGTGAGTGTCTCGCCGAATTGGACTTCGCTGTTCCGTTTGCCTGGCATTGGCGGCGTCACCCTTCTGTGTAAACAGTTCCTTTGAACTGACTGGAAACAGATGGAACCGGCCTGATGGCTTTCGACTTCCAGTGAAGGCCTGTCGTTTGCTATCAACGGCTAAGGTCCCGAGCTGGTGAGCTTACGGTTCAAGGACTTTGCTTCCTAATCACGAGCATGGCAGGGTTAAATTGATTTCAAACCCGTTTTCCAAAGAGCCTCACGCGTTACGCCATCGTTCTGTTCGCGTCCGACTGGGCGAACTATCAGCTAATCCGGCCCGTTTCTCAAGCTAAAATTGAGGCGCTGAGACAAATTCCCATGATGATCTTCAAAACCATGAATGGGCTGAGTGCCCGCGCAAAACTGTTAAAGCATTCGAGGCCGGCTGGCAATGACGACATAAAAACGTCGGACAGATGCTCGTCAATCCTGCCGCGCCGGCGTCGAGTGTGATTGCTCGCACAAAGCAGTTGCGCCAAATACTTCGCCTCCTAATATCGCCGCATGAGCGGGGAATCAAACTGCTGGAAGAAGGCAGGCTGAAACTGCCCGCGCTTCTGCTGCATCGGCGCGGTGCAGCCGCTGGGGAAGCCGAATGGTCGTTGAGTGTTGATGGTTTCGCAAGGCAGCCCGGAATGATTCGATGAACCTGATGCAGATGCTTGTCCCAGTCACACTGCTTATGCCGCTGTGCGTGGACAACGCCGCCTCGCCCGGCAACGCCCCTTCGTTGCCCATCACCGGCGCGCGCATTGTGAACGTGTCCACGGAACCGCAACTGCAAACCGCCCTGGGCAATCTGCAGAACGGCGACACTCTCCTGCTCGCCGACGGCACTTACTCGCTTACCACCAGCCTCTATATCAACGGCCGGCACAACGTCACCATCCGCGGCAACGCCGGCAGCACCAACGTCGTCCTCGCCGGCAAAGGCATGGACAATCCCAACCACGGCGGCGTCCCGTTCGGCATCTGGTCCAACGGCACCAACACCACCATCGCGCATCTCACCATCCGCGACACGTGGGACAACGAAATCATTTTCAACCCGGGCGCGCAGTCGCCGCGCGTCTATTGCGTCCGGCTGATTAACGCCGGTTCGCAGTTCATCAAATCCAATCCCACCGACGTCAACGCCGGCATCGGCGTGAACAACGGCGTGGTCGAGTATTGCGTCTTTGAATACACGGGGAGTCCGCCCGCCGATCATGGTTCGGGCGTGGGTTACTTCAACGGTTTTCAAAAACCTGCACAACCCGGACGGCACGGCTTATCCCTGGAATCCCTCCGTGCTGTTCTGGCGGCAATCGGTCAACACGCTCACCGAACAAAACGTCTTCATGAACGTGGACCGCGCGGTCGCTTACGGGTTGGACAACACGACACCGTATCGGGATCACGCGGGCGGAGCCGTTCGGAACAACTTCGTTTATCTCGCTCCCGGCCTGATGAGCGCGAGCCGCAAAGCCGGCTCCGACGGTTCGATCATCGCGTGGAATTCGCCCGGCACCCGGATCGACCACAACACGGTTCTGCTCAACGGCAACGAGTTTTACGCGGTCGAATTTCGTTTCTCGACCACAACCAACGGCACGGCCCGCAACAACCTCGCCGACGCGCCGGTTCATCTCCGCGAGAGCGCCACCGCCACGCAAAGCGGCAACCTGTCCACCGCCGTGCCCGGAATGTTCGTCAATCCCGCCACCGCGGACCTGCATCTGCAGGCATCCGCAACCAACGCCATTGATAAGGTCCCCACGCTCGGCACCGTGACCAACGACTTCGATGGCGACCTCCGGCCAAGAGGCGCCGGTTCGGACATCGGAGCGGACGAATTCACGACGAACACGCCGCCGCGCATCACCGCCTTGCGGACGTCCGGCACCGACTGCCTGATCAGCTTTACGACGTTCCTCGGCGTGGGTTACGACGTGCAACGGGCCGGCGAAGCGAGCGGCAGCGCCTGGTCGCTGGTGGTGACCAACGTTCCCGGCACGGGCGGAGTCGTCCAGTCCGCCGACACCAACGCAACCGGCCAGGCCAGGCGCTTTTATCTGGTGCGATCGTCGCCGTGAACGAACGAGCTTGCAACGAACAACTATACGAACCAGAACGGAAGCGATGCGG
>WNGL01009234.1_pt1 | contig 11450 bp, 5 predicted proteins | sample 5400591 | NCBI WGS metagenome assembly WNGL01 (sample SAMN13153377, study PRJNA577476) | soil metagenome | isolation source: 80 cm soil or saprolite under Garry oak tree replicate 1 | place: USA:California | collected 2016-06-15
TGCAGGTTCCGGAGACCCATCATGACGACTTCGCGGGCCCCGACCTAAAGGGAAAAGTGGCCGTCATTTTCAGCGGCTCTACGTCGGACATGCCCGCTGCCCTCTCGGCCCATTATCAGTCCATCGCCCAACGCAAGAAAGCATTGTTCGCCGCCGGAGCACTGGGATACATCACTATTCCAAATCCCGCCTCGATGGACATACCTTGGAGCCGCATGACCCTGGCCCGCAAGCGTCCTAGTATGGCCTTGGCCGATGCAGCCCTCGATGATGCTTCTGGCATTGGATTCGCGGCTACGTTTAATCCTGCGCACGCGCAGAAACTCTTTGAAGGTTCTGGCCATAGCTTTGAGGAACTTGCCGCACTGGGAAAGGACCGCAAGCCGCTTCCAACTTTCCCGCTCACAGTGAGCATCAAGGCCCGCGCGAAGATGATCGTGACGGAAGTGAACTCCGCCAATATTGTGGCTCGCTACCCCGGCATCGATCCCAAACTCAAGGACCAATTCGTGGTGCTCTCGGCGCACATGGACCACCTCGGCGTTGGCGAACCCATCAATGGCGACCGCATCTATAACGGCGCTATGGACAACGGCTCCGGTTCTGCCTTGTTGCTCGATCTCGCGGCGGCCCTGTCGCAACAGAAGGTCAAGACCCGGCGTTCGATCCTGTTCGTGTGGGTCACGGCAGAAGAAAAGGGTCTTCTCGGCTCCCGATATTTCGCCGCCAAACCCACGGTTCCGGCAAGGTCGGTGCTTGCGGACATCAACACCGACATGTTTCTGCCCATCTTTCCGATCAAGTTGGTCACCGTGTATGGCTTGAGTGAGTCCGACCTTGGCGATGCTGCCGTCCGTGCCGCACAAAAGGAAGGCCTTGGAGCGCAGCCCGATCCCGAGCCTCTGCGTAACCTTTTCATTCGCAGCGATCAGTACAGCTTCATTCGTGAGGGTGTGCCCTCGTTGGCGATGAAAGTTGGGTTTGAGAAAGGATCGCCCGAAGAGGCCACCGAGAAGAAGTGGCTCACCGATCGCTATCACGCGCCTTCCGACGATCTGGATCAGCCGGTCGATTTCGCCGCCGCTGGAAAGTTCGAGGACGTTGTTCGCGACCTAACGTTGGATGTGGCGAACGCCGACACGCCGCCGCATTGGAAGGCGGACAGTTTCTTCAAGCGGTTCGAGAAGATGCAATAGAGGACCTTTATATCAGTAATCGATGTTTCAGACCTAGATTCCGGTACCCGGGCCATTGGGTGTCCCCTTCGTGGAACTTCGTGTCCTTCGTGGTTAATGATTTCCTCTGTGTTCCTCTGTGCCCTCTGTGGTTAACGCCTTTGTTCTGCGGCGTGCATTAGACTCGAAATCAATGAACAATTCGCACTCGGGATTCACGCCGACCGAACTACGCAAACTGCACAGCCTAAAAGATCCACACGGGATCCAGAGTTACCTGGATGCCCAGCCTTATCATCTTGCTGACACCGCCTGGTCTCCACGCCGGGTGCTACGCGAGAATACTTCGCACTGTTTCGAAGGCGCGACGTTTGCGGCGGCGGCCCTACGGGTGAACGGATACCCGCCCCTGGTAATCGATCTCGAAGCCGAGCACGACACTGACCATGTGATTGCCGTTTTCAAGCATCACAATCACTGGGGCGCAATCGCGAAATCCAACTACACCGGATGCCGGTACCGCGAACCCGTGTATCGCACCCTGCGCGAGCTCGCGATGAGTTATTTCGAAGGTTATTTCAATCAGCGTCGGGAGCGTTCGCTCAGAACTTTTTCCAATCCCGTAAATCTCTCACGCTTCGACCACCTCAACTGGATGACCACCGATCAGCAGCTCTGGTTCATCGCCGAATATCTTTTTACCATCCGCCACTTCCGGCTCCTGAAGCCGAGTATGGCGAAACGTCTGTATCGGCTGGATGACCGGTCGTTCAAAGCGGGCTGTTTAGGAAGAGCGGAGAAATAGCTGTGAGTCTTCAGCGTGTCATCCGGTGAGGGTTTCCTGTGCAGAGGTTTGCACAATCTGCCGCAAAAAGAAAGCTCCCCAGTTTTCGAGGAGCTCGATCTTTTGCTGACAGCTGAAAGCTGATGGCTGAGAGCTGACGTTTAAAACGTAATTTTTGCCGCAAACTGTACTCCGCGCGGCCCGCCGCTGCCTAGGAACGGATTGCCGACACCAACGTCACCGGTGGCGGTGAGCGAATAGAACCCGCTGTGGCGTCCAGTGAGATAGTCCGGGGCGCCTATGTCGCCGATGAAGTTCGGCAACAAGGGGCTGGAGAAGTTCGGATGGTTGAAGAGGTTGAAGAACTCTGCGCTGAGATGCAGAGTGACACGTTCGCTTATGGCTGTGTTCTTAAAAACTGAGTAGTTGAACTCTTTGAAGCTGGGTCCCCGCAGGGAGTTGCGGCGCTCGTTGCCGAAGTGGCGCGTGCCGGGCACGCAGTTGTCCTCACTACTATCGGTGGGGTCCCCGAGCGAAGCCCATTGACATGGCGCCGCCCACGCTGACAAATCCAGATACTGCGCTGGGTTATTAGAGTAGTGAATTGGGCCGACGACATCTGGCCGATCAAATCCCTCGCCAGCGCCTGAGTATTCTCCTTCAAACTCGTAGTTCAGATGCCATGGCTGACCGTCCTGCAGGCTGACCACGCCATCGAATCCCCATCCGCTCTTTAGTTTCGCCAATGATCCACCCCACTTGGGGAACTGGTAGCTGAAGTTCCAGGTGAAGCGCCGACGGATATCGAAGCTAGAGTTTCCTCGGTTCCCGGCCGGGCTGGTGCTGTCCTGCGGCTGAGCCTGATTCGGCTCAAAATCTTCCAGATCGCTGGCGTCGTCGATCGCGTGCGACCAAACTAAATTGGCTTGCGAAGACAACCCATGCCAGCCGCTAGCGCGCAGGCTGGCTTGTAACGCGTGATAGACAGAGTTAGCGGAGGACTTCTCCTGGTTGATATAGAACAGACCCGAGTAGGTTCGCGGCACACCGTAACCATTAATGCAGAAGCATGCCAAGTCCGCCGCCGTGATCTGCGCTTGATTTGGCTGGTTAATGTCGAGGAACTGGAAGAGCTTCGTTCCCTTTGACCCCACATAGCCGATCTGGGCTACGACTCTGCTTCCGAACTGCTGCTGCACATTCAGGTTGAAGTTCTGAACGTAAGGCGTGCGCGCCTTGGGATCAACTGAGAAAAAATCCCCCTCTGGCCCGTAGCCTGTGTAAACGGGCTGGCCTTGAACAATTGTTGAAACGGCGCTTCCTGTGGCTAGCGCTTGCGGTCCCGTACCAGGATAGGCTGCCCCGGGACAGAAAATACAATTCCACGGCAGATGGCCGAGGAATACGTCAGCCGAATAGGCGTCGTAGAACAGTCCCCATCCGCCACGAACCACCGTCTTTCCTTTACCTGTCAAGTCGTAAGCAAAGGCTAGCCGAGGAGCAAAGTTGTTGTAATCCTTGCCATACAACTGCTTGGTCGGTACGTTGTCGCCGGCGCCACTGTTGGCTGTGGGATCGAAAGCCCAGAGCAATCCGTTCTTTTCTCCGGTCACCCCGAAGTAGTCCCAACGCAGCCCATAGTTCAGCGTCAGACGCGGAGTCCAGCGGAAACTGTCCTGAAGGAAGAAACCGTGACTGTTCTGGAAGGTATGCCTTCTAGAATCGCCCGCGACTTGACTACCCCCGTCCGGCAGCCCGTTCAGAAAATCTGTCAAACTGGCAAAACTCAGCGTGCCTCGGAAGTTGTGATCAATCACGTGCGTGATCGTAGTGCGCCGGAATTCATACCCAAACTTGACGTCGTGCTTTCCCGATTTCCACGAGTAGTTGTCAACGAAGTGCCAATTTGCGTCCACGCGATTACGCGGCACCGAAGTCGTTGCGCCGATTTGCGAAAAACTGAGTTCGCTTGACGAGGCGCCATCAAAATTGATCGCTGGCAGACCCGAATCGTAAGCCCCAACCCCGGTATTCAGTCCAATCGAACTCGGATTGAAACTCTTGTCCTCAGGGAAAAATCCTTCCACGAAACGGTTCCACCCCAGCCGGGCTTCATTGACCTGGCTGGCATTTACTACTTTTACCCACGATAACGACACTAGCTGCACTCGAGTTGGGGTAACTGTGTTAAAGCCCGGCAAGAGTCCGCCCGCTAATTGTGCGAATGGGAAACTCTGGTTGCTGTCGCCAAAGTAGTATCGCCCCGTCACGAAGTTGCTCGCATTAAAGTTGTAATCGACTTTGGTAATCAGGCTGTCAACGCGGTTAAAGAAGCGGGTGGACGTGGAAAGATTAGCCGACGAACAACCAGTATCGTCACTGGTCGCGCCGGCGATATTTGGCACTGGAAACGGGTTCCGCGCGAGGAGTGCGGCAATCACCGAGTTAGTCGCACCTCCATCAGCAGCAATCTGAGCTGGATCAGGTACGCAGGTGACGCCAGCCTGTGCCCCATTTTCGCGCTGGCCTTCATAATCTACATAGAAGAAAGCCTTGTCCTTAACAATCGGCCCACCCAGAGAGACACCGTACTGATTATTGTTGAAAGGGCTTTTCGGGTTAGGCGCAAGGTTGAAATAATTGCGCGCTCCCAGCTTGCCGCTGCGGAAGTACTCCAGCATCGAGCCGTGTAAGGTGTTGGTGCCGCTCTTCGTTACGATATTAATCACTGCGCCGCTGTTGCGACCGTACTCCGCTTCATAATTGGAAAGGGTCCGTAATTCGGCGACGGCGTCAATCGGAAGGATTGTGGCAGGCGTACCGAACACTCCGGCCTCATTGATCGCCGGATCATTGCGGTAGCCATCGTTCATGTCGGTACCGTCCAGCAAGAAGTTGTTCGAACGGCCACGCGAACCATTCATAGAGAAAACGCCATAAGAACCTGGGGAATCGGTGATCTGATCGGGCGAGCCAGCGATTCCAGGATTCAAGTAAATCAGCTTGGTATAGTCGCGGCCGTTCACCGGCAGGTTCTCCAGCGTCTCGCTAGTCAAGGTCCCACCTAGGGTGTTACTCGTGGTCTCCACCTGGGGCAAGGCCTCGGCAGACACTTCCACCGTGGTCGTCACCTGACCCGCTCTCAGAGCTACATCAACCCGCTTCTCAGCGGCGACGTCGACTGCGATGTTGGTGACGGACGATGTTTGAAATCCGGCTTGGTTCACCGTCACGGTGTATGTTCCAGTCGGCAACTCGGGAACTGAATAACTGCCGTCGGCGCTCGTCTCGGTGGTGCGCTCTAGCCCGGTGTTCACGTTGCGGACCGTAACCTTCGCGCCTGCAATCACCGCTCCCTGGGGATCAGTCACTGTCCCTAAAACTGTTCCGCGAAAGGTTTGAGCCAGCAGCGAAGCGGACACCAGCAGCATGCAAACAGCAAAACTCGCTCGCAGTTTCATGAGAGCTCCTTGCAAAACAAATTTTATGGATGACGGAAATGGATTGTAGCGCAGTCGAACATGAATCTTCCAGCCCGTAAAACGGGCTTTGGGCTCTAGGCTTCAGGCATCAGGCCACAAACTCCTGTACTGAAACGTTCTTGCTCCGTTTTGAGCAGTTGGCGAAATATGTTCCGTTAAGAACGCACAATGGAGAATCGCTGATTAATAGAATTGCTGATCAGAGGGGTTAAAAGCCGCAGCCTAGAAACTAAACGCGACTCCGCCACGCACTGCCCGGGCAGACTGCACCAGATACAGCGTACGCCCATCCTGACCGAGCACCGGTACATACCCCTCGGCCATGAGGTTGCGAACTTCGAGGACCACATCCATGCGACCTGGCAGCGAATGGGTGCCGGGAATGGGCTGGCGGATAAAGAAATCGAGGAAGGGATCGGCCTGTCCGGCTGAGGCATTGAACATGTCCACGGGGGTCAAGGCGCGACCGTTGGTCCACCCATATGAACAGATCCAGCGCGTTTTCGTGCCCGGCGTAGTGCCGCTGAGTTTGGCGGAGACCAAGTGGCGATTTCGGGTCACCGTGTGGTCCTGCAATCCGTCAAAACTGGGCTTATCGCTATTCAGATCGAGCACGCCACCGTAGCTGTAATTCAGAGTCGCCGTAACATCGGCGGCCAGTTTTTGCTCCAACACCAGCCGCATGCCGCGACTTTCCAGGTTACGTCCCTGATAGGTGAAAGTTCCAGAATAAAGGTCAGGTAGAGCGTCTCCGTTCACCGACGAAAATTCCCCAACTCCGGTAAGCGCTGGATTCGCCACTCCGTCGGCGTAGAGCGCAACTTGCATGCTAGTCGCCCCCTCACGATGCGAAAGCGCTATTTCCTGATGGTGCGCTTTCTCAAGTGCAGGCGAGAATCCCGCAATACTCATTCGCGGATCAGACTCGCTCAAATCGGCCGGCGCAGTCTCAAATCCTTTTTCGGTCCGGCGATTAGGGCGCGAGGTTGAGTAGCGATATTCAACCACTGTGTCTGGCGAGAGATGGGCCGCAACCGAACCGAAAGGACGGAACGCCGTCACCTTGCCCATGAACTGGATGGTCTGCAGTTCGCTGCCGAACTTCAATTCCAGCACATCCCCCAGATTCAAGTCATTGGATACGCTCAGAGCGAGCGCCTGCAACTGAGCATTGCGTAAGCCGAAATCCGGAGTAGAAAGCCGCCGTACGGTCAACGCAACTTCCGGAGTAGATCCGTTCGCAACCTGATGTTTATAGGAAGTGCGTACTACTGCATTCGGAAGCCCGGTGCCGTATCCAACATCGCCGTGAAACGATAACGTTCCGGTCGAGAACATGGATTTCTCAACCAGGAAGCCAGTGCTCATGTCAGAAACCGAGCCGAATCCCTGCGCTGGCGCACCAGCGACAAACGAAAGGGTTCCTCTGAAGTCTGGAGTGGGATCCCCGGCTTTAGCCGGTACCACGACCGGTGAGCCGTCTGGCAGAACGCGCAGCACAGGCCGATTTGAAGTCGAACGCAATACCCAATCCCAGTCACCATCGTCAGCGTTGCCACGCCTGGGAGCAAACTGAATGGCATCAAAGAGGGTCGAGAGGGTCAGATTCAGCAGAACGCTGGCGCCTGCTTTGACTCCAATTTTTTCCCGCAATGTCGGCAGAAAGGACGGGGCGGAAATCTTTAGGCTGTAAACTCCGGGCAGCAATCCGCTGGCGGCGAAAAATCCATTCTCGTCGGTGAAAATTCTGAGAACCGGAACCGACGCCCCAAGGACCTCTACTGCTGCCCCCATCTGGGGAACACCGTTGGCACTACGAACGTAACCGGAAATTGAGGCTGATCGGTCTGCGCACCACGCGGGGAGCGTCAAGACAAGCGCGATTGCGAAATGGCCGAACTTGCGCAGCATCAGTATCTCAAGAACAGCTTACTGAACAGCAAACGTCGCTGTCGGACCCAGGGTTTGCTTCGAAATGTTGTCGTTCACCTTAATCTGAATCCGATACACACCGGGGTCAAGATTAGCGGCCGCCACGGTCTTCTGTAACGTGACCTGGTCGCCAACGTTGCCCATTTTATCCGAAGATTCTACCGCATGCACAACCGCTTTGTTGGTGGCGGCGTTCACAATATCGTACTCGAACGTGGCTGATGGCTTGTGCGTCTTCTCATCTACGCTCAGATTGTAAACCTGCATCCAGAAGTTCACCTTCTGGCTGCGGTTAAACATCGCGGGCTTGCCATCGGCGGGCGGGACCCGCGGACGCACCTTGGTTGTCCCAATCACAAACATGCCGGTGCCAACATTCTTCGAAGGCACGGGCTCCACGTCGTCGGCCAAAATCAGTGAAGAGTTTGCCAACTTCTCATCAGAGAAGTCAGGCACAATAATGCCCCGGCTCCAGGTGCCCATGCGATCGCCATTTACATCCTTCACCACAACGTCCAGGCGATAGCGTCCCGGCCTGAGGGGCACTGCCTTCCAGTAAACTTTTGACTTTTCCGCCTCGCGTGCCAGCAATTCGAGGGGAACGTCGGCTACGACTGTGTCCTCGAAAGTCTGCGAGACTTTTCCGGTCAAAGTTGACAGACGCCCGAATATGTTCACCACCCCGTGCTGCACACCCTCTTTGTTAACAAATGTGATGTCGCGATTCCTGATCTGAATAGTGACCGGCACTAACACCGTGTCATTCGTGATCTTCACGAAGTCAGTGCGCACATCGAAAGGCATCAGGTTGTAAGTAATCTTGTGCGCAACCACTTCTTCCAGGTCCTTGAACTTCACTGTCGGCGCGCGGTTCAGTTTTGCGAACTGCTCCAGGCGGTCAAACTGCTTGGTCTGGATATTCTCCAGCCCTGGACCTTCGCCGATGTGCTCTAGACCATTCCCCCAGCGGTTCTGCTTCTTGCTCATACCCATTTGTTCATACTGGGTCAGACCTGCGCCCGGGACATTCAGCAAGGCGTCTTTCTCGCCGCGGTCAATCGTCATGTGATACTCGCCGCACATGCAGGTATCCACAAACTCGATGATCACTTCCTGGCCAATCCCCTCTAGATAACGGTAGCGCCAGTCCTCAAACGGATAGGTCGAGGTTTCGCCACCACCTTCTTCCATAGGACGGGTGTAGGTTCCGCCGCCGGCATGGGACTCAATCTCGTCAGGCGGTCCAAATGCAATGTACATATGCCCGCGATCAGTCTTCCAACCGGGAATACCCGCTGGAAAATGCTCATTCGCGTATGCGATACGACGATAATGCTCTTCCTTGAAGGCGTTGTCTTCGCTGTCGGGATCGGGGTTACGCCGTTGCCAAAATGCTTCAATGAACTGGTCGCGCTCTTCGTCGTTTGAGAGCTGCATGAAGGCTTTTCTTTCTTCGTCGCTGATAATCCAGCGCACATCTTCATCCAGCCACTTCCGGTATTCGCCCCTCAATTCCTTGCGCAGGTTCCTGGCGTTCTCTTTTCTTCGTTTTTCGTCTACTGGACGCTTGAGCGGATCTCCGGAACGGTCCTCATTAGCCTGGGCTTTCTGGTCCGTCTTGGTGATGTCCGCCGGGGTCTTGTCCCCCAATGCCTGGTCCGCCGCTGGTTGGGCCTGGTCGTCCTTAGCATTAGTAGTGGTTTGCGCTCCGGCAGCCGAAGTAAACCCAATTGCGAGCAGAACCACAAAAGACGCGAAAACAGAATTCAGCCAACCTGGACGGGACATAAAGACGGTACTCCTTGAGACACCCTGGGCGTCTAACATTTTATGTCTTTGGCCACCGGAATACAAGGAAATGAGAGGTACGGGCATAGTCAGCCAGCTATCCCCTAGAGCACCTGATTCCCAGTGATAGCAAAATGGTTGTATGAACATTGCAAAAGCCTTCATTCCGGAACCCGACAGGTGACCTTCCGGCTTCGTGCTAACGGTTTCGAGACCCCAGTGCTGATCTAAAACACTAACCAGACGATATAATGCACGGGATCGTCGATTAAGTCCCCAGGACTAAACATAGGGAACATTTTCCTGGAGCGCATCGTACCTTTCAGCAGGTTGCTCTACCGGAGGGCGAACCGCGACAGTTTTTCATAAACCAACGCCCCCATGGCTCGTCCAATAGCCTGAGGGACTGAGAGCGGCCAGGTGTCCCAGTCGGAGCAGGAGAAAAGCATGGCGACAGCAGAAGTAATCAGCATTTCGCAGCCCCAAGTGTCGGCTCCACCCGAGTCGTGCATGATCTTCACCTCCGACCTGTGGAAGACTTACGACATGGGTTCCGAGCAGCAGGTGCACGCACTACGCGGGGTCAATCTCCAGATCCGACGCAATGAGTATGTCGCCATCATGGGGCCATCGGGATCGGGCAAGTCCACTCTGATGAATTTGATTGGTTGTTTGGATTCTCCGAGCCGAGGCCAGTATTGGCTCAACTCCCAACTGGTTAGCGAGCTCGATGATGACGAACTCGCCCGCATTCGCAACAAAGAAATCGGCTTCGTATTTCAGACTTTCAACCTGCTCGCTCGCGCGACTGCGCTGCACAATGTGGAACTGCCTCTGATCTATGCTGGCATTCCTGCGACGGAACGTGCACAACGCGCCAAAGAAGCCCTAGCCGCAGTCGGCATGGAACCACGCATGAACCACAAGCCGAACGAGCTCTCTGGAGGTCAGCGGCAAAGGGTCGCAATCGCCCGCGCCCTGGTGAATCGGCCTTCGATTATTCTTGCCGACGAACCCACCGGCAACTTGGATTCGCAAACCGGCAACGAAATTATGGCAGTCCTGGATCGGCTGCATGCGGAAGGCAACACCATTGTCCTGGTGACTCACGAGCATGACATTGCGGAATACGCTCACCGCATAGTGAACATCAAGGATGGCGTGGTCGAGCGCGACGAAGTGAAAAGATAGTTGGCTTTAGCATTTCTTTGAGAACTTTGCGAGTCCTTCGCGAACTTTGCGGTTAAAAGCCTTCCTCTGGCTTGAAACGATATTCTTCCACCAAGAAAAAAGCCCCTCAACACGAGGGGCTTTTTGATTGATCTGCAGGCGTCTCAATCAGAACTGTTGGTCTTGCGAATCTCTATCGGAGGCACCGGCCGGGCCATGAAGAAGTCATGATCGTAAAGATTGCGGTACATGCGACCCGCAATTTCTGCTGCTTTCGGACCAAACGTCGGACGTCCGCCCTCTAGGAAAACGACTACCACGACCCGTCCATAATTTGTGTTGGCATAACTGGCAAACCACCCGAACCGGGTGCCGGCGTGAGAGCAAGTTCCGGTTTTTCCCAGAACCTCTTCCTCATTGAAATTCGCTAAGAGGCGGCGAGCTGTGCCGTAGTTCACCGCGCCGGCCATGCCATCAGAAATTTCCGGAATCATTCCCGCGATATCCAGATGACGCTTCACCAACGGCTGGAAATTTGCGGCTTCGAGCGAGGTCGTCGGGTGTTGCAAGTAGTACATCGTCCCGCCATTCGCGATCGCAGTGACCAGCGATCCCAACTGGAGAGGGGTCATCGAAATACCTTCGCCGAAGGAACACATCTTGCCAACGCCACCCAACTTCGCGGCGATCTCCTCGTCGGGATAAACTCCTGCTTGCTCACCTTCAATGTGATAACCCGCAAGCTCACCCAGTCCGTAGGTATGAGCGTAATGCGCGACTTTCTCGAAACCCAGCTGACGGCCCAGAGCTTCGAAATATGCATTGTTCGAGTGCGCCAACGCCAGTGTTAGATTCGTGTGGCTGCGGCCGCCAAGGCGAACTTCCGTTTCCTTGGTGATAATTCCTTCGCTCAGTGCCGCCAGCGCCACAGACAGCTTGATAGTCGAGCAAGGCTGCGCGCCGCTCGAGAGCGCCAGCTTCTGATTCACCATGGCCAGAATGCGGCCGCTCGTAGGCTCAATCGCGAGCACCGTGCCGTTCATGTTGCCCAAGGCATCAATCGCGGCCTGGCGCACTATCGGATCCTCGCCCGCAGTTGCATCACCGTCAGTAATGTCG
>WNGL01035451.1_pt1 | contig 11446 bp, 11 predicted proteins | sample 5400591 | NCBI WGS metagenome assembly WNGL01 (sample SAMN13153377, study PRJNA577476) | soil metagenome | isolation source: 80 cm soil or saprolite under Garry oak tree replicate 1 | place: USA:California | collected 2016-06-15
CCGGGACAGTTAACGAAGAAAGATTTCGTTTCGAACCAGGAAGTGCGTTGGTGTCCGGGCTGCGGCGACTACGCGATTCTGAACAACGTCCAGAAGGTGATGCCCGAGCTCGGAATCCCGCGCGAAAAGATGGTTTTCGTTTCCGGCATCGGGTGCTCGTCGCGCTTTCCGTATTACATGAACACTTACGGATTCCACAGTATTCACGGCCGCGCGCCGGCGATTGCCACCGGAATCAAAGCTGCGAATCCGGAGCTCAGCGTCTGGGTGATTACCGGCGACGGCGATGCGCTCTCGATCGGCGGCAACCATTTCATGCATGTGCTGCGACGAAATCTCGACATTAATTACATTCTCTTTAACAACCGCATTTACGGTCTGACGAAGGGACAGTACAGCCCGACCTCGGTATTCGGCCAGCGAACTAAATCGACGCCAATGGGGGTGATCGACTATCCGGTGAATCCGCTTTCGCTGGCGATCGCGAGCGAGGCAACGTTCGTAGCGCGTTCGATCGACATCGATGTAAAGCATTTGGGCTCGATGGTTGAAGCCGCAGCCAAACACAAGGGCGTTTCCTTCCTCGAGGTCTATCAGAACTGCAACATTTTCAATGATGGGGCCTTCGATTATTTTGCCGAACGCAGCGTGCGCCAGGACAAGGTCCTTTATCTCGAGCACGGCAAACCGATGATCTTCGGCAAAGATCGCAACAAAGGGATTCGCATGAAGGGCGCGCATCCCGAGGTCATTACTCTCGGCGAAAACGGAATCACCGAAGCGGATGTCCTGGTTCACGATATTTACCTTCAGGATCCCTCGGTGGCATTTATGCTGGCGCGCATGGAGCAGCCGGACTTTCCCCAGCCGGTGGGAATTTTCCGCGCCGTCGAGCGACCGAGTTACGAGCAGATGTTGGTCGATCAAATTGAAACAGCTATTAGCAAATCCGGTCCCGGTAGTCTGGAAAAACTGATTTATAGCGGCGATATGTGGACGGTGGAATAAAACATTGCCGATTTGCGATTGCCAATTGCCGATTTGGCGGGCGGTGATCGCAGGTGAATCGGTAGCAGCAATCGGCAATCGGAAATTGGAAATCGAAAATGTTCTGTCCTTCCTGTGGTCACGATAATATTGAAGGCGCTGATCGCTGTGAAGAGTGCATGACGCCTCTCTTCAATCTCGACGCGCCGCGGGCAGAGGCCGCCTCAGCCCTGGCTCGTTCGGTGATGGAAGACAATCTGAACCAGCTCGATCAGGAATTTCTGGGAGTCGCTCCGAACACCTCGGCGGTCGAAGTTGTGACCAGGATGAAAGAAGCGAGGCTCGGCTGCGCGATAGTTCTGGAAGATGGGAAATTGATCGGAATTTTTACTGAACGCGATCTCCTGAACAAGATGACCGGCAAGAACGCCACTCCAAAGAACGCCGCGGTCAGAGAGTTAATGAGCGCTAACCCTGAAGTGCTCAGCGAGACTGATTCCGTCGCCACCGCTTTGAACAAAATGTCGATGGGCCGCTATCGGCACATTCCCTTGCAAAAGGCCGACGGGTCCTACGCCGTGACATCAATCAAACATGTCCTCAAGTACATCGCTAAAGAAGAGTGGTAAACCAGCTCAACAAGCGTCCCCAATGCCTTCGTAAACCTGGCGCCAGCGCCCGTTGACCTTCTTAAAAATCAGAAATCCGTAGGCGTCAAAGCCTCCTTGCGTAGCTAAGATTTCGCCGATCCTGTCACCGTCAAGATCGACTTGATCGATGAAGTCGACGCTCGATAGGAAACCTTCAGCCGGAGGTTGATACGCCTGAAACTTTATAAGGTCGGCTCGCATCGTATTGCCTGCCTGATGAGCAATCAGAAATAGATCTCGCTCGAACTTATTTTTGTCTCCTTCGGTAAAGCTCCCAATCATTTCGTACTTGCCATCACCATCTAAATCGGTGGCGGTGAGATTCGTAATCCTGATCGAGTCAATCATTCTTGCGGGAGTGCGATGTTGGGAATAAATGCCCCTCATCAAATTAATTACCGCGGCTCGTTCTTGATCCGTTGGTGCTCGTCGTGCCGAAGCGCGTTTGCCCAGTGATTCAGAATTCGTCGCCAGTGCCATCACATGACCGCCGAGTTTGACTGAAGTCGCAGGCGTCACCTCAGCGTGCACGCTGTTACAGCCTTCGCTCCACTTTTTCACCGTCACACTGCCGGCGTCGCCACCGCCAAAGAGCAAGCGATAGCTTTGGCCCGCGGCGAAATAGTGGTTAGCAAATGTTGTTTGCTTATCTTTGGTCTCCTGCGTGAAAGGCTGCCGGAAATGTTTGCCGTTGATGATTACTACGGCGTCCATGTTGCCGGCATCTCCCTCGCGTGAGACCGCAAATATGACGGTTTCCGGCGGGCGCTGTGAGCCGAGGCCGGCGGATACTCTGGAGAATGGCAATTGACTGGCCCCGGAAACAATCAGCAACAGGATCAGGAAAAGTCTTGTGAGGAAAGAGAAGCGATCAGCGTCAATCATCATCATTTCCGGAGTATCTTCTTCTCCCTCCTGGGAAAGGTTGGGGGGAACAAAGATTAACGAGTTACTCACGCCCTCTGCCCATCCCTTTCCCAAGGGAGAGGGATAAACATCGCTATTTGACTCAAGCAGTCACGTCTATATCATAGCTCGCGATGGGCGATCTCGATAAGAGCGGAAGCATAAAAGTTGATCGGCAGAAATCGTGGGCGCTAATCACTTTTTCGCGGCCTGAGAAACTCAATGCGCTGTCGCGTTACATGAAACAGGAATTGAAACGCATCCTGACTGAGTTGGAAAGTAATCGCGACCTGCGCGCTTTGATCTTAACTGGTGAAGGCGAGCGCGCATTCTGCGCCGGAACTGATATTGCAGACTTAGCCGCGCTGGATGAAAGCAACGCGAAGGAGTTTGCTCGCGAAGGGCAGAGTTTGGGTAGCAGCCTCGAAAGTTTTCCCGTCCCGGTTATCGCCGCGATCAACGGCATTGCCGCAGGCGGAGGGACTGAGCTGGCACTGGGTTGTCATCTGCGCATCGCTTCGAGCAACGCGCGCTTTAGTCTTCCGGAAATCAAGCTGGGAATAATTCCCGGTTACGGCGGCACGCAGCGATTGATGCGGGCTATCGGCGAGACGCGCGCGTTTCACATGATGTTGACCGGCGAGAGCATTTCTGCGGCCCAGGCCGAACAATTCGGCCTGGTTAATAAGGTAGTGGAACCTGCTCAACTTCTGAGCGCGGCACAGTCTCTTGCCAATAAGATCGCTGAGTTTTCTCCGCTCGCAATTCGCGCCTGCCTGGAAGCTGTAGCCCAGGGCCGCGAGCTGCCACTGAGTGAAGGATTGGCAGTTGAACGCGAAATTTTCGGCGGCTTGTTTGCATCGGAGGATGCGCTTGAAGGCACGCGCGCGTTTCTTGAGAAGCGCGCGCCCACCTTTCGCGGGAGATAGAGCTTGTGTCACTTGTGCGCCTCTCCTATACTCGACAAGCCCGATCTAATTAACGAAAACTTGATCGACTCGCTTGCAAACGAATACTCATGAAGAAAATATGCCTGGCAAGGAAAGCGCGAAGCATACGTTTGAAGCCAGGGGGTTTCACTTTGCGATCGTCGCGAGTAGATGGAACGATTCGTTGGTGTCGCGTCTGATCGAAGGCGCGGTTGAAGGTCTCAAAGAAGCTTCGGCGAGCCAGGACGCGATCGAAATCTTTCGCGTGCCCGGGGCGTTCGAGATTTCTTTGGCCGCGTTGAAGGCCGCGCAGTCGGGCCGATTCGATGCGGTAATTTGTCTCGGGGTAATCATTCGCGGGCAGACACCTCATTTTGAATACATTGCATCGGCCGCTGCCCAGGGAATTTCCCAGGCTGGCATGCAGACCGGGGTTCCCATCTTGTTTGGGGTCATTACGGCAGACACGGTTGAGCAGGCGATCGAGCGCGCGGGCGCCAAGTCGGCGAACAAAGGTTATGAAGCGTCGAAGGCGGCCGTGGAGGTGGTAAATTTATATCGCGACAGGCGTTTTGAAAAGGATGAAGGATGAAGGATGAAGGACGAAAAAGGGAAACGGAGGATGAAATATTTCATCCTTCATCCTTCCCCCTTCATCCTTTGATTGTTTATGGGTTCGCGTCGTAAGGCGCGCGAATGCGCCTTGCAAATGCTCTTTGCTGCTGACGTTGCTCAAACGCGCGTAGATGATCTCGTGCGTGATTTCTGGTCTGAGCTGTCCGATGCTGAGCTCGATGAACATGCCCGCGATTTTGCGACCCGCCTGGTGACCGGCACGCTTGCCAATGTGACTGAAGTCGATGAGCGCATCCGTTCGCGCGCTGAACACTGGCGGATCTCACGGATGGCCCTGGTTGATCGCAACGTTTTGCGGCTCGCGGTTTACGAGTTTCTTTACGAGCGCACGCCCCGAACGGTTACCATCAATGAAGCCCTGGAGATAGCCCGGCGATTTTCTACCTACGAAGCGACGCAATTCATAAATGGCATTTTGGACGCGATCAAACGCGATCTGGACACGGAGCTTCCTCAAGCCGCCCCAGACGGGCCCCAGGAAGACGAAGCTGAACCTTCATCAAATAATCGCAACGCCCTGGAAGATTCGGACGTCACGACGTGAATTTCCATGCACGAACAAATCTATAACGAGTTCCTGCATGACGCGGAAGATTTAGTTGAAAAACTCTTCCGCGATATCGAAGCACTGCGGGCGGCGCGTTTTCACGATCGACAACGACGCGACCTGGTGGCGAACATTTTTCGACATGTTCACACGATGAAAGGTTCGGCGGCGTCCCATGGCGCCAAATCAGTGAGCCTGATTGCTCACGAATTCGAGGACGTGCTGGATGCGCTGCGGCTGGGACGGTTGATTCCGGATGAAAGGACAATCGATGCGTTTTCCTACGCCACCGCCGCGATGTCTTCAGCTTTGGCCGCGCGCGATCAAAAGGAAGGGGAAGGCGATCAGGCAAAGGTAATTGGCCGGTTGCGCGCGCTCGTTCCTGAAGACTCGCGCGCGGCGTTGGGCCTCGACGTTCGTGCCCGCCTGCCGGAAGAAATCGCGCGGGCGCTGAGTGCATACGATGAGCAGCATCTGCGTGAAACGGTCACCGAAGGTCTGAGATTGTTTGTGGTATCGGCCGGGTTCGAGATCGAAACGTTCGACCAGAGGTTTCGCTCGTTAAGCGAAAACCTCAACCAAACAGGAGAAATCATTTCTACCGTGCCGGCGCCGGAACCAGGCCGCGTGCAATTTGCTGAAATTGTTACCGACGCCGCAACGCAAGAATCGGATCAAGGTGCATCGACAGTCCCGGAACTGCAGACTTATGCTGCGCACACCTACGGCAAGAGCCCCGGTACGGTCCGCGTCAGTTTGGATGAACTGGACGAAATAATTTCGCAGGCCAGCCAGTTGTTTCGGGATACTGCGAGTGCCTTTGACTCACTATCCAATGAAACTGCGAACGACTCCGCGCGTGCCAGGTTGCGACAGCGTTTCGTAGAGATTGAAGAGCGGCTGATCAAATTGCGTCTGGTGCCGCTCGGCCAAATTTTTGAACGCGCCGCGGTGCGTGCCGGTCGCATCGCCGCTCATAACCTGGGCAAAGACGTCGAATTCAAGATCAGCGGTGGAGAACTTGGTATCGACCGGTCGCTTGCTGATGCGATCACTGATCCGCTGATGCACCTCGTGCGCAACGCCGTCAGCCACGGAATTGAAACTCCGGAAGAACGGCTGGTTGCCGGAAAGACTACGCAGGGAAGAGTAAACATAAGCGCTTTCGCGGAAGGTGGTCATATCCATATATGGGTAGCCGATGATGGTGGCGGCATCGATCCGGATCGCATTTCGAAGGTTGCAGCAGCGCAGGGAATTATTGCTCCCGACTCGAGCCTGCCCTTCGACGAGTGTCTGCGCCTGGTTTTTCGACCGGGTTTTTCAACTGCTGAGTCACTTTCCAACGTGTCGGGCCGGGGGATCGGTCTCGAAATAGTCGATCGAGCAATGGCCCGGGCAGGAGGCGACGTGCGCGTGACCAGTGAAAGCGGGGCTGGGTCCACCTTCGAGATGATCGTGCCGGCGACCATTGCATTGATCCGCTGCGCGATTCTGTGCGTAGCCGGCCATCGTTATTGTGTTGATTCATCGCGGATCGCTGACCGTGGGATGCTCGGACCCGAACAGGCGGTAACCGAAAACGCCATCGAATGGAAGGGCGAACAATTACCGGTGGTTGATTTGCGAGCGTTGCTGGGCCAGGCAACCAGCGCGCAACGAGATGACGGCTTGAGCGTGATCATTGCTCGATCTTCTACGCCCAGGGCCTTTTCAAGCAATGGCCGGGATCGAATCGCCATCATTGTCGATGACATCGAAACCGAACAGGATCTCCTGGTTCGGAGTCTTGGCCGGCATGCCGCGAGCTGGCCCGGCGTTGGTGGCGCCACGGAATTGCTGGATGGAAGCGTCGCGCTGGTTTTGGATCTGGACCAGCTATTGGAAAGAAATTCGTCCTAAACGTATTTGTTCGATTCATGTTAGCCTCAAAATTCCTCGCTGACCATCGAATCTATTTGCTTAATCTCCCGCGGCGACGAGTCGTGCTTTCCCGCTCGAGCATTTTCGGCGTGATTTTGCTCGGCGCTGTGAGCGCTGCCAGTGTCGCCGCGCAAAATCACGCTTATCCAAAAGAAATTCGGGGCTATAAAGTCGAGCGTACTGTTGTCCAAATCAAGAAACCCGGAGCAACAAAGAAGGATTCAAAATCGCAGAGAGATCGCGAAGCCGGATCCGATTCAGATGTGGACACCCTGATTCAGTTAGGAGAACCAAAACTCGCCCGCGTCACGCCGCTGGGCATTACTTTTGAAGTCCCTGTCGTCGTGGCGCCGGTAAGACAAAGCGGTCACGTCGAGTTTCTCTTATTTGAAAATATGGTTGTTAATGGTACTTCGGTCGAAATTGATGAGTACCATCGTGGGTTTGACTTGCCGGGGACCCAGCCGCTGATGCTGAGCAACCCGCTTAGCTTTTACGTCTACCTGCCGCGCGCGGCGCTGGCTGCCGTCGATGAATGGAGCGATTCAAAACCGACCTGGCCGGTAACAGGCCGTGTCTATGTTTTTGGAAGATTCAAGAAAGGCCTTTTTAGTTTCAAGCGCTGCGTGCCGGTTGAGTTGAATCTGAAGATGCGGAACCCGCTAAGATCAAACTAAGCTTCCGCGTTGCTCGAAACGATAATTTCGCGCTACGCTGGAAGTGGTCACGATCGGATCATTCCGTCACAAAGGACTTAAGGAGTTTTTTGAGACGGGGAGCAGGCGCGGGATCGCGCCCGATCTGGCAAGCCGAATTGGACGCCGCTTAGACGTCCTTTACGCTGCCCGAGAGTTAGGCGATATTGATGCTCACGGTTTCGACCTTCATCGGCTCAAAGGCGACCGGCAGGGCGAATGGGCGATCTCAGTAAGCGGAAATTGGCGAATCACCTTTAAATTTGCAAAAGGCGAAGCGATGGATATTAATTTGGAAGATTATCATTAGGAGAGACTATGAGCATCAAGGGAAAAAGGAGACCCACGCATCCAGGAGAATTACTTCGCGAAGAGACCCTTCCCGCAGCGGGGTTGACGCCGTCGGAATTGGCGGCGCAACTCGGCGTGTCGCGACGCGGAATCAATGCTCTTCTGCAAGAGCGGCGCTCCATAAATCCTGATCTAGCGCATCGCCTCGCGCGTGTATTTAATACTACTCCTGAGTTCTGGTTGAGACTACAGGAAGCCGTGGACATCTGGGATGCCTGGCAGGCTAATCGACGTGAATATGATCGGCTGAAACCGCTGAGTGAAAGGGCGGCGTAAAGTGAGGCGAATTCCTGTTACCATTCGTGACCTTACTTATTGGGCAGATGTTGACGATGAGGATTTTGATTTCTTGTCACAATTTCGGTGGACCGCTGATGTTAAACCGACAGTTACTTATACAAATACGAACGTTGAAACTGCAAGTGGGTCGATCACATCGACGGCAACGGCTTAAACATTACGAAGGCTAACCTTAGACATCTCTCCTGTGCCCAACAAACATGTAATCGAAGACTATGACGGCGGAATCTGTGCTGCTAATTCCCTTAAGCCCAATCAACTTTCGGATGCATTGTGTGCCACTTCGTCGCCTGCTCAAAAGCCAGCGCGACCCGCAGCGGTGACGCTTCATCGTAGAGTCCGCCGGTGAACATGATGGCCTGCGGCAGGTGCTGAATCGGACCGTTGTTTGCGCCGGGAACATCGAGAAATCCGCAGGGCACACAAACGGCTGGATGGCCGGTGAGATTGGTAATGATCAGGCTGGCGCTGCCCGGCGCCGGCGAAACGAAAACGTCCCACTGCGACATCAATTTATCTATCTCGCGCATGAGCAAAACGCGCGCGCGCTGGGCTCGCAGATATTCAACGGCCGGAACGAAACGCGAAGTGCGAAATGTGTTGGGCCAGTCGCCTGGGTCCTGCCCCGAAAGCTGACTCACGCGACCATCGCGGGTGATATCGTCGAAGGCGGTTGCCGCTTCCGCGGTCAGGATGTAACGAATATTCTGCGTGGGAAACTTTGGCAATTCGATTGGCGCCATTTTCACTCCGGCTTTCTGCAAAGCGTCGAGAGCTTCCTTGTACATCGCGTTGCGCCGCTCAGTTAGTTGCCGCTGTTGCTCGTTGGCGTTTGGCGGCGCGGGTGCCTCGAATTCGGTTTTCAGATAGGCGACCCGCAGTTTGTCCAAAAGCAAATCAGCGGACCAATTAAATGGCGCATCACCAACCGTCAAGTCACGATTGTCCGGACCATAAATCGCATCGAGCGCGGCAAAGTGGCCCGATCTTGTCCATCGTCCAACTCAGGCCCATTGCGCCAAAGCGGCTGACGCGGCCGTAGGTCGGACGCAGGCCCGTGACCCCGCATCGTGAGGATGGTGAAACGATGGAACCAAGCGTCTCAGTCCCGATCGAGAACCCAACCAGGCCTGCGGACGTTGCCGATGCGGGACCGGCGGATGAACCACTCGAGCCGAGACGGTCTTCATCGGGTACCCAGGGGTTGCGCGTGACTCCGCCGAACCATTTCGGACCCTGCGCGAGCGCCCCCATCGAGAGCTTCGCGACCAGCACGGCGCCTGCGTCTCGTAATCGTTCGACTACGGTGGCGTCATAATTGATCACTTGATCTCGATAAGGCTCAGCACCCCAGGTGGTCTTGATTCCCTTTGTGGCAAGCAGGTCTTTCGCGCCCCAGGGAATGCCGTGCAGGGGCCCGCGATATTTCCCACGCTTGAGGTCGTTGTCGGCGTCCTGCGCCTGCTTCATCGCCAGATCTTCGGTAAGCGTTACCACGCAGAGAAGTTTAGGGCCGTACCTCTTGAGCCTGGCGAGATACATTTTCGTCAACTCAAGGGAAGAGACTTTTTTGGTCCTGATCAGTTCAGCGAGCTGCGGCACGGTCGCGAATGCGAGATCTTCGACTGACTTGAATTGTGCCGGTTCGTTCCTGCCAAACTTGAATTTCGTCCTGGTGGCGGCACGTTTGATGTGAAATCCCGGCAAGGCGGGATGAAAAACGATTGCCGGTTCGGTATCGAGAGGCACGTCGATCTTGCGCACGACTTCATAATTATCGAGAGCCCGATTGACTCCGGGCAATGCCATATCTTCCTGTTTGTCGGTCAACTCGATGCCGATTAGCTTTTCCGCGTCATGCATCATGTCCTTGGTGATGCGCATCGGCGCTGGTGACGGCCGGGGCGATGGAGTTGGCGTTGGCGTGGCGGTCTGCGCGAGCGCCTTCAGCGGCGAGCGGGAAACCGCCAGTCCGGCAGCACCGGCCGCGGGCAGAAGCTTGACGAAGGTGCGCCGATCCAATGCCTTGGTGTCGCTTGGTCTCTTGTGTCCGGGTTTCTTCATAACAGTTCTCAAGATGATTTCAGTTGGGTCGATCTATCATTTGTCCCGAAGGGACGAGATGTTTATGGATCATGGTCAGGAAAAGTTTCGTTGAGCGAAAGCTCCGAAAACGCCGGAGAATATTACGCTCCTATGGAGCTGAAAAACAGTTGACCGCTAAACTATAAACCCGGCCACGCTGGGCGTGCCGTACTTTATCTTCACGAGCTTTGCTTTGCCGGTACGATAAACGGTGAGCAGGTAGAGATTATCGAATTCCGATTCAGGGATGACTGGAAGTTGCGGTCCACCAAGCGCTGCAATGATCGCGGGCAGCGTATTGTTGTGCCCGGATACCAGAATTGTCTGCCCGCGATGATCGGCGTGAATCTGCCTCACGAGTTCGCTCGTGCCGGATGAGTTTACGACGGTCACCGGCAAGCCGAGTCGATCCGACAGCGGCTTGACTGTTTCCTGAGTCCGCTTGTATTGCGTAGCGTAAATTGCGTTGACGCCTGAATCCGCGAACATTCGGACCAGCTCCTGCGCGCGCTCCTGGCCCGCCGGGCTGAGATCGACATCCGGGTTGTTTGGATCTATGACTTTCTCAGCATGGCGAATCAGAATTACAGTCGTGACGGGACGATTGAATGTCGCAAAGTAAGCGAAGATGACGACCACGCCGAGCAACGCAAACAGCATCAGAAAGACAAGTGCAGTCTTTAGCCCTGCCCGTCGTTCTGGGTTCTCGTCAGCCATGAAATTTCTCGTTTCCCGATTCGCGGCTCGATTGGCCTTCTTACCATACCAAACGTCAGAATATATTTCGAGAGATTCTGCGGATAAATTTGGTGGGTTTACTCGTGAGGACTTCAACCGCCAGCAGGAGCGGGCAAGTTAGACTGGCGCGAAACTATTGTACCCAAGCCAGACTATGTCCACTGACGATCCGGATTGGATTGGAACCATCGGCATTCATGATCATGATACCTTCGCAAGCGATACGCTTGCCATCCGGAGACCAAACCAGCTCGCTTGCGCAGGGGTTAGGCGAGAACCCGTTTCGTTTAATATCGGGTGTTAGTTTGACTCTGCTTGAGCCATCAACATCTGCCACATAAATATAAGATGGGGGGATCGAATTCATTACCAGGTTGGTTACAACAGGGCGGCTTGTAATAATTTGGGCAGATATCACATCGACAAACGTGATTCGTTTGTTGTCAGGGGACCAGGCGAGGATCCTGGGCCGAATGCCCATGATGTAGCGGCCGGACGGTTTCTTAAGGTCTATGATTTGGATTGGCGACCCTGTGGTAGGCATCGATCGATTTGTCGCTACCAGAGCAAGCTTCGTCGCGTCAGACGACCAAAAAATTGCAACGAAAGGATTGGGGTCCCCCCATTGTAGTAGATGCGCTGGTAACCATTGCGATATGTCAGCCACCAGACGGGTTGCCTTACCGTTCGGATCAGTGA
>WNGL01009245.1_pt1 | contig 11444 bp, 9 predicted proteins | sample 5400591 | NCBI WGS metagenome assembly WNGL01 (sample SAMN13153377, study PRJNA577476) | soil metagenome | isolation source: 80 cm soil or saprolite under Garry oak tree replicate 1 | place: USA:California | collected 2016-06-15
TCGCCGGCCTGCTCGACCGCGCCAGGGCGCTGGGGTTCGACGCGCTGGCCACCGGCCACTACGCACGCGTCGAGGGCGGCCGGCTCCACCGCGCGGCCGACCCGGCCAAGGACCAGTCCTACGTCCTCTACATGCTGGGGCCGGAGCAGTTGGCACACCTGCGCCTGCCGCTCGGCTCGCTGAGCAAGCCGGAGGTCCGGGCGATCGCCGCCCGGCGCGGGCTGCGGGTCGCCGCCAAGCCCGATTCCTACGATGTCTGCTTCATCCCGGACGGGGACACGGCCGGCTGGCTGGAGCGCCGGCTCGGCCGCCGCTCCGGCGAGGTGGTCGACGCCACCGGCACGGTGCTCGGCCGCCACGAGGGCGCCTACCGCTACACCGTCGGCCAGCGCCGCGGGCTCGGCGTGGCCGCGCCGACCCCCCGCTACGTGCTGCGGGTGGAGCCGGCCGCCAACCAGGTGGTCGTTGGCGGGCGCGAGGACCTGGCGGTGCGCACCGTCGAGCTGGAGGGCTCGACCGCCACGGACGGGATGGGCCTGCGGCCGGGCCGGGCGGCCGCGCGCCTGCGCGCCCACGGTGCCGAGGTCGGCTGCCTGGTGGTGCCCGGCGAGGACGGGCGGATCCTGCTGGAGCTGGACGAGCCGGTGCTCGGCGTCGCGCCGGGGCAGGCCGGCGTGCTCTACGACGGCGACCTGGTGCTCGGCGGCGGAACCATCGCGGCCGCCAGCGCCGCGACGGGCCACGGCCGGCCGACGCCCGTGAGCGGCCGCGGATGAGCGCCCTGCCCCCTGCGTTCCGGCCCAGAGGCGCCGGGACGGGGACCGGCGGCATGCCCCACACTGGCGCGGCCGAGTGCGTGGAGGCCGCCGTCAGCGCCTGCCCCGAGCTGCCGTTCTGGCCCACCAGGCCGCTCGCCGTCCCCGCCGAGGGGATGATCCCTCAGTGGGCCCTCGGCCTCCCGGGGGTTGGCGAGGCACCCGGTGACGGGACCGTCGTGGCGCCGCTGGCCTGGGTGGGAAGGGACCGGGCGCCGGGCCGGGCGGCGCTGGCGGCCGAGGCGGCGGGGACCGTGGAGCCGTTCCTGCGGGAGCTGGCTTCACGTCCTGCCGGCTGGCTGAAGCTGCAGGCGACCGGCCCCGTGGCGCTGGCGCTGGAGCTGGAGGCGGACGGGCGGCGGGCGTTCGCCGTGCCGCCGGCGCGAGGGCCGCTGGCGCTCGGCTACGCGGCGCGGGTCCGCTCGGTCGTGACCTGGGTACGCGAGGCCCTGCCCGCCTGGAAGGTGCTGCTGGTGCTGGACGAGCCGTCGCTGGCGAGCCCCGCGGTCGCCGAGCGGCCGCAGGTCGCCCTGGAGCTGTGGCGCTCGCTGGGCACCACCGGCGCCGACGTCACCGGCCTGCACTGCTGCGCAACGCCACCCTGGGGCCTGATCCTGGACCTGGACCCGCAGCTGGTGTCGTTCGACGCGATCCGCGACGGGGACGCCGCCACCGACGACCCCGCCTTCCGCCGCCTCGTCGAGAGCGGCTCCGCCGTGGCCTGGGGCCTCGTCCCTGCCGGCACAGAGGACGGCGCCGACCCCGACCCGGGGGCGCTCGACCCGGACACGCTCGCCGATCGCCTGTTCGACCTGGTCGAGTGGACCGCCGGCGACTACCTGCCCGAGGTGCTTGCCCGCTCCGTGGTCACCCCGACCTGCGGCCTGGCCTCCCTCAGCGAGCGGGAGGCGACGCGCCGGCTGGCGCTGGCCGCCTCCGTCGGCTCCCGCGCCTGGGCGCTCGCCGGCCTTCCCTGACGTGTGCGCCCAGGCGCGGGAGCCGACCGGTCTCATCGCGCGACGCGACCGACCTGCGTCGGCGCCTCCTGTCGCGACGACGCCTGGTCGTCGTGGAATAGCGGCGGCCACGCAACAGGGAGGCGAGCGCGGCGATGGCGGCCATGCAGGCCGCCGCGCCGAACACGATCACCAGGCCGTGGTGGAACGGGCCGGAGATCAGCTCGGGGAAGAATCGCTTGCCGGTCAGCACCGCCACGTTGCGCGCTGGCAGCGAGTTCAGCACCCCGGTCGGCGCGAGCAGGTGACCGACCGGGTTGTTCCCGAGGAAGGCGGCGAACAGCGTGCTCACCGGCGGCAGGTGCGCGACGCTCGCCGCCACGCCGGCCGGCACGCCCTGGCCGCGCAGCCCGGCGGTGAGCGTCGACGGCAGCGAGGTGGCCAGGCCGGCGATCATCAGCGAGAAGAACACGCCGATGGACAGGGCGGTCCCGGAGTTCTGGAAGGTCGAGCGCATGCCGGAGGCCACCCCCCGTTGCCCGGGTGGGACGCTGCTCATGATCGCGGAGGTGTTGGGCGCCGAGAACATCCCCTGGCCGATCCCGCTGAGCAGCAACAGGCTGGCGAAGGCGGTGTAGCCGAAGTCGACCGGCAGCGCCAGCAGCCCAATGAACGCGCCGGCGACCAGCAGCAGACCGCCGGTGGCGAAGGCACGCGCGCCGAACCGGTCGGACAGATAGCCCGACACCGGTCCGGCGACCAGGAAGCCGGCGGTCAGCGGCAGCATGTAGATGCCCGCCCACAGCGGCGTGTCCTGGAAGTTGTAGCCGTGTAGCGGCAGCCAGATTCCCTGCAACCAGATGATCAGCATGAACTGCAGGCCGCCCCTGGCGATCGCGGTGAGCAGCGCGGCCAGGTTGCCGGCCGCGAAGGCCCTGATACGGAACAGGTCCAGACGGACCATGGGCTCCGCCACGCTGGTCTCCGCGACGCAGAAGGCTGCCAGCAGCCCGATGCCCGCGGCCATGCCGCCGAGCACCCACGGGCTCGTCCAGCCGGTCGCGTGGCCGCCGTACGGCTGGATCCCATGGGTGATCGCGACCAGGATCGCCGCCGTGCCGGCGATGAAAGTCACGTTGCCGACCCAGTCGATGCGGGCGCGGTGGCGGGCGCCGACCTCGCGCAGGCTACGGTACGACCAGACGGTGCCTCCGATGCCGAACGGCACGCTCACCCAGAACACCGCCCGCCAGTCGATCGCGGCCAGCAGGCCGCCGGCGACCAGACCGAGGAACTGACCGGCAAGCGCGGTGATCTGGTTGATGCCCAGCGCCATTCCGCGCTGGCTCGCCGGGAAGGCGTCGGTGAGGATCGCGGCCGAGTTGGCGGTCAGCATGGCACCGCCGACGGCCTGGACGATGCGTCAGCCGATCAGCCACAGCGCTCCCCGCTCCGCCCTGAAGGGGTCCAGCGACAGCGCCAGCGAGGCCGCGCTGAACACCACGAACCCGAAGTTGTACATGCGGACCCGGCCGAACATGTCGCCGAGCCGGCCAAGCGCCACCACCAGCACCGCCGACACCAGCAGGTAGCCGAGGATCATCCAGAGGAGGTAGCCGATGTTGGCCGGCGCCAGCGGGTCGAGCCCGATGCCGCGGAAGATCGCCGGCATCGCGATGATCACGATCGAGCTGTCCAGCGTGGCCATCAGCACGCCGAGGGTGGTGTTGGACAGCGCGATCCACTTGTAGCGGCCGTTCGAGGTCACAGACGATCCGCCAGCCGTTCCAGCAGCGGGATCATCGAGATCAGGCGGCGCTGCTCGGAAGGGCTGAAGCCCCCGGCCAGCGCCTCGGCCATCCGGCGCGTGTTCAGCGAGCGCCTGTCGACCAGCACCCGGCGGCCGGCCGCGGTCACCGACATCAGCACGCGGCGACCGTCGCCGGCATCAGGCGTGCGGCCGACCATGCCGCGTTGCTCCAGAGCGGTCAGGGTCGCGCCCATCGCCTGTGGCCGCACCCGCTCCAGTGCGGCAAGCGCGCCGGGCGTGGCCGGCCCGTCCCGGTCCAGGCGCGACAGCACCGACAGCTCCGAAAGGGTGACCTCGCCGGTGGCATGAGCCTGCCGCAGGCGCCGCACGATCCGCCCGACGACGACGCGCAGGTCATTGCCAGCTCGCAGCAGATCCGCTGTATCGGTCCTCGTCTCCGCCATAATCATCAAGTTAGGCTTATCAACCTGGATGTACAAGTGAGCAGCATGCTGGCCCCGACGGCGGATGGGGCTCAAGGCGGAGCCAGGAGCTCGCGGCTCAGAACCGGTCGAGCAGTTGGGGGATGGACTCGACCACCACGAAGCGGTCGGTGGCGTTCGGAAGCTCGCGCTCCTCCAGGACCCAGGTGTGGGGATGGGGGACGAGCACGGCGCCGAGGCCCGCGTCCAGCGCCGGCCAGATGTCGGACATCGGTGAGTTGCCGATCATCCAGGTGCTGGCGGGGTCGAGCCCGCGGCTGGCCACCAGCGACCGATACACCTCGGGGTCCTTCTCGTCGACGACGGTGACCTCCTCGAACAGCGCGGCCAGCCCCGAGGCGGCCAGCTTGCGGTGCTGGTCGTCGGGGTGGCCCTTGGTCAGCAGCGCGAGCCGGTGGCGGCTCCGCAGCGCCGCCAGCGTCTCGGCCACGCCCGGCAGGACCTCCACCACGCCCTCGCGCATCGGCCGGCAGAGCCGGTCGAGCAGCGCGGCGTCCTCCCCGTTGGGAGAGGTGGCGTCGCGCAGGCGGGCCAGGCAGTCGCCCAGGCTGCGGTGGAAGGTCCTGACGCCGTAGCCGTGGACGCTGCAATTGGCCCGCTCGATTTCGTCGAGGACCGCGCGCACCTGCCGCCGGGTCATGGTGGGGTGCGCGAGATGGTCGATGAACGCCTCGATCGCGCGCTCGAACAGGACGTTGTTCTCCCACAGCGTGTCGTCGGCGTCGAAGATCAGGTTCAGCACCACTGGCTCCCGGGTCGGACCAGGTCGAGGATGGCGGCCCAGCCGCCGCTCGAGGGTGGGTCGATGATGTGGTCAGCGTGGCTGAGCGCGTCGGGCGAGCCGCCCGCGACCACGCAGGCGATGCTGGCCGCGCCGAGCAGCTCGACGTCGTTGGCGCCGTCGCCGACCGCCAGCACCCGCTCGGGATCCAGGCGCTGGTCGCCGCAGAAGGCCAGTACCCCGCTCCACTTGCTCACGCCCAGCGGCCGCACCTGGAGCGTCGAGCCCCCGTACATCAGGTCGGGGGTGACGCTGGCGCTGCCGACGCCGCTGGCGACGATCGAGGCGGCGACCCCGGCGAGCTCGATGGCGTCGCCGCCGACGACCGTGAACGACAGCACCGGATCGGCCCGGACGGCCCTGGAGAGGTCGTCGCGCGCAACCCACGGAGCGGCGCGGGCCAGGTGCCCCGGATGGGTCGACGGACGGTCGCCGACGACGATGTCCACGCCGGGCCGCTCCACGTGCAGGCAGGGCTGGAACCCGCCGGCGGCGAACGCGTGCAGCACGGTGGCGGCCGCCTCCGGTGAGAACGCCACCCGGTGGAAGGCGCGGCCGTCGCGCAGGTCGCGGCCGATCGAGCCGTCCAGCATCACCGCCGGGCCGCGCAGGCCGGCGCCCTCCAGCACCAGCGCGGCCGTGCGGGGCCGCCGCCCGGTGGCGATCAGCACGGGGATGCCGGCGTCGCCCAGGGCGGACGGCCCGGATGGTCTTGGGGTGGACCCGCTCGCCAGCGTCCGAAAGAGTGCCATCGAGATCGGTGACCACGAGCTCGACAGCGCTTGACATGTTCCAGAGGGTAGCGGAGATAGGCGTCCATGCAACCGTCGTGTACCGATGCCCGATGCCGTCGCCGCGGCTCTAGCCGAGCTGGCGCAGGGCGTCCTCGAGGCCGCGCACGAACGTCGGGTAGGGGTAGATCAGCTCGCGCAGGGCCGCCACCGGCACGCGCTGCCGGATCGCCAGCACCAGCAGGCCGATGACCTCGCCGGCGCTCGGCCCCATCACCGAGCCGCCCAGCAGCACGCCCCGGTCGGCGTCGGCCACCAGCTTGGCGACGCCGTGCTCGGCGCCCGGCCCGTGGATCCAGCCGCGCGTCGAGGAGGCGGTGGTGGCGACGCCCGTGCGGACGCGGTGGCCCGCCTCGCGCGCCATCGCCTCGGTGAGGCCGACGCCGGCGATCTCCGGGTCGGTGAAGGTGACCCGGGGCACGGCGGAGTAGTCGGCCGGCTGGTGGTCGCGGCCCAGCACGTCGGCGGCCGCGATGCGCCCCTGGTAGACGGCCATGTGCGTGAACGCGCCCTTGCCGGTCACGTCGCCCACCGACCACAGCCCCGGGCCGGCGCGCAGGTGCTCGTCGACCTCGACGGCACGGGCGCCGGGGTCGAGCCCGGCGGCGTCGACCCCCAGCGAGCTCAGGTCCGAGTGCCTCCCCGTGGCAACCAGCAGGCGCTCGCCCTCGGCCCTGGTCCCGTCCGACAGCTCGACCACCACGCCGCCGTCGCCGGGGCGCGGCCGCACCGACTTCGCCGAGACCCCGGTGTGCAGCGCGATGCCCTCCTCGCGCAGCACCTCGGCGATGGCCTCGCCGTTCTCGGGCTCGTCGGCCGGCAGGGCGTGCCCGCTCACCTCCACCATGATCACCTCGGTGCCGAAGCGGTGGAACGCCTGCGCCAGCTCCAGCCCGATCGGCCCGGCGCCGAGCACCACCAGCGAGCGCGGCAGCTCGGTGGCCTCGATCGCATCGCGATTGGTCCAGAAGGCGACCTCGTTGAGCCCGTCGACCGGCGGTCTCGACGGTTCGCCGCCGGTGGCGATGACGATCCCGCGGGTCGCCTCGAAGCGCTCGCCGTCGACCTCCACGGCGCGGGGGCCGGCGATGCGCGCCTGCCCCCGAAGGAACGTGCCGCCCTTGCCTTCGAAGCGCTCGACCGCGATCTGGTCGTCCCAGTTCGAGGTCGCCTCGCGCACCCGCGCCGCCACCGGCGCCCACGACGGCTCGGCGGTCGCCCGGCCGGCCAGCCTGGCGACCCTGCCGGTCTCGGCGAGCGCGTTGGCCGCCCGCACCATCATCTTGGAGGGGATGCACCCCCAGTATGGGCACTCGCCGCCGACCAGCTTGCGCTCGATCCCCAGCACGCGCATGCCCGCCTCGGCGGCGCGACCGGCAACCTCCTCGCCGCCCACGCCCATCCCGATCACGACGAGCTCAGGCTGCTCCACCATTGGTCGCTCCCTGTCCGAGACACCCCGGTCGGCCCTATTCTCGCGCATCGGCCCGGCCGGGTGGCCGCCGCGGCGGATGGCTCCCGGGTGCTGTCATCCTGGTGGGTGATACTGGGTCGTCGAGGCTCTGAGCACGGACGCAAGGGGGAACAGGGGTGTCACTGCCGCCAGAGGAGGCAGCCAAGCGGGTCGACGAAATCCGCGCCCGCATACGGGACGCGGCGTATCGCTACTACGTGCTGAGCGATCCGGACATTTCCGATGTTGAGTACGACGAGCTCATGCGCGAGCTGGAGGGGATCGAGGGCGACTACCCCGATCTGGTCACTCCCGACTCGCCGACGCAGTCCGTCGGCGCCCCCCAGGCCACCGCCTTCACGCCCGTCCGCCACCGCGTGCCCATGCTCTCACTCGACAACGCCTTCAGCCAGGAGGAGCTGCTCGCCTGGGGCAAGCGCACCGAGAGGGCGGTCGACGCCGTGGACGGCTACGTCTGCGAGCTCAAGATCGACGGCGTGGCCGTGTCGCTCCAGTACGAGCGGGGGCGCCTGATCCAGGCGGCCACGCGAGGCAATGGCACCGTTGGCGATGACATCACGCCCAACGTGCGGACGATCGGCAACGTCCCCGAGCGGCTCACCCTCGACGACCCGCCAGCGGTGTTCGAGGTGCGCGGCGAGATCTACTTCCCGACCGACGCGTTCGAACGCCTCAACCAGCAGATGGCGGCCGAGGGCAGGCAGGTGTTCGCGAATCCGCGCAACGCCGCATCTGGCGGCCTGCGGCAGAAGGACCCCAGGATCACGCGGTCCAGGATGCTCAAGCTGCTCTGCCATTCCTTCGGCCTCGCCGAAGGCGTCCGCTTCGCCTCGCACTCGGCCTTCCTGAAGTACTGCGAGGACGCCGGCCTGCCGGTCCCCGACGAGACCGTGCGCGCCGGCAACCTCGACGAAGTCCAGGAGTTCATCCGCCGCTGGGAGGAGCACCGCCACGACCTCGAGTACGAGATCGACGGCGTGGTGGTCAAGGTCGACTCCACCAACCAGCAGCAGGAGCTGGGGAACACCTCCAAGGCGCCTCGCTGGGCGATCGCCTACAAGTTCCCGCCGGAGGAGCGCACCACCCTGCTCAAGGACATCCAGGTCTCGATCGGCCGCACCGGAGCGGCGACGCCGTTCGCGGTGCTGGAGCCCGTGCTGGTCGCCGGCTCGACCATCGGGCTGGCCACGCTCCACAACGCCGACGAGGTCGAGCGGCGCGGAGTGCGCCCCGGTGACACCGTATGGGTCCGCAAGGCCGGCGACGTCATCCCTGAGGTGGTTGGCCCGGTGCTCAACAAGCGGCCACCCGAGTCCCAGCCCTGGCGCTTCCCGGAGCGCTGCCCCGAGTGCGGCACGACGCTGGTGCGGCCCGAGGGGGAGGTGGTCACGCGCTGCCCGAACACCACCGGCTGCCCGGCGCAACGCTGGGCAACCCTGGTCCACTTCGGCTCGCGCGGCGCCATGGACATCGAGCACCTTGGCGAGCGGACCGTCGCCGCGCTGATCGACGCCGGCAAGCTACGCGACGCCGCCGACATCTACTCGCTCACCGCCGAGGACCTCGCCGCCCTTCCCGGCTTCAAGGACAAGAGCATCGCCAACCTGCTGGAGGCGATCGAGGGCTCCAAGCAGCGGCCGCTCGACCGCCTGCTGGTGGGCCTGTCGATCCGGCACGTGGGCGATCACGTGGCCAGCGTGCTCGCCCAGCGGATGAAGTCGCTGGAGGCGATCGCCAACGCCTCCGAGGAGGAACTGAACGCGATCGACGAGGTTGGCCCCACCATCGCCAGCAGCCTGCACGCCTGGTTCGCCGACGAGCGCAACCATGAGCTGGTCAGGCGCCTGGTCGAGGCGGGCGTCAGCACTCGTGCCGAGGAGGACGGCCAGCCCGAGGTCCCGCAGGTCCTGGCGGGCAAGTCGGTGGTGCTCACCGGCTCGCTCGAGGAGCAGACCCGCGAGCAGGCCGCCAGGGCGGTGGAGGAGCGCGGCGGCCGGGTGGCCTCGAGCGTGTCCAAGAAGACCGATTTCGTAGTGGTGGGCGCCGACCCCGGCTCCAAGGCCGAGCGCGCTCGGGAGCTTGGTGTCACGATGGTGGACGAAGCAGGCTTCCAGCGGTTGCTGGAGAAGGGCGAAGCCGTGTGAGCAACGTCTGGACACCTTGGGACCCCGAGGGCCACCGCTTCCCCGAACCCTCGGGTGACGAGCGCGGGCCGGACCCCGAGCCGATCGTTCGGAGCGTGCGGATCGGCTTCCTGCTCGCGGGCATCCTGGTCGCGGCCATGGTCAACGCCGGCGTCCATGGCGAGGCGGCGGGCGGCACCCCCAATCTGGCGGTGACCGGGATCGTCGGCGTGGTCGTCCTGGGGATCCTGGGGGCGGCCGGCTGGGCGTTCCGGCCGGCTCGGCTGCTCTCCGTCGGCAAGAAGGCGCTGAACACGCTCGACCAGCGGGAGCTCCGGCCTCGCGCGGAGCGCGCCAGAGCCATGGGCTTCCGCGGCCTGGCCATGACCTGGGCAGGCCAGGCGATGGTCCTGAGCTTCCTGCCGGCGCTCGCGGGCCTCGCCCTCGAGCTCGTCCATGGCGACCACTGGGAGCTGCTCGCCTTCGCGGGCATGAGCATGGTCGCGGGGTTCCTGCTCCAGCTCCAGGTCGCCGGCGCCGTCCGCCAGGCCGTCGACGACCCGGACATGCGCGCCCGCTACGGCTCGCGCTGAGGACCCGGCCGCCTCCCTCGGCCGCCTCCCGTGCCGGCCTCCGTTCGGCCCCGCTTCGCCGCCTCCCTCGGCCTCCCCTGGCGGGCTCCGTCCTGCCTCCCTTGGCGCCTTCCATCCTCGGGCTCTTCTCCCTGGCCTCGGCGCTTTCCAGCGGTGATCTCGCCCGATTTCTCAGGGCTTATGGCGGAACCGCTCGTATCGTCTGGCCCGTGACGAGCGCCATGAGGATGTGGGGGCGCGCGGGCAGGCGGGCGGTCCTCCCGAGCCGGTGACCGCACGATGCCCCGCGCACGGACGAGCAGCCGCTGCCCACGGGCGGTGGCAGGACCTGGGGGCATTTCGTGGCAGACCATCCCGATCTCAACGCCGACCGCCGCGGCCAGAACGCCCCGCCGCCCCCGCCGCCCCCGGCGGGCACCGCGGAAGGCGCGGACGCCGCGGGAGCCGCGGACGCCGGGGGAGGCCCGGTGCGGGTTCCGGTTGCGGGTCAGGGGCACGCGACCCACGGGGCGCTGGAGGTCTCGGTGCCCATCTGGCGCCTCACGCCCAAGCAGCGAGCCGAGCTGCTACGGATCGTGGAGGCGGGCGGACGGAGCCAGCGCAAGGGCATCCCCAGGGAGCAGCCCTTCAGCCTGGCCGAGGCCGGCTATCTTGCCGTCTACGACGACGGCCTGGTCATGCTGACCCCGGCGGCCCTGCGCGCCATCACGATCGAGGCCGACCGGCGCGCGGCCGCCCGCGACGCCGCCATCGGCCAGCGGGCCCCGCTCAGCTCCTGACCGCGAAGAACCTGACCTCGCTGATCGAGGTCCGCTGGAGGCCCGACGACGGGTAGGTGCTCAGCACCACCAGCCGCAGGCGGTCGACCTCGCGAGGCCGGAAATTCACCGTCTGGAAGCCCTGCTTGTCCGCCAGGGTCGTCCGCAAGGTGGTGCCGTCGGAGAACTGCAGCTCGACCTCCTGCGGACGCGGACGCTTGGAGAACTCCGACCCCGACGCCCCGCCAGCGATGGCCACCCGTCCCAGCTCGACCGGATGGTCGAAGGAGAAGCGCAGGAAGGGCTGGGCGTCATTGCTGGGGACCAGGCGTGACCAGAAGGTCCCGAGCTTGCCGTCGATGACGTTGCCGGCCAGCCGCGAGCCCGACTGGGTCGAGGCCGCCACGCTCGCCGCCTGCACCGAGACCAGCGCAGGCGGGGGAGCGGTCGCGCTGGGGCGGCCGGCTTCCGAGGGCGAGCGGCCGCGGACGGACGCCAGCCACAGCCCGGCCCCGACGACCACGATGATCGCGACCAGCACACCGAACCGCCGCAGGGCGCGCTGCCGCTCGCGGTCGCGGACCGATGGTGCCCTGCGGGGCTGCCCCTCGCCGGGCGTCTCGACCGGTAGCCGCCGCAGCATGCGCTGCCATCTCGGCGGCTGCTTGAGCAGTTCCGCCTCGCTGGGGAACGCGTTGGCGCGCCGCGACGGAGGCCCCTCGCCGGTCGCCTCCGGCAGGACCAGGCGGTCCCGGCGGTCGTCACCCCCACCGCGGCCGGTCCGATCCGCGCGGGAGCCGCGGGCGTCGAACCCGGGGAGAGCTCCCTCTGGGACCGCCTCGCCGCGGATCGCCGCCCTGATCGCCTCCCGGGAGACCCGCGTCTCACCCTCCGAGGGCT
>WNGL01013218.1_pt1 | contig 11444 bp, 10 predicted proteins | sample 5400591 | NCBI WGS metagenome assembly WNGL01 (sample SAMN13153377, study PRJNA577476) | soil metagenome | isolation source: 80 cm soil or saprolite under Garry oak tree replicate 1 | place: USA:California | collected 2016-06-15
CAGGCGATCCTCATGAGCATCTTCCGAACCTGTCAGCAGCAGATGCTCGATCCCTTCCTGGTCTTCGCCCGGATGCTCCGAAGCCCGGTCGCTCGCCCACAGTCGCTCACGCACTGAGCTGATGCGGTAAACAATTACGGCCAACGCTCTGATCGGTGGCGTCGTCGGCAAGGGGGAGAGGCTTCATCTCGACCTCGCGGTCGTCTGTGAAGTCGTGTGGGTCTTACGTGGGGCATACGACCTCAAGAAGGAGACCGTGGCCGGTGCCATCGAGAAGGTCCTCGACGCGGCCCAGTTTTCCATCGAGGACAGAGACCTGCTGAGGGAGGCACTGGAGGCCTACCGTACCAGCCAAGGGGACTTTGCGGACTATGTTCTTGGCCTGCGGAACCGCAAGGCGGGCTGTAGCGCGACGGCGACCTTCGACCGAGCTCTCAGGAAGAGTGAGCTGTTCATGCTCTTGTGATGCTGGTCTCTCCAGAAGGAGCAGCCTTGCGATGATCCTCAACGACGCGGCGAAATGTCCTGGCCTTCGACGATGCCAGCCTCTCCAACCTCAGCCTCAGGCCTGCTGGTCGGCGCCGTCGAGAGGGGGCGCCCCAGGCGATGAGAGTGAAGACGGGGAAGTTGAGCAGGCAGTTCGCGCCCAGCGCCTTTAGGCCTAGAGCAGCAGCGAGCGGGCGGCCCGCCGGGCCAGCTCCAGCACCGGCCCCGGGTATACGCCCAGGGCCAGGACGACCGCCACCGAGAACGCGAGGGCGAGGGCGGAGGGGGGAGCCACGCGTCCCCAGTTGTCCTCGGAGAGCGGCTCGCGCATGTACATGGCCACCACCACGCGAAGGTAGTAGTAGGCCGAGACCGCGCTCATGATCCCGCCCACGACGGCCAAGGCGACCCCCACCGAGCCCGCGCTCACCGCGGCCTTGAAGAGATAGAACTTGCCCACGAAGCCGGCGGAGATGGGGACCCCCGTGAGGGAGATCAGGAAGACCGTGAGGGCGGCCGCGAGGGCGGGGCGGCGGTCGGCCAGCCCGGCCATGTCCGAGAGCGAGAGCGGCTCGTGGCCGTCCCGGGCCAGGGCGGCGAAGGCGCCGAAGCCGCCGAGGTTCACCGCGGCATAGGCCACGAGGTAGAAGAGGACGGCCTCGGTGGCCATTCCGGGCGCGGCCACGAACGCGGTGAGCAGGTAGCCGGCGTGGGCCACCGAGGACCAGGCCAGCATCCGCTTGATGTTGCCCTGGGCGAGGGCCCCGAGGTTGCCCACGATCATGCTGACGATGGCCAGCACGGCCAGCAGGGGCTTCCAATGCGCGGCCAGGGAAGGCAGCCCCTGGCCGAAGACCCGCAGCAGGGCGCCGAAGGCCGCGGCCTTCACCCCCGCCGACATGAGGGCGGTGACGGTGGTGGGCGCGCCCTCGTAGACGTCGGGGGCCCACATGTGGAACGGCACGCTCGCCACCTTGAAGCCGAAGCCCACGACGAGCAGCCCCGTCCCGAGCACGGCCAGGGTGGCGGAGTCGGGGGAGAGCGCCGCCAGCGAGCGGGCGATCCGGCCGAGGGAGGTGCTGCCGGTCACCCCGTAGACCAGCGCCACCCCGTAGAGGAAGAACGCCGAGGAGAAGGCGCCGGTCACGAAGTACTTGAGGGCCGACTCCTGGCTCTCCAGGCGCGCCCGCTGCATCCCCGCCAGGCCGTAGAGGGCGATCGACATGATCTCGAGGGCCACGAAGATCGCGACCAGCTCCAGGCAGGAAACGAGGCCCAGCATCCCCACGATCGAGAAGAGAAGAAGCGCGTAGTATTCGCCGCGCTCGAGGCGGTTGGCCTTCAGGTAGGACGGCGAGAGCAGCACCACCACGATCCCGATGCCGAGCAGCAGCAGGTGAAAGAAGATCGCAAAGTCGTCGGCCACCACGCTGTCACCGGTGGTGGCGCCGGGAGCGTCCCGGGCCACGAGCCAGACGGTCAGGAGCGATGCCGCGAGCCCGGCCAGGGAAAGCAGCGCCGAGGGCGCCGACCGGCCCTTGGGGGTGAAGGCCTGGGCGAGGAGCACCACCACCCCGGTGACCGCGAGGATCGCCGAGGGGTAGAGGGGCCGAAGCTCGAGGGCGCCGCCGGGCGAACGGCCGGGGCCGCCGTCACGCGGGCCGGACTCACCCGCGCCCGCTGCCGCACCTGCAGGATCAGGTTGTTGGCCGCGGGCTCGATGCTGCGGGTGAAGAGGGGGCTCGCCACCCCCATGAACAGGGCGAGGGCCACGAGCGGCACCAGCACCGCGGCCTCGCGCGGGGAGAGATCGGCCAGGCCCGCGTTCTTGGGGTTGGTCACCTCGCCGTAGAGCACCCGTTTCACCATCCACAGAACGTACCCGGCGGCCAGGATCACCCCGAGGGTGGCGATCGAGACCAGCCCCGGGCTGAACCTCCAGGAGCCCATGAGGATCAGGAACTCGCCTACGAAGCCGTTGAAGCCGGGGACGGCGATCGAGGAGAGGCAGACCACCAGGAAGACGGCCGCGTACCAGGGCATCACGGCCTTCAGCCCCCCGAACTCCGCGATCGTCCGGGTGTGGCGCCGGTCGTAGAGCATCCCGACCATGAAGAACAGCGCCCCGGTGGAGATGCCGTGGTTCAGCATCTGGTAGACGGCACCTACCACGGAGGTCGTGCTGAAGGCGGCGATCCCCAGCATCACGAAGCCGAGATGGGAGACCGAGGAGTAGGCCACGAGCTTCTTGAGGTCGGGCTGGACGAGGGAGAGGAGAGCCCCGTAGACGATCCCGATCACGGCCAGCACGCCGATCCAGGGGGCGAAGCGGACGGCCGCGTCCGGGAAGAGCGGGATCGCGAGGCGCAGGAAGCCGTAGCCGCCCATCTTCAGCAGGACCCCGGCCAGGATCACCGAGCCCGCGGTGGGCGCTTCCACGTGGGCGTCCGGGAGCCAGGTGTGGAAGGGGAACATCGGGACCTTGATCGCGAAGGCCAGGGCGCAGGCGGCGAAGAGCCACATCTGGAGCGCGGGGTCCACGGGGACGCGGGCCAGGGCCTCGAGGTCGAAGGTCCCGAGGCCGCTGGTCCGGTAGAGGACGAGGAACGCGACCAGCATGAGCACGCTGCCCGCGAAGGTGTACAGGAAGAACTTCACCGCCGCGTAGATGCGTCGCTCGTGCCCCCAGATCCCGATCAGGAAATACATCGGGATCAGCATCGCCTCCCAGAAAATGTAGAAGAGGAACAGGTCCAGGGCCACGAAGACCCCGATCATGCCCGCCTCCAGCAGCAGCATGAGGACGACGAACTCGCGGACCCGGGAGTGGACCTGGGTCCAGGAGCCGAGCAGGCAGAGCGGGGTCAGGAAGGTGGTGAGGATCACGAGCCAGAGGGAGAGGCCGTCGAGGCCGAGATGGTAGGCGATGCCGGCGGCGGGGATCCAGGGCCGCCTCTCCTGGAACTGCATCTCCGCCGTGTTGCGGAAGCCGGAAAGGAGGGCGAGCGACACGAGAAAGACCGCGATCGTCGAGACGAGCCCGATGAGCTTTTGCGCTCCTTCCGCCTCCCGCCGGGTCAGGGCCACCACCACCGCCGCCGCCACGGGCAGGAGGACGAGCGTGCTCAGGACATACGGGCCGAGAGCGGCCAGCACGGACGAGCCGAGCGCGCTCAGGAGCTGCGAGACGGCCTCGATCATGACCACAGCAGATAGCCGAGGACGGCCACCGCACCCCCCAGGATGAGCAGCGCGTAGGCGCGGACGTAGCCGGTCTGGGCGAGGCGAGACCGCCGGGCGAACCCTTCCCAGAACGCGCCCAGCCCGTTCACCGCTCCGTCGATCACTCCCCCGTCGAGGCGCTTCCAGAGGAGCGACTCGCTGCCCTCCACCACCACCTTCCCGGCGAAACCGTTGTACACGTCGTCGAAGTAGTACTTGGCCTCGAAGAGCGACCGGAGGGGAGCCAGGGCGGCGCCGATCCGGGCCGGCAGATCGGTCCGCAGGACGTAGAGGTAGAAAGCCAGGGCGATTCCCAGGAGCGCGGTGGCGGTGGCGAGGACGGGGAGCCATTCGACGTGGTGCGGGTGCCCGGCCTCGAGGCGGAACACCGGCGCCACGACCTGCGGGACCTTGACCCGGCCCGCCACGAAGCAGGCGGCGGCCAGGATGGCCAGGGTCAAGGTCATGCTCAGGGGCGACTCGTGCACGTGGTGCTCGAGGTCGTGGCCGCCGCGGAAGCGGCCGAAGAAGGTCAGGAAGAGCAGGCGCGACATGTAGAAGGCGGTGAGGAGGGCGGTGAAGAGGCCGACCGAGAGCAGGGCCGTCTCGCCCGCGTTCAGGGCGCCGAGCAGGATCTCGTCCTTGCTGTAGAAGCCCGCGAGGAACGGGATGCCCGCGATGGCCAGGGTCCCGACGAGGAAGGTCCAGAAGGTGACCGGGATCTTCGCGCGCAGCCCGCCCATCTTCCGCATGTCCTGCTCGCCCGACATGGCGTGGATCACCGACCCCGAGCCCAGGAAGAGCAGGGCCTTGAAGAACGCGTGGGTGAACAGGTGGAAGACCGCCACCCCGAACGCCCCCACCCCGCAGGCCAGGAACATGTATCCGAGCTGGCTGACCGTCGAGTAGGCCAGCACCCTCTTGATGTCGGTCTGCACCAGGGCGATGGTCGCCGCCATGAGCGCGGTGGCCGCTCCCACGATCCCGACCACGGCCAGGGCGGTCTCCGAGAGGTGATAGAGCGGGGCCAGGCGCGCCACCAGGTAGACGCCGGCCGTGACCATGGTCGCGGCGTGGATGAGGGCGGAGACCGGCGTCGGGCCCTCCATGGCGTCGGGGAGCCATACCTGGAGGGGGATCTGCGCGCTCTTGCCGCAGGCCCCCAGGAAGAGGAGCAGACAGGCGATGGTCACGGGCCCGAGCACGCCCGCGCCCTCGCGGGTGAGGCCGCCCGCGTTGGTCGCGAGGTCGACGAGATCCAGGGTCCCGAAGGTGTGGAAGATGAAGATCATCCCCAGGATGAGCCCGGCGTCGCCGACCCGGTTCACCACGAACGCCTTCATGCCGGCGGCGGAGGCGGAGTCCTTCTTGTACCAGAACCCGATCAGCAGGTACGAGCAGAGGCCCACCCCCTCCCACCCCACGAACAGCAGGGGCAGGCTGCCGCCCAGCACCAGCAGGAGCATGAAGAAGGTGAAGAGGTTCAGGTACGAGAAGTAGCGGGGGCGCTCGTCGTCGTGGGCCATGTAGCCCAGCGAGTAGACGTGGATCAGCGAGCCCACGCCCGTGACCACGAGGATCATCACCGCGGAGAGCGGGTCGAGGAGCAGGCTGAAGGCTATACGGAAACCGCCGACGTCGATCCACTCGCAGCCGAGGTAGGGTTGGGCGAAGCGAAGGCCCGTGGGGCCGCCCGTGAGGCCGTGGAGCCGCAGCGTCACCCAGATCGAGAGGCCGAAGGATCCGAGCACGGTCGCGCAAGCCACGTAGCCGGCGCCCCATTCCTCTTTGTCCCGCTTCATCCAGTCCCCGAGGAGGGCGAGGACGACGAAGCCAAGCAGGGGCAGCAGCAGAACCAGCCAGGGCACGATCTCGTGCGGCCGCTCCGTCAATTCGCGCCCGAGAGTGGCCAAGCCCTGCCGCAAGCCTTCCATGCTCACCACTTCATCAGGCTGAAGGAGTCCACGTCGAGGGTGTCCTTGTGGCGCTGGAGCGCGATCACGATGGCCAGGCCCACCGCGGCCTCCGCCGCCGCCACCACCATCACGAAGAACACGAGGACCTGGCCGTCCAGGTTCCCGTGGGCCCGGCTGAAGGCCACGAAGGCCAGGTTGACCGCGTTGAGCATCAGCTCCACGCACATGAAGATCGTGATCACGTTCCGGCGCAGGAAGACCCCGAGCGCCCCGATCACGAAGAGGAGAAGGCTCAGGAGGAGCGCGTGGGGCAGGAAGCCGGGGACGGGGGCGGCGTTCACGGGAGCTCCTTCTTCGCGAGGACCACCGCCCCTACCATGGCGGCCACGATCAGGACCGAGGTGGCCTCGAACACGTAGAGGAAGTGCGGGGAGAAGAGCTCGAGCGCCATCGACCGCGTGGAGGCGTCGAAGGGCACGGAGGCCGGCCACGCCTTCGCGCCCCGGAGCACCGTGCCCGCCTGGACCACGAGCAGCACGCAGAGGACGAGGGCAGAGGCCTTGAGCCTGGGGCTCGTGACCTGGGACGGCTCCTCTCTCTTCACGTTCAGGAGCATGAGCACGAACAGGAAGAGCACCATGATCGCGCCCGCGTAGACGACGATCTGCAGGGTGGCGATGAAGGGCGACCCCAGCAGGCCGTAGATCCCCGACAGGCAGCAGAGGACCAGGATCAACGAGAAAGCCGAATGGATCGGGTTGCGCTGGCCGACGACCACCAGGGCGCCTCCCAAGGCCAGGCCGGCGAAGACGTAGAAGAGGATGGCGTCCATCAGCGGAAGACCAGCACCCGGGCCGCGGTGACCAGGATGCTCAGCACGGCGAGGGGGATCAGGACCTTCCAGCCGAAGTGCATGAGCTGGTCGTAGCGGAAGCGCGGCAGGGTGCCCCGCAGCCAGATGAACACGAACAGCACCAGCCCGACCTTGGCGAAGAACCACACGAAGCCGAAGGGCGCCTCCGAAGGGAGGAAGGGCAGGCCCGAGCTCCAGCCGCCCAGGAAGAGGTTGGCGGCCAGCACCGAGACCGTGATCATGTTGATGTACTCGGCGATCTGCATGAGGCCGAAGCTCATCGACGAGTACTCGGTGTGGAAGCCGGCCACCAGCTCGCTCTCCCCCTCCGGGAGGTCGAAGGGGGTGCGGGCCACCTCGGCGCAGGCGGCGATGAAGTAGACCAGGAAGGCCAGGGGCTGCATGAAGACGTTCCAGTTCAGGAACCAGCCCGCCTGGCTGGCGATGATGTCGTTGATCCGGAACGAGCCCGCGGTCAGGATCAGCCCCACCCAGGAGAGGCCCAGGGACAGCTCGTAGGAGAACATCTGGGCGGAGGAGCGCAGGCTGCCCAGGAGCCCCCACTTGTTGTTGGCCGACCAGCCCGCCATCACCACCCCGTACACGCCGAGGGAGGTGATCGCGAAGATGTAGAGAATGCCCACCCCCAGGTCGGCGACCTGGAGCTGCCACTCCCGGCCGAAGAGCGTGAAGGGCGGGCCGTAGGGGATGACGGCCAGGGCCATGAAGGCGGCGGTGATGGACACCACGGGGGCGGCCAGGTAGGCCCACGTGCTGGCCGCGGCCGGCATCACCTCCTCCTTGAAGAGGAGCTTGATCGCGTCGGCCCAGGGCTGGAGGATGCCGATGGGTCCCACCCGGTTGGGCCCCAGGCGGAACTGCATGAAGGCGAGCACGCGGCGCTCCACCCAGGTCATGTGGACGAAGGTCAGGAAGTTGGCCCCGAAGACCACCAGGGCGATGGCCGTTTTCCCGGCCAGCTCCTGCCACCACACGAGGGGGGCCGCTTCCGGGAGCACTAGCGCGCCGCGCCCAGGGGAGCCCGGGCTTCCTCGAAGGTCTTCGCCACCCGGGTCCAGCAGCGCTTCTCCCGGACGTGGTACTCGAACTCCTCGCGGAACTTCGCGAGGTTCGACTGGGGAGGGGCGATGGCCGCGTCCCCGAAGGGGCAGACCGTCTTGCCCGCGATCGAGTCGACGACCTTGAGGACGGTCTCGATGTCCCGGCTCGTCCCCTCTCCGCCCTCGAGGCGGGTGAGGAGCCGGAGCAGCCAGCCCGTCCCCTCCCGGCAGGGGGTGCACTTGCCGCACGACTCGTGCTTGTAGAAGTAGATCAGGTTCTTGGCCGCCCAGACCATGCAGCGGCGGTCGTCCATGACGATGGTGCCCGCCGAGCCGAGCATGGAGCCCGCCTTGGCGACGCCGTCGAAGTCCATGGGGATGTCGATCTCGTCCGCGCGCAGGATCGGGGTCGAGGAGCCGCCCGGGATCACCGCCTTGAGCTTGCCGCCGCCCTTGATCCCGCCCGCGTAGTCGTAGATGAGCTGGCGCATGGTGATGCGGCCCATGGGCGCCTCGTAGCTCCCCGGGCGCGCCACGTCGCCGCTGATCGAGTAGAGCTTGGGCCCGCCGTTCTTCTCGGTCCCGTAGGAGGCGAACCACTCGGGGCCCCGCTCCAGGATGAGGGGGACGTTCACCAGGGTCTCGACGTTGTTCACGATCGTGGGGCATCCGTAGAGGCCGACCACCGCCGGGAAGGGCGGCTTCAGGCGCGGCTGGCCGCGCTTGCCCTCCAGGCTCTCGATGAGGGCGGTCTCTTCCCCGCACTCGTAGGAGCCGGCCCCGCGGTGGACCACGATGTCCACGTCCACCCCGGTGCCGAGGATGTTCCTTCCCACGTAGCCCGCCCGGTAGGCGTCGCGCACGGCCTTGTCGAGGGCCCGGTAGCCCTCGTGGAACTCGCCCCGGATGTAGACGTAGGCCTGCTTCGACCGGATCGCGTGGCAGGAGACGACCGTCGCCTCGAGGAGCTGGTGGGGATCGTTCTCCAGGATCACCCGGTCCTTGTAGGTCCCGGGCTCGCTCTCGTCGGCGTTCACGCAGAGGTAGCGGGGCTTCGGGTTGTCCTTGGGCAGGAAGGTCCACTTGAGCCCGGTCGGGAAGCCGGCTCCCCCGCGCCCTCGCAGGCCCGACTTCTTGACTTGGTCTGTGATCTCATCCGGGGTCATCGAGAGGTACTTCTCGAGGTTGGCGTAGCCCCCGCCCGCCTTGTAGGTCTCGATCGAGGCCGAGTCCTTCTTCCAGGCGTTCCGGAAGAGGATCGCCTCGCCGGGGCTCTTCGGCCAATCGAACTTCCGGTAGAGCTTCTGGCCGGCCAGGACCTTGTCGAGGTCACCCTCGGTGGCGTGCTCGAGCCACTCGCCGTTCACCTGCACCGCCGGCGCGCCTCCGCAGGCGGCCAGGCACTCCACTGGCTTCACGGTGAACGTGCCGTCGGCGGTGGTGCCGCCGGGCCTGATCCCGAGCTTCCCGCAGGTCCGGTGCATCAGCTCCTCGGCCCCGCCCAGCGCACAGGAGAGGGTGACGCAGAACTCGACCAGGGTCTTCCCCTCCGGCTTGAACCGGAACATCGTGTAGAAGCTGGCGGTGTCATGGACCTGGGCCACCGAGAGCTCCAGGAGCGAGGCGAGGTACTCAAGGACCTCCCGGCTCAGGTGGCCTTCCTGCTCCTGGGCCAGGTGGAGGGCGGGGATGAGGGCCGAGCGCTTCACCGGGTAGCGCGTCAGCAGCCCGTCGAACTTCTTCTTGTTCTCGGCCGTGAATTGCATGGATCCCGCCCTACCAGTCGAGGGCCCCCACCTTCCAGACGTACACGAAGCCGCCCCCGAGGAGGGCGATGAACACCCCCATCTCCGCGAGCACGTAGACACCGGCGCCCTTGGCCACGAACTCCTGGAACATGAGCGCCCACGGATAGAGGAAGGCGGCGTCCACGTCGAAGAGGATGAAAAGCATGCAGACGAGGTAGAACTTGATCGGGAAGCGCTCGCGGGCGCTGCCGATCGTGGGCACGCCGCACTCGTACGTCGCGTCCTTCCCGGGGTTGTGACGCGGCTTGCCGAGAAGCCGCGAAAGGATGGGGGTGGAGACGGCGAACCCCAGCACGATCGCGGCGAGCACGAGGAGGGGGATGTAGTTGGGCATGATCAGGCCGTGTGTCAACTTGGTAGAGAAGAACCTGAGCCTGGCGACGGATCGTCCGGTTAAAGCGGCTGCACTATAGCTTTGCGGGCAACGGAGTGTCAACGCTTCCAGAGATCGATGGGCTTCTTGACCCCCGGCGGTGGCATGTAGGGGAACGCGATCTTCCGCCCCTCGCCCGCGGAGTGGTAGGCGGCGTAGAGGATCTCGAGCACGGCGCGCCCGTCCGCCCCGGTCTCCACCGGCTTCTCCTTCCCCATCGCGCAGCGGGCGAAGTGCCGCAGCTCCTGGGGGAAGCCGTAGTTCCAGACCTCTTCGTACATGGTGAACGTGTAGCCCTGGGTCGTCCCCGCCTTCTCCACCGCGTAGCCGTAGCCCTTCTGGCTGTACGTGAGGAGGGCCGAGCCGCGGAGCAGGTCGGCCCGGGTGAAGCCCTCGCTGCCGTAGATCTCGCAGCGGTCGTCCACCCCGCCCCGCTTGGCCCACGAGTTCTCCGCCAGCACCACTCCCCCGCCCTCGAACTCCACGATGCAGATCGTGTGGTCCTCGCCCTTGGTCTTGGCCTGGTGAACGTAGGTGCCCATGTGCGCGTAGACGCTCTTCACCTTCGGCTTGCCCAGCACCCAGCGCCCGAACTCGATCGAGTGGCACCCCATGTCGAGGAGCACCCCGCCCCCCGACCGCTCCACGTCCCAGAACCAGGCCATGTGGGGCCCGTCGTGCTCCTCGCTCTGCCGGACGAGGAAGGGCTTCCCCACCGCCCCCTCGTCCACCAGGGTCTTGGCCCGGACGTACTTGGGGGCGAACAGCAGCTCCTCGGCATAGAGAAGGAGCACGCCCGCGTCGCGGCAGGCCGCGATCATCCGATCCGCCTCCTCGAGGGTCCGGCAGAGCGGCTTCTCGCAGATCACGTGCTTCTTCGCCTTCGCGGCGGCGATCGCCGCCTCCGCGTGACGGTCGTTGGGGAGGGCGAGGGTGACCATCTGGACGTCCGGCCGCGCGATCAGCTCGCGGTAGTCCTCGTAGGCGTGGGGGATCCCCCGATCGGCGGCGAACGCCTTGGCCTTGCCGGGGGTGGGCGAGGCCACCGCGACGAGGTCGATCTCGGGGACGTGCTTGATCGCGTGCGCGTGGATGTCGGCCACGAACCCGCTGCCGATGATGCCGACGCCGACCTTCTCCATGAGCCGTTCTTCAACGGACCCGGCCGCGGGCGGCCACGCGCCAGGTCCCCTCCACTCGTCCCCGGCGGCCGTAGGCGATCTCGTCGTGCATGTTGACGGTCGCGCACACGTGGCTGGGGATCACCCAGACCCTCTCCCCGATCCTGGCCGGAGACGAGGTCTTCACGTATCCGTGCTCCTCGTTCATCTTGTGCATGCTCCACTCCCGCCGCGCGGGGAAGAGGCCGAAGCTGCCCACGTTCACGGTGGCGTCGCTGGAGAAGGTCTTGCTGCCCCCGTCGATCAGGCACTGCCCGGGCACCGCCGTGCTCACCACCGTGACCAGGACGCGCAGCGCGCACTCCTCGATGGTGGCGAGCCGGTTGGCGACGCAACTGGCGTCGTTGAACACGTAGGTTCCGGGGCGGATCTCCGTGGTGGCAGGGATGAGCGGGGTCTTGGCCCGGACGTACTTGGGGGCGAACAGCAGCTCCTCGGCATAGAGGAGGAGCACGCCCGCGTCGCGGCAGGCCGCGATCATCCGGTCGGCCTCCTCGAGGGTCCGGCAGAGCGGCTTCTCGCAGATCACGTGCTTCTTGGCTTT
>WNGL01009249.1_pt1 | contig 11442 bp, 12 predicted proteins | sample 5400591 | NCBI WGS metagenome assembly WNGL01 (sample SAMN13153377, study PRJNA577476) | soil metagenome | isolation source: 80 cm soil or saprolite under Garry oak tree replicate 1 | place: USA:California | collected 2016-06-15
CGCACCTGGCAGGCGACACGACCGACACGCCTGGCCGCTACAGCGTGGACATCACGACGCGAGGAACGCCAGTCGACGGCTACCTCGCGGTGTCGGACAGCGGCCACCACATCGACACGTACGCCTATCCAGCGGTGCCGCTCGCCAGCAATCAGATCGAGAACGTGCTCATGATCTCGAGCACGGAGTTCACGTTCCTGGCCGGGGCAGCGGGGGTCACGCCCGTGGCGGGCGATGGATTCATCGGCGTCGTGGTGAAGAACTGCGCCGGCACGCCGATCGCGGGTGCGACCGTGACGAGCAGCCCGGCGGGGACCGTCCGCTACAACGCGGGCGGCGCGCCGAGCTCGTCGGCGACGTCCACCGCGGATGACGGCGTCGCCTATATCGCCAACGTCGCGGCGGTGAATGTGACCGTGATGGCGAGCGCGAGCGGCCACACACTGCGCCAGCACATCGTCAACGCCCGCGCGGATGCGATCACACTGACGGAAATCCAACCGTAAGAATCGCCCGTTTTTTTTCACACCCTGAAGGGGGCTTCAGCCTGTCCAATCAATCACGCTCGGCTACGACCACCAACTCCGGGCACCCGTCCACCAGCCGGCCCCGGGAGAAGTCGCCGTAGATCTCGCGCGCGCGAAATCCTGCGCGCGCGAGCAGGTGGCGCAGCTCCGCCGCCAGATACCAGCGCATCTCGAAGGCTTGCGCGTACCGCTTGCCGTCGACGTAGTAGATCAGCTCCGCCTCGCTGACCTGATCCAGCCAGCGCACCCGCACGATGCGGTAGGTACGCCGCAACGTCCGTCCGTCGGGAAGCCGCTGCTCCGCCGTGTCCTCGCGCTCCACGCCGTCCGCGCCCACGAGCATGTCGAAGCGGGGGTTGAACACGTCGAAGATGAAACGCCCATTCGGTTCGAGATGTCGAGCGACGGCCTCGAGAAAGCGCAGCTGATCGTCTACCGTCGTGAGGTGCTGGACGACGCGGAAGGGCGCGATGATCAGCGGGTACGTCGCACCGAGCTCGAAGCGGCGCATCTCGTTGAGCACGAGTGTGACACGACCCTGTACAGCAGCCGGCTCGGCGGCGAGCTTGGCGCGGCAACGGTCAAGCATCTGGCGGGAGCTGTCGAGTCCCGTGATCGCGCAACCGGCGCGCGCGATCGGCAGCAGGATCCGGCCGGTGCCACAGCCCACCTCGAGCACACGGCCACCCGCGGCCTTTGCTTCGTCTAGGTAAAAACCGATGTCCTGCCGCGCCGCGTACAGCGGCACGCTGTCGTAGAGCAGACCAAAATCGGGGATCGCATCGTAGGAAGACGCCGCCACTAGTTCTTGATCTTAACCGTCAACACCCTGCCATCGCGAGAGACGTCGGCATTGCCGGCGCGGAGCGAGACGAGCGGGGACTCGATGCGTACGTCGCCCTGCGCGCCGGTGGTGACCTTCACGGTCGAGTCGGCACCGACGACGGCGCGCAGCGTCTGCGCCGTACGGTCCTGCACGACCGGCGTGTTGAACGTCGCCTGGAAATCCCCCGCGCAGGCCTGCAGCCAGCGCGTATGGAGCAGCACACCGGGCTCGACTTGCAGGAGATTCTGCGGATCGATGCCGCAGAGGCCGAGGTAGCGGCCCGTGACGGTGACGACGAGCTGGACGCCCGGTGCGTTGAGCAGGCTGTCCACCTGCGCTTTGCGGAACGCGCGCAGCCCGGCGACGCCCGAATCGGCTGCCGTGCGCAGTTTCGCGATCACGAACGTCGCTTCCGCCTGCCGGCGCAGCGCGAGCTCCTGGGAGCGGTAGCCGACCGCGTCCGCCAGCGCGTCCTGGACCGTGAGGTTCTGCGCGACGAGACGCGTCTTCCAGGCCGGCCCCTCCAGCGCATCGAGCAGCAGGCCGAGGGCCGGGCCGGTGAGGTAATAGCGCAGGCGAATGGACAGGGTGACGTCGTCGGTGAGCTTATGGAGTCCATGCAGTTTGTCCGTCTGCAGCCGGGACGCGCCCACGCGATCGGGGAAGTCGCGCAGCCGCGCCGCAAGCTGCACCGCCCGGACCAGCGTGTACTCAGCCAGTCCTTCATTCAGCTCCGCCGCCTGCTCGAAATCCGCCAGCTCGGCGCCGAGGGCCCGATGGCGCGATTCACGGACGGCGAGAAACTGGCGAGCCAGCGTGCGGCGCTGTGTCCGACCGGGCGCCTGCTCCGCCGCCTCGAGGATCCGGCCCTCGAGCGCCATACCCGCTTCGTTCCGCGGATCGAATACGGGATAGCTCGTGACGAGAAACGAGTTCTCGCCCTGGCCGAATCGCTTGCCCTCTTGCTTTGACGCCGCCTCGAAGACGTGAAACGCCTCGTGCGTCGTCAGACCGACGAGCGATGCCACACCCTGAGAATCGTGGACGACGACTTGCGCCGCTGCCCGGCCGGCGAGCTGCGTGCCGGTGCTCGCCGCGCCGCGGTCGGCCACCGACTGCCAGCCGCCGCCCTCGACGCCGGTAATCGGCAGGAAGCCTTGCGGCAGGTCGCCGCGCCAACCGAGCAGCAAGGTGCCCTGGCCGGGGACGACGTAGAGCACGGGAATCGTGTCCGGCCGAAAGCCGGGCCAGATCGAGTCTCCCATCTCCTTGCCGAGGCGCACGACCCAGTCGTGCGCCGTGACCATGCGCGTGGTGGTTTCGGGCGGCCCTTGAACGATCAGTGTCAGGCAGAAAGCAGCATGCAGCACGCGATTCCCCCTCGGTTGGGCCAGCCACTAATCAAGCACGTTTTCCCGAACAAAGCCCATATGACCTGCGCGCGCCGAGCTCGCCGGCCTATGCTCGCCCGCGCCCTCGATCCGTCTCCAGGAGGGCTGCTTGCTTCGCTTGAACCGCGGTACGCTGCTATTTGCGACGCTTCTCGGCGTCGCCGCCTGCGATACCAGTGCGCCCACCGCCGCGCCGCCGACCGCCAATTCGCTGGCGCCCCTGTCCCAGTCGGTGGTCGTTCCCGCGTCGCTCGGCAACGCGCTGCGGCTGCTCACCACGGCGCAGCGCCGCCAGTTCGAGGTCGGCCGCGCCATGTTTCAGACCGAATTTACGCCGGAGACAGGGCTCGGCCCACTCTTCAACGCGGTCAGCTGCGCCTCCTGCCACGAGCAGCCGGTCGTGGGCGGCGGCGGGAGCATAGAGGAAGGCGGTGAGGACGTCGAGCTGCACGCCACCGCGTTTCATGGCGGGACCACACAATGCGACGACCTCGCCGCGGTCGGCGGCCAGGTGATTCAGAAACAGCTCACGCCGGCGTTTAGCGCGTACACAGGGCTGACCGCGGAGCCGATTCCCGCCGCGGCCACCGACTCCGGGCATCGCACCACGCCCGATCTGTTCGGGTTTGGATTGCTGGACGCGGTGCCCGACGCGGAGATTCTGGCCCGCGCCGATCCGCTGGATCGCAACGGCGACGGCATCTCGGGCCGGCCGAACCGGACCGCCGATGGCCGGCTGGGTCGCTTCGGGCGCAAGGCGCAGGCCGCGACGCTGCGCGAGTTCAATGCCGACGCATTCGTCATGGAGATGGGCGTGACGAATCCTCTGAATCAGACCGAGCAGACCATCGGCGGGCTGCCGTTGCCGCCCGGCATCGATCCGCTGCCAGAGCCGGAGGTCAGCCTTGCGCAGCTGGACGCGGTGGATGCGTTCGTGCGATTCCTCGCGCCCCCGCCGCGTGCGTTGCTCGGGCTCCTGGGCGCGCGCGGCGCCTTCGTATTCAGCAGGATCGGCTGCGCCTCATGTCACACGCCGGTGCTCGTGACGGGCGCCAACCCGGTTCGGGCGCTGCGATTCAAGGCCGTGCCCGCCTTCACGGATCTGCTGTTGCACGACATGGGGCCGGATCTGGCCGACATCTGTCTCGGCCAGGCGCAGCCGGCGGAGTTCCGCACGGAGCCGCTCATGGGGCTGCGGTTCGCGACGACGTTTCTGCATGACGGCCGCGCGGCGACGATCAGCCAGGCGATCGACCTGCACGGCGGCGAAGGACTCGCCGCGCGCAATCGATTCGTGCGCCTGACGACGTTCGAGCGGGCCGCATTGTTGAAGTTCCTGGGAAGCCTGTAAGCGCTAGCGGGCCTTCCGCACGAACGTCAACGTCGCAACGGGCTTCACACGGCCATTAACCACGAAGTGCCGGGTGGCGGCGCGCGTGGTCGGTTTCTTCGGATTTGTGTCGCGGTCGGGAGCCTTGTAGGTCTTGCCGTCGTCGCCGCCCGAGTCATAAGCGGGGAGCGTCAGGGTGCGGCGCGCGACCCAGGCGCCGTTCTCGACGAGGTCGACGCTCGACGCGCCCGTGAACCAGTCGGGACTCGGCGCCACCATGTTGACGACCGAGACGAGCGGATGCGCCGGATCGACGCGCACCGTCGCCACCATCGAGTCCTTCCAGTTCTTGAGCCCGCCCGACTCGAACAGCATGAGCGCGTTGCCCTGATCGATCGCGGTACGGATCTCCGTGTCGAGCGGCGAGTGCTTCCCTTCCTCGGACAGCCGCTCGAGCCCCGGCGTCGGCCGGCGGCCCACGGCGAAGATCGAGTATCTCGCATTGTGGGACGCGCCGATCATGCCGGAGAAATGCGCCCCCGACGGATACTCGAACGGGTGCGTCGCCTTGGTCCAGGTACTCTTGATGATCACGGTGTACTCGGCGGGCGCCGTCGGCATCGCCGACGGGGCGGCGGGCGGCGCAGCGGGTGCGGCGCTTTTAGACGAGCTCTTGCCGCAGGCAACGACGCCGACCAGAGCAATGGCGGTGATCGAGAAGCTCGAAAGTCGTAGGGCGCGCATGACGGTCTCCGTTACCCGGAAGGGGTTCTCGCAGGGACGAGATGAATATTGCACTCGGAACACATTGTAAACGCGTTAAAGAATGCAACTACTTGGGAAGCTCGTTGATCATGAACCGCCAGATCCGCCAACCGCCCGCCTCGCGCCGCCAGACGGTCATGTACCGACCGGTGCCGTGGATGGGCGCGCCGGTCTTGGGCGCCTGAATCTCGTCGTAGGTGCCGACGTCAACCGCATGATCGCCGGCGACGACGAAATCGGCACGCGTGAGCGTGAGCGACGGAATCCGGTACTTCGCCATCTCGTCGATGACGAGCGCGTGAACAGCGGCGCTATCCAAGTCCCGAGCGCCGGGGAACAGAAAGCGCACGTCGCCCGAGAGCTGCCGCAGCGCCATGGCCGAATCGCCCTGGAGCCACGCCTTGCGGTACTGCTCGAGCGCGGCGTCGACCGCGGCGCGATCAGCCGCGGAATCGGCGATTGCGCCGCGGCGGCACGCGGGGATCGCGAGGGCAACGACGAGAACGCCGGCCGAGACCGTTCTTGCTACCCTACGGTTTGGCCGGCGCGTTGCGCGGATCGTCCGCCTCTTTCACGTACGTGATGGCAAAAGGCCCTTCGCCGTGGATCTGAATGATCGTGGCGGCGCGGGCGACCGCGAAGTGATGCGCATCTTTCGGAGCCGTGATGAAGCCGCCGGCCGTGAGCCGCTGGGCGCCACGCATGTTCATGCTGTCGCCCATTCCCACGAGGAAGGTGCCGGAGAGGACGGTGACCTCCTCATCGGTGGGATGGAAATGCGGCTTAATGACGTAGCCGGCGGGGAAACGGAGCCGGATGGTGTAAACGCCGGAGCTGCCGGGATCGCCTTGGAGCACCGCGAAGCGGGCGTGAGCGGGCAGAAAGGCGGGGCCCGGACCCCATTTTACAGCCGCCGCCGAGTGCACCTGGGCAGCGGCGGGAACGGCGACGACGCAACAGACAAGAAAAGCGGCGGTGATGCGCATGGACGGCTCCGTAAGGGGAGGGCGAGACGATAGAGGCAGGTCCAGCGGACGGCAAGGGCACGCCGTTTCGAAACGCTGACGTTGCGGTCATCGGCGGACGTGGTAGAATCCGAGAGCATGACCCGCTTGCTCCCCTCGCTCCTCAGCGTTGCCCTGGTCGCAGGGACCTCGACGGCCACGGCCCAGGCGCCTACCCCCCCGACTACTCCCGACAACGCACGCCGCGGCTACACCGCCGGGGACGTGCGGTTCATGTCGGGCATGATCTACCATCACGCGCAGGCGATCCTGATCGCGGGGTGGGCGCCGTCGCACGGCGCCGGGCCGTCCGTGCGCACGCTGTGCGAGCGCATCGTCGCCGCGCAGACCGACGAGATCGCGCTGCTGTCGCGCTGGCTCAGTGACCGGCACGAAGCCGTGCCGCACCCCCCCGCCGATCCCGAGCACATGATGATGCCGGAGATGGACTCCACGCACATGATGCCCGGGATGCTCACCGCCGCGCAGCTGGCGCAGCTCGATCGGGCGCGCGGGCCGGATTTCGATGCGTTGTTCCTGCGCCTGATGATCCAGCATCATGAGGGAGCGATCACGATGGTGAATCAGCTGTTCGCCGCGGGCGCCGGCGAAGAGAACCCGGTTTACAAGATGGCGAGCAGCGTGTTCGCCGATCAGACGACCGAAATCGAGCGGATGCAGCGGATGCTCGCCAACGACATCTTCGCCCCCACCACACCCAAATAGGATTCGCGATGAAATCGGTTCAGGCCTTGGTCAACATTGCCCTCGTCGTGTCCCTCACCGCGTGCGGCTCGAGGGGTGGAGTGATCACGTCCAGCGTCATCCCCACGCCCGATCCGCGCGTGGGACTCAAGGCGGGCTTGAAGGACGCCGGCACGGCTTCGTGGAACTTGCGGCTGCTCAACAACACGCCCCCGTCGGAGAAGTTCGTCGGCTCGACGAACTCCGATCTCGCGTTCTCCCGGAACTTCGTGATTCAGGGGAATTACAACGGGTACGAAGTGTGGGACGTCTCGACGCCGGCGCATCCGACGCTCAAGGCCGCCTATTACTGCCCCGCCTCGCAGAGCGACGTCTCCGTGTTCCGGAATCTGTTGTTCGTTTCCGGAGAGGGCACCGGGGGCCGGCTCGACTGCAGCGGCGCAGGCGTGCACGACTCGGTGTCGGCGGCCCGGCTGCGCGGCATCCGCATCTTCGACATCAGCGACATCGCCAATCCGAAGTACATCGCCAACGTGCAGACCTGCCGTGGCTCGCACACGCACACCGTCGTGATCGATCCCAACGACTCGGCGAACGTCTACGTCTACGTCTCGGGCTCGGCACCGGTGCGCTCGCCGACCGAGCTGCCGGGCTGCGTGCGGCAGTCGCCCGACTCGAACCCGAACAGCTCGCTGTTCCGGATCGAAGTCATCAAGGTGCCGCTTGCCGCGCCGCAGACGGCCGCGATCGTGAGCTCGCCGCGCATCTTCGATTCGCTTGCGCCGGCCCCCCAGCATGGCGAGGAGCAGCAGGACATCGTGGAAGCGAACCGCGTGGCCGATTCTGCGCGGACCCACGGCGGATTTACCGTCACGTTGTTCGGCCTCCCGCGCGTGCTCGGGCCGCGGTTCACGACCCCGATGCTCGACAGCCTCGTCAAGGCACGGGGCGGCACGGGAACAGCGACGACCGCTGACAGCGCGAATCTCCGCGGGAACGTTCAGGGCATCATCGACCGGATGTTCAACCTCAACCGGCAGCGGACCGGGCCGAACCAGTGCCATGATATCACGGTCTTTCCGGCCATCGGGCTGGCGGGCGGGGCGTGCGGCGGCTACGGGCTGCTCCTGGACATTCGCGACCCGGCGCATCCGCGCCGCATCGGCGCGGTGGCCGACTCGAACTTCTCCTACTGGCACTCCGCGACGTTCAACAACGACGGCACCAAGCTGCTCTTCTCGGACGAGTGGGGCGGCGGCGGGCAGCCCAAGTGCCGCGACTTCGACAAGCCCCAGTGGGGCGCCGATGCGATCTTCACCCTCGCCGATGGGCGGATGACGTTCCAGAGCTATTACAAGATGCTGGCGCCGCAGACGGCGAACGAGAACTGCGTCGCGCACAACGGCTCACTGATTCCGATCCCGGGGCGCGACATCATGGCGCAGTCGTGGTATCAGGGCGGCGTCTCGATTTTCGACTGGACCGACGCGGCGCATCCCAAGGAGGTCGCGTTCTTCGACCGCGGCCCCGTGGACAGCACGAAGCCCGCGGACGGCGGCACGTGGTCGGCGTACTGGTACAACGGCTACATCTACAGCTCCGAGATCGCGCGCGGGCTCGATGTGTTCGAGCTGGTGCCGAGCGGGCTGATTTCGCGCAACGAGATCGAGGCGGCGAAGCTCGTGCACCTCGATTATTTCAACACGCAGGATCAGCCCAAGATCACGTGGACGGCGAGCTTTGTCGTGGCGCGGGCCTACGTCGATCAGCTCGAGCGCTCGAGCGGCCTGTCGGCCGACCGGGTGAAGGCGGTGCGGCAGCAACTGGACCGGGCGGAGAAGAGTCAGGGCCAGGCGCGGCGCGACGCGTTGACGCAGCTGGCCGCCGCGCTGGGGCAGGACGCGTCGAGCTCGAGTGATCAAGCGAAGGTGCAGAAGCTCGCCGCGGTGGTGACGGAGTTGGCCAACGGGACGGGCAACGCTGCGCAATAGAGCATTCCGACGCGAGATTGCTAATGCAAAGGCCGCGGAGCGATCCGCGGCCTTGTTGCGTGACGGATCATCACGCAGAGCACTCACAACGCACCGACATTGTATGCTCGGCGACGGCGCCGAGTCAAGCCAGCGTGCGGGTGGTGGGAATCGAACCCACACGGGCTTTCGCCCCGAGCGTTGTGAGAGCTCTGCGTCTGCCGTTCCGCCACACCCGCACCCTTCATGACACTTGGCGTTCCCGGTGTCCCGACGCAGTATCGCAACGCTCGGCGTCCCTGGCCCACCAACATGAGCTCACGTGTCGACGTGATTGTCATCGGATCATCGCGTCAAGTAAGCCAATAAATGCGGCGCTCACTTTGTCGATGTTCCCACTCTAAAGGTGGGCCCAATAGGGCACTGCGCTTAGGCGCAGTGACTCACCGGGCCCTTTTTAGAGTGTGGACCGATATGGCTGGAGATCGCAAATGCAAAGGCCGCGGAGTGATCCGCGGCCTTTCAGTTCAGTGGGGGACTCCGATGGCAGGGTATGCAAGTTTCCCTTCCCGAATGCGACGGTCGATGCGGCGCGTCACCCACAGCACGGACGCGGGAATGAGAAAGCCCAAGACGAATGGGTTCAACAGCAAGCCGCCCGCGATGATTTGCCAGGCGCCGGATTTGTAGAGCTTCGCGTCGTTCAGGGCCCGCTGCACGCGATAGGCAAACACGAGGCAGGTGATATACGGGATCAGGGATCCAAATATCAGGACGAGCCCAATAGGATTATTGAAGTCCGAGTTGATCGCCAAATAGAGTCCCGCCGACAACGTCAGGACGTAGGCGACGAACCACGTTTTGAGCTTGCCGGCGTCCGCGGACCACGGGAATTCGTCGGACATCGGGGCCGTCATGAAGCCTCCTTCGCTGCTCAGACTCAGCGCGGTGCGGTCACCACAAGGCGACCTGTTCCGACGACGTCGTCGTTCGACGACGACCACATGAAGTCGCGATTCGGCACGACCATGCCGCTCGAGCTATGCGCACTCGCGACGAGCTGCACGCGTTCGCCGACCGCCAGCGTATCCTCGGGTGGAGTCACCATGACCGCTTGCACGGATGGCACCTCGGTTGGAAGTGACAGGCCGCTGGGATTGGCGCGCCGCTGCGCCTGACGCTCGGCAAGCTGCCGTAATGCAAGCTTGCATTGCTTCGACTTGTTGAAGCCGCTCGCCGCCGAAAAACTGGAGAACACACCCCATCCCAGCCCCACGGCGACGATCTCGCCCGAGTTCTCATAGGCACTCGGGTCCGATGCCGCCCAGGGCACCCAGCACGTTCAGGCTCGCCCAGACAATGTCGAGGATGGGGCCGGCATTGCTCTCGGTGCAGGTAAAGGATTCCATCTGCTCGTGACCGGTCGGGGGGCCCTGGGAGAATACGAACCCACAACCAGGCAAGAGCAGTGGCAACAGGCCGAGCAAGACGAGTTTTGGTTTCATGAGATCCCCGCGTTCAGATATGGCACGACGGAGGCGGGGTGGGTAGGCTGGCCGCGCTAAACGTCATAATGACGCTGTGGGAGGCCGCGGCTTAACAACGCCGTGACCGCACGCGTCCCAAAACCGCAGACAGCACCGATTCGCACCTTACGCTTGTATGACCTTCGGAGGATACGCTCATGCGCACCTTGCACACATCGCTACTCGCGCTCGGAACGGCCGTCATCGCGACCCTGAGCGCTACGGCCTGTAACAAAGACGGGGGCACCGCACCCCCTACGCCCCTCTTGTCGCAAGTCCAAGCCGAAAGCCTCGCGAAGACCGTGGTCGCCGACGTCGCCGGAGAGATCACGACGGCAACGCTGGACGGCTCGAACGGCGCCGTCGCGACGGCGTCCGTCGATGCGTCCGCTCCAGCGGGCTCGAGCACGGCAACGCAGTGCCTCCCGACCAAGAGTCCCACGCCGGTGACGGACACGGACAACGACGGCGTCCCCGACTCGGTGCGGTTCGATTACGCCGGATGCGTCATCTCCCGTCCGCTCTCGATCGATTCGCTCTCAGGCACGATTGACTTGATCGACCCCACGAAATCCACGGCGGACCACGCGGTCGAGCGGGTGTTCACCGACTTCAAGCGCGTCACGGTGAACCTGGTGTCGGGCGCCAACAGCTCCGTGACGGAAAACGGCACGCGGATGGCGTCGCATGACGGCACGACGCTGCGCAGCAGCGAGACCAACTTTCGCACCGATTTCGTGTTCGCGAACGGCGGCACCGCGGAGCACGTGCGTACGTGGGAGTCCATCTTCACGGCCGACGTGGCCAGCTCGATCATGCCGAACACGCTGCTGCCGAGTGGCAGCTGGTCGGTGAACGGCACCTCGTCGTGGACGCGGGCGCTCCGCTCCTATTCGCTCACGGTGACGACGAACCCGCCGCTTCACTACAATGCGAGCTGCACCGCGGCGCCCCGGTTCGATGCGGGCAAGATCACGGCCGTGGTGGTGCGGAATAGCCAGACCATGACGGTGACGATCGAGTTCACCGCCTGCGGGGTGTACACCGTCACTCGCTCCTAAGCCTCACTCGATCTTGTAATCGACCGGCACTGTAATCAGAACGCGCACCGCGCGTCCCTTGACGCGCGCCGGTCGAAACACAGCATGCAGGACGTAGGCGCGCGCCGACTCGTCGAATGCGGTATTGGGTCGCGCGATGACCTTCAGCGAGGCGGGTTCCACGCGGCCGAGGGTGTCGATGACGGCCTGCACCGTCACGCGTCCTTGCAGTCCGGCATGCCGCAGCGCGGGCGGGTACTCGAGCGGCGGCGCCGACACGATCGCCGCGCGTTCATCGACGGTGGCCTCCGCGTAGACTTGATCGGCGGCCCGCCCATCCCCGTTCCCCCCAGGCGGA
>WNGL01025124.1_pt1 | contig 11442 bp, 12 predicted proteins | sample 5400591 | NCBI WGS metagenome assembly WNGL01 (sample SAMN13153377, study PRJNA577476) | soil metagenome | isolation source: 80 cm soil or saprolite under Garry oak tree replicate 1 | place: USA:California | collected 2016-06-15
TACAGTTTCGTCGTGGTCGGATACGTGGTCATGCCCGAGCACATTCACCTCCTAATCAGCGAACCGGATCGGGGAACTCCCTCGACCGTCATGCAGGTGCTGAAGCAGCGATTTGCGCGCAGAGTGCTCTCCGATTGGCGCCGTCGGGAAACACCAGATCAAAGTCGGCTATGGCAAGAAGCTCTGGAAGCAGGACACGTTTGGCAGCGCCGCTTCTACGATTTCGTGGTTCGATCTGAAGAAAAGAAAATTGAGAAGCTGAAATACATCTACCGCAACCCGGTGAAACGCGGATTGGTGCCCGAACCCGATCAGTGGGCGTGGAGCAACTTTCGATGGTATGCTCACGGCGAACGCGGGCCAGTGCTGGTGAACGAGCGGCGGCGCGCGGAGATGAAGATGCGGAACAGGGAAACCTTCGTGGCGTGAAGGATCGAGGTCACCCACCCTTTGAAAACCGCAAAGGGTGGGGCAGCCTCAAGTTGGGTCAGGCAAAGGGTGGGCCTTCCCGGCCCGCAGCGTTGGTACAACCTAGGGGAATATCAGTGTGACAACTGGGCGAGCGACTTTGAGAAGCAGTGTAGGCAACAGTGCAACAAGTGAGAATCAGATGAAAAAGCTAGCTATTTCCTTAGTCCTCGCTTGCTTAAACCTCTTGGTGATCGGACTCTACTTTCTTGGGCGCTGGACCCACATTGGGTGCTGTAGCTTGGGGAGTCCCGCGAATCTTCTGGCTATGGCGGTTGCCCCCGTCGTTCTGTTGGCTTCCTTGTGTTCATCGTCAGGGACCTGATACGCCCCCCCACTCGGCTGCAAGCAATCTTGGCTCTTGTTCTTTCGGTTCCCAGCGCATTGCTGGTGCTCTCGATAAGCATGCGCTGAGGGGTGCAGGCAACGTCACTAACGGGCGGGTTGGCCCACCCTTTGAGTGACCACAACTCGAGGCTGCCCCATCCCTTTCACGTGCTTTGTAAAAGGGTGGGAGACCACGACTGTGAGACATGAGGGGAGGGTTAGCCCACCCTGGAGTTGTTGGAGGCGCGGGTCGGAATCGAACCGACGTATAAAGGTTTTGCAGACCTCTCCCTTACCACTTGGGTACCGCGCCCCGCCGAATATTAACTTAGCGTTACAGGCGGAAAATGTCCACCTGCTCACGGGCGGCGGACGGTCACTCCAGTTGAGACGATGCCAGGACTAACAGGAAATTCTTGGAGCGGGAGACGGGATTTGAACCCGCGACTTCGACCTTGGCAAGGTCGCACTCTACCACTGAGTTACTCCCGCTCAGCCTCAACTACGAGATCCCTCGATAACGTCGAAATTCCTCGAGCCGCTCGGACGGCCGCTAGACGCCTTAAGTTGCTCCCGCTGGTGCTCCGATTTTACCACGCGCATTTGGTTCCAATTTGCTTACGGCCGCTGCTCAACGTGCCACTGGGGGTCTTTCTCTGGTGCGACGATCTCCCCATCACGCATATGGATTATGCGGTCTCCATAGCTGGCGGCTTCCGGATTGTGCGTGATCATCAGCACGGTCTGGCCCAGTTCCTGGTTCGAGTGCCGGAGCATGTTGAGAACAATTTCCGAGTTTTTCGAATCCAGGTTGCCGGTCGGCTCGTCGGCCAGCACAATCGCAGGACGATTGATGAGGGCCCGCGCTAGCGCTACCCGTTGTTGCTCACCTCCGGAAAGCTCGGAGGGCCTGTGATGCAGACGCTGGCTTAGCCCGAGAAGTCCGACAATTTTGTCGAAGTAAGTTGCGTCGCGGCCACCGTTCTTGCCCGCGATGTCAATCGCAACCTCAATGTTCGATCGCGCATCCAGGGTTGGCAGCAGATTGAACTTTTGGAACACGAAACCGATCTTGTGCTTGCGCATTCGCGTACGTTCGGCATCGGAAAGCTGGGTGAAATCGGCGCCGTCCACGATCACCTTGCCGGAATCAGCGCGCGTCAACCCGCCGAGTGCATAAAAAAGCGTTGACTTACCGCTGCCCGAGGGCCCGACCACGCTGACGAACTCCCCTTTTTCAACGGTAAAGGAAATTCCACGCAGCGCCGGCACCTCAATTTTGCCGATGTAGTAGGTTTTGCGGAGATCGATAGCCTCGATGATAACCGGCATGCGAAGTACTGATCTTACATCAAGGACTGTTCTGCCGCGTGAGTCCGGCATGTGTGGCGCGGGCGCTCCCGCCCCCGATATTTATCGTTGGCAACGACGTCCTCCGTGTCCCCGAATGGTGGTTGCGGATCACCAAGAGCCAACAACCACGAAGGGCGGAGCTCCACGAAGAAAATCTAAATGTTGGAAAAATGTACCGTACTAAGCCGACGCCACCCGACAAGCGGCAGGAGGAGCCGGGACGCGAGCGTGAGCTCGTTTAGGACCACGCTTGCGCACTAGCAGCAAGCGAATCCGCTCTAGCAGGTCGGCCGGAGCATACATTCCTTTGGCCAGGAAAACGTCCGCCCCAGTCTCGCGCTCGTAGATTTTAATTTTGCCCGACAGGAGGATTGCAGGGGTTTCCGGCGAAATGTCTTTGACGCCATCAATTAATTTCGAACCGTCAATGCCAGGCATGATCAGATCGGTAAGCACTAGATCTACGCCGCCTTGGGAGAACCGTTCCAGCGCCTGTTGAGCATCCGAATAGGCCAGCACGCGGTAGCCACGTGTTTCCAGCAGGACCTTTCGAATGGAGAGTGACTGCTCATTATCATCCACGCAGAGAATCGTTCGTTTTGGTTTCATTGGCCTTCCATAGCACGCGAAAACTGCCGCACGCGAAAAGTTTTCAAATTGTGAGTTGAAAATCGTTCAGAGCGAACTGAATCCTATCGGCAAGGGAGGCGTGTGTAAAGTGGCGTCAAAGCCAATGCGAGTTTTCCACCTTGCAAATTCGCAAGCAGTGTGCGCACCCCGTATTGTCGCGGGGTTCGTGGCCTGTGCATTCAGAAAAAAAGTTCTCCGCGCAAAACTTCAACAACATTTCCACCTACGCGTACATTAACCACTCTGCCATTGTGCTGCGAGGCACGAACAAAAATCTGGCTTGGACGTTTCATTTCGATCCCTTGCTCGATTAGCACTCGTTCTTCGCTTTGCGCAACGCCATGCTCGACCATCCAGGCAGCCGCGCACCCGGATGCTGAGCCGGTCGCAGGGTCTTCGCCATTATAGAAAAGCATGCGCGCATGCAGGCGGGCGGCGGGATCGACGGTCTCCCGTGTCACGCAAAAGAAAAACTTGCCACCAGAAGCTGCCAGGTACTCCGATGCTCGGGCATGATTGATCTGCAATCTTCGCATTGCATTGAGGCCCTTTAAAGGCAGGATGGTGAAGGGAACTCCGGTTGAGACCGTTTGAATGGGCAGTTCCGGATCAATGTCTTCGACGGGCACGCCGCTGACCTCGGCGATCTTCTTGGGATCATGAATTTGCCCGAAGCTTGGTTCTGCCTGCGTCATCTCACCGAATACCGGCTTTCCGGCGGTGTCTTCGAAGCGAACCGGAATTGTGCCAACTTTCAAGTCGAGCCGGACTTCAGGAGCACCTGAATCTCCGCGCAAAACAAATGCTGTGCCTAGCGTGGGATGTCCGGCAAACGGCAATTCCTCTTGCACAGTGAAAATGCGCACGCGAATCCCACGTTCCTGCTCCATGCCCGCGTCTCCAGGAAAGATGAACGTTGTCTCGGACAGGTTCATTTCCCGAGCAATGGCCTGCATTTGTTCGTCAGTGAGGTCGCTTGAGTCCGGGTAAACGGCCAAGGGATTGCCTTCAAGCGGCCGGGATGTGAACACGTCAACTTGAACGAATGGCAGGCGGCGAGACGAGGAGGTCATGCAAACTTAGATTCACAACTGGACTCGAAGCACTATTTTTCTTGGGTTGAGTCGCCTTTTCCTATTTGTCCGTTTTCAAAACTGCAGAGTTAATGCGGGAAGCGGTCTCTGGGTCAAAGCTTTCGAGGACCACAACCAGATTGCCATGCACTCGGGCCGTTACTTTGCCCTCAGCCGTGTTCCATTCCTCAACATCCGCAGGCGAGGCGTGAGGTGCCGTTCCTGCCGGCTTGGCATCCGTGTATCTCTTGGCAACAGCGGCGCAATAGAAACTTGCGAAGGCGTGGGCTGCGAGAGGAGTGGCCCAACGGGAAACATAGAGGAGTGCAATGTCCTCTGGCTTAATACCGGCGTTGGTCGCGCCAGTGCTGGTTCCACTGCCATCCGCGTCAGGGCGAGTCGGCCTGGCTGCGTAGAAATAATCGCCGCGCCAGCCTGTAGGAAGACTTTTCGCTTGCTCCAGGGTGCCGAATTGCTTCATCAGCACCATGGAATCGAATTCTCCGATCGAGCCGGACTCGACTTTTTCGTATTGTTTTCCAAAGACGTCTTCAAGAGCTGGCATCGGTAGCGGGGCGAGTTTCTCGTGCGAGAGATACGTAGCAGGTTCCATGATCTGACGCGTACTTTCGGGAGGCCTTTTGAATATCCCCGAGTAAGCCTGCTCCCTTCCGCCTTTGAGCAGGATCTGATGAACGAACTCCAGCCCATATAGATACGGGAAGGCCATTTCTTCTCGCAGCATCAGAGGCGCGCTCTGAGTGTTCTGCGGACTACTGAATCGGTCAACTAGTTTCTCGATCATCTCAGGCGGGAACATGGGCATCTGCGCCAATGTCTTGCCGTGAGACGAGAGTAAATATTCGATCATGACCGCTGTGGCATGCCCCTCGGCTACGGCGCGGCGGGCCCCTTTCTGTTCCGAATCGTCTCCTCCGGTGGCGGCGTTGGCCGCGGGATCATCAAGCTTGAGCCACTTTTCAAGATCAAAGTTCTGGTCCTGCAAGGCATGGTCTAACTCATGTGCCATCACCGGAAGCTGAGAGGCAGCCGGAAGCCAGTTGAGTAAATACATTGTTTTGACGTGGGGATCGTAGTAACCGGCGAGTTCGTTCACGGTGCTGTCAACGGCAAACTGCTGTAGGTCAAACTTGCGCGGAATAAACCCGAACTTCTGGAGAACTGCAGAAGAGCGCTGAACCCTTTCCGAAACTTCGCTGTCGTGCATCCGTTTGTTGGCCAACTGCTTTAAATCGTCACGGCTCGTGATTTGACGTTCAACGTGACCGTGCACCAGCAGGCCCGTGATCTTGCTGTCGAATGCGATGACCTCATCAACGGCGCCCAACAAATGTGCAGCTTCCTGCGGCGTCATGTCGAATTCGACAGTTACTCTTGAGGGATACTGTGTGTGAGAACTGTCCGGCGGCGTGGAAGCGCCACCTTCGAGCGAGCCGCCCTGGATCGTGATCTGTGCCAGCCCAGCGCCAGACCACAGGCAAACTAACACAGAGACAAGCACGAGATGAAGACGCCGCCGACGGTTCACTGGCATTTCCTTCCAGATCACACACATTTGGGTTGGCCCCGAAAGCCATTCAGGGATGCTGAGGGGAAGTGCCGAGGATTGTGCCACACGTAGCATCGGTTGGCAATTTATTGTTGCGATCGCGCGTTTGACTGCTCTGACGGCCCTGCGTATTCTATTCCCGTGCGAAGCTGCCCGACGCCGTGTTTTGTTTGTTGTTGTACACGCGCGCCGGCGTGTGGGTAGTGGAAGGTTTCTGGCCCACTCGGCGCAACCTGAGTGGGTTCTAGTTTTCTCATCCGAAAAAATTGCAAGTCGCTGAGGGCCCAAGGTCCCCGAGCAGGGCCCGAAGAATTTCAACTTACGAGGAGAACTCAAAATGAGCACCGCAACATTGATTCCAGCCACGTCAAACATTCCGAGAATTAACGAGACCGCTCCGGATTTCACCGCCGAAACCACGCAAGGCCCTATTCATTTCCACGAGTGGATCGGCGACGGTTACGCGATCCTGTTTTCGCATCCCAAGGACTTCACTCCGGTCTGCACTACCGAGCTCGGCTACATGGCAGGATTGGAGCCGGAATTCGCCAAGCGCAACACAAAAATTATTGGCCTAAGCGTGGATGCGGTAAGCGACCACAGCAGATGGGCCAAGGACATTGAGGAGACCCAAGGCCACAAGGTCAACTACCCGATGATCGGCGACCCCCAGCTCAGCATTGCGAAGCTCTACGGGATGCTGCCGGCCGAAAGCGGAAACACTTCTCAGGGCCGCACTGCGGCCGACAACGCTACCGTGCGCACGGTCTTCATCGTTGGTCCTGACAAGAAGATAAAGCTTCAACTCAGCTATCCAATGACAACCGGACGCAACTTCGACGAAATCCTGCGCGCCCTCGATTCCATTCAGCTCACCTCAAAGCACAAAGTGGCAACGCCCGCAAACTGGAAGCAGGGCGAGGATGTGATCATCAGCGGCGCGGTTTCAAACGAAGAAGCTCAGAAGAAATATCCCGAAGGCTGGAAGGCGCCAAAGCCATACTTGCGAATTGTGCCACAGCCGAAGTAGTCTGACTAACGCGCCCAGCAGGCCTGAATAATGGCTTTAAAATCAGTATCATACCCAACAGACTGATAATTTGTGCTGGTTTGTGCTATAGTCACCCCTGTCGTCAGGGGCTATATGGAAATTCCTTCCGTTGTGGTTTACGTTCGACACTCTTCTGATTGTTCTCACAAAAACGAAGGCGAATACTTCAAAGGCTGCCAATGTCGCAAGCATCTTCGTTGGTGGCACCAGGGCCGTCTCTTTCGTCAAACAGCCAAGACCCGTTCATGGGGAGCTGCCGAAAAGCTTCGCAGTCAGATTGAACGAAAATATGCAGGCGACCCTCTGTCAGTTCCAGCAGGGCCAACTGAAGGAAGCGACTCCAAATCCATCGCCAAAGCCATTGAACTATTCAATGCCAGCAAACGGAACCAAGGCTTAAACGCTGGGGTCATCAAGAAGTACGAGCGTGAGCTTGCTCGGCTGCAAGAGTTTCTTGCCAAGCGTTCGAAATTCTTCCCTGTAGAAATTCATCTCCACGATTTGGAAGAGTTTCGCTCTACCTGGGAAGAACAATATCCGTCATCGCTGACACGCCAAAAAGTTCAAGAGAGGTTGCGGTCATTTCTTCGATATTGCTACGAAGCAAAATGGATTGACCGTATCCCTCGGCTCTCGGCAATAAAAGTTGATGAACCGCCTACCCTGCCGCTGACAGAAGCAGAGTTTAAAAAGGTTTTGGCCAAGTGCGCGATCAAATTTAACGAAGAGAAGGCTAAGAAGATTCGCGCCCTAGTGCTTTTGATGCGGCACTCAGGTTTAGCCATACGTGACGCAGTGACGTTGGAGCGTGAGGAACTTGTATGGGACGCAAAGAAGAAGGTTCACCGAATCGTCACGAGCAGGCAGAAAACAGGTGTGCATGTCAGCATTCCACTTCCGCCCGGTGTGGCAAAAGAGCTGCTTGAAGTGCTAAACGGCAATGAGCAGTATGTTTTTTGGAACAGGGGAGCATTCGGCGGGAAACCTTCTGATAAGCGAGGAGTGAACGGGAAGGAAACAACAGTCGTCAGCATGTATCAAACGGATTTGCGAGAGCTGTTTAAGTCAGCGGGCGTTTATTTGGAAGACCAGCACATGGTCAGCCATCGGTTGCGGGACACGTTCGCAGTCTCAATGCTTGAGCAGGGCGTGCCGATGGAAGAGGTCGCCCGTATGTTGGGAAATTCTCTCAAGGTCTGTGAAAAGCACTATGCAAAATGGGTGCAGGCAAGACAGGACAGGTTGGATTCCTTGGTAGTTGCAACGTGGAAGAAATAGGAAGGGATGTATGAAACTGCAACTCGCAGAAGAAGAATTGGGCAAACTCACTCTCGGAGGAAGTATTGAAGTTCCACACATGCCAGCAGTCGGCGATACGTTCATGCACCAGAATATTGTTTCAGGCAGAGGCGTAAAACATTATGCCAAAGTCACTCGGCTCCTGCCCTCTATTGACAAGAGGTTTGACGCCCTTATGATTTATGAGATTCTCAGCAAAGAAATTTTCGACGCTCCAAAAGTGTGACTGCTTATCCTTCTGACGGCTCTTTGCATAACTCTGCAATAGAAAAAACGAACAAGTCTGCTCCAAAAGAAGCAGTTCCAGGTTGAACTCTGGTGATCTCTAAATCGAGCGGCTCGTTTGCTAGGCTCGAAATATCGGGGTTGACGATTCTGGCAGTGACAATTTTTGTCAGGGCATAACAGGGCCGAACGAATGTGTGCCAATCGGTAATGTGCAGTAACTTTCCCGAACGAACCGCAGCTCCCTGTTCGCTCAATTCCCACTAACCAGCCTAATATCAGCCACTTACTTCCAAACAGGGAGATCAAGCGGGTTGGCAGCTCTCGTGCCCTAGATAAGCTGTTCGAGTTTATGAAATTCAGTCTCCTGGGGGATTCGCTTGCTAACTAGTCTCAAGCTTCCAATCTTGGCCATTGTCGCGGCAGCCGCTCTAGCCGTGGCACCTGCGGCTTCGGCTACACCTTTGAATTTAACCTACAACGGTCAGACCGTTGGAACCGTGACGTTAGTCCAGAACGGTGCTAATGTGACCGCCACTTTTCAAATGAACTCTGGTTTTGCTATCGCGGTTCAGGGGCCAACCGTGGCCTTTACTGGCGGGCTGACGCAGACCAGCACATTGACCGGATTCAGCCTCAACGGGGTGTCTGTCACGGGCAATCAGTGTGGAGGGTTCAATCAGTTTAACTTTACGTTCTGTTTCAAAACTAACGGCGCACAAGCGGTATTCCCGTCAACTCTGAGTTTTACGATCACTAATGCCACGGCGTCCCAGATTACGGATGCTGGCATTCACCTTTGCGTTCTCAATTCAGGCAGCACCAGCTCGTGCAACCTGACGACTTTCATCGGGAGCACCCCCGGAACACCACCGCCGCCACCGGTTCCGGAACCGGGTACCCTGGGTCTTTTGGGAACCGGTTTAGCGGGAATTGCTGGTCTGGTTCGCCGACGCTTTCAATCCTAAAACAGTTTGAGTGCCCATCACCCAGCCCCGGTGCAAAGCCGGGGCATTTTTCTTTCAGTGATGGTTTCACTGCCGCTCTGTTCGGATTTGTAAGTCACTGTTTTCATTCTAAGAGCTTCAGTTCCCGCTCTTCGGAAAGCGTCTGCTCAGTCTTGTTGTTCGTACTCATCCGCCTCATGCGGAAATTCCTCTCCCCAAATGTTCTTGTCCGGCTCGACGCATTCCGCACCTACGTGCTTTTCTGAAGATTTCTCTAACAGTCGAATCCAGACGACTCGAAACAAGGCCCGATCACGGCGATGTTGAATCTCAATCACGTCGCCCACACCTACTTCGCCACGGAAGCCCGCCAACTTCACTCCGTTTTCGGTTGCGTCGAGCGTGTGCGCTGGTTGGCTTACTTGAGCAGGGTTGATTCCGACGAGGCGCACTCGCACGGGTACGACCATCTTGGTTCGTTTTTGCCGTCGCTTGCCTGTGACGAATCGAGACATCAGAAGCTCAGAAACAGGACATTTTATCTCACATGTCCGAGAATTCTACTTACTACGCTATTCCCGTTACGAAAGTGGAACGACGGTATCCGTGTATCGCCAGTTGCTTCAGGCAGGGCACCCTGTCCGTTGATCCAGCATTGCTTTCATTGCATACTGTGAGCGGAGGCTTGCCATGACACGCAGTTCAGGTTTGCTCAAGGTTCAGCCCGATATTGTCGTGAATATCGACAACGTTGCGTACATCGAACTTATGGGCAAAGGGGGCATGGATATTCACTTCGTGGGAAGGGTCAAACCGCTACACTTAAACGCGACCGAAGCCGAGTCGATGCGCGACTATATCTCAGGCGAAAATGTAACCGATATAAGTACGGCGGCTTGAAAGGAAAGCATCGAACCAAATCGAGGTGCTGAATGATTGAATACGTTTGCGATACATGTTCTGCGGTTAAGCAACCTGATGAAGTTTGGATTGTGGGTCAGGCAGCGGAGGCGGTAGGCGTCACTTCGGCTCGTCGGGAAGTCAGTATCCAATCGACCTGGACTAGGGCGACTGCGGTGCATCCGTTGGCTGTTCACTTTTGCTCTGTGAAGTGCAAAGATGAATACATGGCTCGGCTCTTCGCTCCCGGAGCCCCTGTGAAAGAAGTCGTGGTTGAGCGCGTCGTTCCGTCCGAGATCGTCGTCGAACGAGTGGTTCCTGAGACGGAGAGGGTTGTTACGAAGACACGCAAAGTGCGACGACATAAACGAGCTGCTTAACGAAGGCTATGAAGGTATTCGGGGCGGGGATCAATGCGATGATTGTTGACGCTTTCCGAATCCACACGGCAGCAAGAGCACGGTCAAGCCTTTGGTTTGATACCGAACAAAAATACAGTTTTTCCCCGATTCAGCAAACCCCGATTTTTCGAGATTGTAATAACCGAGGAACACAAAGAACTGGCGAGGACATTACTCCGCAATGGCTTTTTTTCCATTGCCTTTTCTTACGTCCCACCTTGTTGGTTCCTCTTTCTAGGGGCCGAAGTGACCGCGAAAGATGCTTCGGCCCGTACACTTTCCGAATTCACGGCAAGCGAAAACCCCAGCCCCGGCAAACGCGATAGAGAAGAAGGCAACAACGAAAATTAGATACCGCGACTTTCAGAATCGTGGCGCTTCAACCGTTTCTCTTTCTCCTCAAGCATTCGGTCGATTTCATCTATTAGCGCCATCAACTTTCCAGAGTCCTACTCAACAGTGGCCTGTTCGCAAAGTAGTGTCCATTGTTCTTTCACTTTCCCTTGCATCGCATTGAACCTCCAATCTGAAAACCCTGTCACCGGAACAGATTGTATGGAGTCCATGATTGCGCCTCCTCGCGTACACCTTTCGTATTTGCAAGGATCAGGCCAAACGCCAAAGCGGGGAAAGGAACACTGCGACAAGCACTTGCGTAGCAGAATTCAGCAGTTCAGAAAGTCATGTGAGCAGGATGGCAAGATTTTCCGGTCACAGGGCAGAATCGTTCTACAGCGGTTCCAGTATTTGCTGAGAAGAAGCACAACGTTGAATGCTCGGCAGCAGCGACTATCATTCGTCCTTGCAAAAGACTAGGCTTCAAGTATGCCAGTAAAAGAAATGCCATCCCCAGTTGAGCAGAACGATGGCACGATTACGGAACGTCGCATTGGCCAATCAAAACGCTGCATTAAACAAAGTCGTGCCCTGTTGGACAATTCCCGCATACTGCAATTAACCAGCATTGCCATCTTCAGAGCGAAGACCAGGCAGAGAGCAACAGCGAATGCGCTACTGTGCGCGAATCAAAGCGCACACGTCCCGACGCGATAATTTGGTTATGCCAGTCAGTATCGGCATTTTGTGCGAGAGATGCAGAACCGTGTATTTCATCTCGCGTTCAGGCAAGTCCGCTCACATTCATTACGACAGCAAACGTGGAGATTTCAAGCTGACTTGCGTTCTGCCCTGCCACGCA
>WNGL01009253.1_pt1 | contig 11440 bp, 9 predicted proteins | sample 5400591 | NCBI WGS metagenome assembly WNGL01 (sample SAMN13153377, study PRJNA577476) | soil metagenome | isolation source: 80 cm soil or saprolite under Garry oak tree replicate 1 | place: USA:California | collected 2016-06-15
GATCAAGCAAGTCCTCCCGCTTTTAGCCGGCTCCCCCGAAAAGATCGACCTCCTGCCAATTGGCGGAAAAGGGTTGACCCTGGCAGGGGTGGGGCAAAAAGAAATGTAGTGGCACCCCTTGCGGGTGCCAGGGCACGCTACCCGCTTCTTGTGCTTCACCTTGGTTCATGTTCATTATCGCGCCCTCTCCCCCGGTGCCACTCTCTCCCCGACACATTTCGCAGCGGCCTAGACGCCTGATGCCCGCCAGGGGCATCACTACATCTCAACCAGCCCCACTCGCCCCCATCCCCTCAGCGTGTCTCATGGTGGGGATGGAGGTGGATGGGCCAGCCCAAATGTAGTGATGCCCCTGGCGGGCATCAGGGGAGGGGGGCCGCTGCTTCACTCCGCCTTCCTCGCCGTAATCAACGTCGCCCCCGGCGTCAGCAATCGATGACGGCGCACATGCTCCATCCCTGCCTCTTCCAACCAGCCCTTGACCGTCGCGAAAGGATAACATGTTCCCCCAACCGTCGTCACAGTCAGCGCCATAAACTGCACCATCAGTGAGGCCAGGCGCGACCCCCGTACCTGGTCGGTCACCTGGTCAACAAAGACCAGCATACCTCCAGGCTTCAACGTCTGCCCCACCTTTGCCAGCACCGCCTCGTTGACTTCTGGCGGCAGTAAATGCGCGATATGGAAGTACAGCGCGACATCAAAGGACGAGTCGATCTCTGTAGGGAAGTCATCACGTACAATATCGCTGCACAAAAAGCTCATGCGCTCCGTCATTCCTGCTGCAATCGCGGTACGTTTCCCAGCCTCGATCCCCGGCTGTATATCCATAATAGTAGTATGGAGTTGCGGATATTTGCGGCAGAACAACACGCTATAGGCGGCATGCGACCCACCCACATCGAGCAAGCGCGCCGCATCCTTTGGAAGATGCACACGACGCACAATGTCACCGCCAAGCGCCATTGCCAGGGATGCCAGGCCAGCATAATGCCGCGCCAGGGCCTCCTGGGTCTCTGGACGCGAGGCGTCTTCCTCGTACGGCATGCGCATCACCTGCCGGTACTCGCGCACCACCTCCGGCATATGGTCCCAGATTGCCACGATATCGGGGCTGTGGATAATATAGGGGGCGATGTTTACCGGAGAGGCGCTGGTGAGCCAGCGACGCGCCATGCGACTGTTACGGTAGAGTCCGCGCCGCAGGCGGAGGTAGCCAGCCGAAACGAGTAGTTGAAGCAGCAATTGAAGCCCCAGAGGGTGACATTGCAGGCCTTTGGCCAGGTCATCCAGCGACAGAGGTTTGGCGCTCAGAGCTTCAAAGACGCCAAGTTCACAGGCGGTGACCAGCGCTTTGGCGATGCCCGGCGCCAGGGGTGTGTCAAATAGCGGCACGGGCAGGAGGTTGAGGCGCGCGAGCAGGCGTTCCAGGACATTGAGACGTAGTGGCATTAGATGATCGCTCCTATAAGCCACCCTCCTGCCAGCAGGATACAGGTGAAGGCGACCAGGTAGAAGTAGAGCTTACGCGTTTCGACCGGCTTCTCCGGGCCAAAAAAGAGCAGCATGGCTTCAATGGAGAGACAGGTGAGGATGAGAGTGGTAACGAGTATCCAGGATCGTGCAGGTACGAATTTGGTGATCTTCAATGCCCCGATCAAAGCGGCGCTCAGCACGATCAAGAGCTGGCAGGCGATGAATGAGCGTTTCACCCCCAGGACCACAGCGAGTGTGCGCGCTCCACTCTCGGCATCCTTCTCAACATCCGGTAAAGCATTCGCGAGGTTCAATGCAACGCCCAGCAAAAAGCCGACGGGCACGAGCCAGAACAGGAAAGGCAGCGTTCGACCCACGCCCACGAAGGCATACAAAGGGATAAGAGGCATTGCCAGCGCGAAGACAACCCCGCTCAGGGGCGTGGATTTCAGTCTCAGGTTATACCCCTGGCCCAGGGCGAGATAACAAACCGAACACAGCAAGGCCAGTGGCGGCAAAGGTATGAGCAATACCAGCATGAGCGCGATCATGCTCAGGCCGCCGATCAGCGCTCCCCGTGGAGTCACGAGGCCGCGCGGTATAGGCTTCCCCGGCTTTCCCTGCGCATCCAGGTCGCGATCACAATAGTCATTGAGCATGGCAATAGAGATCTGCATTGCCGCGTGCGCCCCAATCACCAGCGCAACGATAGGCCAAACAAAACGCGGCCACGCCGCCAGCAATGTAAAAATCGTAACCGCCAGTATATGCACCAGCACCGGCCCAGGATGGCTGAGCAAAAAAAAGCCCAACAGCCGTGCATTCAATTGACGTTTGGAAGTAATCTGCATGCTATGTATACGTCCAATAAGCTATTCACAGTAAATTCTTCACAGATACATTTTACTGTACATGAACGAATCATAGCATAGAACTATCGTAAATCGTAAAGAGCCTCTTCAATGCAAAATAGTCCACACCGCCTGTGTATGCGGCGCGAGCTTTGCGCTATCCACCTCCTCAGTCTTGGGGTCAACAAACAGCGGCAACACAATCGAGAAAACGCTTCCTTCTCCTGGATCGCTTTGTACCTCGATACGCCCGGCATGCCGCTCTACCAGCTTGCGCGTGATATACAATCCCAACCCTAACCCGCGATGTCCATCCTCCTTTTCCTCGGAGCCCTTGACACGATAGTATTGATCGAAAACGTGAGGGAGTTCCTCTGGCGAAATGCCTATTCCCATATCGCGCACCGAGATAATCGCCTCGAAGCCTACCTTTTGCAGCGTTATCGTAATTGGATATCCCTTTGGCGAGAACTTGCGCGCATTTGACAGTAAATTAAGAATCACCTGGCCGATACGATCAGCATCGACTTCGGCCTCAATCGGCTCGCCAGGAGCCTCGAATCGCAAGGTCGGTCCACTTCCTGTCGTATACTCTGCCAGTAACTTCCGGCACAATTCAACCAGGTCGCAGCGTCTACGATGAATAACGAACATGTTCGTCCCGATCATCGAGGCATCCAGCAGGTCATTGACGAGTAATTGCAGGCGATTGATCGAGCGTTCCATATCCTCCAGACCCACGCGTACGACGTCATCGACTGGGGCGCGTTTCAACTGCCGCCGCAGGAGCTGAGCTCTTCCCTTAATAATGGTGAGCGGCGTTTTGAGTTCGTGTGAGACCATGCTCAGGAATCTATCCTTGGCGGCGTTAGCTTCAATAAGCTCCTGTGTGCGATTCTCCACGACGCGCTCGAGCGAAAGAGCATGCAGTTCGAGGGCGCGCCGGTGCTCCGCCACCTGGCGGCGTAACTGGTGCGTTTGAATTGCGCGTTTCAACGCGGCCACAAAGTAGTCACGATCAATCGGCTTCTGGATGAAGTCATACGCTCCCCCGCGCAGCGCTGCGACAGTCAGTTCATGCTCGCCATGACCGGTAATAAGCAGCGTTGGCGTCTCTGACCGCAGTTCTTGTATCTTTGCCAGCAGCGCCAATCCATCCATGCCTGGCATCTTGATATCGCTCACAATCGCGTCGTAGTCGTGCTCCTGGATATGTATGAGCGCTTCCAGGGCTGAGTCGCAGGTATCCACCAGTATCCCTTCTATACGCAGAGATAACGCTTGAGGCAGCGCCTGCAATAATGCTGTATCATCATCAACAATCAGGATGTGTGGTGTGTTCTTCATACTCAACCCTTTCCTATGTACCCCTGGGCATTCAGAAACGCTGCTTCCGCATCTTTCTGAATGCAAGAAATTATTCAGCACGCGCAAGTTGAATCAAGAAGTGCGCGCCTTCGCCTGGATGATGTTCAACAACGATCGTTCCCTGGTGATCTTTGATAATGCCATAGGTAATAGAGAGACCCAGGCCCGTTCCCGCTCCAACCTCTTTCGTGGTGAAGAATGGGTCAAAGATACGCTGTTCCAGTTCTGGAGGGATACCCGGGCCGGTATCGCAAAAACGCAGAGTGACGCTCTCGGTCTCCAGAGTACAGGTGATGGTAATTTCTTTACGAAGGACATTCGAAAGTGCGTCTCGCGCGTTGGTCAGCAGGTTAATGAAGACCTGTTCCATCTGAATGGCATTGCCAATCACGATGACCTCTTCTTCAGGAAAATGGAGTTGCACCTCGATCTGCCGCAGGCGCAGTTGTTCCTGCATCAGCGAGATGGCGCGTTCAATCACCTGTCGAATATTGACCGGTTCGTAGCTCACCGATGCGGCACGCCCAAAAGTACGCAGGTGCGAAATAATTTCCGTTGCCTTGCGCACCTGCTGCATAGCGCTGTTTAGTTCTCGCAAGGTGCGTTCCGGTTCGGTATCTACGGTGCCCAGTTCGATAAGATCAATGGCATTGCCTACGAAAAGGCCAATGTTGTTGAGCGGATTATTGAGTTCGTGCGCGACCCCGGTTGTAAGTTCTCCCAGCGTAGCTAATTTGCCCGCCTGCACCAGTTGCTCCTGCTTTTCGCGCAGTTCCTGCTCGCGCCGCTGTACCGCCTCGGTTGTCTCCCGCAGGTCGCTCATAATGTGAATCATCGCTTTGCGGCTATTCTCCAGGCGCAGATTGGATGAATGCGAATCCTGCAGGATGTGCATGAGGGCGCGGCGGGAATTATCAAGGCGCTCCGTTTGCCTGGCCAGGCGGCTGCGATCCTGTTCATAGTCGGCCAGGATATGAATCATGGCCTTGCGCTGATCAGCCAGCTTGTGATTGACGGTGTTCAGATCGCTCAAGATGTGCATGAGGGCGCGGCGGCGTTCCTCGCTTTTGAGCACACGCATTTCCAAAGCGTTTTTCTGCGCTTGTAGCTCCCGATACGCCTCCCGCAGCGTTTCCACGTCGATCTCATCCTCGTTTTGTCCTGCCGTAGATGCGCGCTTGATTCCGTCCTCGTTCTCTGGTTGGATGGCAGGATTGATAGGTGCCAACGTGGATGTTCTGGACAACCCATCCAGCGACGTTGGGGACGAAGATGCGATATATCGCGTTCCTACATTGAACTCATTCATCAACTCAGTCCTCGACGCACCTTGTCAAGCTCACGCTTCAAATTCTCCACCTCTTTCTCTAGCGCGATCATCTTGAGTTCACGCCCGACCACCACCTCTTCAAACTTCTCGAGGTCCAGAATCTTTTCCTGCAACTCGGATTTCGATTCCTGCAAGTCGCGCACGACCTTCTCATAGGCGCGCATGTCGCGCAGGATACCGATCGCTCCAATCACTTTGCCATCGGTATCTCGCAGCGCCGAAGCATTGAGCGTGGTAGGAATGATCTCGCCCGAGGCGCTGCGCGGATTGAGCCGTGCATTACGCGTCGCGCCGCGCTCGATAACTTCACGCAGCGCCGCTAGAAATTCGCGCGTCTCCTCCGGGCTGATGAAGCGCGACAGCGATTGTTCCAGTACTTCGTCGGGCCGGAAGCCCAGCAGCTCGTAGACGGCATCATTTGCCTGTAAAATCTTGCCCTCCAGGTCGGAGACAAACACCGGGTCAGGCGCGTTCTTAATCAAGCTATCTGAGTAGGCCAGAGCCTTATCCAGTTCGCGCATATCGCGCAGGATACCGATCGCTCCAATCACTCGTGTATCCGCGTCACGCAGCGCCGAAGCGTTCAAACTGGTTGGAATCACTTCACCTGAAGCGCTGCGCGGATTGAGGCGTGTATTGCGAATCACACCGCGCTCGATCACCTCGCGCAGGGCAGCAGTAAACTCGCGTGTCTCCTCCGGGCTGATGAAGCGCGACAGCGATTGTTCCAGCACTTCGTCCGTTCTAAAACCCAAAAGCTCATACACCGCGTCATTAGCCGAGAGAATTTTGCCCTCCAGGTCGGAGACAAACACCGGGTCAGGCGCGTTCTTAATCAAACTGTCGGCATAGGCCAGCGCCTTATCCAGTTCGCGCATATCGCGCAGGATACCGATCGCTCCAATCACCTTCCCGTCTGCATCACGCAGCGCCGAAGCGTTCAAGCTCGTGGGAATGATCTCGCCGGAGGCGCTGCGCGGATTCAAGCGCGCATTGCGTGTCGCGCCGCGCTCGATCACCTCGCGCAGGGCAGCAGTAAACTCGCGCGTCTCCTCCGGGCTGATGAAGCGTGACAGCGATTGTTCCAGCACTTCGTCCGTTCTAAAACCCAAAAGCTCATACACCGCGTCGTTGGCCGAGAGGATTTTCCCTTCCAGGTCGGAGACAAATACCGGGTCAGGCGCATTCTTGATGATAATATCCGCATCAAGCGAGCCATGCGTCTTGTTATTCTGTGGAGGAGCAGGAGTCACTACCGTTGTGGACGAAATAGTATTATCAGGCATGAAATAAATACCTCCTGGTCACGAACTGTCTTTTCTGCGCATTACATACTTGCAGTTTAGCAAACTTCTCTCAAGATGCAAAGCAATAAGATATTAGTCGTGATGAGCTAATTACTACACGTGGGTTCACTTAAAAAAGTAACAGAGAAAGTGACTTCCAGGGCGACCGCGAGGGTCGCCCCTACAATATACTATCGCCTATTTGCTCGATATACGTATATTGTAGGGGCGACCCTCGCGGTCGCCCAAGAGGCATCAACCTAAGAAAAGCCCATCAGCATCCGTAGGGGCGAGAGCGGCGGATGAGGGGCTGGGAGGGCCTTTATGGTCGCCCGCGTCCCTGTTCATCTGGCTTCCATTGTGGGGGAACACGGCCACACCCCACCCCGCGGGCGACCATAAAGGCCCACACCACCCCACATCATCCGCCCTCGCCCCTACGGATTGTCCGGCCTCCCGTCTGGCTTCCCGGCTTAGGTTGATGCCTCTTGGGCGACCCTGGCGGTCGCCCTAGTTATAGATCCCAAACCGCTCAAACAAAAACGCCAGCACATCGCTGCGTTCCTCGATCAGCTTCGTCGTCGGCTTCCCCAAACCATGCCCGGCCTTCATCTCGATACGCAACAGGATAGGCTTCTCCCCCTCGTTGGCGGTCTGGAGAGTCGCGGCAAATTTCTTGGCGTGAGCAGGCACAACGCGATCATCTGTATCCGCAGCCAGAATGAGCGTGGCCGGGTAGTCGATCCCCTCTTTTACATTATGTAAAGGCGAATAGGCATAGAGGAACTGGAAGTGGTCGGGGTTGGCCTCGGCATTGCCATAGTCTGAGACCCAGTAGCGGCCAACCGTGAACTTGTGATAGCGCAGCATATCAATCACCGGCACGTGGCAGAGTACCGCACCGAACAGGTCGGGGCGCTGCACCATGCAGGTCGCCACCAGCAAGCCGCCATTGCTGCCCCCCTGGATAGCCAGGCGAGAAGTATTCGTATACTTATGAGCGATCAGCCATTCAGCAGCCGCGATAAAATCATCGAAGACGTTTTGTTTGCGCTCCAGCGTCCCGGCAAGATGCCACTCTTCTCCATATTCGCCGCCGCCGCGCAGATTAGCCACAGCATACACGCCTCCATGCTCCAACCACACCAGCGTAGGAACCGTAAACGTTGGCGTCAGGCTGATATCAAACCCGCCATAGCCATAGAGCAGGGTGGGATTGTTCCCATCGAGCTGTAACCCTTTCTTATGCGTGAGAAACATGGGAACGCGCGTACCATCCCTGGACGTGTAAAAGACCTGCCTCGTCTCGTAAGCACCCGCATCGAAGTCCAGCTCAGCCCCATACAGCAGGGTAAGCGACCCATCGGCAAAATCGTAGCGGTACACGCTGGGCGGATATAGAAACGAGGTGAAGCTGAGGAATAGCTCTGTATCTTCGGGTTTGCCCGAAATCTCCAGGATTGAGCCGAGCGTTGGTAGTGGAATATCACGCTCGTAGCTGCCATCGAGCTGGTAGATCTTCATTTCGTGATGCGCGTCATGCATATACGCCACGACAAACTGGTGATTGACCATCAGCGCGAATGCCATCACATCATCCTGCTGCGCAATCAGCTCGCGCCAGTTCTCGCGTTCAGGGTGCTCGATATCAATAGCAATGATACGGCTGCGCGGCGCATCCAGTGTAGTCTGGATATAAAACACCGGGCCATCATTGCCAATAAAAGAATAATTGGCATCGGCCTCATCCAACAGTCGCACAAATGGGCCATCGCTCTCGACGGGACGATAGTAGAGGCGATTTTTCGGGTCGGTGCCATGCCAGACGTTCAACACCAGGTAGGCGCCATCATCGGTGATGAACGGGAAAAAACTGAGTTCTTTGAAATCAGGCCGCTCATAGACCAGCACATCATCGGGCTGCGGTGTGCCGAGCGTATGCCAGTAGACGCGGCTATAATTGCTCTCATCCTCTTCTGGCACGCTCCCCGGCTCCGGCAAACGATTGTAAAAAAAGCCGCTGTTATCGTGCCGCCAGGCAATACCGCTAAACTTACACCAGTGAATCACCTCAGGATAATCGATGCCGTTCTCCACCTCGCGCATGCGTATTTCTTGCCAGTCGCTGCCATGTTCCGATAGCCCATATGCCAGCAATGTGCCATCCTTGCTGAACGACTGGGTGATGAGCGCGGTCGTGCCATCTTCGCTCAGGATATTAGGATCAATCACCACTTTGGCTTCATCCTGCAGGCTGTCTTGCTTATAAAGCACCGATTGGTTTTGCAGACCACTGTTTTTTGAAAAGAAGTAATGTGCCCCCTTCTTGCTCGGCACAGAATATTTGGGATAGTCCCATAAGGCCGTCATACGAGTGCGAATCCCTTCACGGGCAGGAATAGAGGCTATATACTGTTCGGTAATAGCATTTTGCGCTTCAACCCAGGCCAGCGTATCCGGCGCGGCGGGGTCTTCGAGCCAGCGATAAGGATCGGCAACTTTGACACCATGATAGTCTTCTATGACATCATCACGGCGTGCTGTGGGGGACATGTTCATATCTTTCTCCTCATAATCGTAGGGACAAGGGGCGGTGTGGGGCTGATGCGGGGGCCTTGTGCTTGTCCTCGTTGGCTTCGCGATCCCCCCAGAGAAAAAGCACAAAGCCCCAAACATATCACCAGGTAGAGAGGCGATCCATCATGGCTTTGAACCACTGGGAGCGCATTTCGTTCCCCGCGAATGCCAGCGTGATAAAGATACCCAGGATGGTGCCAACAATCCAGAGGGCGAAGATGAGTGTATTGCTATCCACCGACGTCAACATATGTACCACATGCATAAAGACGATGGACAGGGAATCATGCCCATTGCCAATAGGCAGCAGCGCGCGCAGTGTAGGCTGCTCTAAAACCGACCCCAGGGTGGCGACGGTGGCAAGCAGGATAGCAGCTAGCAGGTCCCCCAGTGATGGACGCCAGGAGGAGAACGGCTGCGTACTACTCCGTGGCGCGCTCATGGCGACACGCTGCATGATTTGCTCGTGCAAATTTACAGGCTCAGCAACCATTTGCATCGTGCTGAGATGGTGGGATACTTCTTCCAGCATCGCCAGTTCCTCTCGACAGGCGGTACATTCGGCAACATGCTCTTCCAGCAAGCGCATCTGCTCCAGTGAAAGCCGACCATCTATATAGAGTTGTAATTGCCGTCCCGCCTCTGTACAGTGCATGATTATCCTCTCGTTCCCATCGATGGATCACGATCAAATCCCTGCAAACGTTCTTTCAGCAAATTGCGCGCGCGGAATAAATGTGTTTTAATAGTGCCTACAGGCATCTTCAAAATCTCCGCCATCTCTTCGTAGGTCATTTCCTGAAGATGACGGAGAATCAGCACAATGCGATATTTTGCAGGAAGATGAGAGAGTTGTTCCTGAACAAGTGCCTGCTGATCATGCGCATCGAGTTCAGCGTCAGCGCGTATCTGGCTGTCTTGGCTTTTCAACGCCTGCTCTGCGTGCAGCGCAGCCTGTAACGCCCGGTCGCGTTTGCGCGTCTCAAGCTGTTTCAAGGCGCAATTATAGGCGATGCGATACAGCCAGGTCGGAAAGCCAGCGTCACCACGAAAGGATGGAAGACCCTGCCAGGCTGCTAAGAAGGTATCTTGCGTAATCTCGCTTGCTTCCTCGTACTGTTGTAACATACGATAGACAAGGTTAAAAATACGCCGCTGGTAGCGTTGTACCAGTTGGGAGAATGCATCCTGGTCTCCATGCTTGCTGGCTGTGACAAGCTGCTGCTCTTCCAGCTCAACTGGGGAAGAGACCATGTTTGTACGCCGTATGCCCAGACTGGACGATGATGAAAAGAAATGCTCTCTCATACGTTCCTTTAGAGATAAACTGTACGGAAAATGTTTCGTTTGTTTCAATCGCCAAGACACCGGTGTCAGAGAGGAGCATGAAAATCGGGTATTACATGCATTACCATACTCTTTCCGGCTCTTTTCGAAGGAATTCCAATCGCATCCCGCGTGGGTGACTGAAACATTTCCATTGAAACATCTTTCCTGTTATTCGTATCTTACCATATACACGTGTTGATAACCAAAGGAAGTAGCTTGAAAGCATCACTGCGTCTCAAGTCAACAGTGATGGAAGGTAATACATGTCATCAGTAGTACTTGCAGCGCTGCTAGGCTGGTTGATCGCCCTGGTCATCTTTCTGGGCTTCATCGCCCTTCTGCGCTACATTGATCATCGAGAACGCATGGCCTTAATCGCTCGCGGCATGGATCCGAATCGCCTGCGCCGCCATCGACGCGGCACCGGTGTCCTGCGCGCCGGGCTAATTATCGCCATGGTTGGCCTTGCCCTGACCATTGGTCTCTATCCCCTGGGCTACATGTTACCCGCCACACTCACCAGGTCGCCGCTGCACGTCGGACCCTGGCTGCTTCCAGGACTGATCCCACTCGCCGTAGGCAGCGCGCTCGTCATCAGCCATTACCTGGGGCCGGACTCCCGCCCCCCAAATAATGACCCACAAGATCGCGAGCTGCCAGCAGACCCTACCGAAAGCAACCATCACCATCACATCCCCCGCCACTCATCCACCCCTCCCCAACTGTAGGGGCGGGGGCGGTATGGATGTGGGGCTGAGACGCTTGCGTCGCCCGCCGTCCGGGTCGCTGTGGGGCTGGGACTTGCGTCGCCCGCCGTCCTCACCAAAAACACAATCGAAAAAATGAAAATTACACTTTTGGAAAATTCCCCAAAAAGTACTTGACAGCGCGCAAACACAGTGGTATCATCTCACTTGCGCTCAACAGGGAACTGTTGAGAGGCGCACAGATGCGGAAGCATCCATGTACCTGAACAACTGAAGAGTGGTAAGGAACCAATATACAAAGAAACAAATTGAACCTGTCAATTGGTGATAACTCATTCACAATGCACTTGAGTCTCTGTTCAGAGATTCGATATACATTTGGATGGCGAGTTTGATCCTGGCTCAGGATAAACGCTGGCGGCGTGCCTAACACATGCAAGTCGAACGCCCTGTCTGGTTTCGGCCAGAGAGGGAGTGGCGGACGGGTGAGTAACACATGGGTACCTACCTTTCAGT
>WNGL01009255.1_pt1 | contig 11439 bp, 8 predicted proteins | sample 5400591 | NCBI WGS metagenome assembly WNGL01 (sample SAMN13153377, study PRJNA577476) | soil metagenome | isolation source: 80 cm soil or saprolite under Garry oak tree replicate 1 | place: USA:California | collected 2016-06-15
CTGGCCGGCCACCGGTCCCGGCGCGGCAGACTGTCAGGGGCTGGGTCGCAGCACAGACGGGCTGACCGCAGGGCTTGGCTAGGAGCGGAGACTGGTTACGCAGAGCCCCCGGAACTGGCTTTTTCAGCAGGTTCCTAGGCCGTCTCCCCCGCATGTTGACACGGAGCCGATGAGCGAGGACCAGGCCAGGATGGCCAAGAACGCTGTGCGTGTCTACCAGCGTTTGCCGAACGGCGTTCTTGCTAAGATCCACGACGACGCTGGCTAGCCCCTCCGCTGATCCCGCTGCTCGCGCCGCGTGCGCCTGCGGGACCTTACCGGGCTTGGTCGACGTATTCGAGGAAGATTCGGTTGGCGAACCCGCCGCGCTCGGCGCGCTTGCGGTCTGCTTCGGAGACGACGTCTTCCCAGCTCATGTCGTGGGCCGCGGCCAGGGCCCTGAGGACTTCCAGGACGTCAGCCAGTTCCGATACCAGTTCCCCGTCCGGTGCTGCCTGCGCTTCGCGGGCCTCCTCGAGCAGCTTGGCGCGCAGCGCAGCCCGGTAGCCGGCCTGGTCCAGGATCCGGGTCACGGGCCGGCCTCCGTCTGCCGCGATGATCTGGGGGATCTGGTCGCGGATGAGCTTGTGGTGGGCGACACGCATGAGGTGGACAGTACCGCTCGGCTGAGCGCGGCAAGATGGCAACGTGTTGCCATTCCAGGACGCGGCCAGGACTCCCGAGGGTGACTGGCGGCATATCGTCCGGTTCGGCCGGAACGTGGCCAGCTACAAGTTCGCGCTGGGCCAGGTGCTGCTGGACCTCGGCGCGCGGCAACAGACGTTCGTCCGGCTGGAGGACCTGGCGGTTCCGTACGCGGCGGCCATCTGCGAGCACCTGCAGGTTGAGGACCGGCAGAGCACGTCGGCCCAGAGCCGGTTCCTGCACGCCTGCCGGTCCCGCAACCGCGGCGACCTGGATGCCGCTCAGCTAGCCGAGGTCACTGCGCGGCTCGGCTTCGCGAACGTCATCGACGCCTTTCACGTCACCCGCGGCGGGCAGCCCACCCAGACCGCTTCTTCACCGACGAGCGGGCCAGCCGCCAGGGCATCACGCTGACCGACCACCTGCTTGAGCTGGCCAACGGCCTGCAGGCGACGGTCCTGCCGCGCGAGGTCGACGCCCGCTGGAACCTGGTCCAGATGTCATGGGGCCTGCGGCTGGGGACTGGTCTATGACTTCGACGGGGCGCCGTCGGTGGCATATACCGAGTGCAAAGGTGGCGGCCGGATCGTAGAGTCGGTCGGCGAGGTCGGGGGACCTGATGATGATCGTTAACATGACCAGGGCGGCGGCGCACTCCCAGCTACATCGAGCAGAACTCCAGGCACTAGCCGCCCATATCACCCAACGCGCCGCCTCTGCACCCTAATGAATTCCCGGGAGTAACCTCCTCATGTGGCCGAACTTGCTGACTATCTGGACCTGACGGTCAGCCACGCACGCCGCCAATTCCGCGAGCTCAAACTCCGAACCCCCGTCTCCTCCGGCAGGCAGGCCATCTTCCTCCCCGTCGAGACCCTCCTCTGCCTGGCCGTCTCTTTCCAGATCAACCACCGCCGCTTCGGTGGCTCAACCGCGCACCTGGCTCCCGAACCGATCCCCTCCCTGGCCAGGCTGTTCTCCCGCCCGTCCTCCAGCATCCTGGCCAAGATGGCCAACCTCGATGGCTCCCGGTCGCACGGCGGCAAGTACGACATCCTGGCCGGTGCCGTGCTCCGCGACGAGCCCGCGCACTTCACACACATCTACCGCACGCTGCTGACCGCGGCCCGGGCCGAGGGGATAAATCAGCACCGCCTGCCCGACTTCCTCGGCCTTGAGCATGACGGCGAGTTTGACCTGCTCGGCCAGGACGAGCTCGGCCCTTCGGCCCTGGAGAATGCCTTCAAGGACCAGATCGCCAAGGCCGCCGCCGAAGGTACCTGGACCGAGCAGCAGACCGAGCGCATCCTGCTGGCCGCGGCCAGGGTCGGACAGCATTTGTTCGCGCTGAACGTTCTGGCCAACTGCGGCGGGCGGTGCGTGTTCTGCGGGCTGAACCCCGGACCGTTCGGCCGTAAGCGCTTGCTCGTAGCCGGGCACATCAAGCCGTGGAAGGACAGCACCTCCGCCGAGCGCTTGGACCTCCGCAACGGCCTGGCCGCATGCCCCAGCCACGACGTGGCCTTCGACACCGGCCTGCTCACCGTCGACGCTAGCCTCCAGGTCCACGTCTCCGGCGCGCTTGCCAACGCGGTCCGCGCCGATCCGCTCACCCGGCAGTACTACGGCCGCCCGCCGTTGCGTGACACGATCCTGCTCCCAGACCAAGCCCAGCTGCCCGGCCGCAAATATCTCGACTGGCACAAGACCAACATCTTCGCTGCTTGACCAGTCTGGCGTGCCTCCCGATAGACCATTGTCCTGAGGGAGGCGCGCACTATCACCCGTTCGGCCTGAACCGCGTGCCAAACCGTCCTCAACCTTCGATGCCCCGGTGAGCCACAGCGTCCCAGAAGTATGCAAGACCAGCCTTCAAGTGCTGGTCAGGATGATATCTATCTCACCTGCTTTGACACCCGAGTCCCCGAACAGCCGCGTTTGGGTCGGCTTCGAATAGGGCTGCCGCTGAGTATCGAGATGATGGTCAGGGAAAACCTTGCGCAGCGTTTGCAGGGTGACCTCGTAGGTCTCCTCGCCGAGACCTGTTCTGACATAGACCACCGATTCGGGGACCATCAGCTCCGCCGCGCCGCTGAAGACGTTGGCTAGGAGTAGGCGGTATCGCGCGATACTCTCGAACTTTCCTCTGAGGTCGCTCGTCCCCGGCACCCTGTTCGCGTTCGGCGGACCCCCGAGAAGCCAGAGTCGCAGCCACTGGTCATAGTGGTAGTTCGTGAGCTTGAAGTAGGGCGGCGAGGTGAAAAGGAGGCGCACCCTGGCGTCGCGTTCTCTCAGCCAGGGGTCGATCCGCGTCATCTCCTGCTCGCTGTCGGCCAGGTACATCTCGCTGCCGTCGACGGCGGGCAAGCCCCGCGCGTACCGCCACCGCAGGCGGCTGACCAGGAAATCGGCGGGGTCGAGGTCGCGCGGGACCAGCCCGCGCTCACGCCACCAGCGGACGGCATAATCCGGCGCCATCGACTTTGTCTGTCTCATCTGGTTGGATAGCGCCGCGCCCTGCTTGCCGTGCAGGTACACGAGCATAAGCGCCATAACCGTCCGGTCCACCCGACAGGCCCGCCAGTCGAGGCTATCCCGGGCCGCCATCAGATACCGGCGGACCCGGGTCGAGAAGCAATGGGCAAAGAATTCCGGCAGGGCCTCGGCCGCCTCGCCGTAACCCCAGGCAAGCTCCCCGAGCTCGCGGAAGCGCGCGGCCACCTCGGGCTGATCCGCCGGGCTAAGTTTGGTCTTGCCGTAGACCCAGCCGACCGGGTTGATCTCTAGCCCGATGCCCTGGCGGCCCTGGTGAGCTGCGCTGAAGACGGCCGTGCCGCGCCCTGCGAAAGGATCGAGCACGATGTCGCCGGGCTTGGTGTAGTCCGCGACCACGCCGTCGGCGAAGTACGTGGGGAACATGGCGTAGTAGGGCCCGATTCCCTGCCAGCGGCCCGCGGCGCTGTCGTAGTCACCCGCGACCATGGGTTAGTCCTCTCCCATGAGTTCGTGCGCGAGTTGCTGGAGGACCTTGGCGCCTAGGTTCAGCGGGACGGCGGCGGCCGCGTTGGCGTTGACGATGGGCGCGACGGCGTTCTCGAACCGCGAGGACACCAGCCGGTCGAGCAGCTCGCAGATGACGGGGATCTGCGGATACAGCCCGATGTCGGACGAGCCCGGATCGTCGGGGCCGGCCGGTTCGAGGGTGTCCTGCGCGTCGGACAGGAACGGGATGTTCACCACGATCTTGGCCCCGCTCGACGTTTTGTAGAACATCTTCCGGCCGAAGTACGTGTCGGCACCGTACCGCTTGCCGCTCGCCGAGTAGATAATGCGCTGCTTGATGTAGGCGTCGGACGGGAGGAAGCAGGTCCGCGGCTCAAAGAGCAGCTCGCCGGGCTTTTCGGTCTGGTCGATCTCGGCGAAATGATCGACGAAGGTCCCCGTCTTCTCGATCCCGAACAGGGTCAGGTTTCGTCCGGTGGCGTTCAGCAGGGCGGCATTCATGCGCTTGAGTTCCGTGCTCACCGCCGCGCTCAGCCAGGCGGGATGGCCGAAGAAAGCCAAAGGCCCGTCGATGATGAAACCGACCCGGCGCAGGCTGGTGAGCCAGTCACGGCGCTCGAAGCACCGGATGAGATGCATGAGGACGACCCGCTCCCAGACCTGCATCACCTCGCCGAGTGCCTCCCCGTTGGAGCCCTCTTCGTGAAAGCGCTCGTGCACGCGCAGCGCGTCGGTTGAATAAATGGCTCGGCGTTTCGGACATGGGCAGCTTGTCCATCCGGGCGGAATCATAAAGTGCTGGTCGCAGTCAACATAATCGTAGGGGCAGCTCGGCGGTCTTATGGTCGGCTTGAGCTTGAGCAGCTCCTCGTAGGCCATCAGGAGGGTGCTTTGCTCCTCCTCGCCCAGCGTCTCCTCGCTGAGGACCTCGTACAGGGTCTCACGGAAGGAATCCCGGGCCGATATGTTCTTATGCGTCACTACATTGCTGCCGGGAAGCGCAGCGTCTATGGTGGAGACGGTCTCGGTCTTCCGGAACTCCACCGGATCAATAGGCCGGTGCATGTCCAGTTCATCAATGAGTTTCATGTTCAGCAGCACGCTGGCCACCGTGCAGTAGCCGATGCGCGCACCCGGGTACCCATTACGCACGCTGACCTCGGGGTTGCTTCCGTCTATGGCCACGATGTATTCCGGTAGTTCGGCCGCTGCTAGGGGGACCGGCTTCGGGTGAGCCCTCAGCGGGTTGGCCGAGTCCGTTTTCAGCTGGCGCGATCGCTTCAGCAAAGACTGGACTGTCTCCGACTGCGCGATCCGGTACAGCGGGCCGTATTTGGCATATTCCCCTTCGTAAGGCACGTCAGGCCTCGTTATCGATAGAGAAACGGTCCACCTGAATCGGAACCACATACGGGTTGGAGAGCGTCTTGAGGCGGATGAAGCCGGGATCTTGTGCCTTCAGGATGCTCAGCTCGAAATCGGCGAAGTCGTAGAACTTGCGCAGTTCCCTAGTCTCGTCGGTGTTATTCAGGTGTCCGATAAACCAGTTCGCGGTGTTACGCAGGATGTTCTTCTGGATCGAGCTGACTTCCTGCGTCGCATAGACCATCCCTATGTGGTATTTCGCGCCCTCCTTGGCCGCGCGAACCCACACGTCGCCCAAATCCAGGTCGGACGAGGCGGGCAGGATGTTGTGCGCCTCCTCGACATACACCAGGATCTCGGGTGGGACCTTGGCGTTCCTGAAATCGTGCTGGTTCCGCTCGAAGACCTGCTGCATGATCCGGTCGGCCGAGGTCTTGTTGATAACCGAGTCGCCGCTCGACTGGTCCACGATGACGAGGCGCCCCTTGACCAGATGCTCGTAGATATCCTGCGCGTAGTCGGTCGTGGTACTCGCGGTGTGCTGTTCCCGAACGCGCCCGATCAGCCGCGAGCCGTTCGGGTAGTAGAACATCTCGAGTATCTTCTTCAGGTCGTCGTCGGCCCACGAACCCGACGAACTCCTCTGAACGTAAACCTGATCGAACGCTGGGTACGCGGACTGCCCGTCCGAGATGAAGTCCCTCAGGATCCCGCAGGCCTGCGCTATCTCGGCCCAGCTGGGGTCCGGCTTGGCCAGGATCGTGGCGCACACCGCATACTCGCTCGGCTTCTTGCCCTGCGGAAGCATCAGAGCCTGCAGCAAGTCCTGGTTGAAGAGCGACCGCACGACCGGCCTGATGCCGGGCGGGGGAGTCAGGCCTGCCTTGTAGAGAAGCGCCCGGTAGCAAAGCACCCTCCGGTTGTGCCTGGTGACCGCCGACCGGTCGTTCGGATCGGGCGGCTCAAGCGTCACGTCCCTGAAGTTGCTGATGTACTTCACTGAATCCGCGGCGATGGCCTCGTTGATGATGTGCTTGCCGATCTGCAAGTTCTGGTCGATGTAGAAGTTCAGCAGCATCAGCCGACGATCGGGATCGCGCGGATGCGGCACAATGCCATACGTGACCACGTCGTCTTGTGGCGCGTCCCGGGGGCCAGTGAGCCAGACGTTCTTGATCGCGGCTGGATTGCGGTGCGGTCCGTCCTGCGTGTTCTCGTTGGCGTATTCACCGTCCGGGTCGAAGACGATCTGCCCGATCCGCCGGTGGTCAGGACTTGACCAGCGGAGCCCGAATACAGCCTTAAGGACGATCTTGGTGGTATTCGACTTCCCCGTCCGGGTCATGCCGAACAAGGCGCTCTTTTGGCCTAGCAGATCGGCCGGAGTGATCGCCACCTTCACGTCGGACACATTCTGGAACGGGCGGTTGGTCGATGCGTAGCGCATCGCTCCGACCGGCACCAGCGATTGGTCACCGTCGCTGTGACGGCGAGGATCGCGGTAGTTGACGATCTGCTCCAGCGCACGGCCGCGGGGCTTGTAGACCTTGAGGCCTTTGTTCGGATAATAATTGCTGATGTCCGAGCCGAAGGTGAGCGCGTAGCGCCCGTCGCCGGCCTCCCCGACGTAGAAGGTGCCCAGGACGCGACAGCGGACGCCCGCGTAGCTGAGCAACTGATGCGTCAGGGGATCCATCACGCCCTGGTCATCCCACGTCTTGCTGCTGTCGCCGCTCACGCGCTGGGCCGACTCCACCCGAACCCGCAGGGCTTCGGCGGCGTTGGGCAGGTCCGCCTGGTCGAGGACGCGCAGTAGGACGACGCTCGAGTCTTCCTTGGTGGGGTCGAAGCTACCTGGATCGATGATCCTGGTCGCGACCAGGAACGAGAGCGCCGGGATGCCGCCGACGAGCGCCCGATGATGATCATGGATCTGCACCAGGGCGTCGTTATAGCCGAGCGAGTACACCTCGCCCACGTACGCCTTCGTGTCGATGAGCATCGCCAGCGCCGCGGCCGGCTGATCCAGCTGCCGTCCGGACGGAAGATCCTCCGGCTCGGGTCCGATCAACGAAACTATTCCGACCACGTTTACCGCCCTTAATCCCCGGCGTTGTGTGTTCAGCTTCCTATTTGCTGCAGGATTTGCTCTATCTGGACTTGGTCCGCGCGGATTTCCGTCAATCGTGCGAGCACCGTCCTCCGGTACGACCGCGGGTCGTCCTCATCGGGGCCCGCCCCTCCTATCGCCGTGTCCAGCATGGCCTGCAACTCGTGTGCCTGGCGTGCCAGGTCGCGCTGCCTGTTTTCAAGCCGTTGGCGCTCTTTTAGATCTCGCGCGAACGCCACCAGATTCATCCCGTCGGTCGACGGCCCGGCCGCGTTCCGGCTGGTCTCCTTGGCGTCCATGTGGGCCGTGCGATCGGCTTCGGCGATCCGTCTCACCTCGGTAACGGTGGTTTCCTTCACCGACCGCAGGATCGGGGCGGCGCTGCCCAGGAAGCGCTCCAGCGTTTGGGCATGAAATGGCATGCCCGCCTCATCGAGCATTTCCGCGATGAGTTCCGTCCGCGGCCCGATGGTGATGCCGTGCAGTCGGCGGTACCAGTCCTCCTTCTGGTCGTTCGTGACCAGCAGCACCGGGAGCTCGCGCGTAGTGGCCTCATCGAGCAGCTGGCGCCAGAGCACGTAGTCGCCGGCGGCCTGGCTGCCCTCCTTCTTCGCGTCCGCGTAGCCTGGAGGTCGCTTGTCCTTGATCCGCTGCATGCCATCGGCCTCGACCCTGGCCATCTCCTCTGGCGGATAGGCCGGTCCGGTCTTGTCCGCCAGGAGCGTGGTCACCGCATCGAGGACGGGATCTGAGTCCATGGCGGTCTTGATGGAGAGGATGGGCTCCTGGCCCAGTCCTTCAAGGTAGCTGCGGACTTCCGCAAACGCCTCCCGGATCACGCTCTCCAGCGCCTTCCGGTCAATGATGGGATGGTTCCGGACGTTGCCGACGATGCGCATGAGGTCGTCCCCGCTATCGGCCACGTCTTTCTGCAGCTTCTTGAGGACCTGTTCCTGGTCGTGGATTACCGTGAAACGGTTCTGGTGAAACTCGAGAGCCGCCTGATGCGGCACCCACAGCCGGTCGCCCAGCTGCCCGAACAGCCCCAGAACGTCCTCTCGCGCATCCGTGTTCATGCGATACAAGTCGAGCAGGACATTTGTGTCTAGCGCTACCAGGCCCGCTATGACAAACTCGCGCCGACGCTCAGGATCCGGCGGGTAATAGGCGGCAAACTGCTCGCGCACGCCGACTGGCTCCTAGGACTGTGAGTTAGGGTCTCCGCTTGCTGCCTGCCGAGGATGTCTAAGGTCACCGGCAAACCGATTAAATCATAGAGTGACCGTACATTATTAGGGTGAACGGCCTGCTGCGCGTTACTGTGACGTGATGTTTTCGTGGTGCTAGTTGTTGATCTTGTTTGTGGCTTACGCCCGACGATTTTTTGAGGTAATAATGAGTTACGGAGTATGCGCAGCCGGTAATTTCGATGCCGCCAGCTAGACAGGCAGCCTCTCCCACTTCCGCACGCTACCGTCGGCCATGACGTCGCCGTGGCCGACTGCCATTGGCAAGGTAGGCCGTGCTGCGGGGACGTGAGTCAGTCGCGCTGGGCTGGCTGTTCCGCGTTACCGGCTGCGGGCATCTGCTAGGGTCCTACGATATTCCGGGTCAGTGGGCTGCTTCGCGCAGCGCCCGGTACAGGACGCGCGGGTCGCCGAGCCGGTGGCGCAGGGCGTTCTCCAGCCCGGCGATCGGGACGAGGTTCTGTGGGGCGCGGGAGTCCTTGTATGCGACGGACGCGTAGCGGCACAGCACCGTTTGCGACAGGTTCGCGAGCGCGGTGAGCTGGGCCCGGGACAGGTCGGTCGCTGCTTCGCAGCGTACGACACCGGCCCATGGCGCGCCGGGCACGTCCGGGGTGGACGGGAGCCGGAGGTACCACGCGTGGCGTTCCCACGTAGTGCCCATCAGGAACACGGGGGTGCGTTGCCCTGCGGTAAGCGCGGCCACGACCTGGTTCAGCTCTGGCGGCAGGTATCCGGCCCGGTGGGACTTGATTAGCCCCATGGTGCGGGGCAGGTGGGTCCGGTTGCGCAGGGGCCCGTCGATGACGAGCAGGTCGTCGTCGGATCCGTCCTGTCCGCGTGAACAGGCCCCGGCGTGTTCGGCGGCGCGGGGGAGAGCAGCGCGGGCGGCGAGGGCGGTTACGACCTCGATCTCTGCGAGGGCCTGCTGCAAAGCGTTGGAGAGGGTCATCGTGAGCGGCACGGTGTCACTGCCGACGGCGTGCCGGGCCCGGTAGGTGCCGCCCCGGGTCGGGATGTCAGTGGCATGTGCGGCGATTGTGAACAGGCCCCGGCGGATCTCGGCGGCAACAAGGTGAGCCTTTCGTCGCCTGGGCTGTCCGCAGCAGCAGACGACGCCGGCGGCGTAGGACGCGCATACCGCCATAGACGCGGTCGCCGCCATACCTGCTACCAGGAGCGCATTCGTGGCGTCGGCACCAGGCGCCGGTGAGTCGTCGATCCAGACGCGGGCGTCGATACGGCGAACGCCGTCGACGAACAGGACCGCGGACGGATGCGGCACGTCGCTGTCGGCGGGGATAGGTGCCCACTGGTCCGCGGGTGTTTCGACGCCGGTCTCGACGCGCGCGACGGAGGCGGGTAGGTCTTCTTCGGCGACGGCGAGCGCAGTGCCGTAGCTGACGTCCCATGCGTCGATGGAGAACCGCATCCCGGGGGTGCTGCTGGTCGTGTCCTTCGTTCCGGAGACCGTCATGCGGTGATCCGTTCGATGTGGGATCTGGCGCCGGTGCGGGTGACCTGGAAGCGGACCGGGATCCGGTCGGCGAGATCGGGAACGTGGGTGATGACGCCGACCATCTGCTCTCCGGCCAGGTTCTCCAGCGTGGCCGCGACAACGTCGAGGCTCGTTTCGTCGAGGGTACCGAATCCTTCGTCGAGGAAGATCGACTCGAGTTTCGCGGCGCCGGACGCGGCGAGGGAGGCGACCTGTCGGCTGAGGGCGAGCGCGAGTGCGAGTGCGGCTTGGAACGTTTCGCCTCCGGACAGGGTCCGGACCGGGCGGGTCGAGTCGGCGTCGTTGTGGTCGATGACTTCGATGTCTTTGCTATGGATCCTCAGCTCGAATTGTCCGGATGACATGTCGAGGAGCAGGTCGGAGGCGTCGGCGACGAGGGAGTTGAGTGCGCTTTCCAGTAGCCATGCTTGGAACGCGTCCGAACGCAGCAGGTTGGCGAGGGTGGCGGCGACCTGCGCTTGCTCGGCCGCTTCTTCCTTTTGTTTGTGGAGGCGTTGTCGTTCATGGAGCCGGTCGGCGGCGTGCTCCGCGGCGATGCGCGCGACCGCGGCCGCGTCGGCCACATCTCGGGTGACTGTGGTGTGAAGTTCGTTGGCTGGGGTGTGTAGGTCGGGCAATGGCAGCTTGGCGCGGACGAGGGCGTCGCTGAGTGCGGCGATGGCGGCCTGGTATTCCTTCGCTGAGTGGTCGGCGGCGTTTCGAGCCTTAATCATGTCGTCGGCGAGCGCCGTCTCCTTCGTTCTGGCCCAGCTGTGGAGCTGGTTCCAAGCCGCGGCAAGGGTGTTCTCGGCGATGGCCGGTGCGCCGTAGCGAGTGAGGGGGTCTCGCATCATGGCCAGCTGTGTCCGGCTGTCGCGGGCGAGCGCATTGAGCTCATCGACCGTCTGCTGTGCGCGGGTGCGCGCCTGGCGGGCTTCGGTGAGCGCGCCGCGCGCCGCGCGAGCAGCCTGGTCCAGGCTGTCGAGTTCGGCGATGAGCTCGGTAACCTGCTCGCTGCCGGGTTGCTCAGTGAGCGCAGCGCTTAGATTCTGCTGGCGGGCCGCGGTCTGGTCGCGGGTCTGGGTAAGTCGGGCGAGGTGGGTCGCGGCAGCGTTCTGCTTGTCTCGGAGTCGGGTGAGGTCGGCGGTGGCTTGGGTATGTTCGGCGTCTGCTGTGGCTGCGGCTGTCGCTGCGTCGGCAGCGGCTTCGCGCAGCGCCGGGAGTTGTGCGCTCCGGGTGGTGTGTTCAGCGGCGGCCCACCGGGTGAGGGTGTCCCAGGCGGCAATGAGATCAGCGGTGTCGACCAACGGGGCGCCGAGGCCGGCAACAGTGTCTCGGGTTTTCTGGAGTGCCGTGGCCGCGGCGCGGCTGCGCTCATCGAGGTCTAGGCTGTCCCGGTCGAAGGTGCGGCGTGCGGCGCTGGCGCTGCTGCGACGGATGTCGGCGGCGGTGACTGCCTGTTGGAGCCCGCGGCGGCTTTCGGCAGCGGCGTCGAAGACGTGGCGGGCTTGCGCTGCGGCGTCGGCCGCCCG
>WNGL01009258.1_pt1 | contig 11438 bp, 8 predicted proteins | sample 5400591 | NCBI WGS metagenome assembly WNGL01 (sample SAMN13153377, study PRJNA577476) | soil metagenome | isolation source: 80 cm soil or saprolite under Garry oak tree replicate 1 | place: USA:California | collected 2016-06-15
ACTCCGGTGCTATTCCTGAACGCTGTACAACCTCTTTTATCACAATTGCACCCAGATCGGGTGCTGTAAAACTCGAAAGACCGCCAAGAAATTTGCCGGTTGGCGTCCTTACCGCACCGACAATAACCGGAATATTCTCTTTCATATAGTCAAACTCCTGTGCTGACTCCACTTCGTTGTGGAAATGTAAGGTAGTATCTGGTACTACCTTTGCTTTCATTGTATCCCGTCAAGCTGAGGAGGGTCAAATTGAGGGGGAAAATCCCTTCCGTTCCTACTATCTGTTAAGTGATGGAACAATATATCCATATTTACCTATAAAGGTTCTTGAGCTTTTACCGATCAGTGACTTATAGCTGAGTGTTAATTACGTTCGCGTTCCCCCAGCATCTCAAACGTTCTTCTGTCAGCACAGATCAGAGAGGAGAAATACTTTTGCGAAGTCTACTCACATCGAAGCTCATCTTCAGCGTGGCACTGCTTATGGCCATTGCGCTTAGCGCACCTTTGATGGGCTCAAACCTGCGCCCGTTTGCCGTGCATGCTGTATCGAAGACTGTATCCCCGGCAAAAAGAAACGCTTTATGTAACCGGCTTGGTGTCAGTCTCCATGCCTCGTCTGGAGCCGAGATATACTGCAATAAGGGGCACACTAGCATCAAGTCAGCAACGAAAACAATAACAGGGAATACTGCCTCGTTCGGCACTAATGTCGACGCGGCCACCCCTTCCGAAGATCGTTCGCCCGCCGGTGTGCAGGCTGTGGGGCAATCGGAAACCTCTATTGCTGGCATCGATTCCTATGTGGTCGAGGCGTGGAACGATTCCACTGGATTCTTTGCTCCATGCCCCTCTCCAATGAGCAAGGAGGAGGCAACGGGTTATGGCTTCTCTACAAACAGCGGCAATTCCTTCGTCGATGAAGGCGGTTTGCCCAACGCCAACTGCGCCAATGATCTGTACTTTGGTGATCCCAGCGTGGAGGCATGGCATTCCGGCAACTCGGACTACTTCTATATCAGCAGCCTTTACGACAGCTTTACCTGGGACACACCCTCATACATGGCGCTGACAGCTTGCCAGGTAACCGGAACAGGTGGGGCAGCGCAGCTCCATTGCAGCCAGCCTGTTATCGCTGCAACAAACACGCAATGCGATCAGAATAATGGCTGCGGCTTCCTGGATAAAGAGTACCTGTCGATTGATCCCAAGCATGGCCGACTCTACATGTCATATACAGAATTCGGCAGTGACCCTAATAACAACCTGTGGAATGGTCAGATCGAATTATCGGTCTGTGATATTGGCACGCCTGCTGGCAACCACGGGCCGATCGGCGGTACTGCCGCCACCCCCGTTTGTGAGCAAGGCAATGGCACTGCTCCCTACTACGTGGTGGCTCCTGCTGGAGACTGTGTGAACCAGGGATCATACCCGGCTGTAGATGTTGCACAGGGAGATGTATATGTCGCCTACGAGTTCAACTACTTCTCTAACATTTCGAGCTGCCCATTCACCCCCACACAGAACATCGTTTCTTACGTACCGTCCTCGTGCCTGGTGCTGGCGTCCGTCTCGTCCTGCAATACGACTCCACGGAGCGAATCCGTCAATATCGTCTCGATGCTTGTCTCGTCCATCATCGGCTATAGTCGCTGGTCGCTGAACGACTTCCCACGTATCGCGGTGAGCGACCAGGCGAATACGGTAAGCATGGTCTGGAACGACGCACGTTTCCACCCGCTTGGCGATATCCTGCTCCAGAGCTTCTCGCTGGTGAGCCTTGTTCCGGTGCAGAACGCCCCTCTAAAAATTAACAGCGATACGACTGGTCAGCCACATCTGCTGCCATCTGTGCGCAATGCCGACGCACACGGCAAATTGAACATCATCTGGTATGATCGCCGGTCGTACACGACCTCAGCATTCACCGACGTATACGCCGCGCTGGCTCTCGACCCGCGTGCCCTTACGACACCCACGAAGAACACGCTGGTAACCTCAGCACCAACCAACTGGCTCAACGTCTCGTCGGATATTGATCCGAACTTTGGGGACTACACAGATAGCTACGTGAAAGCGACGGCCAACAGCCCCTATACAGGCTCCACGCTCTACGCGGCCTGGTCAGATGGGCGTCTCGGTTTCCCACAGCCCTTCGCGGCAAGCGTCGCAACCAGCCAGGCTCAGCGCCACTCAGCTACTGCTTATGCGCTTGCATAGCAGACCTGGCTAAATGGTGCTGGGTCTCACACGATTTTGATACTGGAGGCAATTCAAAAATCGAGTTTGAATTGCCTCCAGTATCAAAGGTGACACTGTTGGGAAGCCCCTTTAACATTTGATATCTGCGAAAATACCCCCTTGACAAAATCCGATATATCGTTATAATTATTCATAACGATATATCGTTATCGAAGAAGTGCAGTACACTAAGTAGACTGCAAGAAAGGTAGCACACAAAATGTTTGGTAGACACTTTGCCTTCGGCTTTCAAGGCGCGGAAGGCGAGGGTGGACCTCCCTGGTTCCAAGGAGGGCGACATCATGGCCCTCGTTTCTTCGGAATGCACCGTGGTCGGGGTCCCTTTGGTTTTAGAGGTCCCTTTGGGCATCACGGCCCGTTTCATCACGGTGAAGGAGAGTTTCCCTTCTTTGAGGAGCGTGAAGGGCGTGGCCCGCGTTTCTTCGGAATGCATCGTGGGCGCGGCCCGTTTGGCCCCGGTGGTCCCTTTGGTCATCACGGCCCATTTGGTGGAGGTGAGGGACGCCGTTTCTTTGGGCGTGGCGATATGAAATTTGCTCTTTTGCAGCTTCTGCAAGAGCGGCCTATGCATGGCTATGAAATGATCAAGGCCCTGGAGGAGAAGTCTAGCGGGTTCTACTCACCCAGCCCTGGCTCGATCTATCCCACACTGCAGATGTTAGAGGATGGCGGCTTTGTCACCTCCAGTGATGTTGAAGGCAAGAAAGTTTATAGCATCACCGATGCCGGGCGTACTCTGCTAGCTGAGCGACAGAAAGAAGAAGAGAGTTTTGGCGGGCCTCCCTGGATGCGCGGCTTCCACGGCGGACGTCGTGGCTTTGCCGAGATGCAGGCGCTGAGAGCCGAAGTGGTAGAGGTAACACGCCTGCTCGCCATCGCTGGTAGAATGTCCTTCCGTGATGCGGAACAGCTCACACGCCTGCGCGGGATCATCGAGCGCACACGTAAAGATCTGGCAGATATGATTTATGGGAGTGGTTCTCAGCAGGGAGAGCAACCTTCTACGCCACCTGCAGGCCAGGAATAAGCTGTAGTTCTCTAATTTTGCAGGGCAATCCAAAGATTGCCTTGCAAAATTAGAGAATGCTTTCTATGGCCTTTCCGGCAGCGTTCCCATCTTGAAACCAGCAGGAATACTCATCTCCCACATATCGCTCGGAACCTCCGAGAGGCGAAGCAATTTGAAGTTGTCATATATTGGCTTGTTACTATCTGGGCCAGCCTCACCATGTAGCATATTCACTGGTCGGTAGCCTGTATCGAGTAGCAGGATGTTCCCATCGCTGGAGCGGATACGATAGACTGTCTGCCCGTTAAACTGACCCTTTCCCAGGTAGACGGCTCGTTTTGCCTGTAGATCGCTACGTAGCTTCGCCAGGTCAAACTGCGAATCGTCGATGCACCATGCATCTGCTCCCCATTGAGCAACATGATGCATCATATCCATACCGAGCACCTGGTTAGCATCTTTGATTGCGACAACATCCAGACGCCCATCAAGGGTAGTCTCTACATGCATACCATCTGTCCCCAGATTGTGGTAGGTATCAACATGGTAGCGCTCACCGCTTTTACTCATCTTTGACTCACTATGGTAGAGCACGTATCCACTCCATGTGAGGTCAGCAGGCAGGACAAATGCCTGAGACGTCCCGAAATTGCCCAGGATGCGTACAGTAGCAAAAAGCATTAGCAGAACTACCGCAGCAGCAGCGAATACCTGGCCGATTCGTCGCAAGAGTACACCTGCCGGGTATCCTCGATCACGAGACCGGAGAGACGATTTTAGGCGTGCGGATATCGGTGCGGATATGGGTGCTGACTCAGGAACAGGCGGGCGGCCACCAGGGCCCCCATCCCTACGGGTAGCAATTGCAGCCATAACTGCTGAATCGACGCGGGCGGACGGCTGAGAATTGGTAAGACCAGCAAAATTGGAGATCATCTGTGTTGCTGAGTTCAGGAGGCGGTATTCCTTAGCACAATCTGGGCAGCTATCTACATGCGATAACAATACGTGTACCTGCTCAGCAGGTAAATTATCCAGCACGGCAAGGTAGAGTCGCACAACAGCACAAACCTGAGGGCCGGATGCTCCTGGTTTTGGTAGCGGTGGCAGATCGGGCAGATTGGTGTTGTTCATCGCTTCCTCTCCCCTTTTTCAATATGTCCGGTATATGGCGATATGGGCGATATGGCGACACCCTCTTTACTGATACGCTGATACTGTTCTGCAAACATCCTTTTGGCCCGAGAAATGCGTGTAGCGGCGGCGTTTGGCGAAATGCCTACAATCGCTGCTACTTCCTGGTAGGGAATGCCCTGGGCAGCGCTCAGTACGAGGGCAACAGTGTACTCCTCCGGCATATTTGCCAGTGCAAGCTGAATATGCTCACGTTCTGCAATCTCTGGAATACCTCCACTATCAGGGAGCAGATGAGAGGAATCATCTGCCATTATTTCCTCACTGTGCCTGTCATTATAATTGCGGTGGGTGAGTGACCACCAGGAGATGCGTTTGCGACGCCGCAGAAGATCGACACATAGGTTTGTTGCAATGCGATAGAGCCATGCAGAGAGATTATCTCGATCCTGCAGGCCGTCCCAGGCTACACAGGCGCGAATAAAGACTTCCTGTGTTATGTCATCAGCATCTTCCTGGTTGCCGAGCAAGCGATAAATATAGGCATGGATTTGCCGCCGATAGCGCTCATAAAGTATAGTCAAAGCCTGAGCATCGTCAGAATGCGAGCTCATATCGATTCCAGTGGCATCCGTAGACTTTTTTGCAGTCATGCTGATATATGCTTCCTCTGCTCGTCGTTTTTGTCCTGTTAGTAATATAGCAGGAACAGCTAGAGAAGAGAACATATCAATCTCCATGATATTTGTTTAACCTGGTTAGTGCAGAATCAACACACCTTTTTGGGAAAAGGGAAAGAGGCGGGGACACCCCGCGCCCCGGCAGGGGGCAAAGCCCCCTGCACCCCCATTCCCGACTCGCTATTAACACGTTGCACGCGCCTTACTTTTACACAACAGTTCAGAGACGCAAGTCCTACCGCAGACGCAAGATGTTATCAGGCAATCTGTAATCCGTCGAAACATCTAGATATACCGTGCATTCTCCTTGCATCCCGCCTGAGCGCGTAGCGCTAGCCGCGACCGAGCGGCGTTGACGGGATGGATTGGGGCCGAGATAAACACACCATAATAAATATGCTTGAGGAAGAGGACGGGTATAATGACCAGGCGATTCCGTATTGGGGACGGGAATGCAGGTACTTCCCACAGTGTGGTAGGGTTGCCCCTCGCGTTTTTGGTGATACTGGGGACGCTCTTCACCGTCTGTTTCTCTCCTTTCACGGGCGGCCACAAGGGCCCCTACGGAAACGCGCATGCCAGTACGCTGGTGAAACTGCCGGGGCATGTACCGGGTCTGATTAAGAAAAGCCAGCTGCTTGGACCAACAGACCCGAACACACCTGTCAGCTTATTGGTGGGTTTGCACCTGCGCAATGCCGCCAATCTTCAGGCATACGTTGATTCTCTTTCTCGTTCTCACTCGGTTACTGGACGACATTACCTGACACCCGCTCAAATTGCCTCAGCCTATGGTCCACTTCCCACCAGTCAGAGTGCACTGCTTGCCTATATGCAGCAGAATGGTTTCAAAGTCACAATGACCTTCAAGCATCATCTGCTGATTGGTTTCCAGGGGACTGTTGGGCAGGCTGAGCAAGCGTTTCATGTACAGATCAACAACTACCGCTCGCCTAAAGGCAGAATGTTCTATGCACCTGCGACTGATCCAGGTGTGCCGACATCGGTGGCTGATATTATCCAGAGCGTCACCGGGTTAGATAATGCATACCAACTCACCCATCCGGCTAATCTTTCAACCAGGGCGACCGCAAGGGTGCGCCCCTACCCAACCACGGTAGGATCTCCAATGAATTGGCCACAGGCTAATGAATTAGCCCTCTACAACTGTATACAACCAGAACCTGGGCCGACATATAACTATTACACACCGGGCCAGATCGCTACTGCTTATAACTTGACCGGTCTCTACAGTGCAGGTTTCCAGGGTGAAGGGCAAAGCGTGGCTGTCTACGAGCTTGATGACTATGTAGCTGGTGATATCAAGGCCTATACCTCCTGCTTTGGGGGTTCCTCTGTGCCCATTAATCGCGTTCTCGTCAATGGTGGAACGGGAGGGGCGCCAGGGAGTGGGGCCAGCGAAGTTGAGTTGGATATGGAGCTTGTGCTGAGTGCTGCTCCTCACCTTGCAACTCTGTCGGTATACGAGGCTCTTAATACCTTTAGTGGGGCCCTCGCAGAGTGGGGCCAGATTGTCAGTGACGCGGTTCCAGTCGTAAGCACCAGTTGGGGCCTGTGTGAAGCCAATACTACTACTGCCTATGTGAGCCAGGAGAATAGTCTCTTCATGGTAGCGGCGGCACAGGGACAGAGCATTTTCGCCGCCGCGGGGGACTCAGGTAGCAATGACTGTGGCACTTCAAATCCCACCAGTCCGAGTGTTGATGATCCAGCCTCGCAGCCATACGTCACTGGCGTTGGTGGAACATCGCTTGTGCTTACTGCTGGCAACTATGGTTCGGAGACAGCCTGGAATAACGCCAGTGGTGCAGGTGGTGGTGGGATAAGCACGCTCTGGCAAATGCCGACCTGGCAGCAGAGCCCTGGCGTTCCTGATGGTACATATAGTAGTGGAACACCTTGTGGTGCTAGCATTGGAAAGTATTGCCGCGAAGTGCCGGATGTTTCCCTTCACGCCGACCCTACCATCGGTTACCCTGTTTACTGTACAGTGAGCGCTGCCTCCCCATTTTGTAGTTCCAGCTCACCCTGGAATTTCATTGCTGGTACCTCGGCGGCTGCTCCCATGTGGGCGGCGATGACAGCGCTGGCTAATCAGAAGTCGCTTCATGATGGCTACTTCAATCTTGGTTTCCTGAACTCGTTCCTCTACCAGGTTGCTCAGAGTGCCTCCTCAACTTCTTATGCCAACGACTTTCACGATGTTACCTCGGGAACCAATGACAAGATTGGAAATGGCGACTATCCCACCACGCCGAACTATGATATGGCGACGGGCCTTGGCAGTTATAATGGCTTGTCGTTGGCAACCGACCTGGAATTGCTTGCGAAGAATGTCACCAATGCACGTTCCTCCCCGGCCAGCTCTACCTGGTACTTTGCCGAAGGAAGCGTTGGAAACAGCTTCCACGAGTTCATCACCCTGCTCAACCCAAGTCCAAACCAGGCTGCAACGGTCAATATTACCTATCTGTTCGAGAATAAGCCATCGACAACGATTATGCACATGGTCAGTCCGAGTACGCGCTACACCGTTGACGTAAACACTGATCTTGGTGTTGCAATCGATGCTCCACAAGAGGCTATCTCGGCGATTGTCCATTCAACCCCGGTGCCAATTGTGGCAGAACGCCCTATGTATTTCGATCTGCATGGTATCGCAAGTGGTACCGACGCTGTCGGTGCAACAAATGCCACCAATACCACCTTCTACTTTGCGGAGGGCGATAGCCGCCAGGGGTCAAGTACCTACTATACTTACATCACCATTCTCAATCCAAGTCAGACGAGCACGGCTCACGCTCACATCACCTACTACAGTCATGGTAGTGTTGTCGGAACTGAGAATGTGAATGTCGGGCCAATGCAACGTGGTACCGGTACTCCTGTGGCGGTTGGTTTGCATCAGCAGGTGGCGATTAAGGTAACTTCTGATATCGGTGTAGTGGTTGAGCGACCGATGTACTTTAAAGACAATATTCCCACGGCTGGCGGTTGGACAACGGGTGCCGCCAGCGCCGTTGGTGCTACCTTGCTCGGTGCAAATACTGGCAGTGACTGGCTCTTTGCCGAAGGGTATACCGGAAATGGCACGAACTTCCAGGAGTACCTGGTGCTGGCAAATTTCACCAATACCAATGCTTCAGTGAACGTCAAACTGGAGTATGCGAATGGGACAGTGCAGACGGTGCCTGTGATTGTGGCTGCTCTCAGCCAGTACTACTTTGATGTCAACAATGCCTACAACCATCCACTGGCAGCCTGCGGATGTACTCCAACACCGGAGGTCTCAGCCGAAGTCTATGCCACTACACCCTCTATCGTCGCAGAACGCCTGATGTACTTCCACTTTGGTTCCTCACACATTTCTGGTGAGACAGATGTCGTCGGTGAGGCCGGACCAGCAAGTCATGTGGTCTACACCTTTGCCGAAGGCTATACCTATGGCAGCTTTTCCGAGTACCTGACACTTCAAAATCCCACAAATACCACCGAGACTGTGGCGATCACCCTCTTCGCCGACAATACAATCGTGCAGGAAATGCGCCAGCTTGCCCCGCATAGTCGTACAACCGTGAGCATCAACAGCCTGATTGTGCCAATGGCAAATGCGTATCCGGCGAACCCGTTTGTGCATGGCTTTGAGGTGTCGATGGATGTGCAGGTAATCAATGGATCATCGGCAGTTGTTGCTGAGAGGCCAATGTACTTTGTGCTGCATGGAGACCCTGGTGGAACTGATGTCCTGGGGTATACAGGGGGTTGAAGACATGTCAACAGAAGCCTTTGATGTCGTTGTGGTTGGCAATGTCGGAATTGATAGCAACGTATATCTCCACACGGACACCCTCGAAACTAACCGCGAAACGCATTTCACTGAAAACCTCGATTATGTCGGCCAATCGGGAGGGTTTACCAGCAGAGGCTTTGCCCAGCTGAAGAAGAGAACGGCATTCATCGGCTATGTTGGAGATGATTACAGTGGAAGATTTCTGCGCCAGGAATTTGCCAGGGATGGCATTGATACCACGGCGCTATTTATCGACCCGTTCGGAACCAATCGCAGCGTTAATCTTATGTATCCAGACGGGCGGCGGACAAGTTTCTTTGATGGGAAGGGACACATGCATCTCAAGCCTGACCTCGAGATTTGCCGGAGAGTACTGGCGAGGACGCGGCTGGCTCACTTCAGCATTCCCAACTGGGCACGTCTTCTCCTGCCTGTAGCCCGCGAATTGGGTCTCACAATCTCCTGTGATCTCCAGGATGTCGTCTCGCTCCCCGATACATATCGCCAGGACTTCATCGATGCCTCTGATATTCTATTTTTCTCGGCAGTGAACTACGAAGATCCCTCCTTCTTGATACGTGAGGTGTTACAGTCCCATCCAGGGAGGATCGTAATTGTTGGGATGGGGAGCAGGGGATGTGCCGTTGGCACGCAAGAGGGGATACGATTTTTTGCAGCGGTTCCTGGAGAATCTCCTAATCATTGACACTACTGGCGCAGGTGATGGTTTAGCGGTAGGATTCCTGTCCAGTTTTGTCATGGATGGGTATTCGTTGGAGGAATCGGTCTTGCGGGGGCAAATCACGGCTCGGTATACTTGTTCGCAAAAGGCGAGTTCTTCCCATCTGATTACGAAAGAATTGCTGGATGAGCAATTTCGGAAGCTTAAGCTTGGGACGAATCCCTCTTCCTGACATTCGAGAAGAGCCAACGAGGGCGACCGCAAGGGCCCACCAATAGGCATCAACCTAAGAAAAAGCGCATCAATATCCGTAGGGGCGAGGGCGGCGGATGTTGGGCGGGGAGGGCCTTGAGACTCTGTTGGCGAATGAAAGGAATAGTGCAATTGAGCGTGAGAACACCGGGTGTCTAGGAGATCCGACAGGAGACCCCCCTTCTCCCAGACGAGCCTGGGAAGGCGGATCAGAAGATTGACTTCTCGTGGGGTCATTCCGCATTGCACTCCTTCTATCATTCGCCAACAGAGTCCTTGGTCGCCCGCGTAGCTGGTCGGGTTGATGACAAGGTGGTGAACGTCGCAGAAAGGGACGCCGGGCGACCATAAAGGCCCTCCCAACCCCTCCCAACCGCCCTCGCCCCTACCCAACCACGAGGATGCCGACCCCCGATCTGTGGGGGAATCATCTCTGCTTCAGATATGGCTGTCTGAAGCAGAGGGTGGTGCACTCGGCTTAGCTCGCCTGCCAGACTTGTACGTCAAGGGCCACAGAGGCGATGCGCGTACTATCGGGGGACCAGGCTACAGCAATCACGATATCGGTATGGTGATGGTAGGTATAGACGCGACTTCCGGTGGTCGCATCCCAGATCTGCACGGTCGTATCCCAGGAGCCAGATGCAATGTGTTTGCCATCCGGGGACCAGGCCAAGGCCTGGATACCGTTGGAATGACCACGATAGGTCAGCAGCTTCTTTCCAGTGTCCGCCTCCCAGACCTGCACCGTGTCATCGGTACTGCCCGAAGCGATGCGTGTGCCATCCGGCGACCAGGTGAGGGCCCACACATACTTCGAATGTCCACGGTAGGTCACGAGCGTCTTGCCTGTGGAGGGGTCCCAGACCTGGACGGTGGTATCAAAACTCGCTGAGGCGAGGTGCTTGCCGTCCGGCGACCAGGCGAGCGCCTCTACTGTTTTCGAATGGCCTTGATAGGTCGAGAGGTGTTCACCAGTCGCCGCATTCCACACCTGCACGGTGTTGTCACTGCCAGCCGAGGCGATGCGTGTGCCATCCGGTGACCAGGCCACTGCCAGCACCAGGTCCATATGCCCCCGGTAGGTCAATACCTTCTTACCTGTGGGGACATTCCAGACCTGCACCGTATGATCCCAGGAGGCGGAGGCCAGACGTCTGCCATCAGGGGACCAGGCGATACTCCACACATGGCCCGCGTGAGCATGAGCCGTGAAGACGATGGTTCTGGTCGTCGTTTTCCAGACCTGGATGGTTCCGTCGCTCTCTCCAGCGGCGAGCCATTTCCCATCAGGAGACCAGGCGATACAAAGCACATAATTGGAAGGGTTGTTGCTACTATAGGTAGCAATGATCGTCCCCAGGGCAACCGGGGGATCTGCCGTCTCAGAGCAGGCTACCAACAACAAGATGAGCCAGCCGAGGGCGAAGAGCCATTTGGCAGTGTGTGTACGCATGAATGTTCTCCTTCCTCAAGCGAGATGCCTGAGTAGTTAGCAAAGGGAATATAGTGATTAATCCGACACTGGTTGCTCGCGCCGCTGGAATCCTTGTCGCAGTCTCGTGCGGATGGCTTGTAAGAACAGGGTCAGTCTTGCAAGGAAGG
>WNGL01010461.1_pt1 | contig 11436 bp, 24 predicted proteins | sample 5400591 | NCBI WGS metagenome assembly WNGL01 (sample SAMN13153377, study PRJNA577476) | soil metagenome | isolation source: 80 cm soil or saprolite under Garry oak tree replicate 1 | place: USA:California | collected 2016-06-15
TAGAGTGTTACGTTAATTAAGGACTTTGTAAATCGATATGATAGAGACCGCCCAGCTTGCTCCAAGAGGCCCCGGCCACGAGTCCGATATCAAGTGCGAGCGGCTGTTCTCGATAACTGGTGAGCATGACGCCGCCGCCTGGCAGGCCCACATTCTTGACATCGCCAAACAAAACGTCTATACGATTAGCGATCACGACTAAGGCGGCGTATTGTGCATCAGGCCCAACGCCAACGATTTGCAGCAACATGCGAGCCATGACGCGCTTCGCCGCCGATGTGAGCGAGTCCTGGCCTGATTGCTGACCAAAGGAGGTGTAGGGTCCGGTAACACCAATATCGGCGGTTCCTTGCCAAATTCCTCCAGTTGATGCTGCCATGAGGGCAGAGTCAGCCCTGAGCGTCGTATTGATATATTGAAAGGCCAATGCCGCTTCATTGCTCATACTCTCAAGAAGCTTTCAAACACTGATAACACAGCGTCAAACTTGACCCTCCCCGCATCGATTGCGGGATAGAAAAACGGTTGGGCTGGGGCAAACCTTGTACCCAGCTCGACGTACACAGAATAATTTGCTGCCACTCCTACATATCCAGTAAACGGGTCGCTCACCTCCGGCCCTTCAGGCAACAGGTAGGCGTCACCCGGTGCAGGCCCATTGGTTTGCCCATAGGTGCTACCCTCTGAGGTCGATGTGTATATACTGCTCGCAAGCCACCCGGTGTCCTTGGGGCAAGCGTCATAGGCGGTTTTGCCCACAAACTCCGTTACCTGGACAACCACCTTGTGCAGTTCTAGCGGGAACCTGGCGGCTATTTCCCCCCAGTGATTGAATCCAGTAACACCTATCATCACTGGACCTCCGTTATGATGGCATCCAAAACAAAGGTAAACGACTCAGTATCCAGGATGTACTGCACCAGCCAATTGCGTGATGAGTACGTGGCCCTGTCCCCCTCTTTGATGTCCGATGTCGTGGCAAAGCGAATCATGAGCGCCTTCTGTGTCCCGATGATAGAGGCATACATTTGCAACTGCGTGGCCGTGGGCTTGTAGGTATTCACCTTGAACGTCCCCTGACTTGCCCACGTCTCGGTACTATGCCCATAGCCATCCTGTGCCGTTGTCTTGCGCGAGAACGGCATGGACACATCGAGACTGGCATTGGCCGTGGCCGTCATGCTTGCGATTTCCTGACTACTTAACATGTGGCACTTCCTAAAGCTAGACAGGAGGCGGGTTGATGTGATATAATAGGGGAAATTGTTACGGTTTTGCAAATGTTGGAAGCACTTGCAAAACCTAGGTTACACACCTGTTCTGGAGGCATATAACCATGACCCCATTGTATCATCCTCAGCAATCCCCTATACCCGCTACATCGGGTATCTACCGTATTGTTTGCCTTGCCAATAAAAGGATTTACATTGGCAGTTCTGGAAACCTGCGTAAACGATGGAAAGGTCATTTCGCTCTTCTTCGCGGCGATAAGCATAGCAATCCATCTTTGCAACGCGCATGGAATAAGTACGGGGAAGTGTCCTTCATCTTTGAAGTGTTGGAACTGATTTTGACGCCGTTCCTGCTTGAAAGAGAACAATACTGGCTTGATAAACTGAAGCCGTTTGGTAAGAAAGGCTTCAATCTTGCCCGTTCCGCCCTTGCCTCTCGTTTGGGAGCAGAAGTTTTGCCCTCCACTCGTGAGAAATTGCGCGCCACGAGACTTGGCAAGCCTAGTCCCCTTCGCGGTAGGAAAGCCACTCCTGAAGCTATTGAGATAAACAGACAATCTCACCTCGGTCAGGAAATCTCCCTGGCTGCTCGTGAAAAGTTGAGAGTTGCTAACCTTGGCAATACTCGTCGCCTTGGACACAAGCATAGTGAGGCATCTAGACACAAGATGCGCAAGACACATCTTGAACTTCCGAGGAATGAGAAGGCTCTTGCTGCACTTGCCACCGCTCACATTGCACACATGAAATTTTTCATCGTTACTGCACCGGACGGTATTGAATATACCGTGCATGGCCTTACCGCATTTTGCAAAGAACATCATCTTGACCAAGGCGCAATGACGCGGGTCGCCCAAGGAAAACGTACCCATTATAAAGAATGGAAGGCACGCTATCTTGAAATGGGTTCTAGTTAAACTCAGCACTGTCAGTTACCTCAAAATGTGTGATAATGGCTTAGTTGCTGGTTAGCACATCCAGTAGGATTCAGTGTTAGAACTTGATTTCCGACCGGCAAGGGGCTAGCTGCATTCACATTGGCAAACGTTACCCAGGTGCTGGTGATGTCACCAACACAACCATTATTGAGATTGAGATTGAGGCCGACGTCAGCTTTGATGCCGATATAGCCGTCTACCTCTTTATTGCAATGTGGACAAATCATTACTCTTCCTCCTGCTCTTTCTGCCAACACTCCTGACACCACACGTCTACATCTTCCAGTACAGCGTATTCATCGGGATTATCGGTTAGCTTGCCAGTCACAAAGATAGCCAATGCCCCGCACTTGCACTCGACTCGACGACTGACCACCAACATTACCGGCTGCCACTTGGATTGCCCTTCCACGCGCTAACTCCCTTGACCCGAGGACATATAGTCGATAGCATGAGCGGCAAGGGCATTATCCAATGTCTGCTCTTTAGCTGTGAGATCAGAGCGCGTTGCGATAATCATGCGTGGCCTTTGTTTTTGCCTGTAGGTTTTCGCCAGTGCCTGTAGCATCGTTGCTGCTTGCTGGCGTTGGAATGACTGCCCATCGCTTGAGAAGCCATAAGAGAGTACCCACTTCGCTGCCCAACGCTCTAAGAGATCAGCCGCTGCACGATAGATATCATGCAAGCTGCCAGTAATGTAGATCGGCGGGAACTTACTTGTTGAGAATGACCAGTGTCCGGCTATCGGCTCGCTTGTGGTAGGCGTGACGATCTGAGTCAGGTATTGCTTCAGCACCATCCCATCCTCCCAGCCGCCCAAATCGTGATAGTAGTCGAGGTACTGAATAGTCGCACCTGAGAAGCTGGGAACCCCTTGCAGTGCTTCGTTGCCATAGTCCACACGCGACTCATCCATGGTATCCTGGATTGCCTGATCTGACCAAACCTGACTAGCACCTTGCGGGTCGTTGATCATGTCACGCACCCGCAAGATGAGAGCCGCCATAGAATTTCTCACAGCCATTGGGTGCGCTTCCTTTCAATCAATGCAAGGACAAACTACGGTCGAGTGAGGCTAATATCCCCGATATAGTCCACGGTCGCACCAGTACCTGAAATGGCCGATAATTCGAGGCGAACGTATCTTTTACTGGTTTCAAAGGGAATGAAGATCTCCCCGCTGGCTGCTGTCGTTGAAAGCGTGATCGTCGCCTCTGTCGGCTGCATGATGCCGGCGAAGGTCGAGTTATCGCTACTCTCAGTGACACGGAACGTCACCGAGCCCGCGCCCGATGAGGTACTAGCATTCTTGTAGATGACGCGCATCTTGAGACTGCGACGCGGCGTGCCAGTCACCAGGTCAACGCCGGTTGAGTTGAACGTGGCCGTCTTAGTCACAAGGGCTTGTCCGGTTAACAAAGCATCAGTTGGCATTTACTTTTCCTCCTTCGCGCGGGCTTGTCTCTGAGTATGTTCCTCTTCTTTGAGGGTCTGCTGGTGCGCTCGCTCTTCTTCCTTACGGACCTCTTCCTCTTCTTTGGCAAGCTCCTGTTCAGCGTCGAGGCCGGACAAGTGCGCCACCTGAAGAAGCATGGCATCGAGGATACGGGCGAGATGGACATCACGGAGGGAAAGTTCCTCCACCTGTCCATGCAGCGCCTTGTATTCCTCTAGGCCGAAATCATTCTTTGGCATGGTTCCTATCTCCCTTCCTTCCGCTTTACAAGCGGTCTGAAAGAATATATAATAGATGTGTTGCCTAGGGAGGGAGTAATTACCCCACCCGAAAAGATGGGACACCTTACCATCCTGGCAACCAAAGAAGATAAGGTGACTAAACAAAGGTGGTTTAGAAAATGTCCTCTGACATTCCGTCCACTCCGGGTATCTATCGTATTACCTGCACCGTTACAGGCAAGTTCTACATTGGCAGCGCCGTCAACCTGCAAAATCGATGGCGAGTGCATCGTCACTATCTCTTTCACAACACTCACAACAACCCCAAGTTGCAAAGAGCCTGGAATAAGTACGGCCCTGATACGTTCACCTTTGAGGTGCTGGAATACGTCTTGCTGCCTGAACTGTTGACGGCACGAGAGCAGTACTGGTTTAACAAGCTCCGCCCCTTTGATGATCGCGGGTTCAATATCGACCGCGTGGCTGGTTCTCGTTTGGGCCAGGAAGTCTCTCTTTCTACTCGTGAGAAGTTGAAGCTTGCCAACCTTGGCAAGAAGCAGAGTGAAGAGCTTATCCATAGGCGAACAGCAGGACAAAAAGGAAAGAAGCGCGGTTCGCAATTTTCCGGAACGATGCGCGCCGCAACCCTTAGGCATCCTGTGAGCGGCGAAGCCCGTGAACATATGAAAATGGCTAAACTTGGTACCAAGCAGAGTGAGACAACCAGAAAGAAGCGAAGCATATCTCTGCTTGGGCGTGAAGAGAGTGAAGTTACTCGTGCCAAGAAGAGTGCCAGTCAAACCTGGCGTATGCAAACGCTTATCGTTACCTCCCCAGAAGGGGTAGAGCAAACTATTGTTGGTATCAACAAATTCTGCAAGGAACATTCTCTTAGTTATTCCAATCTCTTGAATGTAGCTAAGGGAAGGGCTCACCAAACGAAGGGATGGAAAGCCCGCTTCCCCTAAACTATTAGCTCATTTTCAGTCCGTAAATTCTACCTAAAGATCGATTGCTATTATTGGCGAGACCGACAACCCAGTTTATGTTGGTGCGATAGATCACTCCATTATTTATCAAACCCAAGTCCTGAGCTTGTAGCGGGCCAAACTGCCAGCCACCAAAGTGATCATCGGAGAAGTTGACTGCGTAGAGTGAGGTGTAGGTGCTGGTCGTGTCGAGCAAGCCATCGGAGGTCTCAGTGTTGGTGATAATCCTGGTGGATTGGTCGGCTTTGTAGCCGATATCACGCAGTGTCGCACCTTTGTATTTGTCGATGGTGCGCCCGAACTGATCTTCCGTGGTTTTGAAACCTCCGCTGGTACCCATGAGGCGAGCGAGGAAGGGCAAACGGCGCTTGAACACTTCGTTCATGTAGATGGTGACGCCAGTACCTTCCTGGTTGTCTACGCTCCACAGGAGTTGATCGAGCAGTTCTAGCAGCTTATTAGCCGTCGCCTGGGTTGCAGCAGCCTGAGTGAGATCGAGACCGCCACCGTTGATCAGGTTCTCGGAACGCACGCCGTATCCTGCTGAGCCATTGGCGATACGGTACTTGAGACCAACGACCGAGTTAGCGTCACCCGTGATGTGATCGTTCTTGATGAACTTGTAGTTGAAGTCGTACGTGACGGCTTTGAGGTAAGCCGCGAGCTGGATAGCTCGCGGGTCGGTGATCGCGTTCTCTTCCTCGACGAGCACCTGATCTACGTCGATGTAGTTGCGGATGAGGTACGCTTGCTCTTGCCAGGGCGTTGGCGTGCCTTTGGTGGTGACACCCTCGGCGTTGAGCTGTGCCCAGTTGACGGATGGAAGGTTGCCTTCAAAGCGTGTGCCGTTCACGATGAGGGACTTTTTCGTGATGAATGGAATGTCCTGTAGGACGCTCCCATTATCGATGAGGGAAAAGGCCACCCGCTGTATTAATGGGCTGTTGCTCATCAATGCGTAATCGGCAAGGGTGACAGTTCCTGCTCCAATAGCCATATGCTATTTCTCCTATCATCCCCTCCAGAAAGCCTCTCGAAAGGCACTCGGGACGAGATACAAAAGACGATGTTCAATGTTCGATTGTTCGCTATGGACGCTTAAAGACTTCGTTCCATTGCGGTATCCTGCCAGGGGTATTGCCACCAGGGCCAGGAATGCTTGACCGTCCTGGGTTCATCGCAGGGATAGCAGGCGTTTGTTGCGCAGGCGGTGTCGCTGTTTGGGCGGGCGACGGTGCAGGTTCAGCAGGCTCCGGAGGGACAAGGTAGGGCTTGTTTTTAATCAGGGTGTCCAATGCTTTATCTAAATCCGTTGGCATCCCGTTCTCATCAAGCAGTGACTTGTCCTGTAGAATAGCCAGTGCAGCAAGGTCAGGGTCGATAATGCCCTTCTTGTGTGCCGCATTAATGACTTTCTCTACAATGTTCTCCTGCTGTAGCTGCTGGATACGGGCTTCTGCTGCTGTGCGTTGTTTTCTTTCCCGCTCAAGTTCACCGAGTTCTGCATCTTTAGCCGCTTGTACTTGTGCTTCGCGTTCCTTTTCCTGCTTTTCGTAGGCAGTCAATTTCTTGCGATGCCGCTCTACTTCCTCCGTGGCATTCTTATGGGAATTCTCAAGCTCGGTGATACGCTTCAACGCTTCCTCAAGCGTGGTATCAGGCTTCGCTGGGGGCGTCGCGCTCCCTGAAGCATTGCCAATCGCTGGCGTAGGCGGTGTCTGCGTCGCGCTTGTCCCGCCTGGGGAGGTATTCTCTTCTGGCATTAAATGTAACCTATCCTCTATCTACTTGTCAATAACCACACATTATCTACGGATAATTAGTTGGAGAAAATCTAGCCCTTCTTGCCTCCTTTTTTGCCGCCATGATAGTGGGCTTGCCCAGGTGCCGCGCCCTTCTTCCTGGCAATCGCACCGATCACGCCACCGGGGACGCCCTGACTTTTCAGTTGTGCGGCACGGCCACCATGCCCCAGCGCGTTGGATTTGCCCTTGAACGAGCCGGTTTTCTTCGTGTCACCCATTAGTCGTAGCTCCTTTCAATTTCTTGATTTCCAAACCGCCTATCAAACTCTGCCGCAAATATGGCGCGGAGTTGGTTGTCAGAGAGCCCCTCATCGTGCTTTTTGATGAGTAGATCGACAATCCAATCCTGCCATTCGGCAAGGCTCATGCCTCTATCCGAGTCCTTATGAAATGGCGTATCTGCAAGTACCACCATCTACCTCTTAGATCGCTTGAATGCCCCTGACTTCTAGTCATGGAGATGAAAAGCGTTCCTTATTTGGGGCAGGGGATGGGACAACCTCCTGCCTTGCTACTATCCTCAGAGCTAAGCGCACAGCCGCTGTATCGGACACACATCCATACAGTTCCCTAATATGTGCGATAGCCTCCATATCTTGCGGACTAAACCGCATCGTTGTTTGTTTCGATTTCTTATCCATGCCAAGAGTATACGTGCTTGACACAGTGTATGTCAATGTGTTATACTTAAGCCAGTTCTTTTGCACACTGACAACCGAATAGTGCTTCAGTGGTTGCAAGGTAAACCGTTTCCTTGCGTAAAAACACTAACGTATCAACGTTTGTGTGCCATTCGATACAAAGGTCTGTGAGTAACGCCCGCCTTTGTGAATGAACCGAACTACGGTGTGGGACGACACACCAGCGTCAATCCAGAAGCCCCCGGCTTGTAGCCGTGGGGAGTCGTCACCTCCTCACATTCTCTGCTAGCCACTGCTGCATCCACTGCTGGACGCCTGCCATAGCATTGCGCTTGTGGAGCAGCTCGTCTATGGCACCGCTCAGGATTGCCACCGGGTCATCATCGTCTGCGTTGCCGTGCAGGTGGTGCGCGACACTGGCGAGGCGAGCAAGTGCCAGGCGCATGATGTCCTCGCTGAATGGCGGCTTGGGTGCGGTAGGTTTGGGCTGATTGGTCGCTTTAGGCATACGCCGCTGCCTCTCTTTCCAGGGAACGTGTGACATTGTGTTTGAGGGCATCAATATCGATGAAGTCATATTCTGGTTTGGGCTGATCATACCTGCTCGTGAACATAAACGAAGGTCTGTTTTCATCGTCAACCTTGACGCCGCGCTCTCGTTCGACTTGAGATAAGTTCCAATCCCGTATCTCTGGTATCTGTTCTATAGTTTCACTGACAAACGCCCGCATATTCGTTGTCTCGATGAATTCAGGTAAGAGCTTATTCAACTTCTCCATAACGACTTCCGTCTTTCGGGGCAATCGCCCCTTGAAAGGGTTTTGTAGTATGCCCCATTTGATGACCTCCGCAATAAAAGTTGTCTTGAGAACTACGATAGTGTTCTGCTGTGGTTTGGGTGTCGCGGGTGGTTTGCTCATAGTAACCTCTCTTCGATGGTATGACATGCTCCACAACTGGGGCACACTAGCGTATGCGGTGGCTCGCCTTGCCATTCGCCATGCATCTCAGCATGACAGGAGAGACACGCCGCTGTCAGTGAGCAGATACGCGCCTGAGAAGATTTCCAAACGGCGGGTGGCAAGTGCTCAGCAAAGTCGAGGTGATTTTCATCTTCCTCTTCTTCATCTCTCAGCGCAAGGATAGCATCTGAGAGCTTCCGATAGTCTTCTCTCGCGGCTTGCATGATCTTGATAAGCGTCTCCTCGGAAGGCATACCCTTGAATGTGCCATCAGGGTCAAGTAGGTTGAGACTGATACCGAGCATCTTCATACAGGCGTCTACATGGTCAAGTGCGCTTACCTCTTCCTCAATTTCTAGTCCTTCAGCCATCGCTCACCTCTAATCATTCCTGCTTCTCTTGATGTCCTGGATAAGCGCCAACTGCCCGCGCTTGACCGTGAGTGACTGCGCGATCAGTTCGTTTTGTAGTTCCGGGTGCGTCATGACCCAGCGGCGGCTCAGCTCATTCATCAGGTCGGTGGTGAGAATTTGGGTATCATAGCGCGCTGGGGAAAGCCAGGTTACGATCGTTACGCCGTCTTGCCCTACATGGATATCAGTGTGGGGGAAGGTCTGCCGTCCCTCAGTCACAACATCCGTTTTTCTGTAGATTTCTTGCTCTGTCGTGTCTTCTGGCATTATGATTGCTCCTTTGCTAATTGTCCTTGTAACTCATCACGTCGCTTCTGTAGCCATTCAAGCCATTCCTGATCATTCATCCTCGCGGCAGATTGTATGGCCGCTTCTACGCCTTCGAGACTATGCATTATCTCCTCTCCCCTGGTAGCAAAGTCGGGCGTGAGGGGCTGATCTATACTCATGCATCCCTCCCGATGAATGGACTAGGCTCTGCTACCTGCTCGTCCTTCTCCTCGTGCTGCATGATGCTGGTATAGTGGCGCAGGAACTCGTGAATGAGCAGGAGCGACTCAAGCGGCGTCTTGCTCAGGGAAACACACATCATGTTCAGCGCGTCCTCAATAGCTTGTGCGTGTGAGCCTGGCAGCAGCTTCAGCACTTTGTCCATGATGTGCTCATAGAGCATGGTATTAGCCTGAATACCGCCATAGACCTGATTGTAGAGCGCAGTATGCGGGTCGACAGGCTGCTCTTGAGATGGTGCTGTCTGGTATGCTTCCTGCTGTTCGCTCACATCTTCCCTCCCTGTGCTGCTTGCCCTGGTTGCTCAGGTGGTGTAATCCCTACCTGTGCAAGCAAACGATGTATGGCTGCGTTGATTTCCTCAGTTGAGAGTGTACAATGCTCAGGAGCAAAGACGGTTATCCTGGGATTGTCCTTGTACGGACCGTCTCGCTCGACTGTTAAGCGTAGACCTGTTGGCTCGTCGGTGTATTCTTCTGGTGGTTCTGTGCTCGTCGCCATTACAAGGATACCCTCCTTTATCCGATCAAATTCCTCATGTGTCGTGCCTGGAAGCGTGCGCAATGCGTCAAAGTCCATACTCATTTTCATCTCTCAGCAATCGAACAAGAAGCATTCGATCATCCCAACTCAGTGGCCTTTCATTTTCCAGCAGGTAGGCTAATCGTGCTTTATTGGCATCATCCTCAGTCTTGTAGTAGGTATGATCTACCCAAATATGGCCTGAGTACTTGTATTCAGTAGACCAGGAGAAGTCAATCACCTGGATACCACTTTGGGTATAGGCAAGACGATAGACCGTCTCCGACCACGCTTTCATCTCATCGATGGTATCCTGCCAGGCGTGTTCTTTATTACTCATTTCTGTCCTCCACTCGCGGGTTGCCCTGGTTGCGCCCCTACTGGTGCCTGCTGTGGGAACGACTGGCCTGGTTGCTGATTAGGCTGTGCAGATTGTTGCATTGCCAGTATTTTCTGCTGTTTCGCGAGTGCTATTTCATCCTCAGCTTGACTTAATTTTTGCTCTTCCTCTGGGTCAAAACCTAGCATCCTCTGAATGGTGGCGTTTGAAATTCCAAGATTTTTGAGCAGAACAGCGTATTGAGCTGTAGGCAAATCTTCATGTGGCAGGGGATTGGCCCATTCCAACGTGATCTTGATGTCTCCACTAAAGCCATTCAGTACCAACAAAGCCTTGGATACATCGATGATTAATGCACCATACGTACATTTCTTCTTGTCATTTTGCTTCAACAACCGCATGAACAGCAGTTCTATCGCAATGCCTGACAGGTTCCCGCGTGGCATGTCCTTAATCCTGCCGGTAGCGACTCCTGGCACGCCGCTAGCCTCATCGATGGAACTACGCAAGTCAGCGGCAAAGGCCAGCGCATTAGGGATGTCAGACGGGATAGCAACGGCCGTGATCTTGCTTTCTACAAGAGGAAGCTGGATAATCCGTCCTGAGCGCCGTTCAATGCTCCCGTCACCCATGCCGTTCGCGTACAGAATCGGATTGCCATAGATGATCTCAGCGGAGGGAAGGGATACGGCCACGTGATCGGCTCGCCTGCTGGTGTCCACCCGCTCGTATCCCTCGGTTGCATGCCGTGCTGTGTGACCTGTGACCAGTGCTGGATTTGCCATGTGTCGTCATCATCGGCCATGCCCCTGGCAGCATTGCCATCGGGGTCGACGCGGGCTATCTCTTCACGGTAGTACACGGTGACATCACGCCCGTTCACACGCTCCTTGGCTGGGTACTGGATACAGTAGAGGAGGACGGTCTCACAGTCTTGTGGCGCTGTTTGGACGCAGACGGTACTAGGGTCCACGGCCACGAGGCGGTACGTCTTCTCTTTGCTGGGCTTGTCTGTGCTTGGGACGATACGTAGGAAGGCAGTGCGGGCCATCGCGCCATTCATGGCAAGGTCTTGCAGCAGCGGTATGCGCACCTCTTTCTCACCCCATGCGTCATTCAGGAAGTCCTGAGCGGCTTGTGGTGCGCCCTTCTCGACACTGATCTCTATTTCTTGACCAAAGAGGAAGTCCACCCCAGTGTCGACAATCGGACTGATCTGGTTGATGATCACGTTGGGGTCAATGCCCTCTGGCGTCTTCTCTAAGTGGGGCTCAAAGTCACCATCATACGCCTTCCAGGCTTCTTGTATGGCCTTCTGCCTGGCTTTATCATCATCTGTGATCTGATACACAGGTTGAGCCTGAACCTGTGGTGGGGCTATAGCTACCATGATGCCTCCTGTGGTAG
>WNGL01022833.1_pt2 | contig 11434 bp, 5 predicted proteins | sample 5400591 | NCBI WGS metagenome assembly WNGL01 (sample SAMN13153377, study PRJNA577476) | soil metagenome | isolation source: 80 cm soil or saprolite under Garry oak tree replicate 1 | place: USA:California | collected 2016-06-15
TAAGAACACCATCGATCGGGATTCTCTGATCACGGTTCATGGTCTTATTTCCATGGATGCCCAGCACATGAGTGTATTCCATTTCCACCGCGGTGTTCTGGTTTACCGCCCAGGTGTACCCGGCATTGAATTCCTCAGTCACCGGGTTGCGATAATGAGGATCCATCAGGCGACCGATACTGCGCTTCGCCAACTGAGTCGAGGGCGGCGGGATCGTCGGCAGGTTATTGGGGTCGTAACTCCACTCGCCAAGCGTCTCTCCGGTCCCCGGCACCGGGTCAGTCGGGCTTGAAAGGCTGAGGACCGTCTGGAACACGGTAGCATTCGACATCTGCTCCATGAACAGCGGGATGTTCTGGAAGACGTTGCCGTAATAGAGGCCATAGCCGCCGCGCAGCACGTGGTTGCCCTTGCCGCTGAGGTCATAAGCAAAGCCAACACGTGGGCTGAAGTCGAGATTGTCATCCTTTGCAATGCTGCTGATATAGGGATTCGAGATGGGGCTGTCGACCGTCTTCAGATCGAGATACGTCCGGCTCTTCTGGATGTCGGACCCGCCGATCATGTTGAAGTCCTTATCCCAGCGAACGCCGAGGCTCAACGTCAGGCGGCGCGATGCCTTCCAGTCGTCTTGCCCATAGAAGCCGAGCTGCTTGGTGGCAACGATAAATGTAGGGTCGCCGTTAGCAATGTCCATGCCTGTCACCGCGCCAGGAGTCTGGAAGCCCTGAGGGTAACTGCCTCCCGTATTGGCAATGATATCGGTCGGGTTATCGGGAAAGTCGATTTCCAGCGTCGAGCTGAACTCAAAGAAGCCGCCTTCCACCGGATTCCAGATGTAGTCAACACCGCCCTTGAAGGTGTGCTTGCCGACAGCCTTGGAGAAGTCGTCTTTGAATTGCCACTTACGCTGGAATGATTGTTGCGGAACGTTGATGTTGGTGCCGAACGACGCGGCGGGGAACGTCACCAGCGGCGAGCTGATCTTGCTGGCGATCAGGTTGTTCCAGTACTGGAACCCGAAGGTTGCCTGGTTTACTGTCGTGTCATTGAGGACGGAGTTCACTGTAAAGTTCGCCAACTGAAGGTGGTTCACGGTGAAGTTGCCGTTGTTCAGATCGCCAGTGCCGTCCGACTGATCGTTGAGGCTGTTGTTGGCCTGCGAGGAGTAGCTGAGATACGCGCTCTCTTTGGGACTGAACGTCCAGTCTGCGCGGCCATTGTAGCGGGTTTCGAAGAATGGCCTCGGAATCGTTGCTGCTGGGTTGTCGAGGCTTCCAAAGAAGGACTGAGCCGCCTTCAATTGCGTATAAGACGTGGTTTCTTCTTGTAGTCCCTGGTGCTCGCGCTCGCGGTTGAGCGCGAAGAAAAGGGAGCCCTTGTCTTTGATGACCGGACCGCCGATGGAGCCGCCGAATTGCTGGCGCGTGTAATCCGGGTGCGACTTGGTCGTTCCGCCAACGCCGTCCGCATCCTTCTCATCCGTATTCAGACTCGTGTCGCGGAAGAGAGCGATGGCCGAGCCGTGGAACTGGTTCGTTCCGCGTTTGGTGATCATGTTGATGGCTGCACCCTCCGAGCGGCCGTTCTCTGCCGAGAAGCGCTGCGTGCTGATGTGGAATTCCTCGATCGATTCGCCCGGGATCTGCATGACCGGGCCGCCGACCGTGTTGTCTTTGTTGTCGACGCCGTTCACGGTGACGTTCACGTTGCGGCCGCCGTCGCCGTTCACCGAGAGAATCGCATAGCGGTTCTTGGTGGGGTCATAGGAGTCGGTCTGCTTGACGCCTGGAGCCAGGTAAGCGAGGTTGGCCACGTCCTGGCCCACCATCGGCAGATCCTGCACTTCGCTCGGCGTGATTTCCGCACTGACGCTGGTCTTCAGAACATCCACCAGCGAGTTTGAAGCCGTAACTTCTACCGTCGTGGAAGCAGCGCCGGGAACCAGCGTCACGCTTGCTGTGGCAGTCTGGCCGACCAGCAGCTCAAGATTCTGCACGGCGGTAGAAAAGCCCCTGCTAGAAACCGTTACTTTATAGTATCCGGCAGGAAGCAGATCGAACCGGTAGCTGCCGGTCCCGTTCGTGACCATCGAACGCTTTGCCCCTGTTGTCACGCTGGTGATGACTACTTCGGCGCCGGCGACAACCGCCTGGGATGAATCGGACACCGTTCCCTGAACGGTGCCGCTCGCTGTAGCTTGGGCAAACAAATTTCCCGGCTGGATTGTGACGATGAGCAATGCAAGGAATGCGGCGAAAATGCAATTCTTCATGGCGTTTGGATCCTCCGAAGCAGAATTGAAAAATGGCTTTCGGCGTGCGCAAGAACTGCGTATAGAAGAGTAGTCGTAGCCGGCCGTAAAAGCGGAGGAAGAATCCGGCTTTTTGCTGTTGCGAATAAAATACGTTAGAGCGTGAACGGGCGGAAATCCCGCGCAAGCTTTAGAGGATAGTATGCAATTCGGATGCCAAGTAACGCATTAAAGATAGACTACTGATTCTAAATTTGTTATTACTTCCGCGAACTCCTCGTTTGCAAATAGCTTCCAACTTGCGGAGCCGTTCTAACCAGCAATATGTTAATCCATATAATTATAGAAAAATATTTGATTCCATGGAGCGAGCCAGCTCTTGGTCATTTTGAGACTCTCGTCCATGCGCCATCCGCCATCTTGGTTCCGCTGATCTCGATTTTTGAGACCTGAGAAAAACTTGTCATCGCGAGGCCCCGGAGAGCCAGATTCTCGACATAGCGGAGTTTTCTGCGCCGATTCAATAGCGCGGAAAACACGCAATCAAATCATTGAATCGGGGTTCATTGCGAATCGGATTCCACTTGGGATCGATGGTAAGAAAAATCAGATGGACATCGTGTGCATCGCGGGCACGTTCCAGCCATTCAAATGCGCGATCTGTCTGGCCCAGTCCCATATGGATGAGTGCCATCGCGTACGGTGGGATGTAGCGGTCCCGCGCAATCGTCTCTAATGTGTGGAGAATGTCGAGTGCTTCGGCAGAATTGGTTGTTCGCGCCAGCAAATAGCCTCGCAGGGATAGGGTCTTGCTGTTCCCGCCGCTGAATCTGCTCGCCTGGGTCAGAGACTCGAGCGCGCGGCCATATTCCTGCAGTTCCGCGTATGCCTGCGCCAGTTGGAAGTGCCCAATCCAAAAATCTGGATCGACAATAATGGACTCGCGCGCGTATCGGATCGCGCCATCGGCGTCGCCGGCCGCAAAGGCGATTTGCGCCGACAGGGCACGATTCATCGCGCTGAGAGGATCAAGTTCGCGAGCGCGACGGATTGCCGCCTCGGCCTCTTTATGCCGGCAGGAATGCGACAGCAGGATGCCAAGCGTGCGCGGTGCAAATGCGTAGTTGGAATCCGCGGCAATAGCTTTGCGAAAGGCATCCTCCGCAGCGACCCAATCCCAACCAAGCCAAAGTTGAAAAAATGCAAAGGACGTCTGGGCCTCCGCCAGCTGCGGAGCGAAGCGAAGCGCATTTTCCGCAGCCTCCCGGGCACGAGGCATAAGCGCTTGTGGCGAAGTGTCCCCGGATACGGGGCTGGACGAGTACGCATCGGCAAGTCCCGACCACGCCAGCGCGTACCCGGGATCGACTTCCGTAGCGCGCGTGAAGTATTCGATAGACCGGCGAGTTGCGAGAGGCGCGAATTGATTCCAATAGTACCGACCGCGAAGATACAGGTCGTATGCTTCTGGGTTTTGTGTCTGGCGACTAGCCAGCGCCTTCAGCCGGTCCGGCGAGAGCCGCAGGCGCACCTGCTCCGCAATCGCAATAGCCAGCTCGCGTTGAAAGGTGAGCAGGCTGCTGGGCTCACGGTCATAAGATGCTGACCAAATCTGAAGCTGATCGCGAACTCGAATCAATTTCGAGGTGATGCGCAGACGCTCGCCCTCTGCGCGCAACGAACTCTCGATGAGATAGGACACATCCAATTCGCGACCGATTTCGGCAAGTGTCTTCGTCGTCCCCTTGTAGGACATCACAGAGGTGCGGCCGATGACGTTGAAGTGGTCGGAATCAATCTGTCCGATCATTGCGATGGTCTCTTCCGTCAGTCCGTCGGAAAGATACTCTCGCTCCGGTCCCGCCCCCAGATTCTCAAACGGCAGCACTCCGATCCGGATGTGCAGCAGCGTCTCTTCGGGCGCTGCTGCTTTTACCGCACGAACTTGCTCAGAGAAGCGATAACCCCTGCCGGGAACGGTCGCAATAAACCGGTTTTCGCCGCGAATCTCCCCCAGGGCTCGACGCAGCGCGGAAATGACCTGGTTGAGGTTGTTCTCCTCGACCACCGTATCGGGCCAGATGGCATTCATTAAAGCTTGCTTTTCGAGTACCTGACCTTTGTGCGTCACCAGCAGAAAAAGCGTGTCAAAGGCCTTTGAAGACAGCGGGAGCGAATTACCGGCGCGCAGCAGCAGACGCTTCCCAGCGTCGATGCGGAAGTCTGCGAACTCATATATCTCAGGTTGTGCGTCCCTCAAGTCGATGGCCCCCAACCGGCCAGGTCCGCCGGTGTTCAGAATATTTCAGAAAGCTTCAGCGCCGCCTAAGTACTTTCGCTCAACCTGTTGCGAGTATAGGGGCTCACACCGGCAGAAAGCCGGTATTGAAAGCTTCACCCCGGAGGGATCAATGAAATCGAACTATCTCAAGACAGCCGCATTCCTGGCGCTGACAGCAGTAATCGGAATCGCAACGTCCCAAAGCGCGCTGGGCCAGACCCGAACCCGATGTTTTTCCCCGCTGAACGTGGACCCGGCCATGGCGTCTGGAAAGTCGATGGTCCCCACACCTACCAGGCCGTCTCAATGGCGTTCATCACCGCCAACGGCGTTTTGGCACGTACGCAAACCATCACCCAAACAATCGATCAACTCACCGCAGATTCGCTGCAAACCACCAGTGCCTCAGTAAAGTTCTACAAACCGGATGGGACCTTTCTTTTCTCTGGCTGTGCCGCCGCTACCGCACAGCGGCTTCAACTGCCCCCGGAGTAGGATGAGGCTGACCGGCCCGGAAAACAGAACACCCCGCAGTTCCCATCGCAAACCGCGGGGTGCCCCGCCAAATCAAGCCGGGCATGCAACCCTAGTCCCTAGTCCCTAGCTTCTAGTCCCTCTCCCACTACTCCTCCTCTTCCTCAACCGGCCGCTTCGCGTTGGCCAGGATCTTATCGGCCACCAGTTGCGGAACAATGTCGTAATGGTGCATCTCCATTCGATAGCTGCCCTTACCCTGGGTCATCGAGGTCAGCAGCGTGCCATACGTGAGCATCTCAGCCATCGGTACTTCGGAGTTGATGACCGTCGTACGTCCCTTGGATTCCATGCCCTGCACCCGTCCGCGCCGGCTATTCAGGTCGCCCATGAGCGTTCCGGCAAACTCATCCGGAGCCTCAATCTCCACCTTCATAATCGGCTCCAGCAGGCAAGGCTTGCAGGATTCCATAGCTTTGCGAAACGCCAGCCGCCCCGCCATCTTGAACGACATTTCGTTCGAATCCACGTCGTGGTAGCTGCCGTCAAAGACCGTAACCTTGAAGTCCACAACCGGGTAGCCTGCGAGATATCCGCGTGCAGCCGACTCTACAATGCCTTTCTCGACTGCCGGTATGAAGTTCCGTGGAATCGCACCGCCGAATACATCATTCTCAAACAGGAATCCGCCACCCCGAGGCATCGGCTCCATACGAATTTTGCAGTCGCCAAACTGTCCATGCCCGCCGGTCTGTTTCTTGTGTCGTCCCTGCGCTTCTGCCCTGCCTCGTATCGTCTCTCGATAAGGAACCTTTGGGGCCTTCAGCGTCACTTCGGCGTGGTACCGCTTTTTGAGCCGTGACACGATGGTCTCAATGTGCGGCTGTCCAGCTCCGCCAATCAGAAACTCATTGGTCAGCGGATCGCGGAAGAACCGAATCAGTAGGTCCTCTTCCATCAGCTTGTGAATCGCCGGCGCAAGCTTGTCTTCATCCGCGCGACTCTTAGGTTCTATGGCGTAGGTCATCGCAGGCTCGGGCAGCGCCGCCAACTCAACCTGCGCTTCCGCCCCCTTGGCGCCCAGCGTATCACCAGTCAGCGTGTCACGCAGCTTCGCCACCGCCCCCAAATCACCGGCATGCAGCTCCGCCACTTCGACGGCCTTGCGCCCCTGCATTACGCTCAGGTGCGCCAGCCGCTCTTGCCCCCGGCGAGTGTAATTCTCCACCGTGGCGTCGTTCTTGATTACGCCACTGATGACCTTGAAAAACGTAATCCGCCCCGAGAAAGGGTCGGTCATCGTCTTGAAAACCACCAACCCCGCCGGCTCGCTGTCTTCGACCTTGCGGAACGCAATCCCGGCTCCAGACCCGGCAGACTCATCTCCATTCGCCGCTACCGCCTGCATGGCAGGGGACTTTACAGGAATGGGCGCGCGCTCCGTTGGCGACGGCGCATATACCTTGATGAAGTCCAGCAGGTGATCGGTGGCCACATTAGCGAGTCCGCTCACAAAAAGAACAGGGAAAATCCGGTCTTCCCGAATCGCCTCGTGCAGCGCCGTGATCAGGTGCTGCTCAGGAATGGTGCCCTCAGCGAAATACTCCTCCATCAACTCGTCTTTGCCCTCGGCCACCAACTCCACCAGCGCCTCATGCGCTTCCTTTGCCTGGTGCGCAATACTGGCAGGAATCTCGCCTGTAATTTTGCCGCGGCCGTCGCCGCCAGGCGTGTAGTAGAAAGCCTCCATCGTCACCAGGTCCACTACCCCGTGGAACCCCTCCGCATCGGAAATAGGTAGCTGAACCGGTACGCAGTTACGGCCCCAGCGCTCGTGTAGATCGTCAATCAACGCACTCAATCCGCCGCCACCGCCGGCCTTTGGGTGGTCCATCTGGTTTACAACCACGAAGCGGGGGATATTGGCCTCCTCAGCGTATCTCCAGACCCGCTCGGTCACCGCTTCCACGCCGTTCTGGGCATTCACCACCACCGCCGCAGCCTCCACCGGCATCAGCGCTGCCTTGGCCTCATGCGAAAACATGTGGAATCCCGGTGTATCCACAAAATTGATCTTCACGCCCTGCCACTCGGCAAACGCAACTGCGTTTTGCATCGTTGCGCCGCGCGCAATCTCTTCCTCGTCGTAGGCGGTCACGGCCGAGCCGTCTGAAACTCTTCCTTGTGTTGGGGTCATCTTCGCGGCATGCAGCAGCGCGGCAATCAAAGTTGTCTTGCCGCTGTGCGCATGCCCCACTACAGCTACGTTGCGGATCTCACTTCCCTGATACGTTTTCATTGTTCTTCTCCTTGTGGATGCGATCTTGTGCGCGCGCCGCGCAGAGCTGTTGACAGCTCGGCGCGACCAAGTGAATCTAAATTTTGAAGAAGGAGCTGACACAGGGACCCCATAGAGGCGTCCGTCAGGACGTCAACAGGGTCGGATTGCCGGGCTCCAGGGCCCGGTCTGCCGTCTTCCTCGTCCATGCAGAGGGTCTCCGGCAGGCGCTCGGCGAATGGATAAAACGCTAATTCGCTGGGCGTCCGTGGCTAAGAAGCGGATGCTATCACAGGCAGACTATGGACGTCCTGTGACTAGACTCACGTTACCAATGGAGAACCGGCACAAGGCTTGAAAAGTCGTCCGTCCAGAGCCGAAGTCCAGGCTTTTCGTCAGGCTTCCAGGTGTGCCTCTTGACCTCAGGAAGATCAAAGAAGCCTCCATAGTCGCTGACCAGCATCCAGGTCGCTGTGAATTCGCCTCTATCGTCGTTTGAAGCGCTCGACACCCTCATGGCCTTCATCCCCGCCCCCTTCGCCAGCAGCCCAATTGGCGGCTCCAGGTCGACGTGCTGATTTGAGATGTGAAAGGCGAGAATGCCGCCAGGAGCCAGGTGCTTTCGGTAGAGAGCTACGGCCTGTGCAGTCAGCAGGTGCAAAGGGATGGCGTCGCCCGAAAATGCGTCGACCACCAGTACGTCGAATCCCTGCGGTCCCTCGCGCGCGAGCGAGGCCCGAGCATCGCTCTCGACGATAGTGACCTGGGCCCCTGAATCGCGGATGTACGTGAAGAAATTCCTTGCGATCGGCCCGACCGCGGGATTGATTTCATAAAAGCGAATGCGGTCGCCGTGTTGCCCGTAAGCAGCCACGGTTCCAGCGCCTAAACCGATTACCCCAATATTGCGTGAGCGCCCCTGGCAACACAGCCGCAACGCCATGCCAACGCCCGAGTCTTCGGCATAGTAGGTAGTCGGCATTTTCTGTTGCTGTTCACTGCCAAAGATCTGCGTGCCATGTTGAATCGTGCCATTGGTCAGCGTTCGCAGCGTCGCCCCCGGGACGCCGTAGGTCTGCTTCACTCGCAGGCTTCCATAGAAATTCCGCACCGCCACAGTAGTGTCGCGCTCGTTGGCGATGTGAATCCAGAAAACAAGGACGGCCATCAAGGCGCTGGCGACGGACCAAAGCAGTCTCTGACTCCAGCCGTCTTTCCACGTCACGGCAAGCGCTAGCAGAGCGGTGACGAAAAACGTGAGTGCCAAGTCGTAATTGAAGCGGAAGACAAGCGGCGATGCAATCCCAATCAGGAATGATCCCAGTGCACCCCCCGCCGCGAACAGAAGATAAAACAAAGTCGATTCTGCCGCACGGCGAGGGCGAAGCGCGTATGCCTCGCTGTGGCAAAACAGGCAGGAAACGAAAATCTCAACAAGGAAGAAGGCGATGCTGATGCGCATCGGCACCGACATATCCACCTGCGAAAGCATGTAGCCGAGTCCTGCGAGCATGACAATCACCAGCCGCGTCACGATGCTGCGAGGTAGCAGGTGAGGGAATTGAAACGCAAGGATCAGCGTGATCAGGTAGACCCCGAGAGGCAGAATCCACAGCAGCGGTATGGCCGCGACGTTTGCTGTTAGGTAGCTCGTCACAGCGCTCAACTGCATTGCTGCGCCCATCGGCAGCAGCACCCAAAGCACCTTCTGGCTCAACGGCGTTGGAGGGAGGTCACCTTCGTCGTCCGCTTGAGCTACTTCCGCTGGAACACTCACTTTTGCTGCTCTGGTCTTGAACGCCAGCAACCCGGACGCAATCGCGAATGCGGCGAAACCGCAACTCCAGGCGATGCGTTGGGTCCTCAGAGTGAGGTACGGCTCAACGACGGTTGGATAGAGTCCCAGAGCAAGCAAAGATGCCAGATTGGACAAAGCGAACAGCCGGTACGGAACACCCGTGTCTTGAAGACGCGCCCACCAGATCTGCATCAGCGGACTGGTAGCGCCGAGCATGAGAAATGGCAACCCAATCGAAATCCCCAGGACAGAGAAGACAGTAATGAAAGGATGTCCCGACCCAATGCCCGCGCCCACGCTCCTCGCCGGCCACGCGACAGCCGACACCACTGCGATGCCGAGCAGAAAAAAGTGCAAGGTCCATCGCGAACTGCCCGCAAACCAGTGCGCATATAGATACGCGCAGAGCAACGCAGTCTGAAAGAAGACCAGGCAAGTGATCCACACAGCGGCTGAACCACCGAGAACTGGCAGCAACTGCTTGGCCGCGATGGGCTCCACCAGAAAAAGAAGGAAGGAGGCGAGAAAGACCACGCCGCCAAACAACAACCGCAACCGGGCCATGCCCAACCTCAGCTTCTGCGGAAATTAGACCGGGAGACAAGGCGGATCCGCTATGTCCGCAGCGATCTGCAACTCGAAAAGCGGATGCTATCACACCCATATACCAGTCTTGTCCGTGCTGTGGTACATTCTGCTTACCCTAATCTGCCCTCTCCCTGGGTCTCGCAACCACACGTCTAATTGAGGTGAACGCCGATGTCCATCGCTGGCGACACGTCTGGTGCAGCTCCTCTAATCCAGACCCAGGACGACGCATCCATTGGCGCCTCGGCACAGCGCAAAGCGTCGATGCGACTATTACCGGTGATCGGCATTGGCTATGGTCTGGCCTACATGGACCGCGTCAACATTAGCTTTGCTTCGCTGCGCATGAACAGCGACCTGCACTTCAGCAACACAGTCTACGGGCTTGGGGCGGGATTGTTCTTTATCGGATATGCGCTGTGTGAAGTTCCGTCGAACCTGCTGATGCTGCGCTTTGGCCCCAAGCGCTGGCTGGCCCGCATCATGTTCACCTGGGGACTTCTGGCAGCATGCATGATGTTCGTTCGCACTCCATTCGAGTTCTACACCGTACTTTTGCTGCTTGGTATCGCGGAAGCCGGCTTTTTCCCGGGCGTGATTTACTACCTTACGCTTTGGTTTCCGGCCAGCATGCGGGCAAGGGCTGTCAGCCGCTTCTATATAGCGCTGCCGCTCGCCTCCACAATGATGGGTTCCGTCGCAGGATGGTTGATGGGCCTCGATGGCAAACTCGGCCTCGCCGGTTGGCAGTGGCTGTTTCTGCTGGAGGGCCTGCCCGCCGCATTGTTCAGCTTCATTATTTTGCGCATGCTGCCGGACTCAGTCTCAGATGCACCATGGCTAACGCCGGAGGAAAAATCATGGCTAAAGCGCCAGCTTGAGATTGACGGCCGAAAAGCGCACCTCGGACACGGCGCTGGCGTAATGCAGGCGCTGCTTTCCCCAAAAGTCTGGCTCATTGGCGGATTCTTCTTTTGTGCCCTTACCGCTTCCTACGCATACATTTTTTCGGCTCCGGCAATCCTGCAAGCTGCCACTGGATGGAATGTCGCCCAGGTCGGATACCTCGTAGCCGCTTTTGGACTGATGGGCGCCGTGTCTATGCTCGTCAACAGCGCCCATTCCGACCGAACCAACGAGCGTGCCATGCACTGCATCGTGCCCTGTCTGGTGATGGGTGCTGCCTTTCTGGTCGGCGGCTCCACCCGGGTGCCTTGGATTGTCGTTCTGGCGCTCGCCATCAGCTTCGTTGCCTATACTTCGATTCTCGGGCCGGGAGTGTCCATTCCCACTCAGTTTCTCGCTGGACGAGCCGCCGCGGCGGGAATCGCCGCCATGAACACCATCACAATGTTCAGCGGCTTTGTGGGCCCATATTTGATGGGCGTGTTGAAGGATGCCACCGGCACGTATCAAGCCGGGTTGCGCGGACTGATCGTGCCCAGCATGGCTGCGGCCGTTGTCATGTATGCCTTGACGCGCAGGCTGGCGCGACCGAGAGTCGTTCCGGCAGAGCAAAGTCTCGCGAACGAGCTAGCGTGAAAAACACGCGCTTCGCAACAGAGGGAGTTCCATGCGCTGCGGAAAAAACTCCCGTGCTCGTCTTTCGGAGGGAGCGCGGGGCTTCAGCCCCACGACATCCGGCCTAAGAAAGCGGAGGCCTTTAGGCCCGGAGGTCCGCATTAGCACGAACTCTGGGTGCCCCATCCATGACGCAGCTTTATCGCGGCATGGGTGGGAAACCACGAACCCAAACCGCAT
>WNGL01010472.1_pt1 | contig 11432 bp, 12 predicted proteins | sample 5400591 | NCBI WGS metagenome assembly WNGL01 (sample SAMN13153377, study PRJNA577476) | soil metagenome | isolation source: 80 cm soil or saprolite under Garry oak tree replicate 1 | place: USA:California | collected 2016-06-15
TAAAGCCGCCCGCGATGGCGATCTCTCAAAATTGAACAATTTGCGCCACGGGACATCCCTGTCAGACTGTCACCCGTGCCCTGTGGCAGACATTGGGGTGTCTGGAAACGCTGGTCATTGTCAAGCTTTTTCCGACCTCTCGTAAGCAAGTGTCATCGACCTTTCGTGAACACCAAGGAATAATCGTCATAGTACTGTGTCGGAAGCTTCTTTGTGTTGACTGTGGCTTGAATAACTTCGATCCGAAGACCATGACTTTTGAGAGCACTTGCGACGCAAGTGTTGACGAATTTGTGCCTCGCGAGCCACTTGACCTTCTTACCCCTCGCCTCCGCCTTGCATGCAACGGTCGCCTCTTTTAGGGCAACCCTGTCAGCCTTGGACATCTTCGCAGCCTCGGCGGGGGCGGGCATGAATGCCGTGCCGCTAACAAGTACCGTGGCGATAATGCCGGCAGATAAAGCTGTGACGAAATGAGACATGATACGCTTCCTGAGTTGATGGACCCTCTTGCGAGGCGCCACCATTGCCCCTCCCGTAAAAACGAGTCTGTCTCGTTTTGAACACATCCCTGCCCACCGAACATCGAGCCTGGTCCTGCCCCAAATAAATCCGCCGGCGACGAACCGAGGAGATGGTGGAGTGGTCGGGGCAAACGGATCACCCCCGGCCCTGGAATGCCCCAACCCCCAAGAAGCGGCCCTGGAAACGTCGGTAGGAGCCCGCACAGTCGATCCAACAGCTTCCCCGCTCACACCAATGCCCCCAAAGTTTTCTCCCCACCCTCCTTGACGCCCCGGTGGTGGTTCGGACCGGGCGCGGCATCCACAAGCCCCCTGGCCCCTGACAGCGGAAAATTTCCGGCAGGACCGCCTTCTGTCCTGAGTGAGCAATTTTATACAGACGCAGAGAAATGAAAGGCTCAGGCTGGATTTTTCATCAATAACCGAGAACCTGGAAGGAATGGACCGTGCTCAATCTGCCGGGAACGGAAATGGTCCTGCCCCTAATTCCCGACACCATCGCATTCCAGAAGAGGCTCCTCTCCGCGTTGCTAGATCAGCCGCACACAGCAGACGTGCGTGCCCTGGAAACCTCGCAATTTTACGTCGCTGATGCGGCCGCCATGCTAGTGCAAGACCCTACCGCGCTCCTCTACATTGCGGCGGTCCTGGCACGGCGTCTTGATGGCGCCAATCGGGCCCTCATTGAACTCAAGAGCCAGCTTCAGGCCGGTCAGCCGCTAAGCGTGATCGGCAAAACGGTCGAGAAGATGGGCGCCAGTCTCGTCTATGCCGGGTATCCGACCGATCCGTATACGTAAGGTGGATTGGCTGAAATGTCTAGCCCTCTCCCTGGAATGCCCCCGCTCCGACGCAGCGAAAAACTATAGGTTTGCCAGCAGCATTGACATTGCCGCCGCCGATTGGATTGAGCCGATGAACCGGACGAGTCGTGCGAAAAGACGCCTTCTGGCCAGCATGACGATGGCGGTTATTTTTTCGGAGCGGGCGCCGTCGGGAGAATGACAGACTCCTCAAAGAAACGGGCTTGGCTCGATTTGGCTGAACAGACCACGCAGGCAGTGGATCACGAAGCCGACGAAGTTCATTCCCTCATGGAACAACCGCTAAAACGAGTAAGCTTTCAAGGTCCGTGGGACGATGGAAAGTTTGTTGAAACAGGCGGAATCCTTCGATCACCAAAGTAAAACACATGGCAATCCAAAATTAGGGCGCCGAGCTGTGCCCGCAGTCGTTCGCGCAACTCGCGCTCCACTGTCATAATCTCATGATCATCATCCCGCCCGCTGCTCTCTAGTGCCTTTAGCCGGGTGAGGTATTCGATGTCGGATACCTTCGCGTGTTCGAGGGCCGAGATGAACTCTTCGGTCTTTTCGTCCGGCGGGATATCGTCCGGTTCGGGCAACGGTACTGCTTCGAGAGACGCATTCTCGGAAACGAGGAGGCGGTATACTTCTTCAGGCACCTCGTCTATGATCTGTAGATGCCGCTTCGACCTCGCGCCGAGCGAATAGTTCAACATCCGATTTCTTTTGGTGAGGTCGAGAAGCTTTTGCCTCAGCCCGTCATATAGCCTCTCCAGGCGGTTTCGCTCCGCCTGGTCAAGAGCCATAAATGGGTCAGGTTCTCGACTCAACATGAGGTGCCCCCCAGACGCTTTATCCGCCTTTGACCCCAACTCGATCGCGAACTGCCACTACCGTGTCGTGAGGATTTGTCCGTGTGAAAGAAGGGGGGGTGGCGCCCTGTGACTGTTCCCCCCGATATTCGGGCTCACGCCTCCGGCTCGATGTGTGCGGAGGGCCCACCCGGCAGTTGAACTTTGCGAGTGGCGCCAGAGGGACCCCAAATGAGGCCAAAAAATGGTGTTCGACCGCGCGGAGGACGAAGTCATCCATGAATGACCCCGGAGAAAATCGATTGGGCGGATGGGCGATCGAAGGATCTCACGTGCGGTCAGAACGGCGTCGCGACAACCCTGCTTGGCCTCTCGAAGCCGGCTGGAGGAGGAGGGAAAATGAAAGAGTGGGTCGCAGTTTTGCGGGCCGCGGATGCGGCCGCCCGCTGGCACGTGCACCAGAGGAGGAAGGGGGCGGCCGAAGAGCCCTATATCAACCACCTGCTTGAGGTTGCGAGCCTGGTTGCTGAGGCAACGCAGGGCAAGAATCCCAAAGTGGTCATCGCCGCGCTCTTGCACGATGCCATAGAGGACCAAGAGGTTCCCCGCGATCTCATTGCGCGGGAATTCGGCGAGGACGTGGCGGCCTTAGTCGAAGAGGTGAGCGATGACAAAGCGCTTGAGAAGCTCCACCGAAAGCGCATTCAGGTCGAAACCGCGCACAAAAAGAGTGATGACGCGAAGCGGATTAAGCTGGCGGACAAAACCAGCAATTTGCGCGCGATCACCTTTAGCCCGCCGCCCGATTGGTCGGTCAAGAGGAGACTGGAATATATCAGTTGGGCCAAAGAGGTTGTCTCGGGATTGCGCGGAGCGTCGCCCTCTCTGGAGCGCCAATTCGATCGTGCGGCCGAGGAGGCTGAACGATCCATCCATGTCCCGACCGGCAACAAGTGAAACTTCAGGGCGCGTCCTTTGTCCGAAGGCCGATGGAACGCGCACTGAGCGAGAGATCAACTCGCCTTCCGCACGCCTCTTGCGGCCCTTCGGCTTCAGGGAGGTGGCAAAGGGAGATTGATCCGGAGATAGTTCGCGTTGGGGACGGTTTCCTTGCCCGCGCCGGCTTCTTGGCCTTTTGATTATTTGCGCGGGATCGCTGTTGTTGCGCTGCTTTGAAAATCCTTGATTTTGCGTTCCCTTTTTGTTCTACTTACCGCCGCCTGTGTTTCTCGCAACTCCAAAGCGCATAGGGGTCAGGACAATGGCAAGAGCCGAAGCGGTTCTCGACAGCATTGAATGCCCTAGCTGCGGAGAGGCGATCCCGATCAGCGAGACCATCTATCACCAGGTCGCCGAGAGGGCCGAGCGGGACCTGAGGGCCAAGTCGCTGCAGCAAGAACGAGTCCTGGCGGGAAGAGAGAAGCAGCTACAAGCAAGAGAAGGGGCATTCGACCGCCTTGTTCAGGAGCAGGTCAAAGCCGCGACTGCCGAGCTCAAATCGCAAGCCGAACAGCGGGCGAGGCAGTCAGTATTGCTCGAATTAGAGGATCTGAGGCGGCAAGCTGCGGAGAAGGATGAAAAACTGCAAGCCGCCGAGAAAGCGGAACTCGAATTGCGAAAACAGAAACGTGCCCTGGAGCAGCGAGAACGAGCCCTTGAACTAGAGACTGCCCGAAAAATTGACCAGGAGCGCCGGAAAATCGAGGAACAGGCGGTCAGGCGGATAGAGGAGCAATACCGTCTCAAGGATGCCGAAAAGGACAAGAAGCTGCACGATGCGTTGGCCGTGAACGAGGAGCTGCGAAGGAAACTGCAGCAGGGATCGCAACAGATCCAAGGCGAGGTGCTGGAACTAGAGCTGGAAGAGCAGATCAGAGCCGCATTTCCGTTCGATCTGATTGAGCCGGTGCCGAAGGGAATGAATGGAGCCGACGTCATTCAGCGAGTGCACAACAAGAATGGCCATTTCTGCGGCACAATCGTCTGGGAATCGAAGCGCACCAAAGGCTGGAGCGATGGCTGGATTCAAAAGCTAAAAGACGATTTGCGGCTCGTGAAGGGCGACCTAGCCATCATCGTATCGGAAGCCCTGCCAAAAGACGTCAAGCATTTCGCGCACATGAAGGGGGTCTGGGTTACGAGCCGAGACTGCGCTTTGACCGTTGCTGCAGCCCTGCGATTTCAATTGATCGAGGTCGCAAACATTAAGGCTGCGGCTGTGGGCAAGAATGAAAAAATGGAGATTCTGTACAAATACCTTTCTGGCCCCGAATTTAGGCAGAGGGTTGAGGCAATTGTGGAAGCATTCATCGAGATGCAGGAAGACCTTCAGGAAGAGCGGCGGGTAGCCGAGCGAAAATGGTCCAAGCGTGAAAAGCAGATTCAACGAGTTATCACTAACACCTCGGGCATGTACGGCGATCTGCAGGGTTTAATAGGGTCTTCACTGCACAGCATTCCGGCCCTTGCGGACGGGAACGGTAAGCTCGAAGTGGAAGGTTAATGGGGGTGGGCCGGGATTCTTCGCAATGCTTTGGATCGATCGGCAATCTGCTCGAACGATCCCATCTGCGCCGATCACGAGCCCAATGACCGCAGCGGCGACCGGGCAACCCACGGCACCGCCTGCCACGGCTGCCTGCTCATCGCCCAAACGAGCTGCGAGATGCGGAACCTGTTTCTGGATCGCAATCTCCTGGTGCCGACGATGGCGACGGATGGGGCTGCGCTATTAGCAAGTAATGCTGAATACGAGCCGACGCTGTTAGGCATTTCCAATTCGCTCTACCCGCGGTAGCTTGTCGCTGCACAGCATCGCAACTGTCGATGCGGGAAGGGAAAATATGGAAGCGATCTTCGAAACCAATCCCGTATTTTTGTCGAGCCTGCTCGGAGACCTAAAGACGGGAAAAATCCAGCTTCCAGATTTCCAGAGGGGATGGGTCTGGGAGGACGAGCGAATTCGAGGCGTCCTGGCCTCAGTCTCGCGATCGTTTCCGATCGGGGCGCTCATGGTGCTGGAGACGGGCGGTGAAACAAAGTTCCATCCGCGACCGGTGGAGGGAGTTAACTTGCTGAATGCTGTCGAGGCGGATCTTCTCGTGCTTGACGGACAGCAACGATTGACTTCGCTGTTCCAAGCCACGACCTATGGCAAGGTCGTCGCAACAATGAATATCCGCAAGCAGCCGATCAAGCGGTGGTTCTATTTCGACATGGCCCTCGCCCTCGGACCACCGGAGGACCGCGAGGACGCCATCGTGGGAGTGCCAGAAGATCGAATCTTGCGCACACTTACCGAGGTAAAGCTCGACTTGTCCACGCGGGAGAAGGAATTCGAAAAGCTCTGCTTCCCGTGTGAAAAGCTGTTCGACACCTTTGAGTGGCAGAATGGATACCTTCGGAACTGGAAATTCGATCCGGCAAAAACCGAACTCTTCATGCACTTCCAGGCCGAAGTCCTACAGCGATTTCAGGCTTACCAAATCCCGGTGATCAAACTAAAAAAGACTGTTCAGAAGGAAGCCGTCTGCCATGTTTTTGAAAAGGTGAATACTGGCGGCGTAGTCCTCAACGCCTTTGAGCTCTTGACGGCAACCTACGCGGCCGAAAACTTTCGCCTCCGCGACGACTGGTACGGCAGTGCGGAGCGAAACGTGGCCGGGGTCCAGCCGGCGATGGCCGCTAAGAAAGTGTTGCGCGGGGTGCAGAACACTGACTTCCTTCAGGCGATTACGCTCATCCACACCTTTCTCCGCCGACAAGAGGAAATCCGTCTCGGCAAGTCCAAGGACAAGGCGACGGGTGTGAGCTGCAAGCGCAGCGCCGTGCTTGCGCTGCCAAGGGACGGCTACCAGTCGCTGCGCGACCATGTGCTCACCGGATTCCTACGGGCCGCTAAGTTCCTGACGCTCGAGCACATTTTCCTGGATCGCGACCTGCCCTACCAGACGCAGCTTGTGCCCCTCGCTGCCATTCTCGCGGAACTGGGTGACAGTTGGGAGGAGATCGGCATCAAACAGAAGGTCCGTCTATGGTACTGGTGTGGCGTGCTCGGTGAGCTCTACGGCGGCGCTGTCGAGAGCAGGCATGCTCGCGATCTTCCCGAGTGTTTGAGCTGGATTCGGGGTGGCGTTGCGCCGCCCACAACGGTGCGCGACGCCAGCTTCAACCCCGGTCGTCTTCTCACGCTCCGCACGCGGAACAGCGCCGCCTACAAGGGCATCTACGCTCTTCTCATGCAGAGGGGCGGACGAGAATTCCTCACCGACGTGCCGATCAGCTTTCAGACCTACGAAGAGGAGAAAATCGATATTCATCACATCTTCCCCCAGGCTTGGTGCAAAAAACAAGAGATAGAGCGGAAACGTATGGATTGCGTTATCAACAAGACGGCGCTGTCAGCCAGAACAAATCGGATCATCGGTGGTGCAGCGCCATCTAAATATCTGCTGGCCCTTGAGAAGCGTGGCAATGTCACCATCACCACGATGGACGAAATCCTTTCGACGCACCTGATTTCGCCGGAAGCGTTGCGCGGAGACAATTTTGACGCGTTCTTTGAAGCGCGGCACAAAGCTCTTCTGGAGTTGATCAGTATGGCGATGGGGAAGGCACCAGCTGTTTCCGCTGAACTCTCCGAGCCGACAGGAGAACCCGTCGACGATGAAGACGACGCGAACGATAACGTGGAGACCGGCGAAGCCGCGTAGTTGCGCGGTCGGACTCTGCTAGCGCAGGCGCGCGGAGAAATCCGTATCCATCGAACGTTTCGCCAGTGTGCGCGCGCCGCTCCGCGCCTGGAAAGGGATCGCATGAATCCGCGGCTTGTCAGCCAGAGTTTCCTTGGGCCCGACAGCGACGCGATCTTGGCCGAGGTCGAGGCGGGCATCATGGGCCTCGGCGGCGGCGGGCCCTACCATTTTTTGATAGCAGCTCGTTCAAGGCCGCGTTGTCGAGCATCGATTCGGCCAAGAGCTTCTTCAGCTTGCGGTTCTCGTCCTCGAGGGCTCGCAGCCGCTTGGCCTCCGACACCTCCAGGCCGCCGTATTTGGCCTTCCAGTTGTACAGCTTCGCTTCCGAGATCCCGTGCTTGCGCTCCAGATCGGCCGTCTTCGCCCCAGCCTCGTGCTCGCGCAGAACCGCAATGATCTGCTCCTCCGTGAACCTGACACGCTTCATCGTCCGTCAATCCAGCAGGGCCGGGCTCTAATCCTCCGTGGAGGAAAAACTCAGTGGCAGGTCATAGCTTCCATAACGCGCTAATCTCGACGAGATTGCCATCCGCATCGCGGAAGTAGATCGAGGTCATGGGTCCCAGCGCGCCGGTCCTCTGCACTGGCCCCTCTGTAACACTGACCCCACAAGCCCGCAGGCGCCCTTGAACAGCGCGAATGCCCGGTCGTGGGCATCGAACACCATCTCCTGGATCTCGCGCGGGTAGGCCCGCACGAACAGCACGCGGCTATGACAGAGCCGGACATGAGCGGCCTTCGATTCACCATCGTACCGCTCAACAGGATGCACGCCGAATGACAGGCCGACCGGACAGCAGGGCGTCCGCCATATGCTCGTACCAAGGACCTAGAACACGGTCGCGACGGGTGGGATTGTCCAATTTTCGGTTCAGGTTGTGAGAGCGGCGTTCTTCAACCCATCCGTAACTCGTGAGAAAACGGCGTTCGGAAGCGTCCGTAGATTGGCGGAACATAAAATCAATGCCAGCACGCAACTCGTCCCGATCACCCGCCTCAGCAGGACCACGATACATCTCCCTTTGAAAAGCATAGGACTGGGAAATCATTTCGACGAGCTCTCATTCTTCGAATCGTATCATACGCCCCCGCACTCACTTTGGAGTTGTTTGAAAGGGCGAGCATTGGAAGAACGGCCGATGCGAACATAAGATCGCCCTCGCGCGTCGAAAAGCGGACGACGTGGTCTAGCATCTTGAGGGAATGCGGGTACATTGCCACAAAGGAGCGCCAAAGGTTAACTTCTGCCACTCGAAATCAAGCAACTCCCCCGTGTCCCCGAGTTGAGGCTGTTCTCGGCCCATTACCAGCGAACCCCGCTACCGTCCTCGCTATTTAATTCTCAGGTTCAGATTGGTTGCACCGCAGCCACAGCGCAATGCCTCTCGCTCGCCTTTTGCCGGAGAGACGTATATGAATTCGGAGCAAGTCGGATTTTTACACTGCATAGATTTCAAGAACGCTTTAAATGCGACTGCGACTTTTGCGAATTCATTAGGCTGAAGATTTGCCCACTGATTGTAGTGCAGGGCCTTGTTGATCATCCATTGTTCGGACTGGGTTTCAGCAAGCCTTTCCTTGGCGTCAGCCTGCATGGCTCCAATGTCAATAATGCTTACTCCCCAGGAAACAGCAGAATCTTTGACTTCCTGAAGGCGGACCTTCCACGCCTGAATTACGGCGGGCCAAAGATCGCCGAGATCGTAGTGGCCGTTGGCGTGGTATTCGACTTTCGCACGCAAATTGTCGGCAAGTATCGTGGACACGAATTCCAGGTAACGGCGGAGTGTCGCCGCGGCTCCCGGTATGTCAGTCTTGGAAAGCTTCCCATCAATCTGTTTCCAAACATCGCCTTCATTCCAGACCTGCGGTCCGGAATCGACCGTCCAACCGCCGAAACTAATGCTGCCTTGAATAAGGCTTTCGGTCCGCATGAATTGCAGCCAGACTGGATCGTGAGTGGTGAGAATGAACTGAGTTTTCGGGAACTTGTTCTTCAGCAAAGAGCAGACTTCGCGTCGGTGGCCAGCGTCGACGGACATCAGCACGTCGTCAAGTACGGCAAGGATGAATCCTTCTCCAAGTGTGTGGTTCATCAGTGCAAGGTAGAGACTAAGTCCCATACCATCCTGATGGCCTTCGCTATGATAGGCGCCCGGCGGAAATTTGCCACGACCATAGAAGTCGACGTTGAACGCCAGCTTGCCGACCGACGGCGTAAGTTTCCCTTCGAATTTCTCCTCGTCATCCCTATTTATATAGCTGTAGTACGAAGTGAAGTCCTTCTGCACAGTGTCATAGATACCTTCCAACACGGACGTGCTGATCAGGCCATATTGCTCGGACACTTTCGCCGCTAACGCAGACCTCACTACCGCAGCTTCAACTTCCGCTTTCGATTCGCGACAACGATCGTATTTTTCCTGAGCTACGATAAGGTATTCCTTTGCGGCTTCCTCTTTGGATGGCTCAGGCAAGCTCTCCGCATACGTTTTCAAGCTCTCGGTTACATCTTGGCGGCGATCGGGATAGGATTTATTAGCCGCTTCAAGGCTGCGGTGGCATCGGGGATGAGGGAAGGATCAGTTTCGAGCTTTTCAAAGATTACGCGGTCGGTATCGCAAGCGGAGGCAAAATCGGACAGGGTCTTGGAGTCGATTTTTGGATCCACGTGTTCACACGCCTGAACAACTTTGCGGGCAGCTATAGCCACATTTTCAAGATTGGTGGTAATCGGCTCGATAGCTTCTCCGAGCTTCAACAATACTGCTGTTGCCGCTGTGGCCTTGTTTAGCTTCTCCTGAAGATGCACTTTCAGTTCATCTAAATCCCAGGCTGCGTCACAAAGCGGGCAAGCCTCGTCATCGATTAGCTCTAGGCCCTGCTCGACCAGAACCTTCTGCCGAAATCCCTTCAAAATCGTTGGGTCAGCGGTGAGCTTCGCCATAAGGCTGGCAACGTCATCGGTGTTTGCCTTTAGGGACTCTGATTCGAATGTCTTTGCGTACTCCCGGTAACTCGCGAGTTCCGCCAGGGTGCTCGCCTTTGAAAGTCGGGCCCTGATCTGTCGCTTGCCACTACCGGCGACGACGCCTTCCTTAATCGAGATTTCAGGCGTTAGGTCCGCAAGATTCTCTAGGTTTAGCAAGGCCCGCCGCTCATTAACCGCGGCCAGAAGATCAGCCTTTTTCGTCGTCTGAGTGCCGACGTGTTGGAAGAACCCGCTTCTTGCGCGCGCATCATCCGCTTGTGCTCGGGTGTGCTCCTTCCTTGTGTCGTTCGCGATGCGCTGTAGGGATGCACGGGTCTTCTCGATTTGGTCCAGACGCAGCAGGATTTGAACGTCCTTTGACCGTTCGCCAGCGGGGGTCAGGATGTATTTGACAATTTCTCTGCGTGATAGCGCAAATTCGGGGTGAGTTTCGAGTTGAGCCAGGACCGCCCTGGTCTGTTCATTATCCGGTGTGAGCGTCGGAGTTGACGCTGCTTTGACGGATCGCTCGATCAGCAGTGGCTTACCGAGGTTGGGTACCTGCGCGGTCAATCTGACAACGGCCTTTTCAGGATTCTTTGCGGAATCGACGTGAGGCGCATGCGCTCTGACGCTGATTTCCGCGGTTCCTGCGCCTCCCAGCCGCGTAATATTTCCGGTCAGGGCGAACTCGATCGCGTCAACAATTCCACTCTTGCCGGTGCCATTTGGACCAGCAATTCCGAAGTTCTTTCTGTCGAGGCTCAACGTGAGTTTTCGGATACCGCGAAACTCAACGATCTCGATCTTTTCAATGCGGATCATTTCTGCGGTTTGTCGGGCTTAAAGAGCGCCTTTCGTAACGTCTCATGATCAAGCATCTGACCATGAAGGCATTGCGCGAGGGCATCGCGCGCGCCGTCGTTGAGAGTTTCGTCCGTCTCAAGCTTCTTCAGGAACTGATTGAAGACTGAGGCAACCGTCGAGGACAGTGGTGGAGTGGCTGCGTTGGGCATCGCGGTATCCACAACTCGTAAGTAGGACGAGACGACTAGGGCTTACTACACCGCTGGTTGCTGTCTGGCTAGTAGATTTGCTTCTGATGATGCGCGGAACGGTAATAGAACGTTGTGCCCACGTATTGCCCAACCTGAACAGGTTTTTGGGCACTGTTCATGGCTTGTTCAGGCAGTGCGAGACACAAGCCCCTTATCCCCGACGGGCTGGAATCGTTGATTTTCAAAGGCCAAAGTGGTGGGCGCGGCTGGGATCGAACCAGCGACTCCCCTACGATGTGATGTCAAGGTAGTGCTCTTTCCCAGTAGCTCAGCGCGCTTCAGTTTTCACTAGCACTCTCTGGGAACGAGTGCTAAAAGGCAGCCACAATCGCCGGCAAGAGTTCCCTGCCCGGCGGTCATTTCCGACAAAAAAGCCGAGGAACGACATCGGGTTAGGAGGCAATTCATGAAATTCCGACCACTTCACGATCGCGTCGTCATCAAGCGCATCGAGGCCGAGGAGAAGACGACAGGCGGCATCATCATTCCAGACACCGCCAAGGAAAA
>WNGL01016973.1_pt1 | contig 11432 bp, 9 predicted proteins | sample 5400591 | NCBI WGS metagenome assembly WNGL01 (sample SAMN13153377, study PRJNA577476) | soil metagenome | isolation source: 80 cm soil or saprolite under Garry oak tree replicate 1 | place: USA:California | collected 2016-06-15
CACTTTGCCTTTGGTAGGTGGAGTGCTCGGGCGTGGCGATGTCTTGCCACCCAGGCCAAAACGGCTGGGACTGCTGCCGCCGCGCGGCTTGGCTGTAGCGGGAGACCCCTGCAAGTCAGCCGCTTTAAAACCAGCTTCTTTGGCAACCGAACGGATCTGGCGATCAGGACTGATGATTGAGATATCTTTGCCAAGGTCACGCGCGGTGTCATGCAGCAAACGCCAGCTTACATGACCACGCAGTTGTGTTTCTGATGGAACGACAAGTACAATACGCCGGCTCGTCGTTTTACGCAAACGCTCTCGTACAATCGTTAAATTATCTTCTGGACTGAGATAAATAGGCTGATCCTCGGCCATATACCCTTTCACCCCCAACGAACTCAAATGTGCATGTTATGAATCACCCGGTAAAGCGCTCTCTCCAGGATATTGTTCTCGTTTTGTTCTCGTTTTGCAGCTCAATGGCCTGGTAGGCCAGAGCCATTGGCGTGATATCTTGCGCGTTTTTCAGTAATTCTTTCGGATCATTGATGGTGGTCACCATTTCTGGTTCCACTGTCTTTATGATTGGTTGACGAGCAAATGGCAGCCGCTCCGTCCAGGGAAAGGTCTCTAGCTCCTGGCGCAGGTCTGGCAGTGCAGAGCCACCACCCACCGTATATATGGCCGGTGGTAGCAGTTCACCTTTGGCCAGCTCCTCGATCAACAGTTCGATGCTATCCATCCATGTCTGGCATTCAGGAGCAAGGATGGCCTGAATCTCGTCACGATCGCTACCTTTGAGGAGGCCGCTACTGTAGGTCAACTTGAGCTTCTCTGCATCTTTGACCGAGATACCTTTGCTTGTTGCCAGACGGCGTGTAAAGGTACGCCCCCCAAGGGCAAACATGCGCGTCGCTTCAATGCCGCCCTGCCGCACAAGAGCAATATCGGTGGTACCGCCGCCGATATCAATGAAAATGGCTCCGCTATCAGAACCAGCGTTGGTACTCAGGCAGCGCGCCAGGGCATATGGCTCCGCGACAATTGAGACCAGGGTCAAATCCAATCCCTGGGCCACGGTCTCTAACGCACCCAACTGCATTAGCGGGGCGAAGGCGCTAAAAAGCGTCAGCGTGAAATGGCGTCCGCGAAAGCCGATGGGATTAGCCACCGTTTGTCCATCGATGCGCACAGATATCACCGCGGCATTGGTCAGGCGCACCTCAATGTTCTGGTAGCCCGTCTCAGCGGCAATACGATCTCTGGCGACCTTCAAGATTTTTTGCTGTGCTCCGGTGATTAACGACTCAAGCTCTTCTGGCGTGACGGGTTTCGTGGGTTGCTGCCGTTGTTTATTGACAGTGATAGAACTTCCCTTGACCAGTTCTCCAGCTATGCCAATGACGGCTGAAGGAGCAACTATGCCACCCGCTGACTTTTCGGCTTTAATAAGCGCCTCATTGCAGTTGGCGATCACTCCTGAAATGTCCGTAACGATGCCATCAGACATGTGGGAATAACTCTGCTGATGTCGTCCCACACCCAGGACAGTGGCCTGGTCTTCATGTACTTCAACGATAATCGCTTTTGCGAATGCGGTGCCGATATCAAGAGCAGTAAAAAGCTGCCGGTCGTCTCCGCCAGTCGCGAACGGCTGATCCTCGTATAAGCTTTCCTGGCCGTAACGATATCCGTTCTCTTCTTGTCTTCCCTGCAAGAGGTCACGCAGACTTTGAAAGAGATTTTTCATGCCTAATTATCCCAACTATGGCGGTCAAGTAGGGCGACCGCAGACCGCATGTTACCAGGGCGACCCAAGGGTCGCCCCTACATTATTGCACAAATGTCCTATATAAAGCAAAAGTTACTTGATGTTATCTTTCACGTAACGAGGCACTAGATCGAGGGCTGCTCCCAGTTCAGCCTTATTTTTGCCTCCACCTTGCGCTGAGTCAGGCCTGCCGCCACCTTTGCCACCCAGGCGTTCTCCAACGACACTGGCTATTTTACCGGCATGCAGACCGCGCTTCGTCAATGCCGGGTCAACGCTCACCTGGATGCCTACACGCTCATCATAGGTGCTGGCTACTACCACCACCCCTGGACGGCTCAGTTTGTTACGCACTATGTCGCCCATTTCACGCAGCACCTTCTCGTCCGGAACATTCACCGCCGCCGCGACAACCAGCACGCCAGAGACCTCCTGTGCATCTTTCGCCAGCGCCTCCGCCTCTCGCTGAGCGGCTTCTCTGTGGTACTGCGCGACCGAACGGCGAGCAGCAGCAAGCTCCTGCAGCAGTTGCTCCACGCGGGACTCGAGCATATCAGGCTGCGTCTGCAACCTGGCAGCCAGGGTATCGATAGCAGCGCTGCGGCGGCGCAGATAGGCCTCGGCTCCGCGTCCAGTCAGCGCCTCAATGCGGCGAATACCGGCGGCAATACTTGTCTCCTGAATGGTGATATACAGTCCGATCTGGCCTGTATATGAACAATGGGTGCCGCCACACAACTCTGTGCTCTTGCCCATCGAGACCACGCGCACCACGTCTTCGTATTTCTCGCCAAAGAGGGCCATTGCTCCCGTCGTCAATGCCTCTTGTAATGACATTATACTTGTATGAACGGGTTCGTTGGCGCGAATCCAACGATTTACCTGTTCGTCAACCTGTGCTAGTTCTGAAGGGGTCAGCGGGCGCGGGCAGGTGAAGTCAAAGCGCAGACGCTCAGGCTCAACCAGTGACCCGCGTTGTTCGACCTGCGGGCCGATGATGTCGCGCAGGGCCTTATGGAGCAAGTGTGTGGCGCTGTGATTGCGCATTGTGTCCTCGCGGCGCTGCTCTATGACATTGGCTTGCACAGTTTCGCCGACGCGCAGGTACCCTTCGCGCATCTCGCCATAATGGACAATCAAACCTTTGAGTGGGCGACGTGTGTCGTTTACACGGAAGACACCAACTGACCCGCTAATGTCGCCCTGATCACCTATTTGACCGCCGCTCTCAGCATAGAATGGGGTAGAGTCGAGGATCAACAGCGCCTGTTGCGGTGTACTGATACTCTCTACTTCGGCGCCATCAACGACCAGGCCAACCACTTTGCCGCCACCAGCGATTCCCTGGTAGCCGGTGAACTCAGTGGCGCCAACGCGCTTGAGTACGTCCGTCAAAGCCTGGTCGTCGCGCGTCTGCGTGAACGCCCCAGTTGCTCGACTGCGCTCCTGTTGACGCTGCATAGACTGCTCAAAGCCAGAGGCGTCGACCGTCAGTCCATGCTCGGCGGCCACCTCTTGCGTCAGCTCCAGGGGGAAGCCATGGGTATCATAGAGCTTAAAGGCGTCTTCGCCGGGTATGGTATGGTGGCCCTTGTGTTGTATATCTTCTATGCGCTCAGTGAGCAGCGCCAGGCCAGCGTTCAACGTTTGATTGAACTTCTTCTCTTCCAGGCTCAGAATCTCGATAATGCGGTCGCGTTGCAAGCCCAATTCGACATAGTGGCTCTTCATGAGATTGATGACGGTATCGGCGGCCTCCGAAAGGAAGGGCTTATCCAGGCCAAGCAGTTTGCCATGGCGCACGGCGTGGCGCAAGAGACGACGGAAGATATAACCTCGTCCTTCATTGCTAGGGAGGACGCCATCGGCAGCCAGGAATACCAGGGCGCGCCCATGATCGGCGATGACGCGCAACGACACATCATGTTTGGTATCAAGCCCGTAGGTAGTGTTGGCAATGGAGGCGAAACGGTCAATAATGGGACGGAACAGGTCTGTATCGAAGACCGAGTCCTTCCCCTGCATGACCATAGTCAGGCGTTCCAGGCCAAGGCCAGTGTCGATATTCTTCCTGGGCAGGGGCGTACGAGTGCCATCGAGGTCCTGGTAATATTGCATAAAGACGAGGTTCCAGATCTCCAGGAAGCGCTCGCATTCACAACCGGGTTTGCAGTCAGCCCGCCCACAGCCATGTTCCGCGCCGCGATCAAAGTAGATTTCCGAGTCGGGGCCGCATGGTCCCGATGCCCCAGGAGGTCCCCACCAGTTGTCTTCCAATCGTACAATAGCCTCATCGGGGAAACCCGCCACCTCGCTCCAATAATGAGGAGCCTCGTCATCAATCGGATGGACCGTGGGGTGCAAACGCTCGGCAGGTAATTTGAGCACCTGAGTTAACAGATCCCAGGCGTAGGTGATCGCTTCGCGCTTAAAATACTCGCCCACGGAGAAATTACCCAGCATTTCAAAAAAGGTTAAAGAGCGCTCATTGCCCACCTTGTCGATATCGGTCGTGCGAAAACATTTCTGGGCGGAGGTCATTAGCAGCGCTGGAGGAGTCTCCCTCCCCAAGAAGTATGGTATCATCTGTTGCATACCAGCCGTTGTGAGCAAGACCGTCGGGTCATTGCGCGGAATGAGTGATGAGCTGGGTACTTTGAGATGGCCTTTGCTGACAAAGTAATCCAGGTAGCGCGCACGAATTTCAGTACTTGTGAGTTTTAATTCAACAGACACGTCGTTGCCCCTCGTCAAATGTAATGGTTGTATGTAATCCCTTTTGGGAAGTAGCAGTTATGAATATTCGTAAGTATGTGTAGGGAAGCTAGCAACTGCCAAGAGTAGCCCGCCGATATCGTAAAATACGCCTAGCAAATGAAATGGTAAGTGCATCTCTATTTACGAGATACATGGTGCGTGTGTTACATGTATACACGGGCATTATACCAGAGGAGAGGAAGCATCGCAATAATGGAGGGGGTTACAGCAGGCGATAATGGAATGCCAATGAGCATTAAAGTACCTCCCAGGACGCTCCTGGTGCTGTGTGGGCCGGCAGGCTCCGGGAAAAGCACGTTTGTAGCTCAACGCTTCGGCAGAACTGTCATTGTCTCATCCGATCATTGTCGCGAGCTTATCTGTGACGATGCCAACAATCAGCAGGTGAATCGCGATGCCTTTGATTTATTTTATTACATCATTAACAAGCGCATGTTCCTGGGACGCTTTACCGTGGCAGATAGCACAGCTCTCTACGCGGATGCTCGTCGCAGGCTGCGCGAGATGGCACGCAGGTATGGCTACCTGGCGTGCCTGCTCATCTTCGACATCTCACAGGAGACCTGTGCGCAGTGGAACCAGGGGCGCGAACGCAAAGTAGAAGAGAAGGTGCACCCCTATCACGCGAAGCTCTTACAACAGACACTGCGCGACGCACCCAGCGAGGGCTGGGATAGACTACACATACTGGGAGAAGAGGATATGAACGCGGTGATAGAAATTATGGCGCAATAACATTATTTTCATAAGAGGGTGCGATGGCACAGTCAGCAAAGATGTCAACCGATCAATCTGGTGATTCAGAGGGAAATTTAAGAGAGGTAGCAATGTTCGTTCGTATCATATAATTAATAATGGTAATAAGGATGGTACCCTCCTGTGGATACCATCCTTAGGCAAGGTTCAATTTGGACGAATTACACTTGACAGTTTGAAAAGTCAAACCGTGTCACCCTGAGCGAAGCGAAGGGTCTGTCGCAATCGGCACTGAGATGCTGAGCGCAGCGAAGCATGACAAAGCCGTGTCTTTCTGTTGGTTAGGAACTGTCAAGTTCATTTGAACCATGCCTTATAAAATTGGAGTTTAGACTAATTTGGCTCAAATGGCCTTTCAGCAGTTGATTATCCTTAGGATACAATGTATCTTATAAGAAAGCTGCACTGGACTCTGTTGTGAGCATCGTGCCACTAATTTGGCCGAGATTTAAGTCACCGACCTTGGTACAATGACATCAAAGATTGTGTGTTGATCTGCCCTATCTAGGTGAAGGACAGAGCAGACATTGGATATCGTTAAGAGGATGATCCACCATGCATAATATTACACCACGGCGACAAAGAAACTACAACACTAAACTGAATGAAACGCAGGTGTTGGAGATACGAGCCTTGGCTGACAAAGGGTTCAGTCAACGCGACATTGCCGAGCGGTTCGATGTGGCTCACGTCACTATTCACGACATACTCACGGGTAGAACGTGGAAACATGTGAAGTGATAACAATTCTGGAAGAAGGAGACCATGAGCACCAACCTTTCAAACTAGCTTCAGAGAACGCAGTAAGTAATGGATGCTTTGGTGCTCTCAAGTAATTGAGACCTGGCTCCTTACCCTACTCCTACGGATAAAAAACCGCTGAAAGGCCAAATATGCACAGCCTTGCGAATATGACCAAGCGTAAAACAAACTGAAAGGAACGGTTCTGTGGAATTATTTGCAGGTTAGGTACATATGGTTGGTTGTTCCAACTTGCAAATAATTCGGGATGAGCAGTTTTTCTGCATTCCAATGAGCACAATTTCTCTCGCTTGTAGCCTTGTGCGACGAGAAATTAGTCTAAACGTCAAATAAAAATTATATGTATGAAAGGCCCTTGAATGCAGATCCCTGTACTTTGGAGACGACCAGATTTACTTTTTCCTTCTACGTTCGATACCATTTTCTTTGATGTTGATGGCGTGCTGATCAATGCAAGCGTCTCGTTTCGTGCCACCGATATTGCTGTGGCCGAATATGTCGCGGGCACCATCCATGGCCTGGATTGGGGTAAGGAGCACGGCAACCATCTTGTGACTATTGAAGATGTGAATGCATTTAAACAGGCGGGTGGCTACAATAATGACTGGGACATGTGCTATCTACTGGCCGCGCTCTGTACCGCACGGCTGCGCGAGTGGAAGGGCACATCTCTGGCTGAGCGCAGTAGCCAGGAGTGGGCCGCGCTTTCGCGGGTTGCGAACTTGCAGGGGCACGGCGGAGCCGAATGGGTCGATGCTGTAATCCCTGCCAGCGCACGTCTTGACTATCATTTTATCGGCGATCTCTACCACGAATACTATTGGGGAGCGGATGAACTGCAGAAACGCTATGGACATCCTCCACGCTACCTGAAAGGTGCACCTGGATTTGTTCATCGCGAGGAGATGCTTTTCTCTCCTGATCTGCCAGCCAGGTTACGCCAGTCAGGTGTACGTCACCTGGGTATGATTACCGGGCGCGTGGGACCGGAGGTTGATAGCGCCCTCGGCCGTATAAAAGCCTATTGTGGCGAACGCTGGTGGGAGGTAATCATCTCCGCCGATCTGTGCCCCAAGCCAGACCCGCGTGCTATGCAGCTAGCGATCAATGCTGTGGGAACACGGGGCGGTCTTTACGTGGGTGATACTGCCGATGATCACGACCTGGTGATCAATTACCAGGCTAGTAAGAAAGCGGGCGATCCTGAGATACTGGCGGCGATGCTCGTTCACGAAGATGAGGTGGAGGTCTACCAGCAGCGAGGGGCGGATGTTATTATTGGAGGGGTGGAGGATGTATTGGCATGCTTGCCGGAGAAGATAAAATAAGTGATCTAAAGAGAAGAGGAGGCGCGCGCCTCCTCTTCTCTTTAGATCACTTATCTTTTTGCGCTTCTTCGATAAGGCTTACCAGGTATTGCAGCTTCTTAATGGTATGTTCTGCGTTATTTTTATTGCGTTCATAGCCATCGGGAGCAAGCTGGCGAAACCAGGTGAGTATATCCTCTTCGGAAACATCGTACCACTTTGCGTCTGCTTGCAGGCGCAGGTAGACGCGCATTTGGGGATCCTGTTTCTTGCGCACAGTCAATTGCATTGGCTGTACGGTGGCACCCGTCTTAGCGCTATCGAGTTCGTCGTCGGCTATAGCTTTTGCCAGAGCAGCCTCTGGATGCAACGACTTAAAGAGAGAATCGACCTCGGCGGCTTTGAAAAACGAATCACGCCCGACCCCTTTATAGGCTTTCAGGCGGCCGTCGCGCACCCATTGATCGAGAGTGATACGGTCAATACCCAGGCGGCGGGCAGTCTCGCCCGCATCTAGGAAGGCAAAACGCCCACTGCCTGGTCCGGACATGTTTATCATTGTTTTTAGCTCCTGGTTATCGTCTGCTCAGCAGGCGGATTGCTCCTCTTTCATTGAAAAAAACATCAGTAACGTGCTACCATAGCGGCGCTCGTCGGTAAGTGCCAGGTGTTTAAGCGGCACCGCGACGACACCATCTCGCTCTTTAGGATGTATCTGGATGATGACCAACCCTGTTCTGGAAACTAGCGGTGAAGTATCAAGGATACCTAAAGCACGCGCTGCCATTTCTTGATACTGCGGCGGCGCTACATAGATGATATCATATGGCGCGATTGGCGCGATTGGCGCGATCGTCCTGGGTGCGTTTTTCGTTTCCACAGACGAGTTTTCGGTATGCTTTTTATGCTGTCTATATTGGCCGCGTTGCGCAGGGAGCACCTCATGTGTTTGTAGTGGCTCGTTTTGTAAAAACTTGAAGGCATCGGCATGCATAGTTTCCGCACGGTCTGCCAGCCCGGTGATGCTCAGGTTTTCGCGCACCACTGCCAGCATTTTATGATTCAGTTCGATAAAGGTAGCACTGGCGGCGCCACGACTCAGGGCCTCTTGCTCCTCGCTCACCTGTGAATCGGTCACATTGTGCAGGACCTTCAAGCGCATATCGCTGGCGAGGGAAGAGCCGCGTGCATCTCTCAGTTTAATGAGTACCTCTTCCGCCAGTTCGCGTTCCTGTTTGGTCAACTCAGGCACGAACTCGACCTCCTCATCCTCAGGCAGGTCGATCTCCTGCTCCAGATCAATTTCTTCATCGAAAGCATACGCCGGGGGATTATCATGGATCACCGCATGCTTGATCTCGATAATATCCGGGTTCTTTGGATTGGCAACGGGAGGAAACGGCCTGGACTGCGCCGCGGGTGGTTGCGGAGAAGATGCGGCCGAGTGAGACGTGTCATGCGCGGACGCAGCGGCGGACCTGGTAGGAGATGCCGGATTGGTTGTTCCCGACTGTGTCTCTTGCTGCGTTTGATTACTCTCAATGGGCTTTGGGCTGGCAGGTACGACGGGCACCGCTCTATTTGTTGCTTCCTGTCCAACGATCTGCTGCAATTCCTCAAGGGCTTCACGCAAATTCAGCCCACTGAGTGATTTCACATTCAACAGCTCCATAGCTTGTTTGGGAGTTAAGTCCATTGATTCCTTTATAAACAGAATGAATTGTGGTAGTTTCAGGCTGCCGCTTGTATCCACCGATATACCGGGCGAACTGGGCATACTCGCGCCTATATTCGGTCGCGTTGGCGGAACCACTGCCTCTTTGATCTCTGGTGGACTGGTCGGAATAGTATCACGGGGATGTATTGGCACCAGGAGAGAAGGCGCTGCGGTTGATGAAGTGCTCGCGGGAGTGGAGGATGGTTTGCTGACAGCTGCCTGCGCTGTAGATGCTTGCTGTTTGGCGGTTGGAGTTTTGGCAGGTTGAGCTGGCTGGCTGAGTGAAAGTTTGCGGGGTGCGCCGCTCTCGATACGCTTCGCAAGCTCTTCCATGCTGGCTTCAGCCTCGTTGAGCAGTTGTTCACGCACATTCGCGCTCGCGCCAATTGGAATAGGGATATCCATTTCGATGGTGTGCGTTCGCCCACCCACGGTAATCTGCAAGGTATGATGCAGCCAGAGATGCGAGCCTGTCCCCTCTGGCTTTCCAGTTGTTCTACTATCCATTTTTCTCTCACCGCCTTTCGCGCCGCATAACACGGAAGAATGAATGTTCCAGTGTTTCTGACATTATACAGCATCCCACTGAAACGCATGCACGTACATTATATCAAACGAGTTCTATATGCGTAATCATGGCAAAGAATAGGGGGCTTCAGTGCGAGAGTAGCAACACTCGTTTTATTGTGATATATGTAACGGATATTCACACACCTTGTAGAGATGTGCTAATATATTTTATGTAAAGAATAACCTGCCAGCCATGCAGACGCCTGAGAAAGTTGAGAAGCGAGACGTATGAGTGTTAACACAGCACCAACTCAACAACCACCAGATCGTGATGTGAAACCTGAAGAAAAAAAGGTGAAGTCTACACCTATCAGGAAAAGAACAAGCCAAACTCCTACCGCGCGATTCTTCAAGGCAATCTTTCGCCCTATCTTCAAGGGCATCTACTATCTATTACAAGCGATAAGGAAGCACAAGCTGGTCACTTTTCTCTTGCTGCTCCTTCTTCTCGCCAGTAGTGTCTTCGCCACCTATCTGGCCACGCATACATTGCCCCTTGGCGTTGGCAGCGATCAATTCAATTTCCGTGTCAATGGGAAAAACTTCAGCGGGGAGCATGTAAAAAACTGGCTCTACGCGCTGCGTGATGGCGACGCCTCTACCCTTTCGCTCATTGGACAGGAGACGGCGCAGGTAATAGAGCTAGCGGCATCCGGCACGTCATCTGCGGCCATTAACCCGGCTGATACGAGTACGCTGATCAACTCGTTCAGCCAGGCGAAAACCCACCTTACATGGAAAACTATTACTGTTCTCGGCGTTTCCACTGCGCCAGATACCACCGTCGATAGCTTCGTAGAAGTGGATACCGCCAGTTCGGGACCAGGGGGCAATGTCAGTGGTATCATGATCTGGCACTTCATTACAACACCACAAGGTAGGCTTCTTGCTATCAGCCTCGTCTCTTTCCGTTCACCCTTACAGTAGTGCGAATGCAATTGATCTCAAGAGCAGAAAAAGGAATACACCGCCATGGCAGAAAAAACCAAGACAAAAAAAAGTAATCTGGATAGATCAATTGATCTGGGCATGGACCAGTTTGGACGTTTTGTCAGACTACGCTGGTTCTGGCTCGTCGTTGTAAGTATTATTCTCTGGTACACGTTCTTCTTTATTGTGCCGCAGATGAGCGCGCCAAACCCTGGATCAATCTTATACTATGCCTTTCAGATCAGCTTTGCCCTGCTTTTTGGTATCATGCAGTTCGTCGCCATCTTCTGGTTCCTGGGACGTCCGCGACTTTACTGGGTGATGCCGGGAGAGACCGGTGTAACGTTTGAGGACTACAAGGGCAATCCAGAAGTGCTCGAGGCTGCCCGGCGTATCGTCGCGTTGTTGCGCGGCATCAAAGAGTTCCAGGATATGGGTGGCTCACCTGTGCGTGGCCTCTTGCTCTCCGGCCCTCCAGGAACAGGAAAAAGCTATCTGGCACAATGTATGAGTACTGAGGCGGGTGTCCCCTTTGCGTATGCCAGTGCCGCGAGCTTCCGTGCGATGTTTATCGGCATGGACATATTGATGATCAGGAGGTTATATAGCAAAGCCCGGCGCCTGGCCCGTGAATATGGCGGTTGTGTCGTCTTCATGGACGAAATCGATGCGATAGGAGCTTCTCGCGGTAGCGGCGGTATGGGACTGGGCGGAGGCATGATGGGCCTGATGGGCGGCGCCGGAACCGGTGGCCTCAACCAGCTCTTGATGGAGATGGACCCGCCAAATATCGAGACGGGCTGGTTTAAGAAGATCCTGCGCACCATTGGACTCTCTCATAGCCGAGTGCAACAAG
>WNGL01009679.1_pt1 | contig 11431 bp, 7 predicted proteins | sample 5400591 | NCBI WGS metagenome assembly WNGL01 (sample SAMN13153377, study PRJNA577476) | soil metagenome | isolation source: 80 cm soil or saprolite under Garry oak tree replicate 1 | place: USA:California | collected 2016-06-15
CGGCGGCGACGTCGTAGCCGTACAGGGCGCGCATCGGATGCCGCTCCAGGCCCCAGCCGGCGTTGTTCCCGCAGACCATGACCACGGGCAGCCCGTGCCGGACCAGCGTGTCCGCGTCCATCAGCGAGAAGCCGGCCGCACCGTCGCCGAGCAGCAGGACGACCTGCGCGGACGGGCGCGCGACCCGGGCGGCGACGGCGTAGCCGAGGCCGGTTCCCAGGCAGCCGAACGGTCCGGGATCGAGCCATCCGCCGGGCCGGAGCGGCTCGATGTACTTACCCGCGAACGAGACGAAGTCGCCGCCGTCGCCGATGACCACCGCGTCGTCGCCGAGGACCTTGAGCAGCTCGCCGTAGATACGGGCCGGGTGCACCGGATCGGCCTCGCTAGCCAGCAGCGGCCCGTCGGACGCCAGCGCGGCCCTGGTCGCCTCGGCCAGCCCCGGCACCCACTCCGGGTCCGCCTGCCCGGCCGCTGTGCCAGCCCCGGTGCCAGCCCCAGTCAGCGCGGTGAAGAACGCGGCCAGGTCGCCCGCTGCCGAGGCGGCCAGCGGAACGTGCGTCGCGATCCCGCCCGGCGCGTCGGCCACGTGCACCACCCGGGCCGGGGCGTCCCGCGGGCCGAACGAGCCGTACCCCAGCCTGAAGTCCAGCGGCGTCCCGGCCACGATGACCAGGTCGGCCTGGCGCAAGGCCGCCGACCTGGCCCGGGTCACCAGCAGCTCGTGTCCGCGCGGCAGCACGCCGCGGGCCTGGCCGTTGGCGATCACCGGCAGGCGCAGCTCCTGCGCGGCCTGCCGGGCCGCGTCCTCGGCGCCGCCTAGCCACACGTCGGAGCCCAGCACCAGCACCGGCCGCCGGGCCGCCCGGAGCAGGCCGGCGATCCGGTCCACGTCCGCGGCCGCCGGAGCCGGGGCCGCTTCCGGACCCGCGTCTGGCAGGGCCGCCTCGGCCTGGCCGTAGATCGCCTCGAGCGAGATGTCCAGGAACACCGGCCCGCGGTGCGGGCTGGCCGCCAGCCGGAAGGCCTCGTCCACCGACCCGGCCAGCCCCGCCGTGTCGTGCTCGGTCCAGGCCCGCTTGGTGACCGGCGCGAGCAGCGGCGGATGATCCATCTCCTGCAGGCTGCCCGAGCCCCAGCGGGAGTCGGGCGCGCGCCCGGCCAGCACCACGACCGGGGCGCCGTTGAACCACGCGGTGGTCACCGCGCTGACCGAGTTCGTCACGCCGGGCCCGGCGGTAACCACCGCCAGCCCGGGCGTTCGGGTCAGCCGTGCGGTGGCCTCCGCCGCGAACACCGCGGTCTGCTCGTGCCGCACGTCCACCAGGCGCATCGCCGGGCTTGAAGGGGCGGCGCCGTCCTTGACCACCGCGTCGTAGAGCGGGAACACGTGCCCGCCGGACAGCGTGAACATCACCGATACGCCGTGCCGCCGCGCGGCCGCGACCGCATGCGCACCGCCATGACCAGTTAGCCGCACCACGTCAGCGACGTTACCAGCTAGTAGGCCCAGCTAGTAGACAGGGTCGCGCGGGGTATCAGCGGTAGCCGCCTCGGGCCCGCTGCCGCATATCTGGCGGCACGAGATCAGGCTGGCGCCAGTCCCTGCCGGTCACCGGCCGCCACTGCGCCGACGTGACCGACAGCCGCATCGGGGGCTCCGCCGGAACCGATCGCGAGCGGCCTGCCGCCGGCAGCGGGGCTCCGCTGGTTCCGGGGGGGACGAAACCCTGATCCCCCCCGAACCCCCCCGAGGCAGCATAGTGCGGGCTGGCCAGGATCATGATGACCATGGCCGCGTCGGCGGCGAACAGGTAAGTCGGGTAGATCACCCCGGCGAGGATCCGGTAGTCCGCGACCAGCAAGACCAGCGCGGCGGCGGCGCCGAACATCGCGTAGGGAACCCACGGCTCCTCGCTGGGGCGGCGCCAGGCGTGGTGGAACGTCGGCAGGTAGGCCAGGAAGTCGGTCGCCACCGACACGGCGACCGCCCACGACAAGGGGATGAACCCGGGTACCCAGGTGGCCACCGCGAGCAGCGCCACGCCCTCCGCGGCCAGGGTCACGCACACCGTGTCCAGCCGGCCGAACTCCCTGCTCCCGTGCCGCCACCCGAGGAAGACCACGGCAGCGCAGCCCGCCGCGCAGAGCAGGGTGTAGCACGCCGTGGGCAGCTGCCCGGCGGTGAACGCCGAGACGGTGCCGATGGCCTGCACGACGGCCCAGATGCTCCAGGACGCGATCCTGGGCTGGGCCCGGCCGCGCCCGATGTCGAGGATGTACGGCAGCGCCGCGGCCGCGGTGAGAGCGCTGCCCGCGACGGTGACGGCCATCGTCACCGTGCTGGTGTTCACGGCGCCGCTGCCATTGGCAGGAAACTGCCGCCTCCGGTGGCGAGCCCCGGCCGGGCGTCACCCGCCGCGATGACGGCCCAGCGCGGGTCGACCCGGGTGCTGGCGACTAGCTTCTCCGGGGCGACGCTGCTCATCCAGTCCAGTTCGGGGAAGGACCGGCGGCGGGCGTGTTCCATCACCGCCACCTCCAGTCGCCGGCCGGGGGAGTACGGCCGCCACTTCGGCGCGAACCGCCCGTCGAACACGCGGTACGCGGGGGGATCGGCCAGGGCCACGACGTACGCGGCCAGGTGCCCGTCCAGGCGCAGCGTGGCGACCTCGAGCTCGCCGCGGCCGGCGTGCCCGTCGTACACCGAACGCCAGAACGCGACGCCGGCCCCGTCGTCCAGGTCGCTCACCCGGCCGGCGTCGTGGTCGCGGGCCAGGTGCACGGCCTCGATCTCGTCGCGCAGGTCCGCCAGCCGATCCGGCTCGCGTTCGAACCGGATCGTCTCGGTCAGCGCGTGCTTCCGGATCCGGTGCCCGGACCGGTCGAGGCCGCTGCGGATCCCGGGCCCGAGCGGGACCTCATCCTGGCTGAACCCGATGGCGGGCACCGGCGACGCGGGTAGCACGCGGCCGTCCGGTAGCTGCCCGGCGAGCCAGGTCGCCTCCTCGCCGTCGCGCAGCCCGGTCAGGGTCAGCCGCCACGGGCAGCTCAGCCGGGCGGCGTAGCGGACCAGCCCGACGAGCACCGTATGGCGGGCGCCCGCCGACACCGCGGCGACGTCCCACACGTCGTCGGTGTGCGGCCGGACCGAGGTTATCCGGCACTCCCCGTCCTGGTCGCGCAGCGCGACCAGCACGGCAGCCGTTAACGTGCCGCCCGGCCCGCGCAGCGCCAGCAGCAAGGGAACGATGTCGCGGTCCGCCCTGAGCGCCGCGCGCCACCAGGCCAGCCGGGCCGTCACCGGGATCCTGGCGGCCCGATGCAGCGTGTCCAGGGCGGGTTCTAGCGCGCGCAGGTCACGCCAGCCGCGCACGGTCGTGACCCGTGCGGGGGCGGCCGCAGCCGGTTCATGCCGCGTCCCAGGCATTCCCGACCCCTCTCGCTGGGACCGCCCCGCATTCGGGTCAAACGGGGCATCTAGTACTTAGAGTAATCTTTCGCATGCATATTGTGAATAGGCATTTACCTGCATCTTTTCCCTCTGTGTCGTCGCACTGATACGTTCAGTGACAATTTCATCGCACAATCCCGCCGAATTCCGCCCCACCCCGTCCCCGCGCCCATCCCCAACAGGGGTGAGGGCCCCCTACCCTCATCTACCGGGCGCAAGGGCCCCCTCACCCCACCCGACCTCGCGCGCTGAAGCCCAGCAAACCCGGAAGCCGCCCCCCGCAACAACAGCACCAGCGGATGGAGCCACCCAACCACGGCGATGTGGCATTGTCGTGGTCAGGACCACACCTCCGGGTTATCTCGGCGCGCTCTCGCGCGGGATCCGGAAGAACGGCGATCGCAGGATGTAGCGCGCGACGAGCATCAGGGCCACGCCGGCCATGACGATGCCGAACAGCGACCACCGCTGTGACGCCGGCGCGTTCTGCCATGACCGGACCACGATCCAGACCAGGAAGCCGGCCGCGGCCAGGGGAAGGATGCCGACCAGCACGGCGTCCCAGGCATTGCTGAAGATGCGTCGCCGGTAGTACACGATGGCGGAGAACGCGGTGAGGATGTAGAAGCTCGCGTACAGCACGCCGGTCACGTCGATCAGCTGGGTGAAGGCGTTCGCGATCGAGCCGGAGAGCAGGTAGATCCAGGTGACCGCGACCAGGATCACGCCGACGACGACGCTGGCGATGGCCGGGGTGGCGAACCGGGGGCTCACGTTGCCCAGGATCGAGGGCAGCACCCGGTGGCTCGCCATCCCGTAGATCATCCGGGCCAGGATGACGATGCTGACGCCGGTGGACGCGATCACCGACAGCGCCAGCGCGAGCGCCATCACCTTGGCGGCCGGGCCGCCGCCGAGCGCCTGGGCGACGTAGACGAGCACCGAGGACGAGTTGGCCTGCAGCTTGGCCGGCGAGACCACACCCTGCAAGCCGACCTGGGAGAAGGTGTAGATGACGATGAGCAGGGCGACCGCGATGACAGCGGCCTTGCCCGGGTTGTGCCGCCGGTGCTTCACCTCCTCGTTGACGTAGACCGTGGCGTCCCAGCCGGCCAGCATGAACACCGCGATGAGCAGGCCCGAGGCCAGGCTGCCCTGCCCGCCGATCCCGCCGAGGCTGAACCAGTCGCTGGTGATCGGGAAGCTGCCGTGGTGGTGGCCGAGCGCAAACACCAGGCCCCAGATCGAGAAGCCGATGAGGATCACGTACTCGATCACGCCCATCGCCACCTGGGTACGCGCGGTGAGGCGGATGCCCGCCACCGCGATCACCAGCAGCACCACGATCACGACGGTGCTGATGAAGATGTTCGGCCAGGTGCTCAGCGCGCTGCCGCCGAAGATGGCCAGGACCGACGGGGCGAGCACCACCACGCCGGCCACCGCCGCGATCAGGCTGGCGGCGATCATCAGCCACCCGGTGAGGAACCCGAGGTACGGGTCGATCGCCCGGCCGACCCACTCAAAGGACGCGCCGCAGTTGGCGCTCCACAGGTTCAGCCGGCGATAGGCATTGGCGATGACCAGCATCGGGATACCGCACAAGATGATGACCGGCCCGCTGCCGTAGGCCGCCGCCGCGGCCAGGCCGGCCAGCGACAGGCCGATGGCTACCGTCGGCGCGGAGTTGGCCATCCCGATGATGGTGTCCTGGGCGGCCCCGATCGCGTCGGGCTCCAGCCGGGCAGGCAGCACCTGAGTGGTTTCCGGGGCAGCCGTCATGAATCGTTCCGTCATCGTCCTTCCTCTCGGCCTCGTGCCAGCCCCGGCCCGCAGCCTTCCGTGCTCATGCTCACGCCCGCCCGCAGACAACGTGGCCGCGCCGAACATGGCGTTTAGCTGCTTTTCAAACCTTACGGTCAGATTCCGCGCCACGTGATAAGGACGGTGAATTTCACAATGGCGGCAAGTGGCCATCGGCGGGAATGGGGAGCATAGGCCGGGCCTTGACGCCACGTACCTCAATTGATGATGAATAGCCGATGAATAGCTAACGGGAACTAATCAGAAGCCTGCTCCCTATAGCCAGGCCTGAGACCGGTGTTACCACCGTGAGCAGTGCGGCAGAGTTGCACTTGAGGTGCGTAATGAGAGGCGGCTAGCGTTCCGTTCTGCGCTTCGTCCTGCGACTGGGCTGCGGCCAGGCCGGGTCTTGTGACGAATTCTCCGGGTAAATGCAAATCCGCAAATATTGCCCGGATACCGGCTAGAGTTGGGCATTGGCACGCCGGGGCGCGCCTCATAGCAAGACTGACTGCAGGGAAGGCATGCCGTGCCGGCCTCATGGCTGAGTCGGCCATTGACCCCGGGGTGTGAGCAGAAATGCATGTTGAAATCGTCCTGGCGGCCCTGGTGATGGTGGTCGCCGTTCTCGTGGCCGCGGACTTCTTCCGCCGGACCAGCGATGCCTCGCACGAGTACCCGGCCGGAAATGAGCAGTGCCCGGCCCTTGACGCCGGGAGGGAGACCTACCCGGCGTCCCGGGCCGGCTCCGCTTCCCTCCATTCATCCTCGCTCCCTTACGAACCCACGGCAGCGCCCCCGCGCGCCGCCGGGACGCCCCCGCGCGCTGCCGGGACGCCCCCGCCGTCGCCCGGTCCGGGCGGGCCACGGACGAACTGGCTCGTCCGCACCCGGCTGTGCCTGCTGGCGGTCGTCTCCGCGGCGGCCGCCGCCCTCGCCACCGCCAGTTTCATCCGCGCGGTCGGCGCCTTCCAGCGCGCCTCGGCCGACTCCAACGTGAGTTCCATGCGCGACGGGGCCACCGCGTCGGCCATCCTGGCCCTGATCCTCGCGGCCGTCATCCTGGCGGTGGGGCTGTGCTCCGCGCTGATCTTGATCAGGTCGGTGCTGCGTCCGCTGCGCCAGTTGCGGACCGGGGCGGTCGAGCTGACCGAGGTGTGGCTGCCCGACGCGCTCCGCAACATCAGCCTGGGGCACATCAGCGGGACGGACGGCACGGGCCGGCCGCTCGCCGTCAAGGCCGTCGGCGTCTCCGCTCTCGATGAGATAGGCGATGTCGCGCGTGCCTTCGACCAGGTGCAAGGCGAGGTGCTGCGGCTGGCCGGCAACGAGGCCGGGCTTCGCGGCAAGCTCAGCGAGATGTTCACCGAGCTGTCCGGCCGCGGCCAGACCCTGATGGAACACCAGCTCAGGCTCATCGACGAGCTCGGCCAGACCGAGCTGGACGCTGGCCGCCGGGCGAGCCTGGTCACCATGAACCACCTGGCCACCCGCATGCGCCGCTACTCGCAGAACCTGCTCGTGCTGGCCGGCCACGAGCTGCCGGGCCGCTGGAACCGCCCGGTGACGCTGGTGGACGTGATCAGGGCCGCGGTGGCGCAGACCGGGGAGTACGAGCGCGTGTCGGTCAGCGCACAGCCGGACATCGCGGTATCAGGACCTGCCGTCATCGACGTGGTGCACCTGATCGCCGAGCTGGCCGAGAACGCGGCGTCGCTGTCGGCCGCGGATACGCCGGTCGACATCTCCGGCCGCGCGCTCGTCACCGGCGGCGTCCTGGTCGAGGTCACCGATCAGGGAGTCGGCATGAACCCGGAGACCATGGCGCAGGCCAACTGGCGGCTGGAGAACCCGCCGCCGGTCGACGTCGCGGTCTCCAGGAACCTGGGCCTGTTCGTGGTGGGCAGGCTCGCGGCGCGGCACGGCGTCAAGGTCCGGCTGCAGCCGGCCGCCGCCGGCGGCCTCACCGCGCTGGTCTGGCTGCCCGATGCCATCGTCGTGCTGCCGGAGGCAGGCGGGGCGGCCGACCCCGGCCACGCGAAGCCCGACGCCATGGCCAGCTCGACCAGGCCCGCGCCGACGCCGGACGACGTCCGGACGCTCCAGCCCGCCGGCTCGGACGTGGCCGCCGGGCCCGGCCTGCGACCCCGCCACGCCCGGCCTGCCCTGCGGCTGCGGGCCCCTGTCCAGCTTCCCGCCTCGCGTCAGGCCTTCAGCTGGTCCGAGACCCCCGCCCGGTCGCAGCCAGCCGAGAGCAGCCAGCCCGCCGGCGAGCAGGCCCCCTGCGAGCAGGCTCCCGAGGATCCCTCAGGGCAACGGCGCCTGCCTATCTACGAGGCGGTCGAGTCGGACTGGTTCAGCAGCCACGGCAAGCGGTCCGGTCGCGCGGCGGTGGCCGAGGCTGGCTGGGGGACGGCCGCCGACAGCGGCTGGGATGCCGCGAAAACGGTCCTCGCGCCGGCCTCGAGCGGCGTGACGACGTCGGGCTTGCCGGTGCGGACACCGCGGGCGAACCTGGTGCCCGGCGCGGCCGGACGATCGCAATCCGGCGGGGCCGGCCCGGCCGACCCGGCCGGGTCAGCCGGGCCGGCCAGGTCGGCCGACGCGATCAGGAACCGGCTCGCCGGGTTCCAGCGGGGCGCCAGCCGGGGGCGCGCGGCGGCAGGCGGCGGCCAGGACGAGACCGGCTGACGCCGGCGCCCCGGCCACCCGCGGCGCCGGGTCCTGGCCTCTTGACCTGCGGTTGCCTGGCTAGTTACCCTCGAATTCCTATGTACGGCTTCAAGCTGAGATATGCAAAAAAATCCGTCCTGCTGCTCGCGGCATTGATCGCTCTTATACTCGCCTGGTCCGACCTATCGCACGCATTTTTTACTCTAATTACCATGTGTGCGGCCGTTATCGGGATGATCAGCTGGTTCGCAAGGAACGCGTGGACGCAGATTCGCGAGGATGATTCCCGGTCGGCCCAGGTGGCGACCAGGCCACGGCGAGAGCGGAAATCCAGGGCGCAGGCCCGGGCCCGGCGCGCCGAGGAACTGCACCCCGAGGCGACCGTCACCCTTTCCGAAGAGCGGGAGGCGGCGGACATCGAGGACGTGTTCGCCGCGCTGAACGATCAGCTGGTTGGCTTGGTGCCGGTGAAGAGGAAGGTCGAGGAGATCGCATCGCTGCTGCTGGTGGACCGGGTCCGGAACCGGTTCGGCCTCGAGGCCCCCCGGCCCAACCTGCACATGTGCTTCACCGGCGACCCCGGCACCGGCAAGACCACGGTGGCGCTGCAGATGGCTGATCTGCTGTCCCGGCTCGGCTACCTGGAAAAGGGACATCTGGTCCACGCCATGCGCGACGACCTGGTCGGTGAATTCATCGGGCAAACCGCGCCGAAAACCAGGCGTATTCTCGAACGGTCCATGGGCGGGGTCCTTTTCATCGACGAGGCGTATTACCTGTACCGCGACGGCGATTCAAGGGATTACGGTCAGGAATGCATCGACATCCTGCTCCAGGTGATGGAGAACGACCGGGACAAGCTGGTGGTGATCCTGGCCGGCTACAAGGACCGCATGGACGTGTTCTTCGAGAGCAACCCCGGCATGAGCTCGCGGATCGCGCATCACCTCGACTTCGCCCCGTACAAGCTGGATGAGCTGGTGGCCATCGGCCGGGCCATGCTCGAGCGCTCGTCCTATTACCTTTCCGCCGAGGCCGAGGTGGCTTTCGGCGATTACCTGACCCTGCGCATGGCGCAACCGCGGTTCGCCAACGCCCGCAGCGTCCGCAACGAGCTGGAGCGGTCCAGGCTCCGGCACGCGCACCGGCTGGCCGCCGAACCCGGGCGGAGCCGCACCATGGACGACCTCATGCGCCTGGAGGACGTCGACATCCTGGCCAGCCCGCTGTTCGCCCTGGCGGAGCCGGTGCCGGCTGTGGGGGAGGCGGCTCCCCGCCGCTGAGATCAGTCCCCGCTGAGATCAGTCCCCGCGGGGGACCTCGCTCCCCAGCACCGCGGCGGCCGGGACCGGCGCGGGGGTGTCGACCGGATCGGCGGTGTACTGGCGCGGGAGGGTCTCGTCGGTGCCCGCCGGGACCCTGGCCGCCCGCAAGACGAGGGTCAGGACCGCCGATACCGCGATGTTGAGGATGATCGCGGTCAGGCCGATGTAGTAGGTGTGCCCCCACAAGGTGTTCACCGACCCGGCCCAGTGCGAGGTCGTCGGCGTCGACACGTTGTACGCGGCGATCGTGCCGTAGATCATCCCGGCCAGCCAGCCCGTGAGCAGGGCCCAGCGGTGGAACCACCGGGTGAACAGGCCGAACACGATCGACGGGAAGGTCTGCAGGATCCAGATGCCGCCCAGCAGCTGCAGGTTGATGGAGAACGTCTTGGGCAGCTCGATCGCGAACAGCAGCGCCCCCAGCTTGACCAGCAGCGAGACCCACTGCGAGACCCTCGTCTCGAGCCTGGGGCTGGCGTCGGGCTTGAAGAACTCCCTGAAGATGTTGCGGGTGAACAGGTTGGCAGCGGCGATGGCCATGATCGCGGCCGGCACCAGCGCGCCGATGACGATGGCCGCGAAGGCGATCCCGGCGAACCAGCTCGGGAACAGGTGCTGGAACAGGTACGGCACCGCGAGCTGGGCGTTGTTGGCCTTCTTCACGTTGGCGGCCGTCACCTTGTCGGCCACCGCCACGTAGCCGAGCAGGGCGATGAAGGCCAGCATGATGGAGTAGAGCGGAAGCAGCGCCATGTTGCGCTTGATGATGTCGCGCCGAGTGGTGGACAGCACGCCGGTGACCGCGTGCGGGTAGACCATCAGGGCCAGCGCCGAGCCGAGCGCCAGCGTGGAGAACGCCAGCTGGCTGTTGCCCGAGGTGGGGATGAACACGCCGTTCGGCTTGCCCGTGGCCGGGTTGATGGCCTTCAGGTGGGCCTCGCCGGCGGCGAAGATGTGCCCCCAGCCGCCGACCCTGGTCGGCAGGTAGAGGACCGCCACGATGATCATCAGGTAGACCAGCGTGTCCTTGATGAAGGCGATCAGCGCGGGTGCCCGAAGACCGGAGACGAAGGTGAAGATCGCCAGCACCAGGAACGCGATGAACAGCGGCAGGTCCTTGACGAAGGTGTTGCCCGACGTGGTGCCGACGCCCATCACCGTGAGCACGGCCTGGATGCCCACCAGCTGCAGCGCGATGTAGGGCATCAGGGCGAGGATGCCGGTGAAGGCGATGGCCAGCGCCAGGCCGCGTGACCCGTACCGGCCGCGGATGAAGTCGGCCGGGGTGACGTAGTGGTGCGTCCGGGCGATCGACCACAGCCTGGGCAGGAAGATCAGCGCGATCGGGAACACGATGATCGTGTACGCCACCGCGAAGAAGCCCGTCACCGCGCCGGCGCCGAACACCGCGGCGGGCACCGCGATGAAGGTGTAGGCGGTGTAGAGGTCGCCGCCGAGCAGGAACCAGGCTACGAAGGTGCCGAAGCTGCGCCCGCCCAGGCCCCACTCGTTCAGGTGCAGCATGTCCTCGGCCCGGCGCCAGCGCGCGGCCGCGAAGCCGGTCAGCGTGACGACGAGGAACAGGACGACGACGATGGTGAAGGTGACGGCGTTGACGTTGCTCATCTGGCCACCTCACCGTCGGCGCCCGCCGGGCCCTCGGCGCCAGGCCCGGGCACTCCGGGGCGCAGTCTGCGCTGCAGCGTGATGACGATCCACAACACCACGCCCAGCACCGGCATGTAGATCAGCAGGTAGAAGTAGAAGAAGGGGAAGTCGCCGACCTTCGGCGTGGCGCTGGCGTAGAGCGGCACGTACAGCGCGAAGAAGATCGAGGCGAGGACCAGGATGGCGATGATCGCCGAGGTGACCGGGTGGGCGGCGATGGGGGATCGGGAGCGACCGGGGTCCGTCTCAAACCATGAATGGGCAATGCTTTGCGAGCACAATGAGAAATTTGTAACCTCACTAGCCAGGACGCTATTACCGCTGGCCAATGCCGCATGAACCACCTGGCCCTGCCTCGCCAGGTAATTCTCATCTAATGAGGACTAATTATTTAGCCGGCCGCGTCACCGGCGGAGCCTGGTCACGAACTTGTACCGGTCGCCCCGGTACCACGACTGCGCCCACTCCACCGGCTCCCCGGTGACGTCGAACGCGTGCCTGGACAGCA
>WNGL01013090.1_pt1 | contig 11431 bp, 7 predicted proteins | sample 5400591 | NCBI WGS metagenome assembly WNGL01 (sample SAMN13153377, study PRJNA577476) | soil metagenome | isolation source: 80 cm soil or saprolite under Garry oak tree replicate 1 | place: USA:California | collected 2016-06-15
GCGGTGATGATAAGACCATGTGGTGTCGTTCTATTGCCAGCGGTGGCATTGATCTCACAACAGAACTACCAGATTCGATCTGGATGTGGCTAACACCACCTTTCAGGTCTCCTGATCAGCCGACTACTCTTACTTTGAGCTGGCAAAACGGACTACCTGTGGCATTGAATGGTACAGCATTGCCGCTCGATACGATTATCGAGCAACTGAATATCACCGGTGGGGCCAACGGCATCGGCAAGATTGACATCTTCGAGGATGGCATCATGGGGCTGAAGTCTCGCGAGATCTATGAAGCTCCCGCTGCGACCATTTTGCTGAAACTGCATCGCGACCTCGAGCAGTATTGCCTGACTAAAGAGGAAATTCAGTGGAAGCGGCAGCTTGACGCTCAATGGGCTAAGATGGTATATCACGGCGAGTGGTTCCACCCGCTAAAAGATGCTATCGACGCTTTCATTGCCACTACACAGAAGGCTGTAAACGGCGAGTATGTTGTTGAGCTCTACAAGGGCAACATCGATATCCGGGAACGCTCTTCATCAAGCGGCCTCTTCTTCCCCGATGTTCGCTCGATCAAGAGTGCAAGCTTCAATCAGAAGGAATGTGCTGCTGCCGCGCATATTCGTGGTATCCCCTATGAACTGATTGCCCGGCGCAACAAGATTGCAAACATCTAATAATTCGCCTGCTATTCCTATGCAAGCTGGCTGCTGGTCGTTAGCTCATCAGGTTGATGAGCTAACGACCAGCAGCCAGCAGTTACTTAGCCGTTAACGCTATGTTAATCTGGTCTACAGAAGTAGGAAGATGATCGGCGCCGAAAGGGAGATGGATTTGCACTGCCGCTACCCCTGGCTGTTCATTGAGGAAAGCAAGAGCCTTTACCAGGGTATTCCCTTTAATAGTTTGCTTCCATTGTTTCAGTTGCTGAAACGAGAAAGAATATAGCCAGACCTCGTGGACTGTCACGCTCAGGTAGATTATGCCATTCTTCCCAGGCTTAACTACGCGAGGAGGATCTACAGTTGCTGTACCCTGTAACTGGTAGCTGTTGCCGAGCGCCTGCAAAGCCTGTGCACTCAATAATTGCCCGGCAACAAAGCTTGCATCATTGCGGTTATAGACCATGACCATGGTAGATGCGGTTACCTGTACATTCACATGATCTACCTGCGTTCCTACGGGACTATCCGGTGCAACAGTAGTGTTGTAAACAGGCGGTTCAGCAATTACTTCACCGGGATGTAACTGTTTTAAGATCTGCTTCAACACCTGATGCTGGAGTTGTGAACTCAAAGGTCCACTAACGCCATTCACGTCGGCCTGGCTCACCACATGTACCTGGTGAGCATTTACACCGCCACTAAAAGGATACGGATTACTGACAGTAAGGCCATTGCAGCATTTCGTACTAAGGGTATAAGCCGGGATATTTCCGGCTGTGCCGGACATGAGAGCCACCGCAGAAGTAGAAATCGTACCATTCCTTCCACCATGTCGCGCCGGCACGTCTACTGACTGGGATATCTGCACCTGCACACCCGAAGTAGAGGTAAACGTTACACCGAGTGGCACCGAGATCACTGAATCATTGCTATTTACAAAGAGCACCGTTCCTCTGGCCTGTACACCTGCAATCGTTGTGGTGCCCGTTGCCAGCGTGGAACGGCTATCTGTCGCCGTTGCTCGTACAGGGTGGTCAGGAATGATGCGAGTTGTCACATCTGGATTCTTGACTTGCGGTGAAGCTGTCAACAGAAAAGTATCTTGCAATGCTTTACTTTGCGGGAGGACAGAAATGGTAGTCGTGGGATCAGCACCAACCAGGGGAACTCCCACGGGAAACAAACCCACACCCAATAGTCGCGGCACAATGAGCAGTACGAGGAGGACAACAGGGACTATCATTGCTGCCAGCGTCGACCGGGTAAAACGCTTGCGCCGGGCCTGCTCATATACAGGCTCTGTAATGCGCTGCCTGTTCTTCCTCGCATCATCTGTTACACGTTGTCCCCTACGCGCAAGGGCCGGATTAGCAACAGCTCTGGCACGACGCTCCAATATTGACGATGGAGCGGGCGGCTCCACTGGCAGCAATGGGGTAGAAATAGGGCGACCGGACCCGGGTATAGGAAAAACCTCGTTGACCGGCAAATCGTCATCATTGACGCCAGGAAGGCCTGGCGCAACTCTGACACGCTGCCATAACGATCCTCCATGCGCTTCGCCATGGCAGTACGTACGACTTCATCCAGATCAGCAGGAATCGATGCATCACGGTCACAGGGGGAGGGTATTGGCGCGGACAGGTGCATCTGAATAACCTGTACTTCGTCTGGATCATCATAGGGCAGTTCGCCGGTCAGCATCTGGTAGAGCAGTACACCGAGAGCATAGATGTCACTTGCTGTTGTAACAATACCTCTTGTCTGCTCTGGAGCCATATAGTGGGGGGTACCTGGGACTTGATCCAGGGGAATAGGCACCCCGGCCTGTTCTAGCTCAGCCTGACGCGAAGTGCGTACCAGACCAAAGTCAGCCAGGTAGACATATGGCGTTCCACTTCGACGCTGCTCTAACAGGACATTTGAGGACTTTATATCACGATGAATGAGCCCCTCATCATGAGCATACTCTACAGCGTCAAGGAGTTGTTGATAGATGGCTGCGACCTCGTGCAAATCGGGTAGGCTGCGGCGCAGGTAGCTGGTGAGCGTGCCTCCCTCAATAAAGGGCATGACCAGGTACAACAGGCCCTGTTCATCGCCATACTCGATCAGGGGCAGAATGTGGGGATGATGCAGGCGTGCTACCGTGCGGGCCTCGCGAACAAAGCGACGACGCATATCACGATCGGTAGCGTAGTTCCCAAGGATAACCTTGATAGCTACGCGTCGATCAAAAGCTGTGCGTTGCTTTCCCTCATAAACAGCTCCCATGCCACCCACACGAATGCGTCGGACGACATCGTAATTGCCAAGCTGTCTGCCTTCCAGAGCCAGCATCGCCTACGTTTATCCTTTCCTAGCTGCCTGCCTTACTTTCCGGGTACCGAACTCGGAGAGGGGCGCGGAACCGGTGATGAAGTCGTCGAAGTCGGAGTGCCTGAGCCTGGACTTCCTGTCGGTGTTGGACTGCCCTGCAATCCCGGCACATTCAGCACCACGATAGTAATCTGAGTGGCATCTGTCGGCAAGGTACTCCCACCGCCAGATACATTGATACCATCAATCTTCTCCACTCCCGGCTGTCCTAGCAGCAAGGCGTTGGCCTGACTCGGAGATGTGCCGGCAATCAGCTTCGCCAGTTGCATCTTGTACGCCGTACTCAACTGGTACACCCAGATCCCCTCCGCCTTGACCAGCACCATGACCGTCCTATTCCTCCCCACGGTAGCCTGGGTCACCGTCGTCACCACGTTGCCCGCCAGGGCATAGCCTGGACCTGGTACCTTCGCCGCCTCGCTCTTGAGCAAATTGGCCGCTATCGCCTGCGCCCCAATCTGATCATAGACCTCAGCGCTACATTTGGCGGTCACCGTCACCGTGACACTTGTCGCTTTAGCACCTACGGGAGGATTCGAAGTCACGCTCGTGGTACATTGGGGTCGAGTGACGAATTGTTCATTGGCGTGCTTTTGCCCCTGCAGGGAGGACAGGGCACTCTGGGTCAGTGGACCCTTCAGGGGATTGGCGGCCCCGTCCACATCACTCTGCTGCACCGCCGTATATTTCTGGGGATCCTGCCCACCCGAAAAGGCCATCGTGTTGCTGACCAGAACGGAAGCACTCCCACAACATTGGACATTGTTGAAATCGAAGGCCATCATGTTGCCACTTGCTCCCACGTTGACGGCATGAGCAGGCACCGTCACTCTCCCAAAGCCTCCATTAGGATTGGCAGCCGGAATATACGCCAGGACATCGTTAGCCACTTGCACCCCGTGGGCATCGGTAAACACCGTATTAGCAGCCACTCCATACGCGGAAAACGAACCATTCGTAAAGGTCAAGGTGCCCGTTGCCCGCGTACCCGGGGTATTCACAATACCGGTCGCACTGACCGTCTTGGATTCTGGCTGCGAGGTAGCAGAGAGCGCTCGTGCCTGCACCTGGCGCTTCGTGCTATCGGGCGTCCCTGTCACTCCTGTGATCACATACGTGTTATGCACATCCACACTTTTCGGCGTCATCGTCACCGTCGCTGAAGGAGGGCCGCCTGAGAACACATGCGAGACAGAGGCACCAAAAGCGCCCAATGTACCGGGGGCGGCCACAGCTATACCCCCACAGAGCAACAAGGAGAACACCAGCAAGCCTACCAGGGCCAGCAATAACACCTGCCAGCCGCTGCGACGACGACGAGGACCTCCAGCAGCGCCTCCGCCCCCAGCGGTACCAACTGTGGGGGGAACACCTCCTGGAGTCACAGTGCGACCTACCATGCCCGCGCCTGCCCCCACACCTGCTGCACCAACTGCAGCCATCTGCCCGGAACTTCGTCGCCCGATGGGGGTAGGAGGAACACCTCCCGGGTCCGGCTCTGCCTCAGGTTCTGGCCTCTCAGGAGAAAGGGGGACATTCTCAGCATCTCTGCTTCGCGAGGATTGAGGGAATCGAATGATATCTTCTGCATCACCTTCGGCAGGCGCGTGGGCCGGTGGCAGTGGCTGCATCTCATCTTGAGCAGACTCCCCACCTGCGGGTGAACTCCCGGCACCCTGCGGTGGTGCAGAAAGGGCAAGGTCTTCATCGGCAGCATCCTCATGCTGCACCAAAGGAGGCATTGGCTCAACTTCACCGGCCGGCCTACGCATCAATTCGTCAGCGGCGAAAGCTCCTGCTCCTATACCCACGCCCATGGCAGCCGCATCTCTCTTGGGAGAGGCACGCCGTTCATCCGCTCTCCTATCAACAGGATCAGGCGCAGGTTGCAAGCGATCCTGAGATTCATGACTGGCAGGCAGCGTTCCTGTTGGTATGTCTTCGATACTTTGACCAGCACTCGTCTCAGCCGGTGGCCTGCGGGTACGTCCACCGAACCAGCCCCTTTTTGTCGCCCTGGAAACGTCGTTTTCCTCTCGCAGCGATTGTCCATAATTCTCTAAAGAGGTAAAGTAGGTAAAACGGCGTTGGCGAGCAAATTCAGCGGGGCTCGAGCCTTGCAATGCCACAATCACCAGATTGGCCTGGAGTTTGCGCCGCATATTTTTCAGGCCGTCAAAATCCACCGGTCGCTGGAAGGCTTTATTCTGAGTGGGGAGGACAATAGCGATGTGTTTGCGTCCCAGCTTTTCCTGGGTCCAAATGGCAGTCAGGACGCTTTCCCTATCGTCATGAGGAGCCACATAAATAATACCTATGGTTGAGCTGCGGGGATCATTTGCGCTCAGCAGGTCCGAGCCGTTTCCCTGTCTCATCTTCTTATTCCCTCTCCGTCCCTTAAAGTAGCATATTCTCGCATACGTGATATTGTCATTTTACACTATTTTACAGTAAAGGGAAATATTGGATTTCGTATGGCCCCCCAATTTCACCATGTTCATTAGTATAGAACGCAAAACGCGGCGTTTTGTGTATTTATCCTCTCGCGGTCAGCCTGAATTACTTCCCAGGTACTGTACCTGGAGAGGTGAATTTAGGAGACGAAAATAGGGCCAGCAAGCTAAAGGAGCCTGCTGGGCTCTCAATACTTTCCTTTTTATTCACTAGACTTAAATCAAATGGAGGGTCATTAGTTCGTGGTCAAAATAGCGATCGTGCAACTTGAGGGCGTGGCGTTCCAGGCCATAGGTCTCGAAGCCGAGGGAGATAAAGAGTTGGCGGGCCTCCCTGCTGGTGAGCACAACGCTCAAGTTGATCTGCTCGAGCTGGGGCAGCGTTTTGGCATAGGCAATCGCGGCCTGTAATAATGCTTTGCCTATGCCCTTGCCACGCATCTCGCGCGGAACATACATCCCCCAGATGACGCCCTTGTGGCGTTTTTTGACCTCTTCCTCTCGTCGGAAGCCGGCAATGCCGACAAGCGTCCCTCCCTCGAACGCACCAAAGGTAGCGTCATCAGGAGAGGTATCTCTCTTGCGCAGACTCTGCGTCGCGCCTGCGATACCTCGTTCAAGTATCTCTTCATATGATGAGCCAAATGACTCGGGATCGTCGCGCAATGCACGGAGTCGAATGGTCCAGAATGCCTCTCCATCTGCCTCTGTCAATATGCGTACTTCCATGGTCCTTCCTCCTTTAGATAGATAGGGGAGCTGAAGCGTTGAGCTGACCAATCACTAAAAAATTATCTTGGACCAGCATTGCGTACCTCGTCGCTGGGAAGCGCAAACTGTTGGAAGTTCTTTTTGAAGCGCTCAGACAGCTCAGCCGCCTGACGATCATAGGCCTCTTTTTCCTCCCAGGTATTACGCGGGATAAGCAACGAGTCCGGTACACCAGGGCAGGATGTAGGTGAATGCAGCCCAAAGATAGGGTCAGTCACATACTCGACATCATCCAATGCACCCTCGATAGCCGCTCGTACCATGGCACGGGTGTAGTTGATGTTGATGCGCTCGCCAACACCATAAGGGCCACCAGTCCACCCCGTGTTAACCAGGTAGCAGCGCACATCATGCTTCTCTATGCGCTCACGAAGCAAGTTTGCATATTCGCCAGGGCGCAGGGGCAGGAAGGCGGCTCCGAAACAAGAGCTAAAGGTCGCCTGAGGTGTAGTCACACCCGCCTCGGTACCTGCCAATTTACTGGTATAGCCCGACAGGAAGTAATACATGGCCTGGGGGGTGGTTAGCTTTGAGATCGGAGGCAAAACACCAAATGAGTCTGCCGTCAGGAAGATGACCGCCTGTGGATGTCCAGCCATGCCCGACTCAACCGCGTTTTCGACAAAATCAATGGGATAAGCCAGGCGGGTATTCTCAGTGAGCGAGTCATCGTCATAATCGGGTACCCGTGACCCTTCCTCCAGAACTACATTTTCATAAACTGTACCAAAGCGGGCGGCGTTCCAGATTTGCGGCTCATATTTCTCTGACAGGTGAATACATTTTGCGTAGCAGCCACCTTCAAAGTTGAAAACACCGTTGTCTCCCCAGCCGTGCTCATCATCACCAATCAAGCGACGACCTGGATCAGCCGAGAGACTCGTCTTACCCGTTCCTGAGAGGCCGAAGAAAAGCGCCACATCCTCCTTCGGCCCAACATTGGCGGAACAGTGCATGGGTAGAACACCCTCAGCAGGCAAAATAAAATTGAGCACAGTGAAAACAGATTTCTTCATTTCGCCAGCATACTCTGTGCCGCTAATCAACACAAGACGCTCCTCAAAGTCGACAATAATAGCAGTCTCCGAGCGTGTACTATGCACACGCCGGTCCGCGTGGAAATGCGGCACGCAGAGGATCGTAAAGCCTGGACGAGTACTGGTTACATCGCTCTCGTTAGAACGCAGGAAGAGCTGGCGAGCAAAGAGGTTGTGCCATGCCAGTGAGGTGATCACTTGAATGGGCATACGATAGGCGGGGTCAGCACCGGCGGCAGCGTCTAGCACATAGACATCGCGGCCCTGCAAATAGGCTGAAAGGCTACTGCGTACAGCATCGAAGTTCTCCCGCGATATCGGGTGGTTGTTTTCGCCCCACCAGATCTTTGCAGCATACTCTTCATTCGAGACAATAAACTTATCTTTAGGAGAACGGCCTGTACGCGCTCCGGTCGTAGCGGCTAACACGCCATTAGAAGCCAGCATTGCTTCTTTGCGAGCTAAAGCATGCTCCACTAAAACAGGAGGCGAAAGATTCCAGTTAATAGTACCTAGATTCACTAGCCCATACTCTTCCAGGGCTTTCCGACTCATCATCATTTTCATCTGCATCTCTCCTTTGAGACCCTTCGTTGAGGTTCGTTTTAGGGAAGCCTTAGATAGCTGAAGTCTGATAGACTAACTACCGTTAGTCTATCAGACTTCAGCTCGTTACGCAACCTAAACAGGTTTGAGATCAGGGCTTTTTGGTTTTTCCGAATTGCCTGTTTTACCGCTACAGAGGCTAGAGGAAGATGGTGAGGCCAAAATTTAAAGGAGCCTGCTAGTAGTCAGTCCAGATAGGTTGTGAGACAGAAATGTAGTGGCACCCCTTGTGGGTGCCGGGCTCCACGCCAAATTTCAAAGGAGCCTGCTAGCATGACACTGGCAGGCTCCTGATTAAATGACGGAATGAGCGAGACTACGGCAGGCCTGACGAGGGGTTACGGACCGCTCAGAACGCACCCACTCTGTGCATTATCCCATTCCTCCTGGACAAGGTAGGGATGGCTGTTCCAGTTGACATTGGAGCCATCGGCATTGAGGGAACCGAAAGTCCATGCACACTTATCTCCGATCTCTTGCCCACTGCTATCCGTCCAGGCGTTCAAGAGCGGATCGGTGGCAGCCTCCATTTGTTCGTGCGAGGTCACGTTGATGGTTTCGTCAGCCGCCTGGTCGCTATTAGGACCCTGTCCCCCGTTACAGCTAAAGCTGGCGGCGTAGGGCATGGCCGCGTAAATAGTGTTACTTCCAAAGAAGTTGTGATAGGCACAGAAAGTATTGGAAGCGCACTGGGTCTGCGAACTGTCTGCGCAGAGATCCTGACCGGCTTCAGTGAATACGAAGAAGATGTTGTCCACGCTTGACGTCCAGCCATTCGCGCTTTGCGCACGGCTCACCTCATTCTGAATGTCGCTGTCCACCAGCGGGCTTTCGGGATAGGCCGTGCTGTCGACCCAGCTGCCCGCCAGGGTCGTGTTCGATGAGGCGTTACCGCTTGAGTCCGTATACTGCGTGTTGTTCTTGTAAAGACCAGTGCCACCCACATCAGTGAAATAGCGTTCTATCAGGCTATGGTAGGTGCTTGAGACATTGCCTGTGGGTTCCCAGAAAATGGCATAGACATTGGTAGTGCCAGTCATAACTGGACCCCCATTATACTGCAGGTTACTACCGGCATTCGGGGTCAGATGGCCAGGTTTCAAAAAGAAATGGGGTTGATGATGCGAACTGTGTCTGTGGTACCCCGTCGCTGAAGACGAAACAGCTGAGGCACTCAGAGGGATCATTGCGATAGCAGCGAGTGCAAGTACGACTAGAGGAAGAGCAAATCTTGATAATCCTCTTTTTTTCATCGAAATACCTCCTTTTCTAACTTAACGCACCCTCCGCCAACATTCGGGCTTTACTTCTGTTCCCCCTTCAGTTTGCGCACGTAGGCGACAAACTGATCCCCCCGGTCAAATTCATTGAGGAACATACCAAAGCTCGTGAAGCCAGGTGAGAAAAGGAGAACATCGCCCGGCTGCGTCAATGCTACAGCTGTATCTAAAGCCCTGTTAAGGCTATCGAAGACTCCACGTACAGGATTGCTAACTCCCTGTTTCGCTACTTCTTCATGCAGGATAGACAACAATTCATCGGTGCCTGTTCCTGCGAGCAAAACCACGTCGCGGCAGCGGTGTACAATAGTCGCAGGCCAGCTTTCCAATGGCAAGTGCTTGGTATTGCCGCCTGCAACCAGTACTATGGAACCCTCAAATGCCTCCACGCCCACTTGCCCGGCCACCGGAGTCGTGCTGGCACTGTCATTGATGTAACGCACACCGTTTACAACTGCTACCTCCTCCAGTCGATGGGCTACACTATGAAAACTCCGCGCCGCCCTGTCAATGATCTCATCAGGAACTCCCAGCAAGCGGGCTGCCGTCGTAGCCAGTAGCACATTCGCAAGATTGTGTTTACCTACAAGCGGCGTCTCATTGAAAATAAAGGGCGAAATAGTAGTCGTGCCACGCTTGAAGCTACCGCCACGTTCTATACTGGTAAACCATACCTGACCCGGCGCCTCCTCACCAAAGCGACGCGTCCAGGGATTATCGAAATTAAAGATCGCCAGGTCATCAGTGTGTTGATGGCGAAAGATATTGGCCTTAGCCTCAGCGTAATCTTCCATACCGTTGTAGGTATTGAGATGGTCGGGATACACGTTTGTCATGACAGCAACCGGCGGGCTTAGTGCATGAGGAGCCAACCCCTCAAGTTGCCAGCTTGACAACTCCAGGACAACCAACGTCTCAGGTGTAATCCGTGGCAGCAGCGACAGGGTCTCTACACCTGCCACGTTGCCTCCCAAAACTGTGGAAGCGCCGCTATCCTGAAGTATTTTGTAGATAAGGCTAGCCGTTGTCGTTTTACCACGTGTGCCGGTTACTCCAATAATGCGACCTGGGCAGGCAAGAAAGAAGAGGGCGATCTCCATTTCGATGCTCGCGCCATGTTCAAGAGCAAGGCGCAAGTAGGGCGAGGTCAGAGGTATACCCGGATTGCGAATGACCATTTCAGCCCACAGAAAATCTTCATGGCGGTGTTCGCCAAGCACAAATTCTATTGGCAAGCCTGCCAGGGCCTGAACGCTTGGGGCGAGGATTTCGGGCGATTTCACATCGGTCACGCGCACAATAGCCCCTTGTTGGGCAGCATAGCGTGCCGCTGCCATACCCGACCCTTGCAGGCCCAGTCCCATCACCAGTACTCGCTTTCCACGCAAATCCATACAGTACTGTCCTCTACTTATTCAAGTATCTGCAATCATCATAGCAGACTATGCTCTTCAACACAAAGCAAACATTATTGATCAGGTTTAGCTCCTCTCCATATCGCACCAAAAAGCGATATAATATGAGAAATATATTTTTGATGAGTCGCGAGGAAGAGAAGTTCACAAGGGATACAGTGGCAAACGCGCAAAATCTTGACTATAGCAGAACATACCCACCGGGTATCTAGAAAATAAATCATATGGAGCCAGGTCAACCTGCGCAACTTGAACATATCTTACGGCATATGTCGGTAGGAGTCGCTATTCTCGACTGCTCCGACCTGCGCCTTCATTATGCAAATCCATTTCTTCTAGCACTACTTGAGCAGCTTGAGCCGTCCGGGCATTCTCAAGAGGTTGTAGGTCATTGTCTGGATGAGATCATACCTGATGAGTTGAGGAAGATAGCAGTACCAGTACTCCAACAAGTATGCTCAACGGGACAACATTTGAGCTGGTCCGATATACCTTTTGAGGGTTTCCTCGCTGCTCGTGGGCGAACCCATTGGCGCGTGTCTATCGAACGTACATCAAATACTGCAGAACAACTACTCGGTGAGATACGCCACGCAGATGATACACTTCTTGTAGCCGTCGAGGATGTAACTGAATTAGCTCGTTCGCGCCTCTACGTGAATGCTATCGATTCCATCTCTTCTGCTATTGCAGGTCCTTTTGCTCTTCCCCAGGTGCTCGACCGTATTCTTCAGGCTGTCCAGGAAATGGTTGGTTCAACACGTTGTGCCATACTCTTGATTGATCACTCGGTCTCAGGCACCGAGTTCCGCTACTTTGATC
>WNGL01009269.1_pt1 | contig 11430 bp, 7 predicted proteins | sample 5400591 | NCBI WGS metagenome assembly WNGL01 (sample SAMN13153377, study PRJNA577476) | soil metagenome | isolation source: 80 cm soil or saprolite under Garry oak tree replicate 1 | place: USA:California | collected 2016-06-15
CTGAACCCGTTGCTGAAGGGCGACGCCGGGAAATTCCAATCGACCTTCGGCTCGGCGCGTGGCGTTAACCACGTCGAATTTGATCCGAATTACGCGACCAATACGACGCTCTACGCAGCTGCGTTCCCCAGGCTTACCGCAAGTGGAGGAGGCGTCTGGCGCTCGACCGATGATGGCGCTACGTTCACGCAGATTTACACCGCGCTCGATCCCGCTAATATTAATGATCGGTCCGAGTTCGCGGTCACGACCGCCAGCGGGCTGACCAGGATGTATGTGGGCGATGGCAACACCGGATCACCGACTGCACACGTTTTTCGCAGCGATGACGTCGCGACTGGCGTGCCGGTGTTTATCGATCTGACGGCGATGGAGTCGCCAGCTGGCCAAACTGATAACTACTGCTCGGGGCAATGCTGGTACGACAATTTTGTCGTCACGCCGGCAGGTTTTCCGGACACCGTGTATATCGGCGGCTCGTTCGACTATACGACGTACGGGTTCGCGACAAACGGCCGCGGCGTTCTCCGCTCGACCGACGCTGGTGCGTCGTTCACCGACATGACATGGGATTCGACGACGAAGCCGACGCCACCGGGAAGCTGTTGCCAACCTAATCCGATTGCGCCGAATGGAATGCATCCTGACCAGCATGGGTTCGTCGTTAGCCCAGGTAACCCGGGCCTCTTCTTCGACGGCTCCGACGGCGGTCTGGTGCGCTCGGACGGAGCGTTTGCGAACATCTCAGCGCAGTGCACGAGCCCACGCGGACTCAGCGGAGATGATCTGGCGCTCTGCCAGCAGCTCTTGTCGCAGGTGCCGAGCCACCTCTACAGCCTAAACAAAGGGCTCTCGACTTTGCAGTTCCAGAGCCTCTCGGTCGCTGCCGACAACTCCAAGCACCTGCAAGGGGGTACGCAGGACAACGGAACCTTTGAGACGAATGGCTCGGCCTTGGTATGGCCACAAATTATCTACGGCGACGGCGGCCAGTCGGGTTTCAACGTCGGCAATTCCGCGCAGCGCTTCAACACCTTCTTCGCAAATTACACGGATGCGAACTTCCAGAACGGCGATCCGAGCAAGTGGGTCGTTATCTCCGGTCCGCTGTTTACCGAGACCTCGGCATTCTACAAGCCGATCATCGCGGACCCGTTTGTTGCCGGGACGATCTTCCTGGGCGAGCAGAGCGTGTGGCGAACGCGGGACTGGGGGGGTAACCAGGCATTCCTCGAAGCGAACTGCCCTGAGTTCACGACTCCTGGCAACCAACCTGGGTGCGGTGACTTCGTCATCATCGGCGACGGCATTCCATCGACACAGCTGACCTCTGCGCTATGGGGCGATCGCTCCCTCGGCACTGTTGCGGCAGTTGCCCGGAGTTCAACCGATTCCAGTACACTGTGGGCGGCGACGTCAACCGGCCGCGTGTTCTTCTCGAGCAACGCCGATGCAGCGCACGGCTCAGTCGTCTGGGAGCGCCTCGACTCCTCTTCAAGCATCGATCCGCCCCGGTTCGTCAGCGGTATCACGATCGATCCGGCGAATCCAAATCACGTTTGGATCTCGTACTCGAGCTATAGCACCCTGACTCCGGCGACGCCAGGCCACGTCTTCGAAGTGACCCGAACCGCGCCTTCGACGGCGAAGTGGACGAGCCTCGACAGCCCGGGTGGAACGCCGTTCCCAAACTTCCCGGCGACTGGCATCGCTCGTGATTCGAACGGCGACCTCTACGTCTCGAATGACTGGGGTGTTCTGCTCCTTGCCAATGGCTCCGTTTCATGGGTACCCGCTGGCACGGGACTGCCCATGGTTGAGGTCGCAGGCCTCACAATCGTGCCCAGTGCGCGGACACTCTACGCAGCAACGCACGGCCGGAGCGCCTGGAAGCTGACACTGCCATAAAGGTTCGGCTAAGTTTCTTGGGCGGGATAGTGAAAATCTATCCCGCCCATTTTTTTGTGATGTCATCGGTCTTCCAGTCGCTGGCTGCCAGCTGCGTCAGTGTCGCGCTGATTTGCGGCGCGGCCTCAATTGGTGCCGCACCGCCGGGTTTGCTGGAAGGACACGTGAAGATTATCGCGCTCAGGGAAGTTGAGCTTGCCGACGGTGAAAATACGAAGACCACCACACCGCAGGCTTATTCTGAATATCCGCTCGTTGTTTTAAGCGGCGACGGGAAACGAGAAATTGCCCGGCTTACCGCGGACGCGCAGGGAAATTACCGCGCCGAGTTGCCGCCCGGCGATTATGTTTTGGATGTGCACGACCGCGAGCGCAAGCATGCCCGCGCGAAGCCGAAACCGTTCACAGTCGTCTCAAATCAAACTGTCCGCGTCGATATGGACATCGACACCGGCATTCGCTGAGGCTTATCCTCGTTCTATTTGCAGGCGATTGACAAATCGCTCGGGTTGCGATTGAGTTCGCTGCGGATGAGTCTCGAGCGCGCGATCGAGTACATCGAGAGGGATGAGTACGTGGAAGTGACGCCCAAATCATTGCGTTTGCGCAAGCGCATCCTCGATGGAACCGCACGGAAGCGGGCCACCATGGCGGCTGCTTAGGCTGCTTAGTAAGGTTGACAAACGATGATTTTCTCGACGCCTTTTGGCTTTCTTTCGTGTCGTCGCGGTTGAGCCATTTTTTTTTATAAAATCTAGAAAGATTCTTGACATCTCGTCTTGATCTCGGCAACACTCGCGTTCCGCAAATTTTCCGGAAACTTCAACTCGTTATCGCCGGGCTCAAAAAACATATGAAAACTCCTCGTTGGTTCACTCGCAATCATCTCCTATCACATCTGCGGATCGCAACCGCAGGCACCCTCTTCATCCTGGCCGCCGCAATGGCGGTTCTTGGTGCCGGTAAAGGCGGTGGTGGCGGTTCGGCAACGACTGGACCGAACGCCAACGCGGATTCCTTCGCCAAAGGCCCAACGGTCGATACATCAAGCGTGATCGTCCAACTAAAGGGCGATCCGCTAAGCACGTATTCCGCTACCAAACCAGCTCCGGGCAAGAAAATCGATTTCAACAGTAACACCGTTAAATCGTACCGCGCCCAGCTCGCAGCGCTACGCAACGATTTCAGAAATTGGCTGCGCGCCAACGCACCGAAAGCGAAAATAACCAGTGAGTACGACATTTCGCTTAACGCGGTCGCCGCGCAACTTAACGGGACGTCGCTGGAGACGATTGCAGGCGCGCCGATGGTGCAACAGGTTCAGTACAACGCCCTCTACTACCCCAACCTGAGTGAGAGCTACAAGATCATTAACGCTAGGGGCGCCTGGATAGCCGCGGGAGGCAGGTCGACCGCTGGGGCTGGGATCAAGGTCGGCGACATCGACACAGGCATCGACGAGACTCACCCATTTTTCGATCCGACCGGCTTCAACTACCCGGCTGGCTTTCCCAAGTGCGACGCGGCGGATAGCACGACGCACCACCCGGACGAGAACTGCAAGTACGTCTCGCCCAAGGTCATTGTCGCCAAGGTCTTCTACAATAAGGCCAAACAGCAGGGCCTCGACGCCCAGGCCGTCCAGGACCATGGGACGCACACCGCGGGGGATGCCGCGGGAGTGACCGGCAAGACTGCGGTGGTGAACGGCGTGAGCATCGATGACATGTCTGGGATAGCGCCGGGCGCCTTTCTGGGTAACTACAACGTCTTCCCCGACGACGTCATCAATGCCCGGAGCGAGGACATCCTCAACGCGGTTGACGCCGCGATCGCTGACGGGATGGACGTTCTCAATCTGTCGCTTGGCGGCGGATTCCATGGTAACAACGATCTCTTGGCGGCGGGTCTCGACGACGCGGTCGATGCGGGCGTGGTCGTGGCCGTAGCGGCTGGTAACAGCGGGCCCGGAGCAGGCACCCTTGACTCACCCGGTCGCGCGCGCAAGGTCATCACGGTTGGCGCGAGCACAAACCAGCATTTCGTCGGCCAGCCATTCACGTATCCGGCGGGCGTTGGGACGACGATCGGCGCGGCGGTGGGCGAATTCCCGCCGTTGCCTGGAGCGTCGTTCGACCTCTTCGACACCCACTCTGACGGCTGCACCAGCGTCGACCCAGGCGCCTCCGGCAAGCTGGCGATCATCGACCGAGGGACGTGCACTTTCAGCACTAAGGTGCGCAACGCGATCGCGGCCGGTGCCGTCGGCGTGCTAATTATCAACAACGTGGCTGGCGATCCGACCGCCATGGCTAAGGATGGGCTGGGCGGCGACGACCTCCCCGCCGTCATGATTGGCCTGAATGAAGGGGCAGATCTTCGTTCGTCCGGCGCGACGACGGCCAGCGCCACCTTGGCATTCCAAGAGTTCCTCACTCCTAACAAAGACATCCTGGCCGGCTTTAGCAGCCAAGGCCCGACGGCCGTCGACTTCGCCGTCAAGCCTGACCTGACCTCGGTGGGCGTCAACGTCCTCAGCTCGATCACGTGCGTGGGCAAGGGCGGAGGCTGCCCTGACGACGGTACCGGGTGGGCCTTCTTCAGTGGCACGTCGATGTCGACGCCGCACATTGCGGGCTCGGCTGCCGTACTGCTGGATCTCCATTCGACCTGGTCGCCCGCGCAAGTCAAGTCGGCCCTCGTCAACCGCGCCGACTTGGTGATCAAGGATGCCAAGACCGGCCTGCACGACATCGGCCCGACAGCGCAGGGTGCCGGGCGCGAGAATCTCTCCGTAGCGGCCCACGGGACAACGTGGCTAGATCCCGTTTCGGCGAGTTTCGGCCGGGTGACCGTAGGCCATCCGACCTCGTTTACTATGACACTATTTAACCCAACGGGCAGCGACCAGACGTTCAGCGTCTCGACGACGAAGTTCACCCCGGATACGTTCGGGGGCACTGTCTCCAGCATTTACGATGCCGGGATCCTGAGCGCCGGCGATAGCCAGATCATCGTCCCCAGTAGCGTGACTGTGCCGGCCAACGGTTCGGCCACGCTCAGCGTGACGGTCAATGCGGGGTTAGCACCAGGTTCGGTGGTCCAAGGTTGGATCAACCTCGATGGCGCTAGATCGAACGACCTGCACTTCGCGTACTACGCGGTGGTCGGCCCATAGGGCAGGTCGCTCTGATCGAATAATGGTTCTACAGAATAGGGACGCGGATCAAACCGCGTCCCTGTTTTTTTTGGCGCGTCCTGCGATACTCTTTTTCCGCCGGTGTGATTGACATTGAGTTAGATTCGCGATTGAGAATTAAGCGGGGACTCGGATTCTTCTCGCGGATGATCAGCGAGACGTGCTGGAAGCGCTGCGGATCCTGCTCAAAGGCGAAGGGTATCAGACCGAAGCGGTCACATCGCTCACCGGAATTATTAGCGCGTTAGAAAAAAGATTACGCGCTGCTGATAATGGATCTGAATTATGCGCGGGATACTACGTCGGGACAGGAAGGTCTGGCTGCCATTCCCAAGATTCAGGAGATCGACAACACATTACCGATCGACGCAACCGCGCGGAAGCGGGCCACCATCGCGGCTGCTTAGTAAGATTGACAAACGATGATTTTCTCGACGCTTTTTGGCTTTCTTTCGTGTCGTCGCGGTTGAGCCATTTTTTTTAATAAAATCTAGAAAGATTCTTGACATCTCGTCTTGATTTCGGCAACCTCGCGTTCCGCAAATTTTCCGGAAACTTTAACCCGTTATCACGGGGCTCAAAAACATATGAAAACTAATCGTTGGTTCACTCGCAATCGTCTCTCATCACATCTGCGCATCGCAACCGTCGGCACGCTCATTTCGGCGGCTGCCGCGATGGCGTTCGTCGCAGCGAACAATTCTAGCCCTTCATTGTTATCGGGCAAATCAGCCGGTAAAGGTGAAGCCAAGCTTGAATTGAGGTCTGTGCGCTCCAGTGCCTTCGCCAACCATTTCAAGACGCTGCTCGGCCGCGCCAAGGCCGAGGGCGAGGGGTCGCGGATTGACGGCCTCGCACAGGAGGCGTACGACAACCGGGCATACCCGTCGAAGTCGATCGGCTCAGCTCAGCAGCACGGTGCCCGGACCGCAGCGAACGCCATCCTGACCGCAGCGAACGCCTTCACCAAGCTGCCTGCCGCGAACTGGCAAGAGCTCGGCCCGAGCGGCGTACCTGCGTCGAGCATCGTCGTCAACGAGTCGACCGCGGGCACCGCGCCCACGATCTTCTCCGGTCGCACGACCGCGATCGCAGTGGCTCCGACCTGCACTCCGTCCAGTTGCACCGTCTTCATCGGAGCAGCGGGCGGCGGCGTGTGGAGAACGAGCAATGCTCTCGCGTCGAGCCCGAGCTGGAGTCCGGCGAGCAATGGGATCGAGTCGAACGCCATCGGTTCGATCGTGTTCGATCCGAATGACGCGACGGGGAACACGCTCTACGTGGGAACTGGTGAGCCGAACGGCTCGGGTGACTCCGAGGCTGGCGTCGGTCTCTATAAGTCGACCGACGGCGGCGCGAACTGGACGCTCGTGGCCGGGAGCACTGCGGGCACGGCGCCCTGCGCAGACAACCCCTCATCGCTGACGTGCCCGGTCGCCTCCGGCCGTTCGATTGGCGCGATTGCGATCGACCCGGCCCATCCGAGCCACATCTTCATCGGCACGGACGTGGCGCGACATGGCTCGTCGTCGGTCAACGGCGGCCGCTTCACCCCGCCAGGAAGTGCGCAGGTCGGCCTCTACGAGTCGACTGACGGCGGGACGTCGTTCTCGCCGGCGAATATCCTGCCCCAAGACGTTGTCTTCCCCGGCAGCTCGAACGGCGGCGACTTCTTCCGCGGCGGCTGCTCGCACGTCGAGCTGTACCGCCCTGGAAGCGAGACCCAGGTCTACGCCTCGTTCTTTGACTATGGCGTTTTCCGCCGGTCGATGACGCAGGACGGCGACACTGCTTTCCACCAGATCTTTCAGTCGGGCGGCGGAGGCACCGTTTCGGCTTCGTCGCTCTCGCGGACGGAGCTCTCGCTGGCCCCAAACGGCGCCAACCTGCGCATCTACGTCGGTGACGCCGGCGCCACGGCGATCGCGGACTTCTACCGGGTCGACGACGCCAACGTGCCGGCGGCAACGCTCTTCACCGGTGGGACCAACGGCGGCTGGACGAAGCTATCCAGCTCGGCGCCCGGCACGTCCGGCTTCTCGTCGTACAACTACTGCGGCGGGCAGTGCACTTACGACATGCCGGTCTACTCGCCGCCCGGCTCCCCGAACATCGTCTACATCGGCGGCTCGATGCAGTACGACGAGATCTTCACCGCACACCGGCCGTCGAACGGCCGCGCGGTCCAGCGCTCGGAGGACGCGGGCGTGGACTTCACGGACATGACGATCGACTCGTCTCACAATCTGAGTCGGCACCCTGACCAGCATGCAATCGCAGCAACGCCGTTCAACCCGAACATCGTCTTCAACGCCGACGACGGCGGTGTCTGGAGGCTCAACGGCTCGTTCACGAACGCCTCGAGCCAGTGCGACACCCGCGGCCTAACGGGCACCGATCTGACCGACTGCCACATGTGGCTGTCGAAGATCCCGACGTCCATCAAGACGCTCAACAACGGGCTGGGAACGCTCCAGTACCAGAGCCTGTCCGTCAACGTGCAGAGCCCGCTCGACGACCTGCTGGGCGGCACGCAGGACAACGGCACGCACGCCTTCAGCTCCGGCAGCTGGTCCGTCTCCGTGTTCGGCGACGGCGGTCAGTCGGGTATCAACCCATTCCACTCGAACATTCGCTTCCACAACTACTTCGACGCGTCGCCCGACGTGAACTTCAACGGCGACAGCGAGACGGGGTGGGACTGGATCGGTGATCCACTCTTCGCCGTCGAGCCGCAGTCCTTTTACATCCCGATGATCTTCGACCCGAAGGTAGATGGAACGATGTTCGCCGGCCTCGACTTCGTCTGGCGAACGACGGACAACGGCGGCGACCAGGCGACGCTCGACGCGCACTGCAACGAGCTGACCGGTGACTTCCCGCCCAACGTCACTTGCGGTGACTGGGTGCGCCTGGAGCCGGGCCCCAATAAGGCACTTGGTGACGGGAAGTTCTGGGGGAGCGACAAGCGTATCGCCGGGTTTATCGTCGCGACCGAGCGCGCTCCCAGCGACAATGGGACACTTTGGGTCGGCACCCGGCGCGGCCGCGTGTTCGTGGCGTCGAATGCGAACGCGAAGGCCGCCGGCACCGTCGATTTCCACCGCATCGACTCATCGTTACAGCCGTCGCGGTTCGTGAGCGGCATCGACGTCGACCCCTCGAACCCGAACCACGCCTTCTTCTCGTACTCAGGCTACAACGCGTACGCGACGGCCGCGGGCACGGCCCTCGGGCACGTCTTCGAGGTCACCTACAACCCGGTGACACATGCAGCGACATGGTCCGGCGACCTCGCCAGCAATTTGGGCGATCAGCCGCTGACGGATATCGCTGTGGATTGGCAGACAGGCGACGTCTACATCTCGACCGACTTCGGCGTCTTTGTGCGGAAGTTCGGTAACACGACGTGGGACCCGGCTGCCGGCGGTCTGCCGCCAGTGGCGGTTTACGGACTGACGATCGACGTGAATGCCCGCGTCCTGTACGCGGCAACGCACGGCCGCGGTGCCTGGAGATTGACGCTGTAGCAGGTTTAGCTTTTCCAGGCGGGACAGCGAAAATCTGCCCCGCCTGGATACTCGACGAGGTAATCTCTGTTCCTCAAGAACCTGATTGTTGGGTGCATCTTTCTGGTGCTCGCCGGTAGCGCTACGTCGAGTGATGCTTTGCCGTCGGGTGTCATGGAGGGACATCTGAAGATCCTTTCGTCCAAGCCGGTCGACCTCGGCGATGAAAACGCGGCGACGGTGACCGCGGAAAACTATGCTGAATATCCACTGCTCATCTTGAGCGTGGACGGACAAAAAGAAATCGCGCGGATTACTGCGGACACGAACGGAAATTATCGTGCTGTGCTGCCGCCAGGCGATTATGTTCTGGTCGCGCAACGGCGGGCGCGCAAGCACGTGCGCGCGAAACCGCAACCATTCACAGTTGTGTCGAATCAGACTGTCCGCGTCGATATGGATATTGACACAGACCATTGGCGAGCTAGGTCGACGCAATCGTTCCGGCCTGATTGACAAATCGGGTCGGCTGCAGTTAAATTTGCGATAGTTAGTCCGCCTCTTTGTCTGTCTCTCGCGGCGCGCTGTTCCGAATTTGGAATTATTCGTTAGGCAAATTTTGCAGTCTTAAAATATTCCGCACATTTATGTCGGGACATAGCAAGTGGTCGAAGGTCAAGCGTTTCAAAGGCGCGATTGACGCGAAACGCGGCAAGATTTTTAGCAAATTGTCGAAAGAAATTAGTATTGCGGCAAAGACCGGCGGTGGAGATCCGAATGGCAACCCGCGGCTGCGGAGCGCGGTCCAGGCCGCGCGTGGGCAAAGTATGCCCAATGACAACATCGAGCGTGCCATCAAACGAGGTACTGGTGAAGGCAATGACGCAACGCATTTCGATGAGATCGTCTATGAAGGCTACGCACCGGGCGGAGTGGCAGTGATCGTCGAAGCAGCGACGGACAATAAAAACCGCACGGCAGCCGAGATTCGCAGCATTTTCACCAGGAACAATGGCAATCTTGGTTCCAGTGGCAGTGTTTCATACATGTTTCACAAGAAGGGACAAATCATTGTCCGGCGCGATTCGATTGATGAGGAGCGCATTTTTGAACTTGCTTTGAACGCGGGAGCAGAGGAGTTGACAACCGAGCAAGAACAGTATCTTATTACCACTTCCCACGATCAGCTCTATGCCGTAGCTGAGGCGCTCAAACAAGCGGGTGTTACGACCGATGGGCAAAAGTTTACGTTCATTCCCGATACGACTGTTCCGGTTGCCGATGAAACCGTGGCGCGACAGGTGCTGCGATTATGTGACGAACTCGAAGACGACGACGACGTGCAAAACGTCTATTCAAACCTAGATATTCCCGACGAACTACTGGCCAGATTGCCGGCCTGAAAAATTTAACTGCCGCAGGAGACGACGCGGCCCGCGCTCGCCGCGGCGAGCAACCAGATTCTTTTAGTTATGGACCAAGAAAACGAGAACCGCCCTCCACCGGTGGAAACTGAACCCACGATCCCCGACCAGCGGCGCCGTCGGCCGCGCCGCCGTTATCCGCGACGGCGTTATTACGACCGCGGCGAGCGCAATGAAAGTTTCAACCAGTCACATCCCGAATCATCAAATTCATCGTCCGGCGTGGTCGATCCTGCAGGGGAAAATCCTGGTGTTGAAACATTAGATCGACAAGCTGAAGAGAGTGCGGTCGAAACGGGCGAACAAATCTCACGAGAACCGGAGTTTGGAGAAGGCATCATCGAAATTTCCGGCAAGGGTTTTGGTTTTCTGCGGGACCCGAAACGCAACTTCGTGCAAACGCCACAGGACATTTTCGTCACGCCGGAAATTGTGCGGCGCTTCGGCTTGCGTGACGGTATGTGGATTTACGGCGAGACGCGGCGCGGCAATCGCGGTCCGCAATTGACGAAACTGCTCACGATCAACGGGGGAGAGCCCGCCAAATATCAGGGCCTGCGGCCGTTCGAGGAACTTACGACCATCAACCCCAATAAACGGATCAAGCTCGAGACCGTGCCGGATCGATATACGACCCGGATCATGGATTTAATGACGCCGCTTGGCATGGGCCAGCGCGGTTTGATCGTCGCTCCGCCGCGCACGGGTAAAACGACGCTGCTCCATCATATCGCTGAGGCAGTCACGAAAAATCACAAGGAGATGCATGTCATCATTTTGCTTGTCGATGAACGCCCGGAAGAAGTCACCGACTTCCGGCGCTCGCATCCAAAGGCGGAATTAATGGCGAGCTCGAATGACAGCGACATCAAAAGCCACACTCGCATTGCGCAACTCGCCATTGAGCGGGCCAAGCGGCTGGTCGAAGCCGGAACCCATGTTTTCATCCTGCTCGATTCGATTACAAGAACGGCCCGCGCGTTCAACAATGCGATGGCCGGCGGCGGGCGGACCATGAGCGGCGGTATCGATGCTCGTGCCATGGAAATTCCCAGAAAAATTTTTGCGGCGGCGCGCAATACCGAAGAGGCCGGCTCGCTTACCATTGTTGCGACGGCATTGATCGAAACCGGGAGCCGGATGGACGAGTTGATCTTTCAGGAATTCAAAGGCACAGGGAACATGGAGATGGTGCTCGATCGTAAGATCAGCGATCAGCGTATTTATCCGGCGATCGATATTTTCCTCTCTGGAACACGCCGCGAAGAGCTGCTGCTGCAACCCTGGGAGTTGGAGAAAATCAATTTGATTCGTCGTGGCCTCGCCGGTCACAAGCCGGAGGAAGCGATCCAACGCCTTTTGATGTTCGTGAAAAAGTTTCCAACGAACA